>Ga0209239_1001900_pt1 | contig 12487 bp, 10 predicted proteins | sample GraSoi013_2_20cm_FD_185824 | JGI IMG/M metagenome (GOLD analysis project Ga0209239, IMG submission 185824) | Grasslands soil microbial communities from the Angelo Coastal Reserve, California, USA - Sample 10_02_2013_2_20cm (SPAdes) (version 2) | ecosystem: Environmental > Terrestrial > Soil >...
CGGCCCGCGGTGGCTTGCAGTTGCTGCTTCTGCTGCGGCCCGCGGCCCTCAGTAGCTTTCGGTTGCTGCTTTTGCTGCGGTCCGCGGCCCTCGGTAGTTGGCGGTTGCTGCTTCTGCTGCGGCCCGCGGCCTTCGGTGGCTGGTGGCGGTTGCTTCTGCTGCGGCCCGCGGCCCTCAGTAGCTTTCAGCTGCTCCTTTTGCTGCGGTCCGCGGCCCTCGGTAGTTGGCGGTTGCTGCTTCTGAGGGCCGCGGCGCTCGATGGCTACCTGTTGCTGCCTCTGTTGCGGCTCTCGGCCCGCGGTGGCTTGCAGTTGCTGCTTTTGCTGCGGCCCGCGGCCCTCAGTAGCTTTCGGTTGCTGCTTTTGCTGCGGTCCGCGGCGCTCGGTAGTTGGCGGTTGCTGCTTCTGCTGCGGCCCGCGGTGCTCGATGGCTACCTGCTGTTGCGGCTCTCGGCCCGCGGTGGCTTGCAGGTGCTGCTTTTCCTGCGGCCCGCGGCTCTGAGTCCCTTGCTGCTGATCAGGTCTCCGGCTCTGCATCCCCGGCTGCGGTTGTAGAGCCAGTTGCTGTTTCTGACCCTGTTGCTGTTGCTGCTGTTGCTGCTGATTGTGACCTGCAGGTCCTTGACCAATTGTCGGTAGGCGCTTGCTCATGATGGCCACGGGTGGCGCATATTTGCGGCCGCAATCAATACCAGAACCGGTCGCGCAATCGCGCGGGGGCGGCTTGCGGGCCCCGGCTTCTCGCCGTTTATCCTTTTCGGTGGTGACATCTACCTTACCGTTGTCGTGTTTGTTGGCCTCCACGAGCTCGAGGACCTTTGGTTTGGGCGGCGGCAACGGCATATGCCTGCCGGCCTCGGTCATGTCGATCACGCGTGGAAGCAGCATCACGAATCGACCCGGATGGCGAATGCGATTGGCGATGCGACCGGCATCATCGCCGGCACCCCAGTAGAGATCGGCGCGCGCCGGTCCGGCGATCGCCGATCCCGTGTCCTGCGCGATCATCAAGCGGCCGAAGGGTGAGACGGACTTCGCGCTCTCGATCGGCAGATTGGCTTCGATGAAAAACGGTGTACCGTATTCGTGCAGCCTGTCGACGGCAATGGACCGGCCGGGCGTCAACGGCACCCCCTGTGCGCCGACCGGTTCGCCCTCGTTCGTGAGCCCGGTGATACGGAAGAACACATAGGAGCGGTTGGTGGCGCGCACTTTCGCAGCTTCGTCCGGATACGCGGCCATCCAGGCGCGAATGCGCTGCGTCGACATCTCCTTGCGCGAAATGAGATTGCGCTCGATGAACACGCGCTCGAACGAGCTGTAGCGATGGCCGTTGTGCGAATCGTAGCTGATGCGCAACGGCGTGCCGTCCTCGAGGATCACGCGACCCGAGCCTTCGATCTGGATCGCGAGCAGATCGAGTGGATCTTTGAGCCAGCAGATTTCGAGTTTCTGCCCATCGAGCGCGCCGGCCTCGATGGCACCGCGGTCGTGGTAAGGCACGAGTTCGTTGTTCTCGGTGCGGCGACCGATGCGAACGCCTTTGTTCGGAAACGCAGCGGAACCCGGTTTGTACCCGGCAGCGACCAGATCACGCGGCCGGCGATAGACCGGGACGTGGAATTCCGGACTTGGAAAGCGCGAGCCCGCAACAATCGGTTCGAAATAGCCGGTCAGAAGTCCTTCCCGCTCGCCCAGCCGCGCGATGCGAACGGGTTGAAAATTCTGTTCGAAGAAGCTGCGAGCGGTATTGGAATCCTGTGGCCGCAGGCCCATGGCGTTGCGGCAGACGGTCCACAGGGCTGCATAGATCGCTCCGCGGTCGTCGGTGTGGCGCATTTTGCGCAAGGCTTGGCAGCTTGTCTGATAGGCCGCGAATGCGGCGAGGTGATCATCGGCCCTCCAGTCCGATAGCTCGGTCCATTTGATCGGCTCAAGCTGACTGTCTGCGAGCTTCAGCGGTTCTTCGGCCAATGCGGCGTTGGCCGTCAAACATAAGATCACGCCAACGACGCTTGCGACCACGCCGCGCACAAAGAGATGCGCAAACCCACAATCGGTCTTTAGGCAAGCAAACGCATCGCAGACGCGAACGCCGGCCCGGGAGGAGCTTGAGGAAAAGCTACCTCGAACGAGCCCGTGTGTCGCCAGAGGTGGACAAATACCTCGCTCAAAAGGGCCAAGGCTTCGTCGCCAACGAGCCGCAGTCGCCGCAGCAAGCAGGAGCGCGGAAGCGGCTGCCAGTGCGCGTGAGCGATGCACGATGCCCCCCAACGATGCCTTTCCCGGCCGACCCCGGCAAAGACTCCCGATTCATTGGTCGCGCTGGCCTGGAATTGGTTCACGCTATGGATGGGAATAGACCTTTTGTTAACGTTACGGCCGCTGAACCTACGAGGGTGGGACGACAGAGCGGTAACCCCATGCCGGCCGAAAGATTCGAAGAACCGGCTGTCGAAAGCCTTTCGAACAATGCGGCATCAGCGCGATCATCGCGGCTCGCCGTGAGGACCCGGCGGCGTACCTCCGCGCGTGCATTGCGCGCACCCATCGAGTAAGGAACAAATTCTGGCAAGCGCCCCGCGCACAGCAATCGACGTTTTGTGGCCTAGAACAAGAAATGCGAAGAGCTGCTGAAACGCAATCGTCCGAACCAGGAACAGATCATCGACCTGTCCCTACCGCAAACCACGCCTGACCGCGACGGCGAATCGCTCGCGATGACCGATCTTGCAGGTTGGTCTGGCGCGCCCCAACGGGCGCAGACGCTCTAGAGCCAATTCCCTCGGCGACGTTGTAAAATTCACTGAGCATTAAAGCTTCTCTGATGAATCGTGGCCGGCCGCACTCAGCACAGCGCCCTTGGTAATCCAAAATAGGCATCGCGTATGTTCCCGTTGATTAACCCTGAACTCCTTTGGTTGGCTGTGGGATTCATCTTGTTGATGGCCGGAATGTTGGCCGCCGCCACGGAGTAGGACGAGCCAAACCGTTCGTTCTTGAGATGATGCCAGTCAAGCGGCGCGGGGCGAAGCCAAGGCGCCGCGCTATATCGATATTACGCACGCGCTTTCGAGCAACTCGATCTGTTTCGCCAACCCGCGGCCGCAGGTGGCGGCCTCTGCGGCGCGCCCTACGCAAACAGGCCGTCAGCCCATGCATACCGTCCTAATTAGGGACATTGCTTGCAAATTAGGTCGGGTGGATCCCACATTCGTCACCTGATTTGCTTGGACTGGTTTCGCTAACCGATAATCTGACGGCCATAGCTCGCCCGCTCGATATGTTGCTACCGTCTGGCACAGGCAAATGGTTGGAGCCTGTGGCCGGGACAACACAGTCAACGGCCAGCCCATAGAGTAGACTTGCCGAAGTGGGAGAGGGCCGATAGCGAGATGCGCTCTTCTTGGGGGCCAGCGCGAGAGGAAGCGCTGCCGCAGCCTGAGGGGGGTGCCGGATGCGCAACGTGAGGGGCTCCGCCATGTACCAGATGCTTCGTCTCACCATTGCGGCTATGGCCGTCGTTTTCGCTAGCTTCCCGACCAGCGCACCAGCGCGGGTCGCGGTAACGCAGATCAAGCTGACAGAGAAGCACGTCGAGGGATTTATCGCCACTCAGAAGGGCATGTCGGCGGTAGTGGAAAAGATGATGCAAGGCGCCGTATTTTCGAACAGTGCCAATGCCAGATACCAGGCCGAGCTCAAGGCGGTCACCAAGAAGCACGGTTTCAAGAATTTTGCCGAATATGAAGCGGTTGCCGCCAGTATTTCCTTGGTGATGGCGGCGATCGATTCGCAGACGAAGGTGTTCACGGACCCGCCCACGGCCATCGAGCAAGAGCTCGAAGACGTGATTGCCGCGAACAATATTCCGAACAGCGAAAAGAAAAAGTTACTTCGGAGCCTCACTTTAGCGCTGAAGGCGGCGCGGCATATTCAATTTCCAACCAACATCGAGCTCGTACAGAAATACTACGACAAGATTTATGTGACGACCATCGCCGACTACGACGGCTTTGGCTGGCGGAATTCAAGCGTCGCGCGCACAATCAGCGAATGACCCTGTATTAGCCGCGACTTGTCCTTTTCCGAATGTTAAGCGCCACCGTCGCGTAGTCTCGTCAACTGCTGATGTTATGTCGCAGCTCGATCGCCCGGCACTCGTGCTGAATCAGCGCTACCGCGTCAACACAATGAATTCGGTGCCGCGTCCGGTTTCACGACCCAAGCCTTCGTCGGAGACTACCAGCGATGAACCCGGAACCAGGAGTTCGCTGATACGGTCCACTGCTTGCTGCGGCAGGTGGATGCGATCGAGCGCTTGCGCCGCGGTCGACGGTGGCTTCCAGTGGACGACCGGTTTCGGCGGCTCATTGGATCTCCCACGGCTGTGCCTATGCTCGACCGAGACCGACGGATCGGTTGGAACCGTCATCAGGTTCCAGCGCATCCCGGTGCCATCCTCGGTCTCCGCCATGGCGGTGAAGACATGGGTGCCGAGCGGCTGATCCGGATCGTCGATCGCGACCGGCAGCTCGAACAGCGGCACGAAGCCCTGGCGGACGAAAACTTGCTTTTCCTTGCGGCTAACGAAAACCGCGACGTGGCCGGCGGGTTTGACCGGCTGGTCGGTCGCCTTGTAGCCCGGCACCAGCGGCTTCGGCGGATCGACCGTCGACGAGGGCTTGACCGCGTCGCTCAGCACGCGATCGGGATGCTCGATCGTCGCGTCGGCGAGGTTTGCTGTCGGTTGCGCCGCGCCTTCGGTCGCCGCATTCATCGCTGTTTGTGGCTCGGCCGGCTTCGACCTCGGCACGAACAACTTGGCATGCGCAAACTCGGTGGGTGTCAATTCATCGCGCGCTACGATCACGCGCACGCCAAGCTTGGTAATGGGCCACAGCTTCTTCGCGAAATCATGGGACATGCGAATACAACCGTGCGAGGCCGGATGTCCGGGCAACACGCCTTCATGCAGTGCCACCCCCGACCAGGTGATGCGCTGCATGTAGGGCATTGGCGCGCCACTGTAGATGTTGGAATGATGATAGCGGTCCTTCTCGATCACGCTGAAAACGCCCATCGGCGTGGGATGGCCTGGCACGCCGGTCGAGACCGGTCCCTGCGCGACCCGCACGCCGTTGCTGAACAGGGTCACTTTTTGCGTGTTGATCGACACCACGAGCTGCAGCGGACCCTTCGGCATTTCGCCGAACCCCGTCTCTTTCTTGGGCTGCGGACCGGGACGTTCATTCCACCCATGAACCAGCCACCGGTAGAATAAAACCGCATGCCGGCTGCGGCGTCCGCCGGCAGCGCGGAGCCCGCAAGCAGCGACAAGGCGACGCCGGAAATCAGCGCCATGCGCAAGGCCGTGCGCCCTCGATGAACAGATGCGGGCGGGATGCCCCCCACCAGACTTGCCAAGACACACTCCCAATCGACCCGCCGTTGGCACGGCAGATCTGCCCCACAGTACCGTTAATACGCGCCGACACAACGTAGGACGCACGCAAGCGGTCAACGCGTCTCTATATGTCACCTGATGGCGGCATAGGGTTCACTGATTCGGCAAAGAAAATCTAAGCCGCAGACCGTTTGGGCCGAGCAGTGCTGGCAGCCCGCGACCGGAACAGCCCATGACATACGCGCTCAATGTCCGGTTCGGCTCTTGTGTCATGCGTCCGGCAAGAAAGATATCATCGACGTCCTCAAGCGTTGAGCGGCGCGCTATCGATCGGCGTCGATGCTCACTTGCGTAAGCCCGGTGAATCCCAAGATCCGCGCCGCCGCGGGCGTCACGTCGATTACTCGACCGCGCACGAAGGGGCCACGATCGTTGATGGTCACGACCACTGAACGTCCATTACTCTTGTTCGTGACCTTCACCTTGCTGCCGAAGGGCAGCGTGCGATGGGCCGCGGTGAGCGCCTCGCGATCCAGCTTTTGACCGCTTGCGGTTCCGCTTCCGCTTTCGTGGGAATAGACCGAGGCAAGGCCGGCCCGGTCTGCTGTAGATGGTGTGAGATGAGGGGGTGAAAACTGGCAGGCTAAGATCGAAACAACGGTCAACATCATTCTACTTTTCACCACGGCCTCCTATCGCTGCAGCACGACGCGTTTCGTCGGCCGCTCTTGAACGGCCGACGTCTTCTCTTCTGAATGGGGCGATAAATTGGCAGCGATGCTGTCACGCGCCCCGCAATCTTTGGTGCGACAATCGCTTGGGCCGGATGGTTCCGGCGTCATCCCACGTCATCCCGCGGCTTGAAGGGACAGCCGATTCAATCTGCGGACTCGCCCGGCTTGCGGGGAATCAGAGCGATGACGCCGGTTTAGAGATCGATCTCGATGCGAGCGACTGACATCTCGCAATCGAGCGCGGCTTGGATCGCGCGCCGAGCATCGGACTTTTTGAACTTCAACGGTGAGCGGTTACGGTGCTGCTTCTTCTGCGGCTGACGATGACGCGACATGAAAAATCTCCCTCCGGTGGTCGGGGGAGATTCGCGTTAGAAAGCACTGCTTACAGAGGCTAACTTTCGGATGGCAACCCAGCCGGACGACGGGCGAAGCGCTTGCAGGGCGGCCTACGCATTCGTCTTGTTCGGTTTTATCCGGTTGCTATAGTCCAATGGACGCTCGCTGGGCCGGCTCGAGGGAAACTCCATGATCCGATCTGTGCTTTCGACTACCGGTGCCGCACTGCTTCTAGCCACGTCTGCATACGCTCAGGAGCCGCCGCCCCTTCGCGCGGCGGTCGATGGCACGTTCGCACCGCATGCCTTTCCGAATCTTTCTGGGGGTTATCAGGGTTTCAACGTCGATCTCGCCAACGAGATCGCCAAGCGGCTCAAGCGCAAGATCGTGATCGACGCCGCACAGTTCTCCGGCCTGGTGCCGGCGCTGCAGGCCGGAACCTACGACTTCCTCGCGGCTCCTACGACCGTAACCAAGGAGCGCGCTGAGAACATGCTGTTCACCGAGGGCTATCTCAACACCGACTTTCAGTTCCTGATCAAGAAAGGATCGCCGAAAGTCGTGAGGCTCGAAGACCTCAAGGGCAAAACTATTTCTGTCAACAAGGGATCGGCCTACGACTCCTGGGCGCGCGATCTTGAGGGTAGGATCGGCTGGACGGTCGAGTCCTTCGGCACGCAGACCGACGCGGTGCAGGCGGTCCTGGTCGGGCGCGCCGACGCGAATGTCGCCGGCAATACCGTCATCGCGTGGGCGGTCAAGAACAACCCACAGCTGGAGCTGTCATATCTGCATTCGACTGGTCTCGTCTGGGCTGCGCCGCTGCGCAAGGACTCCGGCGAGCTGCGCAAGGCGCTCGACGTCGCCGTCGAATGCATGAAACTTGATGGCATGATCGCGAAGATGCACGAAAAGTGGTTCGGCGTTGCGCCGGCGGCGGGTTCCGCCGCGGTGACTGTCTTCCCGGGCTACGGCGTTCCCGACATGCCAGGCTATGATCCAACTGCGCACACCCCGTCGTGCAGCTGAACGGTGGCGTGATGTCTTGCCGCGGGCGTCACGGACGCGCCGATAGTTGATGACGACCGGCGCTCCGCCCATCCTAGAAATCCGCGGCCTGCGCAAGAGATTCCACGACGTGGAGGTGCTGCGCGGGATAGACCTCGTCGTGCTGTCGCAACAACTGGTCTTTGTCATCGGGCCGTCCGGATCGGGCAAGAGCACCTTGCTGCGCTGCTGCAATCGCCTGGAGGAAGCCTCGGCCGGCTCGATCCGCGTCGACGGAGTCGATATCACGGCGCGCTCCACCGATATCAACGCCATGCGGCGCCAGATTGGCATGGTGTTCCAGTCGTTCAACCTCTATCCGCACATGACGGCGCTGGGAAACGTCACGCTTGCGCTCGCCAAGGTGCTGGGCAAGCCACGTGCCGAAGCGGAGCGAGTCGGGATGGCGGCGCTCGATCGGGTGGGCCTTGCCGACAAGGCGCGGTCCTATCCCGGCGACCTTTCGGGCGGCCAGCAGCAGCGGGTGGCGATCGCTCGCGCGCTCGCGCTCGAACCCAAGGTGATGCTGTTCGACGAGCCCACCTCCGCGCTCGATCCGGAGCTCGTGGGCAGCGTCCTCAACGTCATGCGCGAGCTCAAGCGCGGCGGCATGACCATGCTGGTGGTGAGCCACGAGATGCGCTTTGCGCGCGACGCCGCCGACCGCGTGATCTTCATGGATCACGGGGTCATCGTGGAGGAGGGGCCGCCGCAACAGATGTTTTCGGCGCCCAGCGAGCCGCGCACCCGCGCCTTCGTCGCCGAGATCGCGCGCTGAGACCGCCATGGAGGCTTGGTCGCGCTTCCTCGACACGTTCTTCAATTGGGACGTGATCGAGCGGTATTTCCCCGCCATCATGAAGGGCGTGGTGGTGACGATCGAGATCGCAGCGGCAGTCGTGGTCACCGGCACCTTGCTCGGACTTGCGCTCGCGATTGTGCGGACGTTCCGCCTGCTCGCGGTCAACGCGCTGATCGTGGTCTTCGTTGACATGTTCCGCGCGCTGCCGCCCCTCGTTCTCGTTCTTCTGGTCTATTTCGGCCTGCCCAACATTGGGATCAATCTGCCGTCCTTCGCGGTGCTGTGGCTTGTGCTTGCCCTCGTGTTGGCCGCCTTTGCCGAGGAGATTTTTTGGGCCGGCATCCTGTCGATCCCGAAGGGTCAGTGGGAGGCGGCGCGTTCCACGGGCTTAGGCTTTCTCGGCACGCTCGCCTATATCGTGCTGCCACAGGCGATCCGCTTGACCGTTCCGCCGCTCACCAACCGCACGATTGCCATCACTAAGAACACGGCGCTCGGCACCGTGATCGGGGTCGGTGAAATCCTCAATCAGGCTACCACCGCGCAATCGTTTTCTGGCAATGCCACGCCGCTCATGATGGGGGCGATCGCCTATGTGATCCTGTTCATCCCGGTCGTCGTGCTGGGCCGCCTCCTCGAGACCCGGTTCGCGTGGCGGAGGGTCTGATGGAAGCGATCGTCCAGCAGTTCTTCAACCTGGCCATCATGGAGCGAGCGCTTCCGCTCATCCTTGCCGGCCTCAAGCAGACGATCGTTATTTGTCTCATCGTCATTCCGCTTGGACTGGCGGGTGGCCTCGCATTAGCGATCATCTCACTTTCGCACCTGCGCACCGTGCGCTGGGCGGCGATTGTAGCGATTGATTTCTTTCGCGCCATTCCGCCGCTCGTCCTCCTGATCTTTATCTATGCCGGGTTGCCGTTCGCGGGTTTACGGCCGTCGCCCATGACGGCCGTGGCTATCGCCTTTTTTCTCAACACGTCGAGCTATTACGGCGAGATCTACCGTGCCGGCATCGAAAGCGTGGGGCAAGGTCAATGGGATGCCGCGCGCTCGACTGGCCTGCAGGCCTACCAGACGCTGACCTATGTCGTGCTGCCGCAGGCGGTACGCAACGTGCTCCCCGATCTCGTGTCCAACACCGTCGAGGTGGTGAAGCTGACTTCCATTGCGAGCGTGGTGGCGCTGCCGGAACTGCTCTATTCGGCCGAAATGGCGCGGTCGGTGACCTTCAATTCGTCTACCTTGTTATGCTGTGGCCGGTCGTGCGTTTGATTAGCCGGCTGGAGCGCCGGGTTGCCGCGTGAGTAGCAGGAGGACTTCGTGAGCCGAGTGCTTCGGATTGGCGGCGCCCAGATGGGCCCGATCCACAAGGCGGACAGCCGGCAGGCGGTCGTGCGGCGGATGCTCGATCTGCTCGATCAGGCAAAAGCTCAAAAATGCGATCTCGTTGTCTATCCCGAACTTGCGCTCACCACCTTCTTCCCGCGCTGGTACATGACGGAGCCGGCAGAAGTCGACGCCTGGTTCGAACGCGAGATGCCGAGTCCAGCGACGCGTCCACTGTTCACGCAGGCCGCAGACTATCGCATCGGTCTATCGTTCGGTTATGCCGAGCTCACTGCCGATGGCCATCATTTCAATACCTCGATCCTGGTCGACCGGGACGGAAAAATCGTCGGCAAATATCGCAAGGTGCATCTGCCCGGCCATTCCGAGTTCGAGCCGGAGCGTGCCTTCCAGCACCTGGAGAAGCGTTATTTTGAGCCGGGCGATCTCGGCTTTCCGGTCTGGCGTACCATGGGCGGCGTCATCGGCATGTGTATTTGCAACGACCGGCGTTGGCCTGAGACCTATCGCGTCATGGGACTGCAAGGCGTGGAGCTGATCGTGCTCGGCTACAACACCCCTTCGTTCAATTCGCAGAAAGCAGACGAGGGGCCGGAGAAGCGCATGTTCCACCACCGCCTGACGCTCCAGGCCGGCGCCTATCAGAACTCGACCTGGGTCGTCGCGGTGGCAAAGGGCGGCGCGGAGGACAGCCACCCCCTGATCGCCGGCAGCATCGTCGTCAATCCCGACGGCGAGATCGTCGCCGCGGCCAAGACCGAAGATGATGAACTGCTCGTGGCCGAGTGCGACCTCGACGCCACTATTTTCGGCAAGGAAACGATCTTCGACTTCAAGCGCCATCGGCGCGTCGAGCATTACGGCCGCATCACCAGCCAGACCGGCGTCATTCTGCCGCCGGAGACCTGACATGGCCGCCGGCGGCACGCGTGTTCGCCAATCTCTATGCGCTGCTCGGCAAGACGTTCACGCTGGTGCGGCAAACCTGTGCTGAGTGGGTTGCCTCGGGCGGCGTCAAGGCCGGCTAAACTGTACCGCTCCGAACGCCATGGTGACCGCGGCCTGCGTCGGGTCGATCACCGGGATGCCGAGCGCCTCTTCCAGCGGGCGACGATGGCGCGCCATTCCGGCGCAACCCATGACTACCGCCTCAGCGCCGTCCTGTTCCCTCAACCGTCGTCCGACGTCGACCATGCGCTGGAGGGTCTGTTCGCCGCTCGCCGTCTCGGCGACCGACATTTCGAGCGGCCGCTCGCCAGCGAGGCGGTCGGTAAGCCCCATCTGAAGCAGATAGCGCATGTGCCTGGCGATCGAGCGCTGGCTTATTGCGATGACGCCGAAGCGGCCCGCGCGCGAAAGCGCGGTGAGGACACCGCATTCGGCGATGCCGAATACTGGCCGCGTGGTGCCTTCGCGGCAGACGTGCAACCCTGGATCGCTGTAGCACGCGATCACGAATGCGTCGGACGAATTGTCCGCCTCCACCAGGCGCCGCAACGGCATCACCACGCTTTCGACATCGGCTTGCGTCTCGATGCCGAACGGACCTTCCGCGAGGGTGAAACACACAATCTCCGGACCGTTTGCAAACCGCAGCGGCTCCAATGCCGCGTCGAGACCGCGGGTGACGTCCTCGTTGGAATTCGGATTAATAACGCGAATACGCCGAGGGGATACGGTCATAGGGGTGCTCGTTGGCGGCTCCGATGTCGCTGCAATATCATCGCGATGTTCAAATCGTGTTACAAGCGGCGGAACCCGACAAATGCATCGGTTATCGGCGTGCTCACGTGTAGGCTTGCGCCCGATATCGCCGCCGCCGCGGAGGTCAAGCTGCCTGCCGTCGACGGCGCAACGGAATGACTGGTCTCGCCTTCGCACGCGAGGCTGACCAACAAAAGAAAAGATCCGGCAGCTATCAAAAGGGCAAGCAGAATACCGACGACGATCGGAATAACCCGATGTCGACGATCCGTAGGCTCGACCCTTTTCGATCTAGCGCCTTTTTGCGCCGCGCCGATGCCCAACAAGAAAAGAGGGTTGCCCATCGACCGATATCTCGCTTCTTCGACAAAGCCAGGCGCGCCATCATCGGCGCGGCTTTGTAATGGTCTTATGCCTATGGTGGCTGGGGTTATCGCTACTCGGCGAGCGCCAAGTCCCGAGATCGGGGCCGGGGATACCCCGCTCGACGGCGCCGCGAACGCTAGCGCCGGGGCTCACAGCGCCCCCCACGTGGACGCCAGGGTTAACAGCACCCCCCATTTGAGCGCACGGCGCTGTGGGGATCATGAGGATCGCGGCAACAGTACCTATGATCGAAAGCTTGCCGAGCATTATTAAGTCCCCTTGGGCGCAGATGACCGAACCTTCCCTTAGGTTCGAAGTGTATCAGCTGTTGAGGGTGAGCGCGATCAACACGCCGCCGAAGGTCACGATTAAACTCATCGGTCACGGGACCGGATGATCCGATTGAGACTAAGGCCTTGTACTCATCAAATCGCGATAGGCGAGAGCGGCCTAATCCAAGCCTTTTTGTGATGGCCATCACATCGTCAAGGTAAAGCGCGCGATATGGTTGTATCTGTCCAAATTGGGCTAACGGGAGAGCTTCGGCACGAGCGGCTGAAACGGGCAAGCCTAATGATCAAGGCCCTCGATCTAACACGCCGCGAAACGCTACTCCTTGGTGCGGCTGGGCTCGCATCGTCTTTCCCCAGGAACGTCGATGCAGGGCAGGTCGAGGCAGCACAGGAGGCCGAGCGCCACGGCGTGTCGGCCTTCGGCGATCTCAAATATGCGCCCAACT
>Ga0209239_1001905_pt1 | contig 12471 bp, 10 predicted proteins | sample GraSoi013_2_20cm_FD_185824 | JGI IMG/M metagenome (GOLD analysis project Ga0209239, IMG submission 185824) | Grasslands soil microbial communities from the Angelo Coastal Reserve, California, USA - Sample 10_02_2013_2_20cm (SPAdes) (version 2) | ecosystem: Environmental > Terrestrial > Soil >...
GAGTCCGTCCAGCTCGAATAGGTCGAGGGCCTCGGCCAGCCGGTAACCGCGGCCGCGCACCTTGACCACGCGCAGACCCAACGCTTCGATCCGCCTGATGAGGGTCAGTATGCCGCCGCGGGAAAGCCCCAGCGCCGTCCGGAGCCGCTCGCCGGAGTGAAACCTGCCGTCGGCCAGCATACGAAGCAGCGAGAAAGAAGCTGTGCCCATGCGCAAAATCGCGAGGAAAAACCGGACAAATACTAGCACCGGGGGAGCGTACGCGCGGGAGGCTTCTGCGATTCGTGAAAAAGTCACTAAGGATCGATTTTCAATTGTTCCGCAGGGAGTCAGGTGATATGATGTCGTCATAGCGAATCTCATGACGTCCAGCGAAGAGTTTCTTGTGGGCGTCTCAGGTTGCCCGCCGGCCCAGCAAACGGCGGCTAAACGGGGGAAACCCTCCCTTCCCCCGTTTTTTTTTTCGCCCCTGCGCCCCGGAAGTCGCTGCCTTAGCGGCTGTCTATAATGGTTAGCCTGATCCCGAGCTTCACCTCCGAGACATGCATCGACCCTGGCCTTACCCGCGAGTAGTGGGCCATCGCGGCGCCGGCACGCTCACCCCCGAGAACACCTTGGCGGGTATTCGCAAGGCGGCCACGATGGGATTCGGCGGCGTGGAGTTCGACGTCATGCTCTCGGCGGACAAAGTCCCGTTGCTGATCCATGACGAAACCCTGGACCGCACCACGAGCGGACGGGGCAGCGTCGCCGCGACGCCCTACGCAAGGCTCGCGAGCCTGGACGCCGGCGCCTGGTTCAGCCCGGAATACCGCGGTGAGCGCGTGCCGTCGTTCGAGGAGGCCGGGAAGCTGTGCGCCCAGCTCGGCCTCTGGGCCAACGTCGAGATCAAGCCGGCGCGGGGGTTCGAGCGTGAAATCGCTGCGGCGGTCGCGAAGCTCGCTTTGGAGTTATGGCGCGCTCCCCCCGCACCCCTGTTGTCCTCCTTCGAGCCGGTCTCGCTCGACGCGGCGCGCGCCGCGGCACCGGGTCTCGAACGCGGATATCTTACGGACCGCCTCGCGCCGGGTTGGGATGAAACCGCGCGAGCACTCGGCTGTGTGTCCGTGCATTGCAACTCCAGGTATCTGACCGAGGCGCAAGCCGATGAAATCCGCAGCGCCGGCTACTGGCTGCTTTGCTACACGGTCAATGAACCGGCGATCGCGCGGCGTCTGTTTTCCTGGGGCATCGACGCGATCTTCACCGACCGGCTCGATTTGATACCGCCGGACTTCGCTTGAGTTGCCGTTCCAGGAGCGCAGGCGCCCTCAATCGATCTGCATCGCCACGAGGAACCTCGACACGAGGTTGTACCCCGCGATCGTCGCGGTGAGCTCGACCGTTTCCCGGTCGTCGAAGTGCCGCCGCACTTCGGCGAAGATCGGATCGGGTACGCGGATCCCGCGGGTCATGCAGTCGGTATAGGCGAGCACCGCGCGCTCGCGATCGTCGAAGCGCTTCGAAACCTGCCAGCCGGGAAGCGCATCGATCTGCTCCTGGCTCATGCCGTCCTTCAGCGCGAAGGGCACGTGCGCTCGGTATTCGTATTCGGCGTCGTTGAGGAGCGCTACGCGCAGAATGGCCAGCTCGCGGTAACGCCCGGCCAGTTTCGCTTTTTGCCGGATCGCGGTGAAAAGCTTGAGCCAGCCCTCGGCCACCGGCGGGCTGTTCAGCAGCGCGCGATAGAGGTGCAGCAGCCTGCCTCCGCGCTCGGATTTGATGGTCGCGATCAGTCCGGCCAGCTCGGGGTGGTCTTCCTCTTCGATCAACGGTACGCGCGTCAAAATGCCTCCCTCACGACACTAGAACGGCAATTTCGCATCCGGTTTGGCAGAAAGAAGAACACGCCGGAATTCGGATTTGATGCGATCAAGGCCCGCCTCGTCCTCCGCCTCGAAGCGCAGGACGACGACCGGCGTCGTATTCGACGCGCGCGCGAGCCCGAATCCATCGGGGTATTCGACCCGTAGCCCGTCCAGCCTGATCACCTCGGTCGCGCCCGGGAATGAAGCGCTCTTCCCCAGAGTTTCGATCAAGCGATGCGGTTCGCCCTCGGCGAGTTTTAGGTGCAATTCAGGCGTGCTCATCGAATCGGGAAGTGCGTTGAGCGTCGCAGTGGCGTCGGGCGTCTTGCTCAGGATCTCCAGCAGGCGCGCCCCGGCGTACTGCGCGTCGTCGAACCCGTACCAGCGCTCGACGAAGAACGTGTGGCCGCTCATCTCGCCGGCGAGCGCCGCCCCGCGCTCGCGCATCCTCGCCTTGATGAGGGAGTGACCGGTCTTCCAGAGGCTCGGCACGCCGCCGTGCCGGCGGATCCAGGGCGCGAGGTTGCGCGTGCTCTTTACATCGTAGATGATCTCGGCGCCCGGCTGGCGCGAGAGCACATCCTTCGCGAACAGCATCAGCTGCCGGTCCGGAAAAATGATCTTCCCCTCGGCGGTCACCACGCCCAGCCGGTCGCCGTCGCCGTCGAAGGCGAGCCCGACCTCGCAGCGCTCTCTTTGCACCAGGGAAATCAGATCCTTGAGGTTCTCCGGGTGGGACGGATCGGGATGATGATTGGGAAAGCGGCCATCGACCTCGCAGTAGAGCTCCAGCACTTCGCAGCCGAGTCGGCGGTAGAGCTCACCCGCGGTGGCGCCGGCGACGCCGTTACCGCAGTCGACCGCGATTTTCATTGGACGCGCAGGCCGCACGTCGGCGGTAATGCGATTCAGATAGGCTTCGCGGATGTCGGCACGGCGGTGCTGCCCCGCGCCGCGAGCGAGCTGGCCGGACTCGATCCTCTTGCGCAAGCGCTGCACCTCCTCGCCCGCGAGAGTGGTTCCCGCAAGCACCATCTTCAATCCGTTGTACTCCGGCGGATTGTGGCTGCCCGTGACTGCGACCGCGCTGCCGCACCCCAGCTCGTGCGCCGCGAAATAAGCGACCGGAGTCGCGAACATCCCGATCTCCGCGACGTCCACGCCGCTCGCGCGAATGCCCTCCATCAGCGCCTGCGCGAGCTCGGGTCCGGAGATCCGACCGTCGCGGCCCACGGCGATCTCCGGCCGCTCGCCCCGGCCGCTGCGGTCGAGCAGCTCGCTTCCGAGCGCCTGCCCGATCAGCCGTACCCCTTCCCGCGTCAGCGATTTCCCGACGACGCCGCGGATGTCGTAGGCCTTGAAGATTTCCTGAGGGGGTAAATTCATCGGGAACAGCGCCTCACATTATCCATCCGCAGCCAGTACGTCTTCGAAGAACGCAGTCACCCGCCGCGGCATCCAGCTCAGATTTCCGGGAAACGGACCGCTGACGAACGCCGCGTGCCCCCCTTCGCCGGGAAATTCGCAACTCACGTGCATGGAAACCTCATTCGGGCGCGGCAACGCCGCAGCCGGGAGGAAGGGATCGTTACGGGCGTTCAAGAGCAAAGTCGGCACCTCGATTCGGCCGAGCACCGGCTTCGCGCTGGCGCGCGTCCAGTAATCGTCGGTATCTCGAAATCCGTGCAAGGGCGCCGTCACGACGTCATCGAACTCGCGCAGCGTGCGCGCGCGCCGCATCGCCTTGCCATCGAACAGTCCGGGGAAACGCTCGATCTTATGCTCGCCCTTTTTCTTCATCGTCGAGAGAAACGCTCGCGTATAGACTAGGTTGAATCCCCGGCCGAGCGCGTCGCCCGCCGCCATGAGATCGACCGGGGCCGACACCGCGGCCGCCGCGGCGAGAACCTCCTTCGCCCGCGCGCTCCCACCGAGCCACTTGAGAAGCGCATTGCCGCCCAGCGACACGCCTACCGCGAAGAGCGGTGCGCCGGAGGCCTCGCTCGAAAACCGCCGAAGAATCCAGCCTATCTCCTCCGCGTCACCGGAATGATAGGCCCGGGGTAGTCTGTTCGGCTCGCCGGAACAGCCGCGAAAGTGCGGCAATGCGCACCGCCACTCGTTTCGGGCGAGCTCCCGCGCAAGCGCCCCGGCGTAATGGCTGCCCGAGCCGCCTTCGAGGCCGTGAAACAGCACAACGAGCGGAGCATCGGTCGGACCTGCCAGACGATCGACATCGATGAAATCTCCGTCCGGCGTGTCCCAGCGCTCTCTCTTCCAATCAACTCTCGAACCGTAGAATAGCGCCCCGTACAGAGTCTGCAGGTGTCCGCCCGGCAGCCACCAGGGAGCTCGGTAGGGCCCTGGACTCAATGCAGGATTTTCGGCGACTCGGCGGGAGCGCGGGGCCCCTGCGGCGCGGGTGAGCCGTGATGCAGGATCATTCGCCAGCCGTTGCCGGTGCGCAGGTAGACGTTGGTGGCGGCGACCGGCAGGCGCGAGCGCGGCTCGCCCTGCACCAGGATATTCTCGTGCACGCTGTGGACCGCGAGCATCATCCCCGAGAGCACCACCTGGTCGGAAATATGCACCTTGAGCCGCTGGCCTGAGCCGAAAATCTGCGCCCAGCTCTCGCGTACCTGATCGTAGCCCGCGAGCCTCGCTCCTCCCGGATGCACGCACACGATCTCCTCGTCTTCGGCCCACACTTCCATCATGGCCTCGAGCTCACCCGCCTCGAGCGCCTCGTAGAACGCGGCCTCTGCATCCTGCGGCGTCGGAAAGGTGCTTTTCTTCACGAGGGGCGGCTCCGGAGCCGCGTAGCGTAGCCGAAAAGGCGAGTCGCCGCCAGCGTACAAGACCCGCACCGAACGCGTTTTCGCGATTCACCCGGGAGAATCTCTGAAACCGATCACCGCTTCGCACCAGCTTGCGACGCGCAAGAGGCGATCGTCGCCGCCTGCGGGACCGGCGAGCTGCATTCCGTAGGGCAGGCCGCCGTCGGACAGACCGGTAGGCAGCGTAAGGGCCGGGAATCCCAGGAGCGTCCAGAGCGTGCAGAAGCTCGGATCTCCCGTGACATCGAGCCGCTCCGGGGCTGCGCCGGGCGCAGGCAACGATGCGAGCGCGTCGCAGTCCTCGAACAGGTCGAGCGCGAGCTCGGCGAGCGCCGCACGCTTCACGAGCGCGCCACGATACTCGTCGTGCGACATCGCAAGCCCCTCGTCGATGGCGGCGTTCAACACTGCGCTCATGACGCGCCGATAGTTCGCCTGCCGAGTAGCGTGTTCGCGGGCTCCTTCGTAGAGCATGATCGTGCGGTGCACCCGATGCGCTTCGTCGAAGTCGTCGGGCAGCGCGACGGTTTTCAATTCCGTTCCGGCGTCCGCGAGACGCTTCAAGCTCGCTTGCAGATGCCGTGCTGCGCCCGGTTCCGCCGCGTTCCACGGAAAGCGCGGCAAGACTGCGATTTTCGGCGGACGCGAGAGCCCCTCGATCTCGGGGGCAAACCTACCGGACTCCGCGACGCTGGCGGCAAAGTAGGCGGCGTCGGCGACCGCGCGCGCAAACACCCCCACCTGGTCCAGAGATTCGGCAAAAGGAAGCGCGCCTTGAATAGGCAGACTGTCCAGGCTCGGCTTGAACCCGACCACTCCGCAAAACGCCGCAGGCCGGATCACCGAACCGTTGGTCTGCGTGCCCACGGCGACCGGAACATGGCCGGCCGCAACGGCCGCGGCCGACCCCGAGGAGGAACCGCCCGGCGTGTGCCTCGTGTTCCAGGGATTGCGCGTCTCGGCCGGATGCATGTAGGCGAATTCGGTGGTGGCGGTCTTGCCGAGCGCGTAGCCGCCAGCGGCGAGGATCCTTTCGACGAGCTCGGCGTTTTTTCCGGGCTGATTGCCGACGAACGCGGGCGAGCCCATTTCCGTGGGCAAGTCATCGGTGTCGTAGACGTCCTTCACCCCGACCGGAACACCGTGCAGCGCCCCGGTGTGCCCGCCCTGCGTGCGCTCGGCGTCGCGGCCGGCGGCGAGGGTGAGCGCCCGCTCATCGTCGAGCGCAACCCAGGCTCTCAGCCTGCCTTCGCCTGCGCGGATGCGTGCGAGGCAGGACTCGCAGTAGGCGCGAGCGGTCAGCGACCCGCCGGAGAGCGCCTGAACAGTCGCCTTCAAGTCCTCGGGCGAGGCCGGCTTCGCGGCTGGGCTCCTGAGCGGCATGCAGCGATGGCGCGTCCTAGCGGCGCCGCTTCGGCCAGGCTTCCGGATTCAGCAGATTGGGCGGACGTCTTCCCGACAGCGCAGCACTCAGGTTCTTGCTCGCGAGTAGGGCCATCGCCGTGCGCGTCGCGCGCGTGGCGCTGCCGATATGCGGAACAAGAGCGACGTTGTCCACCTCGAGGAACCCGGGGTTGAAATTCGGCTCGCCTTCGAACACGTCCAGGCCCGCCGCTGCGATGCGACGTTCCTTGAGCGCCTGGACGAGCGCCGCATCGTCGATGATCCCGCCGCGAGCGGCGTTGACGATCACCGCGGCCGGCTTCATCCGCGCGAGCTGCGCGGCGCCGATGAGATGGTGGACTTGCGGCGAATACGGCATGTTGAGGCTGATGAAATCGGATTCCTTGAGGAGCCTCTCCATGTTCACGTACTTCGCGCCCAGCTGCTTTTCGACCGCCTTCGGCACGCGCCCGCGGTTATGGTAGAGGACGCGCATCGAGAACCCCTTCGCCCGCCGAGCGATCGCCTGGCCGATGCGGCCCATGCCGATGATGCCGAGCGTCGCGTGGTGCACGTCGACGCCGAGGAATTGATCGTTCTTCCAACCCTTCCAGCTTCCGGCCCGAAGCCAGCGCTCGGCTTCGGTTACGCGCCGCGCAGCGGCCATGAGCAGCGCCCAGGTCATGTCCGCGGTCGTGTCGTCGAGTACGCCCGGCGTATTGGTCGCGAGGATGCCTCGCTCGGTGCAGGCCGCGAGGTCGATGTTGTTGTAGCCGACCGCGATGTTGCACACGGCTTTCAGTCGCGGCGCCGCGGTGAGCGTCGCCGCGTCCACGCGGTCTGAGCCGGTGGGAAGGACGCCGTCCTTGTCGGCAAGCCGGCGACAGAATTCCTCGGCGCTCCAGGGCGCATCTTCCTTCTGGTTGTCCTCGACTTCGAAGCGCTCGCGCAACTTGTCGATGACGTCGTCGAAGGTCGCGCGCGTCACGAGAATCTTGGGTTTCACGACTTCTCCGGAACGCTATTCCTACGGCAGGCCGGCTACGCCGGCAGCAATACGAAATATAAGGTGAATCTCGGGCAAAAGGAAAGGGCGGCTCGAAGCCGCCCCTCTCTAGAGAGCGAACCCGGATTCAGCGGCCATAAACCAATTGCGGCAACCACAGGCCGATGCCCGGGAACACGTACAAGAGGACCAGAGCGATGAGCTGGATCCCCATGAACGGCATCATCCCTGCGAAGATAGCATTGAGGGTCACGTGCGGCGGCGACACGCCCTTCAGGTAGAACGCCGCCATCGCCACCGGCGGCGACAGGAACGCGGTCTGCAGGTTCAGCGCGACCAGCAGGCCGAAGAACAGCGGGTCGATGCCGAAGTGCGGGAGCAGCGGCAGGAAGATCGGCATGAAGATGATGATGATCTCGGTCCACTCGAGCGGCCAGCCGAGGATGAAGATGATGAACTGCGCGAGGATCATGAACTGCACCGGCGTCATGTTGAGCGACAGCACCCACTTCTCGATGACTTCCTGCCCGCCGAGCAGCGCAAACGCCGCCGAGAAAATCCCAGAGCCGACAAATAGCCAGCACACCATGGCGCTCGTCTTGGCGGTGAGGAAGGACGACTCCTTCACGATGACGCCCAGCTCCTTCACCGTGCTCCAGACCGCCTTGCCGGTATCCCTGCCGCTGGATTTCTCCTCGCGCCAATACTCGATGAAGCGGTAGACCCCCGCCAGGATGAATCCGCCGAATCCGCCGATTGCCGCCGCCTCGGAGGGTGTCGCCAGCCCGAATACGATCGAGCCCAGCACCGCCAGGATCATGAGCGCCAGCGGAAAGAACGAGGTGAGCAGCATCTTGAATACTTCCAGCCGCTCCCAGTTCCAGAGCCAGTAGATAAGCACGATGATGACGATACCGACGGCGAAGGTGATCCAGAGCCAAACGGGCACGGGTAGTCGTACGGATTCTGCCGCGGTCGGCGGCTCCTTCGCACCCTCCGCGGTCCTCGTCTCGGCGGGTGGAGTCTCCTTCGCCCCTTCGACCGGGGGCTCCGTGACTCCCGGTTCCTTTTCATCGGCTGCGGGTGCGCCGATGAGGCCCGTGGACTGCTCTCTTTCCTGTTCGGGCGCCGCGATGAGGCCCCCGGCCTCGATCAGCCCGGCCGTGCTGGCCTCGACTTCCGGCGCCGTCGCCGTGCGATAGGTGACGCCCAGCAACGCGGCGATGAAGAGTGCCGGCACCAGCGTGACGAAGAGTTGCGCGAGCACGGTGCGTTTTGCGACACCGGCGTTGCCGCCGATCGCTGCGCGCCCGAGCCCGGCCAACGCGTTTCTGCCGCGCGGCGCCAGCGTCTGCGCCCAGCGCGGAAGCTCCACGCGCCGCTCGCTCTCGGGGAGCGGAGGCATGAGCCTGGGTTTCCACTTTGCGAGCACGATGATGTAGCCGATATAGAGCCCCGCGAGCATGAAACCGGGCAGGAAGGCGCCGGCGTAGAGTTGCACGACCGACACGCCCGCAACAGAGCCATAGACGATCAGCAGCACCGAGGGCGGGATCAGGATGCCGAGGCACCCTCCCGCGGTCACCGCTCCCGCGGCCACCTTGACGTTGTAGCCCGCCTTGAGCATCGCCGGAAACGCGAGCAGTCCCATCAAGGTCACCACCGCACCGACGATGCCGGTCGCGGTCGCGAAGATCGCGCAGGTGACGATGGTCGCTACCGCAAGTGACCCGGGCACGCGCGCGGTGGCGAGATGCAGGCTCCTGAACAAGCGGTCGATCAGCTGCGCCCGCTCGACGACATAGCCCATGAACAGGAACAGCGGCACCGCAATCAGCACGTCGTTCGACATCACGCCGTAGGTGCGCTGCACGAAGAGGTCGAGCACCTGCCGGCCCGCGGTCGCCGGATCCACGCTGCGGTAGGCGAGCCAGGCGAAGAACACGCCCATCCCCATGAGCGTGAAGGCTGTGGGAAAGCCGAGCATGATGCCCACGCAGATCAGCGCGAGCATCATGAGCCCCAGGTGGCCGTTCGTGAGATGCCCCCAGGGCATGAGCACGACCACCGGGATGACGATCGCCGCCATGAGCGAGAAGCCGAACCACAGTTCCTTGCGCAGCTTCATTTGTGCCGCTCCTGCTGCACGACGAACTGGTCGAGCTTCGCGATATCCTCGTCCTTCACGTGCACCATTTCCTTGAGTTTCTCGACGTCGACTTCCTCGACGTCCTCTTCGCGCATGGGCCACTCGCCCCGCTTGATGCAGATCACGCAGCGGATGATCTCGACGATGCCCTGCACCAGCACGAATGCGCCGGCGAGCGGAATGACCGTCTTGAAGGGGTAGACCGGCGGGCCTTCGGAGGTGATGTTCGAATGCTCGTTGATCGACCAGGACTCGGCGGCGTAGGTGTAGCCGGCCCACACGAGCGCGATGACGCCCGGGATGAAGAACACGATGTACAGCGTCAGGTCGAGCACCGCCTGTGCCCGCGGCGTAAAGAAGCCGTAGATGACGTCCCCGCGCACGTGGCCGTTCTTCGCGAGCGTATAGGCGCCCGCCATCATGAACAGCGTCCCGTACATCATGATCATCGCGTCGAAGGCCCAGGCGCGCGGGTGGTCCAGTACGTAGCGCGAGAACACTTCCCAGCTGACGTGCAGGGTGAGCGCCACGATGAACCAGGAAAACGCCTGCCCCACCCAGGTGCTTATCTTGTCGACGAAAAGCAGCAGTTTCTGCATGGCTGAAATCCTGCGGCGATAAGGCGGCGCATGAAGCCTATTCCGCCGATCCTGTCACAACTCTGACGAGAATCCAAAAAAAACACCATCCGGTCGGCCGGATGGTGTTCCCACGGGTGCGCTCGCCGTCAGGCCTTCTTGGCGGCGGGCTTCTTGCCGAAGTAGTAGTTATAAGCCATGCGCGCGCCCACCTGGGTATCGAGATACCAGCGCACGGTCCTCTCCGCATATTTTTTCTGGGATTCGGTGATCTCCTTCCACATCGGATTCTCGTCCGCCTTCTTCTTGTCGACCTGGTCGAAGATTTCGAGCTGTTTCTGCAGCACCGAGTCCGGGGTCTTGTAGAACCTCACCTTGTCCTTGGTCTGCAGCTCGATGTAGTCCTGCGAGTAGCGGTTGATTGCCTTCCAGGACATGTCCGCGGATGCCGCTTCCACCGCGTTTGCGATGATCGCCTGCATCTTGGCCGGAAGGGCATCGTACTTGGTCTTGTTGAACGTGATCTCGAACTGCTCGCCGTTCTGGTGGTAGCTCTGCAGCATGCAGATCTTGGACACGTCGGGGAAGCCGAGGATGCGGTCGGAGGTCGCGTTGTTGAACTCCGCGGCGTCGAGCAGCCCGCGGTCGATTGCCGGGACGATCTCGCCGCCGGGCAGCGCGTTCACAGCGGCGCCCATTCCGGTGAACAGGTCGATCGAGATGCCGACAGTGCGGTACTTCATGCCCTTGAAATCGTCCGGCTTGGTGATCGGCTTCTTGAACCATCCGAGCGGCTGCGTCGGCATCGGACCGTACGGGAAGGACACCACGTTGGCGCCGATCGAGGCGTAGAGCTTGTTGAGCAACTCCTTGCCGCCGCCGTACTTGTGCCAGGAAAGCAGCGTGTTGGCGTCCATCGCGTACGCGGGGCTCGATCCCCAGAGCGCGAGCGCGTTCTGCTTGCCGTAATGGTAAACGAGCACGCCGTGCCCGCCGTCGAGCGTGCCCTTCGAGACGGCGTCGAGCAGGCCGAAGGCCGGCACCACCGATCCGGCCGGCAGCACTTCGATCCTGAGATCGCCGCCGGTCATGTCGTTCACCTTCTTGGCGTAGTCGAGAGCGTATTCGTGGAAGATGTCTTTTGCAGGCCAGGTGCTCTGCCAGCGCATCGAGATCGGGCCAGCCTGACCCTTGGCGATCATGGGAAAGCCGAGCGTCGCAGCGCCGGCCGTGGCCACCGCAGCGCTCGTCAAGAACTTGCGGCGCGAAGCCGTCTCGGTTTTCTTGGATTGTTCCTTGCTCATTAGCTCCTCCTTCGGATGGTGACATTCATGGATAGTCGTCCCGGCGTCGTTCTTCTTGTTCCCCGGAACCTTGAACGGTAAACGATTCGTGGGGCCTAGTTGTTCTTCCCGCGGGCCCTTGGGGCGTGCATACGCCAAAGCCCGCGAATCGTATTCCTAGTGCGTCCTGAAATCAAGCCGCCTCGGGCGCCTTCCGCATTGTGAAACCGGGGGTCTTGCTCGCCCCGGGATTCCCATGGCGCGGTTCAAGGGCCTCAGTGCCCCACGTAAAACTTGCTCGGCAGGTAAAGGATGATCTGGGGAAAAATGATGCACAGAGCGTTGCCGACAGCCTGCAAGCCGATGAACGGCACGGCCGCCTTGAAGATCATCGCCATGCTGATCTGCGGCGGCGCCACGCTTTTCAGGTAGAAGAGTGAATAGCCGAAGGGCGGCGAGAGGAACGCCATCTGCATGTTGACGATGAAGATCACCCCGTACCACAGCGGGATGTCGTCCGGTTGCACGCCGGGAATGCCGAACACGCCCGTGAAAGTGAGCTTGGTGAGAATGGGCACGAAGATCGGCACGGTGAGGAGCAGGATGCCGACCCAGTCGAGGAACATGCCGAGGACGAACAGGATCAGCATCATCAGGCCCAGGATGCCGTAGGGCGCGAGGCCCGTGCCGATGATCGAGTCGGCGACGAAGGTCTGGCCGCCCTTCACGATGAAGAAGCCGACGAACATGGTCGCGCCGAAGAAGATCCACATCACCATCGAGGTCGCCTTCAAGGTCGCAATCGCCGCCTCGTGGATGTTGATCCAGTTCAACCGCCGATTCAGCGCGCACACGACCAGCGCGCCGAAGGTGCCGATTCCGGCCGCTTCGACCGGCGTCGCGATGCCAAAGAAGATCACCCCCAGAACAAGCAGGATCAGGGCGATCGGGGCGATGGTATTGCGCAGCAGGCGCAGCTTCTCGCGGAAATTCACCCGTTCCTCGGGCGCAAGCGCCGGTCCGAGCGCCGGGTTGATGTAGCAGCGGACCGTGATGTAGACGATGTACATCCCGGAGAGCAGCAGGCCGGGGAAGACCGACCCGATCAGCAGTTCGCCCAGGGATTGCTGCGCCACGACGGCATAAACGATCGCCATCACCGAGGGCGGGATCAGGATGCCGAGCGTGCCACCGGCGAGGAGCGACCCGCAGGCGAGCTTGGCGTCGTAGTTGCGTCTGAGCATCGCCGGGAGCGCGATCATGCCCATCGTGACCTCGGTAGCGCCGACCACGCCGACCATCGCCGCGAGCACGGTACAGGCGAGCACCGTGGCGGAAGCGAGCCCGCCCTTGAGCGCACCCAGCCATTTGTAGATGACGTCGAACAG
>Ga0209239_1001908_pt1 | contig 12464 bp, 12 predicted proteins | sample GraSoi013_2_20cm_FD_185824 | JGI IMG/M metagenome (GOLD analysis project Ga0209239, IMG submission 185824) | Grasslands soil microbial communities from the Angelo Coastal Reserve, California, USA - Sample 10_02_2013_2_20cm (SPAdes) (version 2) | ecosystem: Environmental > Terrestrial > Soil >...
ATCGGGCGCGACTTGCAGCGCCGCCGCGAACAGCGCCTCGGCTTGCGCTTCGCGTCCGGTCAGATCCAGCAGAATGCCTTTCGTCGCCAGCGCGAGGGCGGAATTCGCATCGCGCGCCAGCGCCTTGTCGATGCAGGCAAACGCTTCCTCGTAGCGCATCTGGTCGCCAAGCACCATGGCGAGATCCACCAGCAGCGCGATGTTGTCGGGGCGCGACTTGAGGCCGTCGCGAAAGCGCCGCTCGGCCTCTTCGATCTTGTTCTCGTAGCGCAGGATCTCGCCGATCTGCTGCAGTGCCTGGGCGCGCTGCGGCTCCAGGCGCAGCGCCTGCTCGAAGCGCGCCACCGCCGCGGAGGTTCTGCCCTGCTCGCGCAGCGCGAGCCCGAGGGCGATGAGCGCGGCTGAAGACTCGTCGTCCAGCGCCACGGCCTGCTCGGCACACGCCTTCGCCTCCTGCAGCCGAGCGCCGAGGCGAAGCAGGCCGGCGAGCCGGATCCACGCACCGGGCGCGGCTGGATCCAGTTCGATGGCCCGCTGGAAGGCGAGCTCGGCTTGTGCCGCGAGGCCCTGCTTCGAAAGCAGCTCGCCCAGCCTCACCCACAGCGCTGCATCCTTCGGCCCCAGCGCGCTCGAGCGTTGCGCCAGTTTGCTGGCTTGTTCGCTATTGCCCAGCGCCATCTGCGCTTCGGCGAGCGCCAGCAGGGCCTGCGGCGAGTGCGGCCGCAGGCGCACCCATTCCTCGAGGTGCGGCAGCGCGGATTGCGCTGAACCCGTCTCGAGCAGCAAGCCGCCAAGCTGTTCCCGCGACTGCGCATCGGCGGGACGCAGTTCGACCGCGCGCTTCGCGCAGCCTATGGCTTCCTCCATCGCCCCATCCTTGCGCAATGCCGCGGCGAGAAGCGCCACTAGGCGCGGGTTGCTCGCGTCTTGCTCAAGCGCCCGGCGGCCGATGCGCAAGGCAAGTCCCGGGTTGCCGAGGCGCAGCTGCTCCTGGGCGAGAGCGGCCAGCGAGCGCTTGCGCCTGCTCCATCCGAACAGGCCGCGCAGCCTGAGCAGCAGCTCGCGCTGCAGGGCGCGGCGCGCCTCGCGCGGCATGCCGAGCTTGCGATAGACCGCGCCGAGGTTGGCGTAGGCGACTGCATGATCGGGCCGCAGCTCGGTGGCGCGGCGGTAGCTCTCGGCGGCGCGCGCGGGATCGCCTTGCGCGAAGAACGCGGTGCCGAGGTCGTTGTGCGCTTCAGCGAAGTCGGGCTTGAGCCGGATAGCGCGGCGATAGGCGGCGACCGCCTCGGGCAGCGCGCCGCGATCCTGGTAGACGTTGCCCAAGGTGCTGTGGAAAACCGCCACCTTGCCGTTCGCCTGGATCGCTTGCTTCAGACGAGCTTCGGCGGCGGCCAGATCGCCGTCGCGGTAGCGCGCGGCGCCCAGCAGGAACAGCGCGTCTGCATCGTGCGGGTCCTGGCGCAGCGCTTCTTCGGCGCACTGCAGCGCTTCGCTGGCGCGCCCGCGAGCGAGCCATTCGCTGCCCTGCAGGATCAGATCAAGCGATGGCAACGGGCGAGAGCTCGACGCCGGCCGCGTTCCCCAGGCGGACGTCGCCGCCTTCGCTGCCCTTGGTGTAAGCCCGTGCTTCCCATAGCACGCCGGGGTGGCTGTTCGCTGCGGAGATGAAAAGCTCGGCCCAGAATTGCGGCGGCTTTACGGTGCAATGCGCGTTCTCGCCGTTCGGCAAGCGCTTCACCGCGGGGTGGCAGGCGATGCTGGCAAACACGAAGCGGCGAGCAAAGCCGAACAGCTCGGCGATGATCCAGGGCAGGTCGGCCTCGGGACAGTGCTCCAGCACGTCGGTGCAGATCACGCCGTCGAACAGCCCTTGCGGCGCGCTCGAAAAAGGCTCGTAGGCCGGGTCGAAGCAGACGATGCGCTCGACCCCCCAGTATTCCTGCACGCTTTCCCAGCGCGCGACGCCGTTCTCGGCAAGCCGCAGCGGCCGATACTGGCTGCCTTTGCCGCTGCCGTAATCGAGAATCGAGCGCGCGCCGGTCTGCGCCACCAGCCGGCGCACGTGGTGCGCCTGGGGCAACAGGCTGCTGCCGGGAAACGTGTGCTCGGGAGCGATGCTCCGCATGAGCTCGCCGCGCGCGTGCATCTCGCGGTAGAGCTCGAGCAAGCGCCGGTAACGAGCGCTCGGATTCTGGCGGCTGTGCGTGGCGGCGACCCTGCCCATGAGGCGCAATTTTAGTGAATTATCCAACTTGTAAGGCGAGCGGAAACAAGCTAAGTTGCCCGGCAGCATGGCGATTCCAGGCTCGACGACCGAACCGGTACGCGCCGCGGGCCGTCCGCAGCGGCTGCGGCTCGGCGACATCCTGGTGGCGCAGAAAGTCATCTCGCAGGAACAGCTCAAGCTCGCGCTCGACGAGCAGAAGCGCTCCGGCCGCCGGCTCGGCCGCGCGCTCGTCGACATGGGGTTCACCGCCGAGCTCAATATTGCCCAGGCGCTGGCGCGCCAGCTCAACGTCGGCTTCGTCGACCTCAAGCATCACAACTTCAAGGCGAATGTCGCGCTGAAGCTTCCCGAGAGCTCGGCACGCCGCTTCCGCGCTCTAGCGCTGGAGGAACGCGGCGCGAAGATGCTGGTCGGCATGGCCGATCCCACCGATTTGTTCGCCTTCGACGAGCTCTCGCGCATCCTGAAGAAGGACATCGAGCCGGTGGTGGTGGCCGAGAGCGAACTCGCGGTGGCGCTGGACCGGGTGTACCGCCGCACCGAGGAAATCAGCGGCCTCGCCAAGGAGCTGCACCAGGATCTCGGCGAAAACCTGGTCGACTTCGGCGCCGGCGCCCTCGATGCCGCCCTCGGCGCGGAGGACGCGCCGGTCGTCAAGCTGCTGCAGTCGCTGTTCCAGGACGCCACGCAGGTGGGGGCCTCGGACATCCATATCGAACCGCAGGAAGACAAGCTGCGCATCCGCATCCGCGTCGACGGCCACCTCCAGGCGCAGACGGAGACGGAGCCGCGCGTCGCCGCGGCGCTCGCCCTGCGGCTCAAGTTGATGGCCGGGCTCGACATCTCGGAAAAGCGCCATCCGCAGGACGGCCGCTTCAACGTGCTGGTGCGCCAGCAACCGGTCGACGTGCGCATCTCCACCATGCCGACGCATTACGGCGAGTCGGTCGTCATGCGCCTGCTCAACCGGCAAAGCGGGCTGCTCGGGCTGGAACTGCTCGGCATGCCGGCCCCGATGCTGCAGCGTTTCAGGGAAATCATCCACCGGGTGAGCGGCATGGTGGTGGTCACCGGGCCCACCGGCAGCGGCAAGACCACCACGCTTTATGCGGCTCTCAATGAGCTCAATTCCACGGCGCTAAAGATCATCACCGTCGAGGATCCGATCGAGTACCGGGTCGCCGGGCTGAACCAGGTCCAGGTCAACGAGAAAATCGATCTCACCTTCTCCTCCGTGCTGCGCTCGGCACTGCGTCAGGACCCCGACGTGATGCTGATCGGCGAGATGCGCGATACCGAAACCGCCCAGATCGCCATGCGCGCGGCCATTACCGGCCACATGGTGCTCTCGACGCTGCACGTGCGCGAAGCGGCGAGCGCGCCGGTGCGGCTGCTCGACATGGGGGTGCCGCGCTACATGGTGGCGACCTCGTTGCAGGCGGTGATCGCGCAGCGGCTGATCAGGCGGATCTGCGAGAGCTGCGCCGAGGACTACTCGCCCACGCCGCAGGAGCGGCGTTTCGTCGAAGCGGGGTGGAGCGGCACGGGAAAGAGCGGCTACAGGAAGGGCAAGGGCTGCACGCATTGCGCCGGTAGCGGTTACCGCGGCCGCATCGGAGTCTACGAGATGCTGGAAATGACCCCGCGGCTGGTCGAGGCCACCGCCAAGGAGGACGTGAGCGCTTTCGCGCGCATCGCGGAAGAAGAAATGGCGGGGCACAGCTTCGCGCACCACGCCGCTGAGCTGGCAGCCGGCGGGCGCACTACCTTGAACGAGGTCATGCGCATCAGCCAGTCCGAGGAATAGCGTGCCCGAGTTCGCCTACCAGGGGCGCAATGCCCGCGGCGAGCTGGTCAAGGGGATGCTGGAAGGCGCCAGCAGCAGCGCAGTCGCCGATCAGCTGTTCAGCACCGGCATCACGCCGGTGCATATCAACGAAGCAAAAGCCGCGGCTGCCCTCGCCGTCAGCAAGCTCGAGGGGCGCTTCGGCGAACCCAAGGTCGACCTCGCCGATCTCATGCTCCTGTCGCGGCAGATGCATATCCTGCTCAAGGCGGGGGTGCCGATCATCCGGGCGCTTTCGGGGCTGCACGAGTCGGCCACCAATCCGACCCTGCGCCGCACGATCGCCGAAGTGCGCGAGAGCCTGGAATCGGGCAACGAGCTTTCCCAAGCGCTGCGCCGGCATCCCAAGGTGTTCCCCGCTTTCATGGTGAGCCTGGTCCGAGTCGGCGAAGTCACCGGCCTGCTCGACGAGGTGTTCATGCGGCTGTACGAGTTCTTTGCCTTCGAAAAGAAGATGGGCGACGACATCCGCACCGCCCTGCGCTATCCCACCATGGTGATCATCGCGCTGGCGGTGGCGATGTTCATCGTCAATATTTTCGTGATCCCGGCGTTCGGCAAGATGTTCGCCAGCTTCAAGGCCGAGCTGCCGCTGATGACGCGGCTCCTGATCGGCACCTCGGATCTCTTCGTCGGTTACTGGCCGCTGATCATCCTCGGCGTCGTGGCGCTGGTGGCCGCGGCACGGTTTTACGTGCGCAGCGAGAACGGGCGCTTTACCTGGGACGGGCTGAAGCTGCGGCTGCCGGTGGTCGGGCAGCTGATCCACAAGGCGACGCTCGCCAGGTTTTCGCGCGGTTTCGCGCTCGCGGCGAAGAGCGGCGTGCCGATCGTGCAGGGGCTCTCGATCGTGGCCGAGGTCGTGGAAAATGCGTACCTGGAGTCGCGCATCGTGAAGATGCGCGACGGCATCGAGCGCGGCGAGAGCATCCTCAGGACGGCGGTGGCGACCGGCGTCTTCAGCCCGGTGGTGCTGCAGATGGTGGCGGTCGGCGAGGAGACGGGAGAGATCGACCAGCTGATGTCCGAGATCGCCGACATGTACGAGCGCGAGGTCACGATCGAAGTGGAAGGCCTGAGCGCCAAGGCCGAGCCCATCCTGCTCGTGTGCATGGGCATCCTGGTGCTGATCCTCGCGCTGGGCGTGTTCCTGCCGATGTGGGACATGGCGTCGGCTGCAAGGGGAGTCGGTCGTGCCCAATGAGCGTGGCTTCCCGCTCCGCGAGCTGGTCAATCGTCATCGTCATTGTCAGCGTGCTCGCGGCGATCGCGACCGACCGGCTGCTGAAGCTGCGCTTCGAAGCCGAGCGGGTCACGGTAGAGAGCATCGTCGGTGCAATGCGCAGCGCCCTCTACATCGATTTCGCCGCCGCCGCGGCCCGCGGCCAGACCGAGCGCATCGATACCGCCGGCGGCAGCAACCCGATGCTTCGGCTCGGCGGCAAGCCCGGCAGCTACGCCGGCGAGTTTTATGGCCCCGACCCCGCGGTGTTCGCGCCGGGGACCTGGTACTTCGATACCCGCGACCGCGCGATCGTTTATATCGTGCGCTTTCCGGAGCGGTTCGTCACAGGGCTGGACGGGCCGCCGCGCGCGCGTTTCAGCGTCGAGCTCGACTACGACGACATCGACCGCAACGGCCGCTTCGATCCGGGGCGCGACCCGGTGCTCGGCCTGAAGCTGGTGCCGCTCGAGCCCTATTCATGGAGGGAAAAGCAATGAAAGCTGCAATTGCCTTGTTGGTCAGCGTGCTCGGCCAGGCGCTCTACATCCTGCTGCTGCTCGGCGCTGCGCTTGGCTTGCTGGTGGGCATCCTGCTGCTCATCGACAGCCAACGCGTGCTGCGCTGGAATGCGTACCTGAATCGCTGGATCTCGACCGGCGAGTCGCTGCGCGTGCTCGATCAGCCGCACGACCTCAATCGCATCGTGTACCGCGGGCATCGGATCCTCGGCCTGGTGGTTCTCGCCGCGGCGCTTTACGCACTCGATGTGCTCGTGTTCAACATCCAGACCAGACCCCTGGTGCGCATTTTCCGCGACCTGGCGAACCCCGGAACCCTGGAGCTCTTCGCTGAGGCCGTGCGCCTATTCCTGGTGGCCGGGAACGCGCTTGCCATCCTCGCTGGCATCATCCTGGTCTTCCGCCCCAGCCTGTTCAAAGGCGTCGAGGCATGGACCGACCGGCAATATTCACCGCGCCTGTCGAGCCAGAACCTCGATGAGCCGCGCTACCAGCCGGACGAGTTCGTTCGCGCGCACCTGCGCCTGGCTGGGATCGTGGCCGCGGGCGGCAGCCTGTTCGTATTGCTCAGCTTGGGGGCATCGCGCCTACTCTAGAAAGGGCGAAATACTTTGCAAACAACCGGCGATTGTCCGGCTAAGTGCTTGACAATTAGAAGATCTGTCCGCAGACTGCTCGGGCACGCTAGGGCGTGCGGGGGCTGCGGCTCTCTAACAGAGAAGGGAGAAATAACCATGAGAAGGCAGGAAGAAGGCTTCACGCTGATCGAGCTTGTCATCGTCATCGTGATCCTGGGCATCCTTGCTGCGGTAGCGGTTCCCCGCTACCTGGACCTGACGCAGGCATCCCAAGATGCAACCAAGAGCGCGGGTGTGTCCTCTGTCGGTAGCGCGGTCGCCATTGCTGCGGCGAGGAACCGGGCGACCGCGGGTGCGCCAACTGCGGTGATGGTTCTCGCGGAGTTGCCGGGGGCGACTAGCGCCACGATTGCCGGCGTGTGCAATATCATTCAGGGCAGGGTAAACACTCCATTGCTTGGCGTGGCGCCCGCAGTCATCGATTCTTGCGGTGGTGCGACCACCGTCGCCGGCGTCGGCACGGGGGTTTATTCGTCCTGACGCCCGTAGATCAGCAAGTCTCAACTGTCAGCGGGGCGCCCCAACAGGCGCCCCGTTTTTTTTTGCGGAGATCAAACTGCCCGCGCGCCTGATCGAATCCATTCGCGGACGCATGTTCGCCGGCGCAAGCGCTCCGGGCTGGCTCGCCGTCGACCTTGGCAAGACGCGTGTGCGAGTCGCGCACGTGCGGCCGGGCGGCGAGCGGCCTGAGGTAGAGTTTGCCGAGGAGCGGGATTGGGACCCTGCGGACCCGAAGTCGCTGGAGCGCGTGGCGCGTGAATTCGACGCGCGGCGCTTCCGCTGCACGACCCTGCTGAAGCCCGCGGACTACCAGATCCTGCTGGTCGAGGCCCCGGCGGTCACGCGCGAGGAGCTCAAGCCGGCGCTGCGCTGGCGCATCAAGGACATGCTGGAGTATCCCGTCGAGGACGCCACCATCGACGTGCTCGACGTGCCGGTGCCGCCCAACACCGCGCAGCGCGCTCATTACATGTACGCCGTGGCGGCGCGCAACGAGACCATCCGCACCACCGTGGAACGATTTCAGAAAGCCGGCCTGCCCCTGGCGGTGATCGACATCCCCGACATGGCGCAGCGCAACGTCGCCGCGCTCTATGAGAGCGAGCAGCGCGGCGTGGTCGCCGTGACTTTCGACGCGCACGGCATGCTGCTCACGGTCAATTTTGCCGGCGAGCTGTATCTGTCCCGGCGCCTCGAGATCAGCGACAGGCAGCTTGTCGAGTCGAGCGGCGAAGAGCGTGTCAGCTCGCTCGATCCAGCGCTGGTTCTGGAGTCGAGCGGCGAACAGCGTGCCAGCCTGCTCGATCGAGTGCTGGTGGAGACGCAGCGCTCGCTGGACCATTGTGAGCGGACCTACCCCTTCTTTTCGATGGGACGCGTAGTCCTCGGTCCGCTGCCCAAGGAGATCGGTCTGCGCGAGCACCTGGCGTCCCATCTGTATCTGCCGGTCGAGCCGATGGACCTTGGCCAGACGCTGAGCCTGCCCCAGGACGCCGCTGCCTGGGGGGCTGCGGAGCGGACGAACTGGCTGAAGGTGATCGGCGCCGGGTTGCGCATCGAGGAGAACGCGCCCTGAGCCAGCAGATCAATCTCTACAGCCCGCTCGCCCGCAAGCAGAAGAAGGGGTTTTCCGCGGTATCCATACTCGCGGCGATCGGCTTGGTCGTGCTCGGCGTCGCGGTGGTTTATTTTTACCTGTCTGCGCAGACCTCGCAGCTCGAGGCTCGGGCCCTGGAGTCCGGCCGGCAACTGAAAGAGGAGCTCGAGCGGCTGAGGGCCTACAGCGCGCAGGAAGCACCCGAAGTGCGCGCCAAATTGCTGGCCGAGCGCAGGAAGAAGCTGGAGAGCGCATACGCCGAGCGCACGCAGGCGCTGGAGGCCATGGACAAGGGGGTGCTCGGAAGGACCGAAGGGTACTCCAGCGTTCTACGGGCGCTGGCAAGGCTCGCCGTGGACGGCGTATGGCTCACACGAGTCCGCTTGTCCGATGAGCCGGGCGAAGCTTCCATCGCCGGGCGCGCCACCCGGCCCGAGCTGGTGCCTCCCTATCTGGAGCGCCTGCGCCGGGAGGAAAGGTTGCGCGGCCAGGATTTCTCGACCCTCGAAATTACGCGCCCGGCCCCGGCGCAGGCGTCTGCCGCGCCCGCGGCGCAGGCGCGATTCGTCGAGTTTGTGCTGTCATCAGGGGGCGGAGAGGCAAAGAAATGAGCTTCGACTGGAAAGCCTGGATTGCGCGGATCGACGACATGAGCCTGCGCGAGCGGGCGATGCTGTTCGGCTCGGTTGCCCTCGTCGTGGTGGTAGCGGCGCATGTCACCTTGTTCGATCGGCTGCTGACCAAGCAAAAGGGGCTCATCGAGCGCGTCGCGCGCGACCAGAGCCAGCTCAAAGCCGTGCGCGAGCAGGTCCAGTCGACCTTGAAGGAGAGCCAGGCCCAGGTCCGGCATCCCGACGAGGCGGCGATCGCCGATCTCGAGAGCAAGATCAGGGAGGCCGAAAAGAGCGTCGAGGCCAAGCAGCGCGCCTTTATCGCGCCGGAGGAGCTCCCGGTGCTGCTCAGGCAGATGCTGGGACGCAATCCTCAGCTCAAGCTGGAATCGTTGCGGCTGCTTCCAGGCACGCCGCTGCAGACACCCGGAGCCGCTGCTTCGGCGTCGGCGCCGGGCAAGCCGGCCGGTGCGCAAGCGGGCGCCGAGGTCTACCGGCACGGGGTGGCAGTGACCTTGACGGGCTCCTATTTCGACCTGCTGCAATACCTGAGCGAACTTGAAAAGCTGCCCGCGCCGCTCCTTTGGGGAAAGTTCGAGCTACAGGTCGAGCAGTACCCCGAAGTGAAGCTCACCTTGATCGTTCACACCCTCAGTACACGATGGTCGTTGCTGGCGACGTGAAGGCTTAGTAAAAGCCTGCTAGCATTGCCGTGTAAGCATGGGGTGCGCCACACTGACAACAACATCGGTCACCTGTGTCATCTGTCTATCCTTCGCTGCCGCGTGCGCCGTGCTGGCACCGGCTGCGCGAGCACAGCAAGCCTTGGTTGATCCGATGCGGCCAGCCGACGCGCGTCAAGACGCCGGCCCGGTCGCATCGCAGGCGGCCACCAGCCTGCAGGGCGTAGTCGTGTCGCCGCAGCGCAAGCTCGCGCTGATCAACGGAGCCATTGTTCCCATGGGCGGCGCGATACGCGACGCCCGGCTGGTCGACGTTACCGAGTCTTCGGCGCTGCTGAAGAAAGACCGCCAGACCGAGGTACTGCGGATGTATCCGCGCATCGAGAAGAAGCAGCTCAAGCGTCCGTCTGCGGACAAGGAGCCGTGAAATACGCGGCCATCGCGGTGGCGCTCGCGATGATCTCGGGCTGCGCCGTGCCGCCGCCCACCAAGGGGGTCCTGCCGGCGATTGCGTCCGAGCTCGCGAGCGCCGCGGAGCGCAAGCCCCCGGCGCGCCCCGAGGCGCTGGATCGCGCGCTGCTGCCGCCGGTGCAAATGGGAATGCCGAGCATCGCGGGCGTCGACCTCGAGCCCCGCTTCGACCTGAACGTGAGCAACGCGCCCGCCGCGCAGGTCTTCATGTCCATCGTTTCCGGCACGCGCTACAGCATCCTGCTGCATCCTGAATTGAGCGGCGTGATCTCGGTGAGCCTCAAGGACGTAACGGTGGAGGAGGCGCTTTCGGCGATCCGCGAGCAGTACGGCTACGATTACCGGGCCGAAGGCACGCGCATCTACGTGCAGCCCGCCGGGTTGCAGACGCGGGTCTTCCAGGTCAACTACCTGCCGGGCCAGCGCCGCGGCACCACCGAAGTGCGCGTGAGCTCGGGCGCGGTCACCGATACCGCCCAGGGCGCAGCGACGTCCCCCGGCGCGGCGCCGACGACGACCACCTCCAGCCGGGCGCAGGAAACGAGCCGGGTGACCACCCAGCAGCAAGCGGATTTCTGGCCCGACTTGCGCAGCGCGCTGCTCGCCATCGTCGGCACCGGCGAAGGCCGCTCGGTCATCGTCACCCCGCAGTCGGGCGTCGTGGTGGTGCGCGCTTTGCCAGAGCAGCTGCGCTCGGTCGAGCAGTACCTCCGCGCCACGCGCCTGTCGATCGAGCGCCAGGTGATGCTGGAGGCGAAAATCATCGAGGTCACGCTGTCGGGCGACTACCAGACGGGAATCAACTGGGCGATCTTCAACCGCAACGTCGCCGCCGGCCAGCTCTCGAGCAGCGCCGCAGTCGGCGGCGCCGCGGCGGCGAGCGAACTTGTCGCCGACACCGCGAGGCGCAGCATTGTGAGTTCCGCAGGTGCCTTTGCCGCCTCGAACCCCGCCGGCGCCGTGTTCGGGCTGGCGCTGCAGACCCCCAGCTTCGCGGCGTTGCTGACTTTCCTCGAGTCCCAGGGGAACGTGCAGGTGCTTTCCAGCCCGCGTATCGCGACGCTCAACAACCAGAAGGCGGTGCTCAAGGTCGGCACCGACGAGTTTTTCGTCACCAACGTCAGCACTACGACCACCACGACCAGCGCCGGCTCCCAGACCTCGCCGTCGGTGACGGTGCAGCCGTTTTTCTCCGGCATCGTCCTCGACGTCACGCCGCAGATCGACCAGGGCAGCAACATCATCCTGCACATCCACCCCTCGGTCAGCGAGGTCACGGAAAGCACCCGGGTAGTGAACCTCGGCGGCGGTAATCCCTCGATCACGCTGCCGCTGGCGAAGAGCACGGTGAACGAGACCGACACCATCGTGCGCGTCACCGACGGCAACATCGTCGCGATCGGCGGCCTGATGAGCGTCGACGTGCGCGACTCGCGCGGCGGCATTCCCGGCCTGGCGGACGACAGCGTTTTGCGCAACACTAGCCGCACTGCGCGCAAGAGGGAGCTGGTGATCCTGCTGAAACCCACGCTGATCGTGGCGGACCGCAACTGGGAGCAGGACATCGAGCAGACGCGCGGCCGCCTGGAGTCGCTCAACCAGCCGTCGCTGCGGGGGCCGAGATAGTTTGAATTACCTGAAGCACTTCCGGCTGCGCGAGCTGCCTTTCGGCATCACGCCGGACACCAGCTATTTCTTTGCCTGCCGCAGCATCCAGGAGGCGCTCAATACCTTGCTGATCGCCGTGTCGAACGGCGAAGGCTTCATCAAGATTACCGGCGAGGTCGGAACTGGCAAGACGCTGCTATGCCGCAAATTCCTGTCGACGCTCGGGCCCAGCTGGGTGAGCGCGTACATTCCGAATCCGAATCTGGAGCCGCGGAGCCTACTGCTGGCGCTGGCGGACGATCTCGGCGTAGCCGGCGCCAAGTCCGAACCGCACCGCCTTGAAAAGGACCTGATGCAGCGCCTGCTGGACGTCGCGCGCCAGGGCAAACGCGTCGTGGTCTGCATGGACGACACTCAAGCGATGCCGCTTGGCACGCTGGAGTCGGTGCGGCTGCTGACGAATCTCGAAACTGAAAAGCGCAAGCTCATGCAGGTGGTGCTGTTCGGGCAGCCCGAGCTCGACCGCAAGCTGGCCTCCGAGTCGGTGCGCCAGTTGCGTCAGCGCATCACCTTCCAGTACCGGCTCAAGGCGCTGGCGCGCAACGAAGTCTTCGACTACGTGGCGCATCGGCTTACCATCGCCGGCTATTCCGGGCCGGCGCTGTTCACGAATTCCGCCCTGAGGTCGATCCAGCTCGCGAGTCGCGGTATCCCGCGGCTGGTGAATATCCTTGCGCATAAGGCGCTGCTACTGGTGTACGCCGAGAACGGCCGTCAGGCCGAGCGACGCCATGTGCGAACTGCAATAGAGGACACCCCGGCTGCGTCCCTGCACTGGTGGTGGCGCCCGGCATGAGTCTCATCAACAAGATGCTGCAGGACCTCGACCGCCGGCAGGCGCTCGCTGGCGCCACCGATGCTTCGGTAGTGCAGGCGATGGCGCCGGGCGCGGCGCAGCGCGGCGGCCGCGAGTGGCTTTGGCGCATCGTGGCCGTTCTTCTCACATTGGGGCTGGGCTGGGTGAAGAACGGCCACGA
>Ga0209239_1001909_pt1 | contig 12464 bp, 10 predicted proteins | sample GraSoi013_2_20cm_FD_185824 | JGI IMG/M metagenome (GOLD analysis project Ga0209239, IMG submission 185824) | Grasslands soil microbial communities from the Angelo Coastal Reserve, California, USA - Sample 10_02_2013_2_20cm (SPAdes) (version 2) | ecosystem: Environmental > Terrestrial > Soil >...
GATCAGGCCGTGATCGAGCGTGAAGTCGCCCGCCGGGCGGTGCGGGGGATTGGGCACCAGCACCAGGTGGCCGAGCCGACCGGCGAGAGAATGCCTCAGCAGTTTTTCGAACTCCACTTCGCAATACACGTCCGAATTGACAAGCAGGAACGGCTCATCGCCGAGCAGCGCGCGCGCCTGCGCGAGGCCGCCCGCGGTCTCGAGCGGCTGCGGCTCGCGCGAGTAGGCGATGCGCAGGCCGTAGCGCGCGCCGTCGCCGATGCGCTCGACGATTCGCTCGGCGAGGTGCGACACGTTGATCACGGCCTCGCGGCAGCCGCTCGCCGCCAGCCGCTCGAGGTGCCAGGCGATGAGCGGCTTGCCGCCCGCCTCGACCAGCGCCTTGGGCAGGGCGTCGGTCAGGGGCCGCAGCCTCTCCCCACGGCCCGCCGCGAGGATCATGGCTTTCATTCGAGCTGGTCGAGCAGCCCGGCGAGCGGGGCGAGCGCGGCGTAGCGCGCGGACACTGCGCGCACGTAGCCGATGAAGCGCGGCGTATCCGCGAGATATTTCGGCTTGCCGTCGCGATAGTTGATGCGCGCGAAGATGCCGAGGACCTTGAGGTGGCGCTGCAATCCCATCCACTCGAACGCGCGCCAGAACTCCGCGAAGTCGGTTTCCACCGGTAACCCGGCGCGCTTCGCCTTTTCCCAGTACCGCACGCCCCAGTCGAGCACCAGCTCCTCGTCCCAGCTGACGAAGGCATCGCGCAGCAGCGACACCATGTCGTAGGTGATCGGCCCGAGCACCGCGTCCTGGAAGTCCAGCACGCCCGGGTTCGGATCGCTCACCATCAGGTTGCGCGGCATGTAATCGCGATGGACATAGACTGCGGGCTGCGCGAGGGCGCTCTTCACGAGCAACCGGAAAATGCCTTCCAGCCCGGATTTCTGGGCGTTTGACAACTCGACCCCCAAGTGCCTGGATACATACCACTCCGGGAAAAGATCCATCTCGCGGCGTACCAGCGCCTCGTCATAGGGCGGCAGCTCGCCGGCGCGCGTCGCGAGCTGCCAGCGCAGCAGCGCGTCGGTGGCGTCGCCAAGGAGCCGCGCCGCGTTGTCCGCATTGAGCTCCTGCAGGTAGGTCTGCGTGCCGAGGTCGCCGAGCAGCAGAAATCCCTGGGCGAGATCCCCGGCATGCACCTCCGGCGCATGCACGCCGGCCGCGCGCAGCAGGCCGGCGACGTGCACGAACGGCCGGCAATTCTCCTTGCCGGGCGGCGCATCCATGACGATGTAGGAGCGGCCATCGGGCAGGGCGGCGCGAAAGTAGCGGCGGAAGCTTGCATCGACCGAGGCGGGAGTGAGGGAGAAGCGAGCGCCGCGCAGCTGCGCGGCGAGCCAGGATTCCAGGGCGGCGCGCCGAGAATCGGCGTGTATCATTGAAAATTCTAACATCAAGAGCATTGCCGCTCGCTCCATGGGGTACCGCTTCGCGACGCTGGCGCTCGCACTCCTTGCTGCCGCGCCAGCCCTCGCGCAAACCAAGAGCGCGGACGAGCCGGGGCCCATGACCATCGATGCCGAGCACATCGAGGGCGTGAGCGAGATCGAGTTCACGGCGCGAGGCAACGCCGAGATCAAGCGCGACGAGCTTTCGATTTTCGGCGACGTCCTCAGGTACAACGCGGAATTCGGCCGCATCGAGGGCGATGGCGGCGTGCGCATGCAGCAGGGCGTGGACCGTTTGTTCGGCCCGCACCTGCTGTACAACTCGTTCGACGATACCGGCGCGTTCGAGCAGCCCGGCTTCCTCATGCAGCGCGCTCTGCCGGCGCACGGCGGCGCCGAGCACATGGAGTTCCTCGGCAAGGACAAGTACCGCTTCAGGAACGCGACCTTCACCACCTGCTCGCCCGCCAAGGAGGACTGGCGGCTGGAGGCGGCGGAGATCGAGCTCGATTACGAAGCGGAGGAGGGCAAGGCGAAGAGTCCGCGCTTGCGCTTCTTCGACCACACGCTGATCGCGGCGCCGTTCGCCAGCTTCCCGCTCGAGAACCGCCGCCGCAGCGGCATTCTCGCGCCTTACTACTCCCATACCTCGACGCGCGGCCTGGAGGTCGGCGTGCCGTACTACTGGGACATCGCGCCCGAGAGCGACGCGACGATCACGCCGGTCACCATGCAGAAGCGCGGCTTCCAGCTGAAGAACCAGTTCCGCTATCTCGAGCGCAGCTATGCCGGCGAGCTGAACCTGGAATACATGCCGGAAGACTCGATCCTCAAGGACAAGCGCTACGGCGCATCGCTGCAGCACGCGCAAACCTTCCGGCCGGGCTTTACCGGGAACGTGGATTACAACAGGGTTTCCGACAACCGGTATTTCGTCGACCTTGCGTCGCAGGTGCGGCAAGTCTCGGTCGGCAACCTGCAGCAGGACGCCTACGTCACCTACGCCGGCTCGCTCGCGGAAAGCGGCTACACCCTGCAGGCGCGGGTACAGCGCTTCCAGACCCTGCAGGACCCGCTCGCGCCGATCGTCCCGCCGTACCATCGCGTGCCGCAGCTCAACTTCGGCGCGAGCAGGAACGACATCGGCGGCTTGCTCGACGGCGCGCTGGGCGCCGAGTACGTGTCCTTCCGCCATGAAAGCCTGGTCCAGGGCTCGCGCTCCAGCGTCAGCCCGAGCTTCGCCGCGCCGATCATCTCACCCGGGTGGTTCTTCACGCCGAAGGCAGGGCTGCGCTACGTCGGCTACCACCTGGAGCGCTTCGATCCCGGCCAGGAGGCGGGGCCGCACGCCACGATCCCCTGGTTCAGCGCCGACAGCGGGCTCGTCTTCGAGCGCGACTCGCGCTGGTTTGGCGAGAACCTGACGCAGACGCTCGAGCCCAGGCTGTTCTACGTAAGGGTGCCCTTCCGCAATCAGGACCAGATGCCGCTCTTCGATACCGCCCTCGCCGACTTCAACTATGCGCAGCTGTTCTCGGAGAACCGGTTCGCGGGCGGCGACCGCTTCGGCGACGCCAACCAGGCCACCCTCGCCCTGACGACGCGTTTCTTGCAGAGCGGCGGCCAGGAAGCCTTCCGCGCCACGGTCGGACAGCGCTACTACTTCGAGGACGAACGTGTCGGGCTGACCCCGGCCTCGGACCTGCGCAACTATCACACCTCGGATGTCCTTGCCTCGGTGGGCGGGCGGCTGTTCCGCTACTGGACCTTCGACGCCACCACCCAGTACAACCCGCGCGATCAGCGCTCGCAGCGCTACACCGTGGCGACTCGCTATGCGCCCGAGCTGGCAAAGGTGGTCAACCTCAGCTACCGCTTCAACCGCGATCCGGCGAGTCCGCTCAAGCAGGTCGACGTATCGGGGCAGTGGCCGGTCGCGGCGGGCTGGTACGCCGTCGGGCGGTACAATTACTCGATTCTGGACCAGCGCCTGCTCGAAGGCCTGGCCGGCTTCGAGTACAACGCCGGCTGCTGGGTGTTTCGCGCAGTCGTGCAGCGCATCCAGGCCGCGGCACAAGTGAGCTCGACAGGTTTTTACTTCCAGCTCGAATTCAACGGCGTTGGCCAGATCGGTACGCAGGAGGCCGTGACGCTGCTCAGGCGCAGCGTTCCCGGCTACTCGGTCACCAACCCGCGGGACCAAGCACTTGGGCCGCCCGCCTCGCGGCCGCGGCTGCCGTTCGAACAGGTTTACTAGTCATGTCCACAGGCAGGTTTTTCGCAGCACTCTTTCTCGCCTTGCCGTTTGCGGCGCCGGCGCAGAGCGTCACCGTCGTCGACCGCATCGTCGCGGTCGTCAACAAGGAAGTCGTCACGCTTTCCGAGCTGAACGACGCCGTCGGCCGCGCCGAGCGGCAGCTGCGCCGGCAGAATACGCCCGCGCCCGAGCGCGAAGTGCTCGAGCGCCAGATGCTGGAGCGCCTGATCCTCGAGAAGGCGCAGCTGCAGATGGCGCGCGAGACCGGCATCCGCGTCGACGAGCTGCAGCTCGACCGCGCCGTGCAGCGCGTCGCCGAGAGCAACAAGATGGCGCTGGCCGAGTTCCGGCGCGCGCTGGAGGCCGACGGCGTGTCGTTCGAGCTCTGGCGCGAGGACCTGCGCGAGCAGATCCTCCTGACGCGGCTGCGCGAGCGCGAGGTGGACGACAAGATCCAGGTGAGCGACACCGAGGTAGCCCTGTTTCTCGAGGAAATGAAGGCCGCGCCGGCCGAGCGTGTCGAATACCAGCTGTCGCACATCCTAGTGCGCGTGCCCGAGCAGGCAAGCCCCGAGCGGCTCGCCGCGGCGCGCGCGAAAGCCGAGAACGCGCTCGCCCAGGCGCGCGCCGGCGGCGATTTCGGCAGGCTCGCCGCCAGCTATTCCGATGCCGCAGACGCGCTGCAAGGCGGCTCGCTGGGCTGGCGCACGCAGGACCGCCTGCCCGAGCTGTTCGCCGCCACGCTGCTCAACATGAACCCCGGAGACGTGAGCGAGGTGCTGCGCAGTCCCGCCGGGTTTCACGTGCTGAAGCTGCTCGAGCGCCGCGGCGCCGCGTCAAGCGCGCCGGTGACGCAGACCCGGGTGCGGCACATCCTGATCCGCGCGAGCGACACGGTGTCCGAGAGCGAGGCGCGGCGGCGCCTGCGCGATCTGCGCGATCGCATCGTCAACGGCAAGGCCGATTTCGCCGAGCTGGCGCGGGTGCATTCCGACGACGGCACCGCGAGCCGCGGCGGCGAGCTCGACTGGATCTACCCCGGCGACACGGTGCCCGATTTCGAGCGCGCCTACGAGGAGCTGAAGGACGGCGAGATCAGCCAGCCGGTGAGAACGCCTTTCGGCTATCACCTCATCCAGGTGCTCGAGCGGCGCTCGGCCGAGATGAACCCGGAGCGCCGCCGGCTGCAGGCGCGGCAGGTGCTGCGCGAGCGCAAGTCCGACGAGGCCTACCAGGAGTGGCTGCGCCAGCTGCGCGACCAGAGTTACGTCGAAGTGCGGCTTGACGAAAGATAAGCCCGTCATCGCGCTCACCTCGGGCGAGCCCGCAGGGATCGGTCCCGAGCTCTGCGTCCGGCTCTGCGCAGAGCGGCTTGACGCGCGCGTCGTCGCCATCGGCGAGCGCGAATTGCTGCGCGGCTGCCCGCACGTCGAGCACGTGGCCTTGCAGCGCTCGCGCGTGCCGGGCAAGCTCGATCCGGCGAACAGCCGCTACGTGCTGGCGGTGCTCGAGCGCGCGGTGCGCGGCTGCCTGGAGGGCGAGTTCGACGCGATGGTGACCGCGCCGGTGCACAAAGGGGTGATCAACGACGCCGGCATCGGCTTCACCGGCCACACCGAGTACCTCGCCGAGCGTGCGAAGGCCGCGCACGTCGTGATGATGCTGGTCGGCGGCGGACTGCGCGTCGCGCTGGCGACGACCCATTTGCCGCTTTCTCAAGTGCCGGGCGCAATCACGACGGAAAATCTGCTCAGGACTCTCCAGGTCCTCGACGCCGATCTGCGGCGGCGTTTCCGCATCGCGCGGCCGCGCATTCTCGTCGCCGGGCTCAACCCGCACAGCGGAGAGTCAGGGCATCTCGGACGCGAGGACATCGAGGTCATCGCGCCCGCCATTGCCGCCTTGATGGTCGAGATCGGCCCGGGAGAGGGGGCGCTGACCAGGCATTTACTGAAGTTGGTTGGGCATTTTGAAGTCATTGAGCTCGACCGCGATCTGGCTTCCGGGCTCGCCGCCGAGCTTCCGCCGCCGCACCTGATCGTGCACTGCGCCGATGCGCTCGAATACGACTTCAGCCGCTTCCCGCCCGGCATGCGGATCGTCGGCAACCTGCCCTACAACATCTCGACGCCGCTGCTGTTTCACCTCGCGCGCTTCGCGCAGCGCGTGCGCGACCTGCATCTCATGCTGCAGCTCGAGGTTGTCGAGCGCATGGTCGCCGCGCCCTCGACGGCTGCCTACGGGCGGCTTTCGGTCGCCCTGCAGGCGCGCTTCAGGATGGAGAAGCTGTTCAAGGTCTCGAAGGGGGCCTTTCACCCGCCGCCGAAAGTGGAATCGGCCGTGGTGCGGCTGGGACCGCTCTCCAAGATTCTGGGGGCCGGGCTCGCGGGTGATCTTGCCGCCCTGGCTCTTTACCCGCTCGCAGGCTTTCTTGACATCGGGCACTTCGATCGCGACGTGACCGAAGCCAGAGCCGAGATCGTACCGCTCGACGCCGTAGTTGTAGGTGAGCTCGAGCACGGCGCTGCGGTCCTCGCCGTCGTAGCCGACGAAAGCGAGCGAGTACTTCTGCTCGGGCCGCTCGGTGGTGCGCAGAAGCTTCATGCCCAGCACCTCGGTATAGAACTTGACCGAGCGTTGCAGGTCGCCGACGCGCAGCATGGTATGCAGGATTCTCATTTGGCCCCCTGGAAGATGGGAAGGGAAGCGGCGGCAAGCTCGAGCCGCTCGCGCGCTTCGCGCCAGTCAGGATACAGCGCGGCGAGCAGGCGCCAGAAGCGTTTCGAATGGTTGAGCTCCAGAAGATGGGTGACCTCGTGCGCCACGACGTAGTCGGCGAGCGCCGGCTCGAGATGCACCAGGCGCCAGCTGAGGCGGATCGATCCGTCCTCGCTGCACACGCCCCACTGCGTGCGCGCATTCGACAGCGTTACCGGCGGCGCGGCCACCTCGAGCCGCTCCGCGTAATGCGCCGCGCGCGGCGTGAGAGCGTCGAGCGCCTGGGTCTTGAGCCAGCCGAGGAGCACCTTGAGCGTGCGCTGCGGCGCGGGCGCGCTGACGAGGAGCCGCCCGGGCTCGCACCGCACCGCCCGCCGGCCGGCGTTGACCTCGAGCGTCACCGCCGAGCCGAAGAGCGGCAGCGATTCCCCGCTCGAGCCGCGCAGCACTGTGGGGCGCGGCATCAGCGCCCATTCGTCCAGCTTCCTGACGATCCAGCGCTCCTTGCGGCGCAGGAAAGCCTCGATCTCGCGCCATGGCATGCGCAGCGGCGCGGCGACGGCGAGGCCACCGGCGCCGACGGTGATCCCGAGCGTGCGCCGGCGGCGACGAGAGAAGCTGTAGTCGACGATCCGGCCGGACAGCGCTAGCTGCCGGGGCACAGCGCCCTTTGCTGCTCTTCGATCCATGATTCGGCGAGCGAGTTGACAGTTTGCGCGTCGCGGTTGCGCGTGTCGATCGGCGGGCCGATGCGCACGGTGATCACTCCGGGCCGCTTGACAAAAGCATTGCGCGGCCAGAGCAGGTTGCGCGGCCAGAGCAGGCCCGCGTTGTGGGCGACCGGCACGATCGGCGCGCCGCTCGCCACCGCGAGCCAGGCGCCGCCGACATGGTATTCGCGCCTCTCGCCAGGCCGTACGCGCGTGCCCTCCGGAAACACCACCACCCAGAATCCCTGCTCGAGGCGCTCGCGGCCGCGGCGCGCGATGCTGCGCAGCGCCGCTGCGCCGCGCGAGCGGTCGATCGCGATCGGGCTCATCAGCGCGAGCCCCCAGCCGAAGAACGGGATCCACAGCAGCTCGCGCTTGAGCACCAGCACCTGCGGCGGAAAAAGCAGCTGGAAGGCCATCGTTTCCCAGGCCGACTGGTGCTTGGCGAGGATCACCGCCGGCTGATCGGGCAGATGCTCGCGCCCCTCGACGCGCCAGCGGATGCCCAGGATGGCGCGCGCCAGCAGCACGACCAGGCGCGACCAGCCGGAGATGAGCCGGTAGCGCAGCAGGCGCGGCAGCGGGAAGGTGGCCAGAGCGAGCACGGCGTAGGGCGGGGTGACGATGATCAGCGCGAGCGCGAACAGGCTCGAGCGCAGGAGCCTCATGGGGCGAGGTGCGCGGCGAAGGCGGCGAGGTTGTCGAACACCTGCGTTCCGGGCGGCAGCTTGCCTTCGGCGAGCGTGCGCTGTCCCTTGCCGGTGAGCACCAGCACCGGCCGCGCGCCGGCCGCGGCGGCCGCTCCCAAGTCGCGGGGCTGGTCGCCGACCATGTACACGTCCCGCAGCGACACGTTGAAGCGCCGGCCGATCTCGATCAGCATGCCGGGCCGCGGCTTGCGGCAGCCGCAGTTCGAATCCTGCGCATGCGGGCAGAAGAACACCGCGTCGATGCGGCCGCCGGCCTGCGCCACGGCCCGGTTCATGGTGTCGTGGATCGCGACCAGGGTCGCGGTGTCGAAAAAACCGCGCGCGATGCCGGACTGATTGGTGGCGATGACGATGCGGTAGCCGTCCTGCGTCAGCCGCGCGATCGCCTCCAGGCTGCCTTCGAGCGGCCGCCATTCGGCTGGCGACTTGATGTGCTCGTCGCTGTCGTAGTTGATCGTGCCGTCGCGATCCAGGATGACGAGCTTCATTTGGCGAGCTTCGAGAGATCGGCGATGCGGTTCATGGTGCCATGCAGCGTGCCGAGAAAGCCTATCCGGTTGGCCCGCACGCGCGGATCCTTGTCCATCACCATCACCTTGTCGAAGAACGCGTCCACCGGGGCCTTCAGGGACGCCAATTGCTTCAGCGCGGCCGTGTAATCGAGCGAGCGCAATGCGTCATCCACGTTGGGCTGCAGCTGCTTGAAGGTGCTGGCGAGCGCCTTCTCCTCGGGGAGGACCATCAGGGCGATGTCGAACCCGGGCGGCACCGTCTCGGCCTGCTTCAATATGTTGCCGATGCGCTTGTTCGCCGCGGCGAGGCTCTCGGCCTCGGGCATGGCGGAGAACGCCCGCACGGCCTGCAGCTGCCTCGGCACCAGGTCCAGGCGTGCCGGCCTCAGGCTGAGCACCGCATCGACTTCCACCGCCGAGTAACCGCGCTCCTGAAAATAGCCGCGCGCGCGCTCGAAGATGAAGCTCGCGACGTCCTCGCGCTTCACGAGCTCGAACAGCGACAGCTCCAGCCCGCGCTCCACCAGGATCCTTATTACCCCCAAGGCGGCCCGGCGCAGTCCGAAAGGATCTCGCTCCCCGGTGGGCAATTGTCCAATGCCGAACAGCCCAGCCAGCGCATCGAGCTTGTCCGCAACGGCGACCGAGCAGGAAATCATGCCGTCTGGAAGACGATCGCCGGCGAAGCGCGGGCGGTAATGCGCTTCTATGGCGTCGGCCACTTCGCGAGGCTCGCCATCATGCAACGCGTAGTAGCGCCCCATGAAGCCTTGCAGCTCGGGAAACTCGCCCACCATGCCGGTGAGCAGGTCGGCTTTCGACAGCCACGCCGCGCGCTCGGCGAGCAACGCGTCGGCTTTCAAGGCGCGCGCGATGCTGCCGGCCAGGAGCTGGATGCGCTCGACGCGCTCGAGCTGCGTGCCGAGCTTGTTGTGGTAGACGACGCGGGCCAGCTGCGGCACCCGGTGTTCGAGCCGGAGCTTGCGGTCCTGGTTGTAGAAAAAGCGCGCATCCTCGAGCCGCGGCCGCACCACGCGCTCGTTGCCGCCGACGATCGGAAGCGGGTCGGCGAGCTTCATGTTCGAGACGATGAGGAACTTCGGCAGGAGCTTCCCCGCCGGGTCGAACAGCGGGAAATATTTCTGGTTCTGCCGCATCGTGAGGATCAGGCATTCCTGCGGCACCTCGAGGTACGCGGGGTCGAATCGCCCCACGTAAACGCTCGGCAGCTCCACCAGCGCGGTGACTTCGTCGAGCAGCTCGGCGTGCTCGCCCAGCGAGCCGCCTTCGCGCTTCGCGGCTGCGAGCAGCTGGCGCTCGATCTCATCGCGCCGCTTCGTGAAATCCGCGATCACGGCGCCGTCTTTCAGCAGGCGCTCCTCGTATTCTTCGGCGTTGCGCAGTGCGATCTCGGCTGCGCCCATGAAGCGATGGCCGCGCGTGACATTGCCCGCTTTCAGCCCGAGCACGCTGCCCTGAACCACGCGGCGCCCGTGCAGCATGACCAGGCCATGCACCGGCCGCACGAACTGCGCCTCGCCCGCGCCCCAGCGCATCATTTTCGGAATCGGCAGGTTTTTCAGCACCTCGCCGACGATCTCGGCAAGCGCTGCGTCGAGCGCCGCGCCCTTGATCATGATTCTTGCGAGGAAAAAATCTCCCTTGGGCGTCTCGCGCCGCTCCAGCTGCTCGACGGCAATACCGTGCTTCTTGGCGAAGCCTGCAACAGCCTGCGCCGGCGCCTTCGCCGAAGGGCCGACGACTTCGGTGTCGCGGTCCTCGCCTTTATCCAGCACATTTCCGATCTGCGCTGCCAGGCGCCTGGGGGTGGCAAAGAATCTTCCCTCAGTCGCCGCCACGAGGCCCCGTTCCCGCAAACCCTTGAGAACGCCTTCGGCGAAGGCGCTGCCAAGCAGACCGAGCGGCTTCGGCGGCAGCTCTTCCGACAGCAGCTCGACCAGTAGCGTGGCCTGCACGTCAGGCTTTCACCAGCGGGAAACCCAGCTTCTCGCGCGACGCGTGATAGGCCTCGGCCACCGCACGCGCGAGCGCGCGCACGCGGGCGATGTAAGCGGCGCGTTCGGTCACGGAGATGGCGCCGCGCGCGTCGAGAAGGTTGAACGTATGCGAGCATTTAAGGACCATTTCGTACGCCGGCAGGACGCATTGCGCCTCCACGAGGCGCTGGGCTTCAGATTCAAAGTTTTTGAACAAATCAAACAGCAAATCGGTATTCGCCAGCTCGAAGTTGTAGCGCGACTGCTCGACTTCGTTCTGATGGTAGACATCGCCGTAGGTCACGCCAGGTGTCCAGACGAGGTCGAACACGCTTTCCTTTCCCTGCAAGTACATCGCCAGGCGCTCCAGGCCGTAGGTGATTTCGCCGAGGACGGGCTTGCACGCGAGCCCGCCGACTTCCTGGAAGTAGGTGAATTGCGTGATCTCCATGCCGTCGAGCCAGACCTCCCAGCCCAGGCCCCAGGCGCCGAGCGTCGGCGATTCCCAGTCGTCCTCGACGAAGCGGATGTCGTGCCGCTTCGGTTCGATCCCCAGGTGCTTGAGGGAATCCAGGTAGATCTCCTGGATCTCGGCCGGAGATGGCTTCAGCACCACCTGGTACTGGTAATAGTGCTGCAGCCGGTTTGGATTCTCGCCGTAGCGGCCGTCCTTCGGCCGGCGCGATGGCTGCACATAAGCGGCTTTCCAGGGCTCGGGACCGATGGCGCGCAGGAAGGTCGCGGTATGAAACGTTCCTGCGCCCACTTCCATGTCGTAGGGCTGCAGCAGCACGCATCCCCGGCGGTCCCAGAAATCGTTCAAGCGGAGGATGAGCTGCTGGAAGGTCAGCATCGAGGATGCGGATTCTACCGGCTGCGTTTCGCGGCTGCGATCAAGCTCGCGATGGCGAGAGCGAGCAACGCGCCGATCAGCGTCGGCCAGTCGCGAAGACGCACATAGGGCGTCGCTCCGGCGTAGCCCTGGGCGGCTATCTCGAGCCGGCCTGCGGCGAACTGCGGCAGCTGCGCGAGCACGCGCCCGTCGCGGTCGATCGCGGCGGTGACGCCGCTATTGGTGGCGGTCAGGTGCATGCGTCCGGTCTCGATCGCGCGCAGGCGCGCGATCTGCAGGTGCTGCGAGGGCGCCAGCGAGTCGCCGAACCATGCGACGTTGGAGACGTTGACCAGCAAGGTCGCTTCGGGCAGCGAGCGCGCGATTTCATCGCCGAAGGCGTCCTCGTAGCAGATGTTGACCGCGACGCGCTGGCCGGCGACCGCGAGAGGCGTCTGCGCTGGACTGCCGCGGGAGAAATCCGACAACGGGATTGGGCGGCACGAACTCGCCGAACGGCACGAGGTGTACCTTGTGATAAACCTGGCGCGGCGCCGTGCCGAGCGTGACCACGCTGTTGTAGTACCTGTCCTGCGCCTCGCGGTACGGAACGCCGAGCAGCAGGTCGCCGCCGTTGCGTTTCGCCGCGGCGTCAAGGCGCGCGAGGTACTCGGGCTCGACGCCGTCGTAGAAGCGCGGCACCGCGGTCTCGGGGAGAATGATCAGCCTGGCGCTCGTCTCCCCGGCGAGGCGCGCGTAGGTCTCGAGAATGCGCGCGTAGCGCTCGGCGCGGAACTTCATCTCCTGCTCGATGTTTCCCTGCAGCAGTGCGGCGCGAACCGGCTCGCCGACCGGCGCGGTCCAGTCTACGGTCCTCAGCGCCTGGCCGACGCCAACCACCGCGACGAGCAGGACAAGGAAACGGATCTTCTTCTTCGTCACCAGGCCCCACAGCATCCCGGCCGCGCCGAGCGTTATAAACGAGAGCCCATACGCGCCGAGGAGCGGCGCATAGCCCTGGGTCGGCCAGCCGGTAGCGGCGTAGCCGGCCGAGAGCCACGGAAAGCCGGTCAAAATCCAGCCGCGCAGCCACTCGAACAGCGTCCACGCCGCGGGGATGACGAGGCACGCACGCGCGCCATCGCCTGCCGGCACGCGCGCCTGCAGCCATCCCGCGGCAGCGGGAAACAGGGCGATGAATGCGCAGAACAGGAACGTGGCGAGGCCCGCCAGCGGCGCCGGCATGCCGCCGAACTGGCTCAGGCTCACGTACACCCACGACACCCCGCCGCCGA
>Ga0209239_1001914_pt1 | contig 12454 bp, 13 predicted proteins | sample GraSoi013_2_20cm_FD_185824 | JGI IMG/M metagenome (GOLD analysis project Ga0209239, IMG submission 185824) | Grasslands soil microbial communities from the Angelo Coastal Reserve, California, USA - Sample 10_02_2013_2_20cm (SPAdes) (version 2) | ecosystem: Environmental > Terrestrial > Soil >...
CGACGGTCCCGATCGAGACTAGCCCCACCGTGAGCGCGAGGCTGATACGGAACGCGGGACCGCCCAGTACCGCCGAGTTCTTACCGAGCCCAGTGGCGACCAACAAGATCAGAGGAAGGGCAAATGTGAGCACCAGAGACAGAGAAGTACGCACCTGAGTGGTGCTATCTGCACGCAGGAGAACGTTGAGCGATGACGACCATGTGGGGACCGCCACCGAGCGACCCTTGGGGAGGATGACGTCGTCAGTCACGCAGTTCCCGTCCGGTTAGGGCGATGAAGACGTCCTCCAGAGTGACCTCGCCGTGGGCCGCCTGGCGGACTTGAGGGTCGTCGCGATGGGCTGCGATGAGAGCGGCTGGCGTGCCTACCGTCAGTATCTTGCCGTGATCCATGATGGCGACGCGATCACAAACTGCCTGCGCCTCCTCCATCGAGTGTGTCGTGAGAAGGATGCTGCGCCCCTCTTTGCGGAACCGCTCGATTCGGTCCCAAAGCTGACGCCTCGCCTGCGGGTCGAGGCCTGACGTCGGCTCGTCAAGCAGGACGAGCGGCGGGTCGTGGACTGTCGCGATGAGCAGCGACAGGCGCTTCTGCTGCCCGCCTGACAGCTGGCTGAAGCGCCTGGACGCTTCATCGCGCAGGTGGATTTCGGTCAGGCTGTCGAAGATCTCCGGCTTTGTGAGGGGCACTCCGTACAGACCCGCGTACAGCTTGACGATCTCGCTGATCTTGAGCTCGGACTGAAAGCTCGTGGACTGGAGCTGAACGCCGATCAGCGCCTTGGCCAGCTCGGGGTGGGCTCGAGCGTCGACCTGGCGGATCAGGATCGAGCCGGAGATCGGCTTGAGCAGTCCCTCGATTGCGCTCAGGGTGCTTGTCTTGCCGGCTCCGTTCGGACCCAGAAGCCCGAAGATCTCGCCTTCGTTGATATCGAGCGAGACCCCATCCACCGCTCGCTTGGGGCCGTAGCTGACGCGAAGGTCTTTGACCTGAAGAGCAAGACCAGTCACCGGCGGCGCTTCAGAGGTCACTCCGTTTGCACGCAGGGTATACCCCTAGCCGGCGCGGGCGGTTGCGGGGAGCTTCAGCGCGCTCTGTGACGCCGTTTACGGCCGTCCAGCTTCGACCTGCGCGAATACCTCGAACCTCTCGCTCCGGTCCGGCGCGCGCTGCGGCTCGGTGCGGCCTGCCTCTTCACGGAGTCGCTTGATCGAGGCCATCACTCCCGGCCCGGCGGCGGCCGGGGCGTTGGGGTCGTTCCAGACCGTCACCGAGAGCCTCTTTCCGGCTTCGCGATCAACAAGCCAGTAGGCAGCACGTAAGCCAGCGGCCCCGCGAATTGAGGGCACCACCTCCTCTTGCACGTGGCGCATACCCTCGTCCAGCTGCTCGCCGCTTTCCTCGAATGTGGCGATCGTCACGATCATCCTCTCTGTCCTCCTAAAAGCGCTGTGGGCATTGGATAGCAGTACCGGTTCTCGGCCCACATCCCGACTTGAATACGGAATGGGGCATCGGCCGACCGCCTGAAGCCCCCTCAAGACTCGCTCCGGTCAGCGTCCCGCAGCTCGCAGGGCCACCAGCGGGCAATTGGCGCAAATTTATACGCGATTTGTTGCGTATCAGGCGTTCTCTAAATGCGGGGGAGAGCGCACGGTGGCGCCTCCTACGCGATTCGACAAGTTCACCGCATCGTGGTCGCGGTCTCGTGGGGTGGCCTTTCCAGGGTATCGATGCAGGCGAAAATCCGAGTGAAAAGGAGTGCGAGGACGCAGGAGAGAAGGATCTCCATCAGGCGTAGAGGAGCAGAGCGGCGCCGCACTGAGCGCCGGTCCATTGCTGCCCACCGCCGACTCGAGCTTCGGCATCCTGCGCACGAGCGCAGGAATAGCCTTCGCCGGCGTGAACATCGGCGCAGCCTGGCGACTCGCCGCGCACGTATCTAGCGAGGAGCCGCCACCACCTCGGAACTCAAAGTCACATCAGGCGCTCAGGCTCACCGGTTTGTCGCCGGGCGCGATCGGGTAGACTGACCCAGACGCATTGGTGCGTCGCCCGCTCGGGTCCTCTCTTCCTGTCACAACAGAGTCCTGTAGAACGCGGCAAATAAGAAGAAAAAGAGAGGCACCCTGGAGCTTCGTTGCAAACATTCGCCGAAGCCGGCGTGAGCGCGCGCGTTTTGGCCGCGCTGACCCGGCAACAAATCGATACGCCTAACCGCGTTCAGCTGGAGTCGATCCCCGCCCTCCTCGAGGGGCGAGACGTCGTCATCCAATCACCGACAGGCAGCGGCAAGACGCTGGCCTTCCTCGTCCCGATCGTGGAGCGTTTTCAGCCCGGCAAGCCCGGTCCTCGCGCCCTGATCGTCGCGCCCACCCGTGAGCTCGCGATCCAGGTCGAGGCGGTCTTCAAGTCACTGGATTCCGGACTCCGCAGCGCGCTGCTCTACGGCGGCGTCGGCTATCACCAGCAGATGCAGAGCCTGAAGCGCGGCACCGACGTCGTGATCGGCACCCCAGGACGGATCCTGGACATGATCCAGAAGAAGTTGGTCTCTCTCAGCCGCGTCGAATACCTCGTCCTCGACGAGGCCGACCAGATGCTGGACGCGGGGTTCGCGCTCGACGTCGAGCGGATCCTCGGCCTCACCTACTCGCCGCAGACCGTCCTCGCGTCGGCGACGATGCCGGACTGGGTCTCGCGGATGATCGAAAAGCACTTGCAGGATCCGCTGCGGGTGAAGATCGTGACCGAAGGTCCATCTCTCCTCGAGCATGGCCTGGTCCATACCGACGCTGGTCTGAAGCTGCGCGTGCTCAGCGACATCCTCCGCCGGCATCGCGACGCGATCGTGTTTGGCCGCACCAAGCATGGCGTGCGCAAGCTGAACAAGGAGCTGCTGCGGCTGGGCCACAAGTCGGTCGAGCTGCAGGGCAACATGGCGCAGAACGCCCGCGACAAGGTCATGGAATCGTTCCGCAACCAGCGTGCTGACGTGCTCGTGGCCACGAACGTCGCCGCGCGCGGGCTGGACCTGAGCCACGTGGGCCTGGTCATCAACTACGAGCTGCCCGACACCGCCGAGGCAATGACTCACCGCATCGGCCGCACCGCTCGCAACGGAAACACAGGCCGCGCCCTCACCTTTATCACCGCTGACGACCACGAGAAGTGGGCGAAGCTGCGCCGCCAGGGCGCGCCTGCGCTGCGCAATGTGGACGCATCGGCGTTCGCCCGTGTCGGCGATTGGCAATATCTCGAAGACACCGCGCACCCGATTGCGCCGGCCGCGGGCCGAACCCCCATGCGCTCTGGCCGGCGTCCCCGCCCGATGCGCGGCCGGCGGCCGAATCGCCCGAGTCGACCTTGACCTGGTAGCAGTCGGTAAGCTCCGGCGCTGTGGCCGGCTCCATCAAGCGTCAACGCCATGAGGCTCGCGTGGAGGCGATCGTCGAAAGGATTCGGGACATTCCCCGCGGTCACGTCCAGACCTACGGCGACATCGACCCGGTCGCGCCGCGCCTGGTGGGTCGCGTCCTGGCCACGACGCATGATGACCTGCCGTGGTTTCGTGTTGTTCGCGCCGATGGGACCATTCCGAAAGGAGAGCGGCAGCGGAATCTGTTGATTGAGGACGGCGTCCCGATGCGCGGCGATCGCGTAGATCTGGAGCGGGCGCGGGCTTGACTGTCGGCGTAGCTCGGGCGCAGGCAAGGGTCGGTCGCTGGCAGGCCTTCTGGATCGTGGCGGCGACCTTCGGGCTGTTTCTGTTCGCGGCCGCCGCGCCTTCGCCCCTGTACGCCGTTTATGCCGCCAAGTGGCACTTCTCGGCCATCTCGCTGACCGAAGTGTTCGCCGTCTATGCGATCGCGCTGTTGGTGGCGCTGCTGATCACCGGGTCGCTGTCCGATTCGGTCGGGCGCCGGCCCGTGATCCTGGCCGGGCTTGCGATCCAGCTTGCGGGCATGCTGATGTTCGTCCTTGCCTCCAGCGTGGAGTGGCTCTTCGCCGCTCGCATCACGCAGGGAATCGCCACGGGCGTCGTAACCAGTGCGCTCTCGGCGGCGTCCGTCGACTTGCAGCCTCCCGAGCATCCGACGCTGGCTTCGACGGTAAACAGCGCCACACCGATTCTCGGTCTGGCGCTCGGCGCGCTGGTGTCCGCGGCGATCGTGCAGTACGGCCCGGATCCCCTGCATCTCGTCTACTGGCTCATGCTGGCCGGCTTCGGCGTGGCCGCCGCGGCCATCGCACTGATCCCGGAACCAGCGACGACGCGGAGAGCACTCAATCTGACGCCGCGTGTGGGCGTCGAACCCGCCGTCAGACCAGCCTTCGTCGCCGCCCTGCCCAGTCTCATCGCAGGTTGGGGCGTCGGCGGTTTCTACCTTTCGCTCGGGCCCAGTCTTGCGCTGCAGCTGGCGGTGTCGTCCAATCGGATTCTCGGCGGCATCGCGATCGCCCTCCTGGCAGGTGTTGGCGCCCTATCGATCATCGCGGTCCGGGCGTGGCCGGCCGGCCGCGCAATGAGGTCGGGCGCGATCGCCCAGGCTGTAGGACTGGCGCTGACCGTCGCGGCCGTGGCTCTCAAGGCTCCGGTGTTGTTCTTTATCGGGACAGCAGCGACGGGCGTGGGATTTGGCGTCGCGTGGCTGGGCGTGCTCCGGAGCCTGGTCGGTCTGGCCTCGGCCACGGGACGCGGCGCGCTCCTCGCAGCCATCTTCCTCGTCGCCTATCTGTCCTTTTCCATTCCCGCGGTGGTAGCGGGTTACGCAGTGACTCGCGTCGGCCTCCACGACGCCGCGCTCTGGTATGGAGTCGCGGTCGAGATCCTTGCGTTGGCCGGCGTCGCGGGGACCCTGCTGATCAACCGCTCCGCCAGATAGCCGGGCTTACCATCAGCCTTATCAACGCCACCGCGATCAGCCCGCAGGCCGGCATCTTCGCCCTCGGCACGGCGTCGCACAGCTACGTCGAGTTCGCGGTGCGGAGTGGGGTGGAGGCGACTGAGCTCGTCAAGGCAATCACCAGCCTGCGCGAGCCACGTACCACGATGGGCGGCGTCAACCTCGTGGCCGGGTTTCGGCCGAAGCTGTGGCGAAAGGTCGCTGCCGATGCCTCACCGCGTGGGGTCGAGGATTTCAATCATGACGTCGTGGGACCGGGCGACTACCGGATGCCTGCGACGCAGCACGACGCCGTGCTGTGGATCTCCGGCAGCGCTTACGACGTCGTCTTCGACGTGGCCAGGCAGGCGATCGCGGCGCTGGACACGGTGGCGCAGGTGGCCGATGAGACCTCGAGCTGGCCGTACCACCACGACCGGGACCTCACGGGATTCATCGACGGAACGGAAAATCCCAGCCTCATCGACGCACCCGACATCGCACTCATTCCGGAGGGCAGTCCCGGCGCGGGAGGTTCGATCCTCCTGCTTCAGAAATGGACGCACGATGCGGTCGCCTGGGAGTCACAGCCGATCCCGGAACAGGAAAAGGTGATCGGGCGCACGAAGCCCGACAGCGTCGAGCTGGATGACCGACCGGCCGATTCGCACGCGGCGCGCACCGATCAGGACCAATTCGGAAAGATCTTTCGCCGCAACATGCCCTACGGCACCGTGACCGACCACGGGACGATGTTCGTCGGGTTCAGCGCCGAACAGCGGTGTCTCGTCGCGATGCTGGAGAACATGGCCGGGAAGACCGATGGCGTGCGCGACCGTCTGACGTTCTTCGCGCGCGCGCTCACCGGCTCTTACTACTTCGTCCCTTCGCTGCAGGACCTTCGCCGTTGGTAAGGAGGTATGAGTGATGACCACAGTCGCCGAACAAGTCAAGAAAGTTCCAACAGCTGTCCGCCCAACCCTGCAGGCCGCGATCCGCATGGTGCGAGAGATCGCGCCTGGAGCCGAGGAGATCGTTTACGCGATGGAGGCTCCCAAGTCCGCTCGGATGGTCTGGAAGCACGTCCGCTTCGCTGTCGGTGGGGAGGAGGTGGTCGGGATCGGCACGCTGCCTAACCACGTCGACATCTGGTTTTATCGCGGCCGCGAGCTCGAGGGCGGCACCATCACGTTGAAAGGCAGCGGCAAGGACAGCCGCTTCATCAACCTGCGCACGCCGGCCGAGGCCGAAAGCGCCCAGCTCAAGAAGCTCACGCGCAAGGCCTTCAAGCTCGCTTCGAGTGGCGCTACTAAGGTGGAGTGATCACTCGCGACTGGCCGCTGGCCGCGGTCGTGATGGTGCCGTCTGACAGCCGAATCATCCGGACGCGGCCGGGCGTGACCGGATCGACGCAAGAGCATGTGGCATCGGAGACGTAGAGCAGGTTTCCGTTGCGGATCCCGATCCCAAACGGGTAAGAGAGCGTTGCCTTTGACGCGGACCGACCATCACCGCCATGCCCCACCGCGCCGGTTCCGGCCACGGTCGTGATGATGCCGCTCGGATCGATCCGCCTGATGCGGTGATTGTTGGAATCGGAGAAGTACAGATTGCCTGCCGAGTCGAAGGCGATTCCGTTTGGATCGTTCAGCTGCGCCTTGGTCGCGGGACCTCCGTCGCCGCTGAATCCACAAGTGCCTGTGCCGGCAACGACGCTCAGTTGATGGTCCGGCGTGTACCGGACGATCCGGCAGCCGCCGCCGGGACCCGGAGCAAAGAGTCCGCCGGATTTCTCGGGGGCCCGGTCCGAAACAAATAGGTTTCCCCTCGCATCGAATGCCAGATAACCCGGAAAGAACTTCGGAGGCGGCAGTGCTGAGGCATCAAGTCTGGACACATTCCCATTCGGGGTCACCGCCTGGACCTCGCCGCTGAAGTCACCGATGTAAAGGACCCCGATCGAGTCAAACGCGATGCCCAATGGTCCGCTAATTGACCAGTAGGGAGCATTAATGGTCGAGATCATCCCCTGACGGTCGATCCGGCGGATCGTCCAACCCCCAGTGTCGGCTACGTACACCATGCCATCGGGGCCGACGGCGAGGCCTGCCGGGTGGGCCAGGTTTGCCTTTGTGGCAGGACCGTCAGAGCCGGTCCCGCCCCCGGCGATGACCACGAGGGTACCGTCAGCCTCGAGCCGGTAAACGCGATTGGCGGCGAAGTCCGAGACATAGACGGTCCCGTCCGGTGCGACCGCGATCCCCTCCGGGGAGCTCAGCCTGGACCCGGATGCCTGGTGTCCCGGGCCGAACTGAGTTCCGGCATTGTTCCCGGAGTAGACGAGGCCCGCCACGATGACGACGGCCAGGATGCCTGCTACGAAGCCTGCCCCAAAGCGGAGGGGTCGCAGACGCGGAGCGCTTGGCCGCTTCTGGTCCATCGGGACGCTGCCGATCACGCGTGCGCGAAGACCTGCGGGCGGCTGCTCGACCGCGAGCGCTTCTTGAATCGTGCTTCGGATCAGATCGTCCATTAGATCAACGCCTCCATCGGTTCAAAAAAAGGGCGCATCGCCGCGATGCCGCGGTTGATGCGCGACTTGGCGGTGCCGACCGGGATGCCGGCGATGGCCGCGACCTCATCCAGGGGGAGGTCGAGGTAGTAATGGAGCACGAGCACCTCGCGATGCTCGGGTGAAAGTTTCCGCAGCGCGGAGCGCACATCCGCGCCGCGCACGATCGCGTCCTCGAAATCAGCGCCGCCCAATCCCAGCGACAGGTCGACCCGCAATACAGACCACCATCGACCTCGAGCGATGGTTCGGCATTGGTTGGCGACGATGGCGAGAAACCACGGGCGCATCTCGGTCCCCGGCCGGAGGTTGTTCAGCTTGCGCCACGCCAGCACGGCCGCCTCCTGGACCGCATCCTCCGCCGCTTGACGGTCGTGAAGCATTCCGTATGCGAGGCGAAACGCCTGGTCGATGAGCGGACCGACCAGCTCATCGAACGCGAAGCGATCACCGGTCTTCGCCCGGCCGATCAGGTCTGCGCCGGCCGTCCATGTCATGCGCCTGCACCACTTACGCGCCCAGACACCCGGAAAGTTCCTACGTACATCCGGGAACTGCCGCTGTGCGTCACAGCGTATCCACTGCCAGAGCCGGCGCACGCCGGAGATCAAGGAGGCAGAGATGCAATCAGCTCAAGCGGTCAGGAGGCCATCGTTGCCGGCGACCACCATTGCGATGTTCGCGGCGCTGCTCATGGCGTTCGTCCTCGGAGGGATTGGCGGCTACGCCGTCAAGGCGATCACGGCCCCGGCCGTGGGCTCGACACGTGCCACTGCCGCGTGTCCACAGGGTATGCATGCCGTCGTCTGGTACACGGCCAAGACATGGACTTGCCAGAGCGATTCCTAGAGGGCACCGGTCGCGCGCCCTACAGTGGAGCGGGTGAAGGTAACACCCGCTCGGCCGCCGGCCGCGCCCGAGCGCCCGCATCTGCTCGAGGCGCACGGAGACCGCAGGATCGACCCGTTCTACTGGCTGCGGGAGAAGCAGAACCCTGAGGTGGTCGCCTACCTGGAGGCCGAGAACGCGTACGCCGACGGGGTCATGGGCGACGCGGCCGACCTCCAGGACAGGCTCTATCACGAGATCATCGGCCGGGTCCAGGAGACAGACACCTCCGCCCCGGTCCTTTTCAAAGGCTGGTGGAGCTACACGCGGACGGTGGAGGGCCTCGACTACGAGATCCACTGCCGGCGCCGGGGTTCGATGGACGCACCAGAAGAGGTCATCCTCGACGCGAACGAGCTCGCGCGTGGACATGACTATTTCGAGCTGGGCTATGTCGAACACAGCCCCGACGAGAACATCGCGGCTTACGCGGCCGACTTCAACGGCTCCGAGAAGCACGAGCTCCGCTTTCGCGACCTCACCACGGGCCGCGACCTGGATGACGTGGTGCACGGCGTCTACTACGGCGCCGCATGGTCGGCTGACAGCAAGACATTCTTCTACGTCAGGCCTGATGAGGCGATGCGTCCGTACCAGGTCTGGCGCCACCGGCTCGGAGCGCCGGCCGGCGACGATGTCCTGGTCCTCCAGGAGGACGACGAGCGCTTCGAGCTGAACGTCGAGCTCTCGAAGAGTGAGCGGTTCATCTTAATCACCAGCTCGAGCCAGGTGACCAGCGACTGTCGCTTCCTCCGCAGCGACGAACCGGAACAGACGCCTGAGCTCATCGAGCCTCGGCGGCACGATATCGAATATTCGGTCGACCACCAGGAGGATCGTTTCCTGATCCTCACCAACGATGGTGCGACCAACTTCAGGCTGATGGCAGCGCCGGTCTCGAGCCCGGGCAGGGCTTCGTGGACTCAGCTCGTGCCAGAGCGGCCGGGCGTGCGGCTCAACTTCATCGACGTGCACAAAGGCCATGTCGTGCTCGGGGAGAGGTCCGACGGCCTGCAGCGCCTCGAGGTGCTGGACAGCACGACGGGGGCGCCCCACCTGGTCGATCAGCCCGACGCGGCCTATACGGCATTCCCAGGCTCGAACCCGAACTACGACAGCAGCGTGATGCGCTTCTTCTACACGTCGCTGACGGCGCCCTGGTCCGCGGTCGACTACGAGATGGACACACGCGAACGGACCATCGTCAAAGAGCAGCCCGTTCGCGGCGGCTACAACCGCGAGGACTACGTCAGCGAACGGCTGTGGGCCACAGCTCCCGATGGGGTCCGCGTTCCGATTTCGATTGTCTTCAAGCGAGACATGCGTCGCCACGGTTCGCCGCTGCTGCTATACGGCTACGGGGCGTACGAGCTCTCGAACGACCCGATGTTCGACCCGGCCCGCCTCAGCCTTCTCGACCGCGGTTTCGTCTTCGCGATCGCCCACGTGCGAGGTGGAGGCGAGATGGGGAGGGAGTGGTACGAGAACGGCAAGCTGCTCCACAAGCGCAACACCTTCGACGACTTCATCGCATGCGCCGAGCAGCTGCTCGCCCAGGGTTATACGGTTGCCCAGCGGCTCGCGATCCGGGGTCGCAGCGCCGGCGGACTCCTCATCGGCGCCGTGTTGAACCAGCGCCCTGACCTGTTCGCGTGCGCGGTGGCCCAGGTTCCCTTCGTGGACGCGCTCACCACCATGCTCGACGACAAGCTGCCGCTCACGGTCAACGAATACGACGAGTGGGGCAACCCAACCCAGCCCGAGTTCTACCGCTACATCAAGGGCTACTCGCCATACGACAACCTGCGCCCGGTCGAGTATCCGGCTCTGCTCGTCATGGGAGGGCTGAACGACCCGCGCGTCTCTTATTGGGAACCCGCGAAGTGGGTCGCCCGGCTACGGACGGTCAACCGTGGGGACCGCCCGATCGTGCTGAAGACGCAGATGGGCGCCGGCCACATGGGTCCGTCGGGACGTTACGAGTCGTGGCGCGAGGAAGCTTTCGTGATGGCGTTCGTCATCTCTCAGCTCGGCCTTGACGGTTGAGCCTGAGCAGGGGTAATCTAGCTGGCCTGCACACCCGCCCGGGTGTGCCCACCTTCGAAAGGAGCCGGTTCATGGCAGGCATCGGATTGGTCGTCTTCACCGAAACGGGTGATGCACGCCTGCCCTTAACCGCGCATTGACGCTGGTCTGGTAACCGAACCCTAGAAACCAGAAGTCAAACCAGGACCGTGCGGTTGTTGGGCACCGCCACGGTCCTTTTTGTTTGTCATTTCGAGGTTTTTAGGAGTCAGCCATGAGCAAGCCGGCGATCGAGATCCAGGGGGTGAGAAAAGCGTTTCGCCGTCGCGAGCGCGAAGCGGGCGCGCCCTGGTGGCGCCGCGAATGGAAGGAAAAGGTGGCGCTCCACGAGCTGGACCTGCGGGTCGAGGCCGGCGGAGTCACCGGCATCCTCGGGCCCAACGGAAGCGGCAAATCGACGCTGATCCGCATCCTCGGCACGCTGCTGACACCCGACGTCGGCACGGCGAAGGTGTTCGGTTGGGATGTCGTGACCGACGCGCTTCAGGTGCGCCGGCACGTCAATCGAGTTTCGGTCGAGGCCGCCTTCTTCAAGGAGCTCAGCCCGTGGGAGAACATGGTCTACGCCTCACGCCTGTACGGGAACAACTCACGCGGGACCCGCCGGCGCGTGGTCGAGATCCTGGAGGTGCTCGGCATGCCGAAGGACGTCATCGACCAGCCGATGAAACAGCTGTCGCGCGGGCAGCAGCAGAAGGTCGCGATCGCGCGCAGCTTCCTGACGGCGCCGTCGCTGTTGCTGATGGACGAACCGACGACCGGTCTCGACCCGCGCTCCAAGAAGGAAGTCCAGGTCGTGCTGGAGACGTTGCGCGCGGAGCGCGAGATCACGGTCCTCGTCTGCACGCACGACATGGACGAAGCGGCCGCGCTGTGCGACCGCGTGCTGATGCTCGACGGCGGCCGCGTCCTCGCCGACGGCTCTCCGGAGGAGCTGTGCGCGCGCCACGGCGCCGGCACGCTCGAAGCCGTCTTCATGCACCTGACCGGCAAGACACTGGAGGCCGAGGAGGCCGAGGAGGTGGCGCTGTGATCGGGGTGCGCGGCTCTGAGATGAGCGCCTTGTTCGGCTTTGCCGAGCGGCAGCTGTACGTCTACAAGCGCTACTGGGTCTGGGAGGTGGTGTGGCTCTTCTACAGCGTCGTCAGCGTGCTGTCGATCGGCTTTCTGGCCTCCGGCCTCGGCTCGTTGGGCGCAGGCGGCGGCTCTTTCGACCTGCGCAAGACGCAGCTCTACTTGCTGATCGGCGCGCTGCTGTGGGGCTACCTGTCGCTCGTCTTCATGGAAGCCGCCTACGCGATCGCATGGGAGCGGTGGGAGGGGACGATCGAATACACGTTCATGGCTCCGGTGCGACGCATGACGCACCTGATGGGGATCTGCCTCTTCGCAATCGTCTACGGTCTGGCCCGCACGTTCATCGTGCTGATCGTCGCGGTCGCGATCTTCGACCTCGACTTCTCGCACGCCGACATAGGCGGCGCCGTGGTTGTCCTCGCCGCATCGATGGCACCCCTGATCGGACTGGCGATCCTCACCTCGGTGCTACCGCTGCTTTCACCCCAGAAGGGCGAGCAGATGTCGTTCGCCGTCCAGGGTTTCCTGCTCCTCGTGTCGGGGGTCTACTACCCGCTGAGCGTCCTCCCATGGCCGCTCCAGCTCGCAGGCTTCGTGAGCCCGCTGACCTACGCCCTGGCCGGAATGCGAACCAGCTTGCTTGAGGGCGCCACCGCGGCCGACCAGCTGCCGACTGCGGCCATCCTCCTGGCCATGGGCGGGGTGCTGATCCCGATTGGCTTTGCGGTCTTCACGTGGGCGGAAAGGCGGGCCAAGCGCCTCGGGCTGCTCAAGCGCAGCGGGTAGTGGGGGTGCAAACAGAAGTAAGCGACGGAAGGTCGCCAACCTTCTCCGCTACCAAACTAATGTTCGCGACTGTCACATTCTGACCCAATATTTAGTGCCTTGGTATCTTTCAGGCACAACATAGCGGGTGCGACCCCATAAAGGGCCATTTCGACCG
>Ga0209239_1001918_pt1 | contig 12447 bp, 18 predicted proteins | sample GraSoi013_2_20cm_FD_185824 | JGI IMG/M metagenome (GOLD analysis project Ga0209239, IMG submission 185824) | Grasslands soil microbial communities from the Angelo Coastal Reserve, California, USA - Sample 10_02_2013_2_20cm (SPAdes) (version 2) | ecosystem: Environmental > Terrestrial > Soil >...
AACGCCGCAGCTCAAACGCGAATAGTCTCTGTCGCCAGGTTTGGCTGGATCACTGGAAATCTATGCGAGCTGCCGGACGGGCCGCTGCCACAACCGGCTTCTTTTTCTTCGCAACCGGCTTCTTCGGAGGCGTCACCGCCTGCAAGGTGACGTGAACCGGATTGGGTGCGAATCGCGGCGCAGCGCCTGCGGCCTGCACCTCCGGACGCACCGATACCGTCTGCAACTGGTAGCCGCTCAGCGCGAGCGTCACGGAGAACTCGCTGCCGGGCTGGACCGCGAGCTGGCAGGGCGTGCGACAGCTCTGACCCAAGGACGTTTTCGCTTCTGCCCCTGGCGGTTCGGACTCAATCGCCAGCATCTCCGACTGCGGAGCGGACTTCATGAAATCCAAGCTCGGCATCGTTGTGGAACATGCGGCCAGCGTGAAGCCACACGCAATGACGGCAATAACTCGGCTCATGATCCCCACCCCCTGGGCGGCATAGGGCCCGCCTCTCCCCAGAGCCACGGCTATAGAGTTCCGGGAGATGCCGCGTAACTTAGAGCCTTCCCGCGCACGCTATGGCTGCCGCCCTAAACTGCCTCTAAGTGTGACGCCGATAAGGTAAAATACGATTAACGTTGTTCTGCGGCAGTGGAGCTGCCGCGCCCGCAGCAATTGCGTGGGCGACTGCGAGCTGGCGGTTGCGACGGTTCGGTACGGGGATTCCAACGCAATCGGCTCGACGATAGAAGGATCGGCGTTCTCTGGCTTATTCACCCGCGTCGAGATCGGCCACATTCGTATCAGGTCAGCCGGGAAGGGCCGCATCAGTTCTCCCAAATGCCGGCGATGCCGGGGCGTCATCGATGCCAGATCGGCGACTGTTTGAAAAATCCGTTCGGGTGCGGGGGGCAAAAAAAGCAAGGTGTTGTTGCGCGATGCGCGTACCAGTGAATTTCACGAAACTTGAAAATTTGATTTTTAATCGTAGTTGCGGGGGATTCGGTTGGTCGCTAGTCGCTAAGGCGGGTCTAGCGCGCCACTGCATTAGCCAACGCCTCTCGCGTTCTGTCTTGGCGACTGGCAACCTGATCGCGATAGATGCCAAGCACAAAAAGGCGAATGGCTGACGATAGATTGGCATGTTGCCGATCGGCGTCGATCGCGCGGACCAACTCCGCCAAGGTCATGTTGCGCTCGCCGGCGATCTCCTTCAGGCTGTTCCAGAACTGGTCTTCAAGGCTGACGCTCGTCTTGTGGCCTGCAATGACAATCGAGCGCTTCGAAACCAGAGACTTCACGGCTTCTCCCCCCGCGAATGAGCCATCGGTACTATATGACGGCGTTTAGCGACTGAATTGTGACCGGCATAGAATTGAGTTCCTGATTGGATGGGAACAGATGCAGAATTGCGAAAAATTAGTTCAACCCCAAAGTAATACCGTCTCAGAACAGAATGGCCCTTCGAGCAAGAAAGAACCCCCGGCTTTTGCCACCGGGGGTTCTGCCGGGGCCGTGTCGCCGTCAGCGGTATGGAGCACGGACCTCCGGGGTTTAGTCCTGCCAGAACCTCGCAAAGCGATCGCGCGCCAAGGCCGTGTATCGAGCCGTTGATTGTAAATTCCGATGACCGAGATAGTGCGCCAGCGATCGGGTGTCCTGTCCATCATTAGCTAGTTTGTATCCTGTCGAATGCCGCAGCATATGCGGATGAACCGGAAACGGAAGTATAACGTCAGATCATTTCGGATGCTATCGTGGCGCATGTTTTTCTGTGTCAACACTCATTGTGTTAAGCGAGATTTCTAAACTCAATCTGCATCAATATCTGCAACCGTCAAAGGTGTCTGACAATTTGTTACGCTAGATGCACACTTAAGCCAATCACACTGTCATCCGCAGGAGATCACCATGGCAAAGGTAAACCTTACAGGCATGAACGTGGAAGCTCTCTTGAATTTGAGAAATCAAATCGATGAAAGGTTGGTTGAGCTTCGGGCGGAATTAGAGAAACAGTTAGCCGCTATCGCTGGTCAACCTAAGCCTAAGGGCAAGTCGTTAAAAGGCAAAAAGGTTCCGCCGAAATATCGCAGCCCATCAGGCGAGACTTGGGCCGGAAGAGGAGCAAGGCCTAAGTGGATGGTTGAGGCGCTGAAGAAGGGGAAGAAGATGGAGAGTTTTTTGATTAAGCGTCGTAGGGCCAAGCGTTAGGGCCCTTTCAGTCAGTGGCGAACTATTCGAATAATCCATAGCCCACAGAACAGAAGCCACACGATCATAAGCGTCACGGCAATGCCGGAGATAAACGTTCTGGTGGGAGCTTCTTCGTCTAACCGGCTTCTGAGGGCCAAATCTGAACATTTTATGCCTGAAACGCGCGCCTTGTTCCCACGCGGCCGGCCCAGCTAGCCCCAAAGGAAAACCCCGCCACGGCCACGGGCAACACGGTTTGTGGCGGGGTTCCCGGCCCCATGGCTCTCTCGACTTTGGGGCTGTGGGATGGCCCCGCCGTCTTGTGTCCTCATGAGGAGTCGGGCAGCACCGAAGACCGCACGGCTTCTCAGGCGGCCCACTCTTGGGGCCTGCGAATGTCCTTCAATGCTTCTTCGCACAAAATATCGGGATTGCGTTCACCGGCTTTGGCAAGCGCGATGAGCTTCGTGGCAATCGCTTTTTTTATGTCGTCCTCGCAGTCCCCAGTTCGCAGAGCGATGCAGACCATTTCGAGTGCAACGCCTAAGACCCGTGTAGTCTCTGGGTCGAAGCACTCGCCGTCAAGGAATGGGGTGATTGGCATGGGCGTTGCTCCCGGTAACAGGCGGGAGCACAGTCGTGTCTCTCAGCCACCGACGCCTGGGTCAGTGCCGCAATCAGTGATTTAGTCAGTCTAGCACAAATGGGCCGTAAGGTCTCTGTCGGGAAGCATCCCGATAGGCTCTTTTTTCTTCCTTCTAGAACCCGTCGCAAGCTGGCGGGTTGTCAGTGGAGGAGTGCAGCTTGAACCAGGCCGTGTCCAGCGTGGCAGACCCTTCGAAGAGCGGCTATGCATGTCCGCGATGCAAAACCATAATGGACGAGGTGGTGAGGATTGCGCCGCTCGAAAGTGAGCCTGGATTGATCGGGTATGAGTGCCCAGCCTGCTGCTACGTGACAAGCGTGCTTTTGCAGCCGAGGGGGCCACCTTCAGCGCAGGGGTGGGCGAACATAGGCTCAAAATCCTTAAATAGGCGGCGGCGATAGAGAGATAACGCGGCAGCGACCAAACGCGAGTCCGATGGAACGAACTGAGAGATTGCGAACTTAGAGGTTTGCGGTGGGATAGGGAGGTCCCGCCTTGCAAACATCATGGCCAGACCCTTGCCCCGCTTCGGCGGGGCGCTCTTTTGGGGCACGCGCAACAAAAGCCCCGACTGGGCGGCCGGGGCTTAGTTAGAAGGAACGCATAAGGAGAACCCCGACCCCCGTTGTCGGAGGGTCGGGGCGCTTACTCTGCCGCAACTCTGCCAGGGGTGCAAGGCGCAAGTTCCGTTATGGTTAGACTGCAAACGGATTTGCAAACCAACTGCCCGACACGCGGCAGTACGGGCTGGCACGGAGGCAGGGCTGTAAGGGTGTTTTAGGCCCGAAAACGTTGACTAATTGGCACCCGACGCAACGGTAGGGTATGGCCAAAACCGAGTGTCGCAGAATGTGGCAAAATAGCCGCCGCAAGAGACAGCAGCACGGATCGAGGAAGTGCAGCAATACCCGGCATTACTCGCCGTTGGCCGATCTTGGGGAAGCAGGGGGGAAGCCAGCGAGCCTGCGAATCGTGCTGTGGTCGCGTGTTGCGGCTTAAGTAATATTCCTAGCGCGGTGGATGTATTTCTTGGACAAGCTACCTCGCGAGCATTGAGTTAATCGAAGCCATTGTTTTGTTTTTTTCGGGATCCGGTGGTGGATCGCGATCCGGGCGCGGCGTTGGATGCGGCGCTGGCGGCGTTTGCGGGTGTGATCGAGGAGCGCGATTAGGAGGCCCACGGGCGGCGGCAACCTCGCGGCGCCGTCATTCGATCACCTCGTCGGCGCGGGCGAGCAGCGTCGGGGGGATGGTGAGGCCCAGCGTTTTGGCGGCCTTAAGATTGATAGCGAATTCGAACTTGGTCGATTGCAGCACCGGTAGTTCGGCGGGTTTGCGCCCTTGAGAATGCGCCTGGCATACATAGCCGCCTGCCGGTACGCATCGGGAAGATCAATGGCGTAGCTAATCAAAACCGTCGTCCACCGCAAATTCACGAAAATAGTAGATCGTCGGCACCTTTCCCAAGCGAGGGTCGACACGTTTTCGCTCACGTTTCGCTGTTCGAATGGAGCGCGGCTTCGAATTTTTCGACGAATTCCCGCAGCTCCTCCACATTGATGTCGCTGATCGCAAAGAACTCGAGGCCCCGGGCATTCCAGCGTTGGATGTTGAATCCCTGCATGGTCTGGAGCTTCGCTTCGCGAGCTTCCGAGGCAGCTCCTTGCGCGACGAAGACATTGATCACGTGGGTGCGGCGCCGATAGACGATCGAAGCCACGACCTGCCCGTCGATGTAGTCGAGCCTTCCGCCCAGCAGCATGAAGCCCTTCGCCGTCAGGTCCACGACCGGCGGCGCGATGTTGACCTTGCCGTTGAACCAGGGCTTCACCGTATGCTGGTCGCTCGTCCGCACGTCGGTGAGATGGTCAGCCTGAAGCGAGCGCACATGCGCCGAGACAATGTCGCCAAGCACACGCTGGTCCTGATCCGTTCGAAAGACTGCGACAACGAGGGTCGCCGCCATCGCAGTTGAAAGCGCCGTGCCCATGACGAATCCCTTCAGCACAGAGCGCCGACTCGAGGCGCGCTGGGGCGCTGCCGGCAACGTCTTCTCGATGCGCCGGCGCAAGCTCGCGGGCGCTGTAAAACGCAACTGTGCGACCGGCATGGCTTGCTGCAGCTCGCGATACGCGCGCAGTTGCGGGGCGCAGCGTGGACAACGTTCCACATGCGTTTCGACCTGGTGGGCGTTACCCGCGTCGAGCTCGCCATCGAGAAGCGCATGCAGCAAAATTTCGGCTTCGTTGCAGGTCATCTTGACGTTCCTTCCTCCGCAATCCATGCCTGTCGGAGCATGCTTCGCGCACGCGCCAAACGCGACATCACCGTGCCAACGGGCACGCCGACGATGTCCGCGATCTCGCGATACGACAAGTCGTTGATCTCGCGCAGTACGATCGCCTCACGAAACGGATCGGGAAGCTCCGCGACGAGACGGCGGATTGTTTCGGCATCCCGCTGATGCAGCATTCCCATTTCTGGCGACAGCTGCGGCTCCTGCCACATGGGAGCAGCGTCTTCGTCCTCCCCCCCTTCGACATCCATCGTAAGCGCAGCGCGCGAGCGACGTGCAAATTCGCCGCGACAGACGTTGCGCAGGATGGCAAAAAGCCAAGGCTTGATCGCCGACCCGCGAAACGTGTCGAAATAGCGCAGCGCGCGCAGATAGCATTCCTGCACGGCGTCTTCTGCGTCCGCCGGGTCGTGCAACAGATAGCGCGCCAGTGTGTAGAGATCATCGAGATACGGCAACGCGGCCTCGCGAAAACGCTCCGCCTTGTCACGAGAATCGCCGCTTCCATTACCCGTCACCGCGTTGCGCTCAGGAGTGTAGGGAGCCGCCAATCCCTGTGGTCGCGGCAGCCGATAGAGCATCATTGTGTGGCTTTACTCCCGGTCGCCGCCTCGACTACGATCGTTCCCGTCATGTGAGGGTGCAACGAACAAAAATATTCGTACGTGCCAGCCGTCGTGAACGTGAACGAGAATTTGTCTTCAGTATCGAGCGCCTTCGACTTGAAGAACTTGCCGCTCGAGACGACCGTATGGGGAGTGTCATCCTCGTTGATCCACGTAACGGTCGTGCCGGCCTTCACGGCGGTGCGCTGCGGAGCGAATGCAAAGTTGTCGATTCTCACCTCCGTGTCCGCAGTCTGCACGGCGGCGGCGGGAAAGGCGGCCGCCGCAGCGAGGACGGCGGCTGCGAGCGCGATCGCAACCCAGATGTTCTTTACGGTTGTTGTCATGATCTAGATTTCCCGCCTCAGCGCTGCAGCGGCTGGTCGATGATCGCAAGCCGTTGCTGTCCGCGTCTGAAGGTGACGTCGGTGACGCCGAGCACCGAGCGCAGCTTGTCATCGGCGACTTTCATCGGTCCCGGCGAGGGTGCCGTGCCAGGCGCCGGCTGCGGGAAGGCGGTCGACAGGGCGGTGTGGAAGGTGACGTTGCCTTCGACCTTTTGCATGATCTGGTGGATGTGACCGTTGAGCACTGTCACTGATCCGAAGCGCTTGAGATAGTCGAGGGCGCGCGCCGCGTCTTCGGTGCCCCAGCCCCAGGCGGGATAGACGGACCACAATGGAATGTGGGCGAAGACAACGATCGGGGTCGAGCTGGTGCGGCTTTTGAGATCGTCCTCCAGCCATTCGAGCTGCTCGTTACCGAGATTGCCCAGCCCGCCGGCCTTGAGATCGACCACGTTGACAAGTCCGACGAAGTGCACGCCGTTGGCGTCGAAGCTGTACCAACCCGCGCCGTTGGTGCCGCGACCATAGCGATTGCGGTAGAGCTTCACGTCCTCGTCGAGCACGTCGTGTTCGCCCGGTACGTAATGCACGTCGAGACGCGCCTGCGCGATGATGCGGTCGGCATCGTCAAATTCGGACACCTTGGAGAGATGCGTGATATCGCCGGTGTGAATGATAAAGGATGGCTTGACGGGAAGCGCATTGATCTTGTGGACCGCTTCCTCCAACGTGCCGATGGCGTTCGGATTCGCCGGCTTGTCGAACCCGACATGGCTGTCGCTGATCTGTAGGAACGTCAGCCCACTCGGTTCGGCAGCCGTCGCCTCCCCGATGATGCCCATCGAACGCGGCATGCCGCCGGCGATCGTCCATAAGACGCCGGTGCCGGCCCAGGTCATGCATTCGAGAATTTTGCGCCGGCTGACGCCGTGTCCGTCATCGAGATCCGAAGCCATCGCCAATCTCCCTTGAAGCCATGATGGCTTCCAAGGACGAGATTGCGGATGAGCAAGATTTATTCCCAGGATTTCCGAAGCCCGTTTCCTGCGATCAATGCTGCAATGACTGGCTCACCTGGGTCTTTCCAATCGCTTTGCTCCAGATTGCGGCGCGCAATCCATCACAATGCCGTGATGGTCCTCGACGCGGATAACTTCCCCGTGTGAGGTCAACATCATCGTATCTCTTGTGCTGAAGTCAGCGTGATCTCACCGCAAGCGAGGCGCGCTCATGCGATTCGATTCACGGATGCTCTCAAAGTCGGGTTTGCCGGCGTGATCTTCCACGAATGCACCCGTGTTTATTTATTTCGCTTGGTTGTATGCGTCAGGCTAAAAACCAGACCACCGGACTGCGGCGCGCGAGACATGGTGGTGACGCCTCAGCGGTTCAACCGCCGAACTCATATTAATCGAACGTGTGACCGATATCGGCTCGGATCGATCTGAGGAGTCGTGCGGCTCCGCTGATACAGCATCTGATGCGAGCGAGCCGGGGAATAAACATTGTCTTTCCCGATCTACTGAAGGCGACGGACGACTGCAGGCGCCGGCCGATCGGCCTCCGCGCTGATGCACAGATCGATCGATGGTCCAAAACATGGAGACGTATCATGAAGGCTCTTATCGCTGCTCTCGCGTTGGCCACGCTGATTGCTGTCCCGACGCTCCCAGCGAGCGCGGCCCCAATGTCCCCGGCGAGTTCCTCATTCGGGTCGAACGGCTACTGACCGACGACAAGCCCGATCAGCGACCGAAGGTCTCTGGTCGGGCCTATCGCCACGAGCCGGCGTCTTCGGTGACGGATCGGATTGACGATGGGTTTCAGCCAGACGAGCTCGTTCCCGCAGCCTTTCGCGACAAAGGGTGTATGCGGATCTTCCAAACAGAGGAGGCCCACAATGAACTTTCTCTGCAGGCTCCTCATCTGGAGTTTTCTTTGTTGCCTGCTCGCGACACGAGTCCAGGCGCAAGAAACTGAACGCGGAGGCGGCATATGACGCCCGCATTTTCGGACGCAACGCTGATCAAATATTCGCAAAATTTCCCCACGCGCTTGAGCCCCTTGTACGACCCACGTCGCCGCTCACCGGGTCGAGGATCGCGGCACGACCGGTCAAATCATAGCAATTCAGGCGTCAACCGGCCGGGATCCCCGTTCTAACGCAAGCCGGGGAATAAACGCGGCCTTGTCTCATCAAGTCTGCGAAGGTGCTTTGCTTCCGACGCCAGGAGAAAATCAACATGTCGATCAAGATCACAATGGCTCTTATTGCCGTTGTCACGGCACTGCCATTCCCCGGGCTTGCCACGGGCAATGGCAATCGCGGCAACGCATACACCTACAAGTCCGCTCAGTATTGCACGCTGCAATATGATGACCCTTCAGACGTGACAAGGGTGTACTGCTGAGCGCCCCCGCGTTGGATTCAAACTCGAGCAGGTATCGATGCCAGGCCGACACCAAAACGCCAGCTATTTTCGAGAGGGCACAAGAGCCGACGCAGTGATAACTCCGGCTTACACCTTCACCGCACGGCTACTGCACTGGACCACGGCGGCGAATGAGTGGGGGGGATCAGCGCAGGACTCTCTCTACGATCTGCACCGCTCGATCGGGGCGGCGATCATTCCCCTCGTCATTCTGCGAATCATCTATCGTTGGACGCATCCGCCACGACCGTTACCCGATGACATTCCGTCGATCCAAAAACTCGCCGCGCACACCACGCACTGGGGACTCTACGCGCTTCTCATCGTACAGCCGTTCACGGGATGGATCGCCACTTCGGCCTATCGCGCGCCTGTCGTCGTCTTCGGTTTATTCGAGCTGCCGCCGATCTGGCGCGAGAGCCGCGCATTCTCCGAGCAGCTTTTCTTCGTCCATGGCCTCATCGGCATCGCCATTGCCTGCCTTGTGGCTGCTCATATCGGCGCGGCGCTCTATCATCACTTCGTGCGCAGGGATCGCGTCCTCCTGCGCATGATCACAGGGTGATGGCGCCAGCTGACGCGCTGGTACCTTCTGCCGGCCGTTCAACACGTCTCCGTGACATCCGTGAATGCGCGCGCACGCGGGCGCGTCTCGTGCGTAGCGGCAACGCATTCACGTCATCACGGGAGCGACGACGATGTCCAACGCGAAAGCAGAGTTCTCCGCCAAGAGAAAGCTCGGATTGGCAACGGCGATCGCCGCGCTTTGCATGATTCCGCTCGCCGGCGCGGCCGCCCAGAGCGGCGGCCGCCAAATCAGCGCGGGACGCGCGGCGGCCATTCACGAATGCAGTGTTCTGGCGAGTCGGTATTCGCAGCACGACTGGGGCAATGTCGAAATCTATCAACATCGGGCCTGCATGGCGCGACATGGCCAACAAGAATGATTGGCAAAGGATACCACTGAAATTGATCGCAAATCGAAATGACGCGATTCAGGAAACCGCAGGCCACGGCAGACGTAATTCGGAAGGATTTAGCCTTGCGCGGAACGTTCAACACGTCGTCATTGCTCAACACGTATCCGTGACCTCGGCGAATGGAAACCCATAGTAGCACGCTCCAAAGTGGACTCTCGATGTTCATCCCCTGGACCAGAGCACGCAGGTCGCGTCGATTTGTGGCCGGCTTCGACGCTGGACAAAGACCGAGCGCGGAGCGAATAGGCTGTGCCCACTAGTGATAGAACCACGTGTAGGCGCAAGGCATCGAGTTGAACAGATAGTGCCCTGCATGCGGCCGTCCACGACTCATTGTGTCAGCTCGCAGACCGAGCGGAGCCAATGAAATATCGTCCGTGACAAATTCGAACGATGATCGAACCCGCCGTCGCTGAACCGTAAAACCGGTCTTGCTTTCACCGATCTTGGCAGGCTCAAAATCGGTCGGAACGTTTCCCGGATATCGAGGCAAGGTCGTTGCCGGTGCGGCCTTGGTCGTCGCCTTTGTTGATAGCTTTCCGTTCGAAGTCAACATCGTCGTATCTCCTGCAAGGACGTGAGCGTGTTGCTTTCCTGCGCAAGAGACTCGCCCTCATGCAATCTCATTCACACGGGTCACGGATACGTGTTGAACATTGACGAGTCGCTGAACATTCGAGCCGCTTGAGCGGCAATTCCCCTCATGACACGGCAAAGACCTGCGTTGCAGCTGCGCTTGGGCGCGGGCCGGAATAAGCATTCGATCATCTGGTGTGAGCAGGCATGGGAATAAATATTGCTTTGCCTGATCTTAGTTTCCGAAGGCGACGCATAACTGTCAGCGCGGGCCAACCGGCCTCGCTGATGCACGATCGACGGAGACATACCATGAAGACGCTTATCACCGCTCTGGCCTTAGCTGCTATCATTGCCGCCCCGTCTTTTACCCAGCCCGCTGCCGCTGCCGCCATCGCGCGCAAAGCTACCGCCGACGCCGCCGCGCACAAGGCCGGCCGCGACGTCTGTCAGTCGGGACAAAACGACAAGTGTTACTGGCGGGGGTACCCGCTGTGGCAGTGGTACAGCAGCTGATGGCCGACAAAGCTCAATAGCTGCCGACAGAACATTTCTGATTGGGGCTCACGCAACGAGCTGCCCGGCTCGCGGCCGACCGCGCTCCGGGACCAGTCGCGCCGCGACCGGCCATGCCGCCGCCGCGCCGCCGAGCAGCGTGATGAACTCGCGGCGTTTCAATAGATTAAATTGCATGTCCGCGACCCAGTCAGGGCCGGGTTGTAGGATATCGAATTGGCGAGGATCAGTAAGCGGGCAGCGGAATAATTTTGCAACAGCTTATCCGTTGGAGATAGCCGATCTAAGCGCGAGTGCCGCCACCTTCCAACTCGTGCCAACGAAATCCCGCTCGACGTCGATATTGTGGTACAGACTGCCTCCAACCAAGGAGCCTGAGATGTCATTTCGAACGGCGGTACTGGCCGCGATCGTCGCGATCAGCGTGGTAACTCCGGTGCAAAGCGCCTTCGCGCAGAACTATCCAACCAAGCCGATCCATCTGATCGTCCCTTATCCCGCGGGCGGCGGAACCGACTTCTTCGCGCGGCTGGTCGGACAGAAAATGTCCGAGCTCGTCGGCCAGCCGATCGTGGTCGAGAACAAGCCGGGCGCGGCGACCAATCTCGGCGCCGATTTCGTCGCCAAAGCGCCGCCCGACGGCTACACCGTGCTGCTCGGCGATGTCGCGACTTATGCCGCCAATCCCAGCCTTTACAAGAAACTCCCATTCGACCCGGCTAAGGATTTCTCGCCGGTGACGCTCACGGCGCGCTTCTTGAGCGTGCTGGTCACCAATCCCAACAAGCTCAAGGTCAATTCCGTGGCCGAGCTAATCGACCAGGCCAAGAGGGAGCCGGGCAAGATCGATATCGCGCATGCCGGCGTCGGCAATCCGTTCCATCTCGCCGCCGTGCTGTTCCAGCAGGCGGCCGGCATCAAGCTCAACGAGGTACCGTATCGCGGTGCGGGACCCGCGGTTCAGGGCCTGCTCGGCGGCGACGTGCACATGATGTTCGTCGACTATGCCACCGCGCGCTCGCATATCGCGGCCGGCACCCTGAAGGCGCTGGGGGTTGCCGCGCTCACCCAGCGGCCGGAGCTCCCCGGTGTTCCGCCGGTCGCGGCCGTACCGGGGCTTGCCGGCTTCGAGGCTTGGCCCTGGCAAGGCTTTGTGCTTCCGGCGAAGACGCCCGATGCCATCATCGTCAAGCTGCGCGGCACTTATGTCGCGGCGGTCGCGGACCCGATCGTGCGCCAGAAGGTGATCGACGCTGGCGCCGAGCTGTTGCAGAGCTCGCCCCAGGAGATGGCCGACCACATGCGCAAGGAAGCCGCCAAGTGGGCCGAGGTGATCCGCACCGCCAACATCCAGCTCGATTAATTATCAGTTCAAGGAATTCGTGGACGACCCGTCCAGTATCTCCTGCCCAGTAGCGTGCTTCACATCTACTTCACCCGGAAGCCCGGCCGTGGATCTCCCTGTTTGCATTACGCCAACCAGCCCCGAATTACATCGGACGTGCGATTTCCTCGGGCTGCGGCGCCAAAGTTCAGACGCTATTGGAGGTAGAGCGGACATGCCGCGAGCGCCGGCGCCGCATCAATCCGGTTCGACTGACCCAGAGCGGCCATTCGACGAGCAATCTTGCCGCACTGCATAGCAGCGTTCTCGCGCGACGGTATGGTAATGTGCGGCTCCCGGCCTGAGGAGGGGAGCCCATGAAACGGCGCGAGTTCGTGACGCTCATCGGCGGCGCGGCGGTCGCGTGGCCGCTCGCGGCGCGCGCGCAGCGGCCAACCAAGCCGGTCGTCGGAAACCGGATATGATAATCAATCTTACACGTCGTACTGCACTCATTGGGCTCTCAACTTTTGTTGCGTTGCCAGT
>Ga0209239_1001927_pt1 | contig 12407 bp, 8 predicted proteins | sample GraSoi013_2_20cm_FD_185824 | JGI IMG/M metagenome (GOLD analysis project Ga0209239, IMG submission 185824) | Grasslands soil microbial communities from the Angelo Coastal Reserve, California, USA - Sample 10_02_2013_2_20cm (SPAdes) (version 2) | ecosystem: Environmental > Terrestrial > Soil >...
TGCGAAATTGCGGAGTGATTTCGAATTGAGTGGCGCAATGGACTTTCACGTCTATCCTGCCGCACTTCGCCAGAGACTCACGCACCGTCTTGAGCGCCAACTCCGGCGTATTGCAATCCCGGCTAAGATGTCCGAGCAGAACCCGCTCGATTTTTCCAGGCAACAATTCCTCGATCACGCCTGCAGCCGCTGCGTTCGACAGATGACCATGCCGCGATTGGATTCGTTGTTTCACCGGCCACGGCCGATGCGTGTCGTTCTGCAACAGTTTCTCGTCGTGATTGGTCTCGATTACGAGCGTTTGCACCGGGCGCAGTCGTTCAACGATCATTTTGGTCACGTAACCCAGGTCGGTGATGAATCCCAGGCTTCCCGAGCCGGCGTGAAACGCGAAGCCTAGCGGATCGACCGCGTCGTGCGGCACCGGAAACGCTTGCACGGTAATGTCGCAAATCGAAAACTCGGCGCCGGTCGCAAAGATTCGCCAGTTGCGGCGCCGCTCGACCGAGGTGTCGCTTTGCACAGCTTCAGCCGTCAATGCGTTGCAATAAATCGGTACATCAAATTTGCGGCAGAGAACTTCAAGTCCGCAAATGTGATCACCGTGCTCGTGGGTGAGTAGGATACCATCGAGCTCCTCCGGCATGACGCCGCACCGCTCCAAACGCAGCACCAATTGCCGCGCGCTGAGTCCGCCATCGACCAGAATCTTGCAATGATCGGTTGCTACCAGCGCGGAGTTTCCCGCGCTCCCGCTGCCGAGCATGGTCAAGCTGAACACGGGTCTTAAACTAGCCGCGTTCCTTCAGCTTGCGCAAACGGAAACGAATAAATTTATCGCTACGGCGCGCACTCTCCCCCATCATACGGCGGTTGTACCCAGGATGCTCTGTCCAATAGCGGCGAGGTACCCACTGAGACCGGTACCGGTACTTTGATCGGTTGGTCTGGACCGGTCTGGCCATAGACTTGCACCTTTATCTTTCCACATGTCACGCTGGCAGGGAACGCCGCCGTTGCCGCAAAGCGATTGTCGAGGGTAACCTTGAGACCGGGATCACCTAGCCCATACAGCCCCGATGTGCTGTCGTCACAAGGCTTAGCATTAGGATTAGGAGGGTTTTTATCAACGCAATTGTAAGCGCCGAAGTAGTAAGGGGTAATCTTGTTTCCCAGCATCACAAAAGTATTGCCGAAGAAAGAAGGCCTGGTGTAAACCTCGATCCTGTCGGGAGTCGTATTCGTGGAGTTAAAATAGTATTCAACTCTTACGGTGGTGTTTGCACGGATGTTCGGATCTTGCTGCCAGCCCACGTGAAGCGCTGGGTCGGTGTAAACGATCATCTGAGTAAACGGCTTGCTACCGACAAGGGTGCCCTTGAACGTGCCGGTCCATTCGGCGTACGCTTTGTTACTGTTCGCACAGTGCTCCTCTCCGGGTAAATCGATGTTCGAGCAGTCACCGGTGGCTACCGGCACGATGCTGAGCGAAGGCGTGATCCTGCTGATATCAGTTGACAACCTCGGGAACGGAAAGGTCCCATTGGGTGGCAGCCAGGTACCTGCTGCATGAGTGAGTTGTCCGGTCATTGGCAGAGGCGTGGGGCCGGTCGTAGGGCCTAGATAAAGCCTGCCTCCAGGCGTAGTGATCTGGCTGGGTTTGAATGTCGAGGTACGGCCCGACGATTTGCTCGTAATGGACTGCGCCGGGACGCTCAGTGTAGCAACAACAGTGTTCGTTACTCGGTTTTTGAAATTGACTGTGGTGGCTTGGTCGGTTGGATTGTACGCTACGAAGGAGCTGCCTCCTCCAGCATCCTTGAATGCGCCATAGGCAGGAGTGTCGGCAACGATCGATGTATCCACTTGCCCGAGCAGGGAGTTGGTGTACGCCCAATATTTGGCCATGCTATTCGTCCCAAAGAACTTGAACGTATGCTCCCGCGCGATGCGCGTCAGCGCTGCGTTGAGCCCGGTACCGTTGATACCTGAGCCGCTGGTCGGCATCCGTGCTTGCCAGGCTGCCATGAAGACTTCGAAGTCACTCTTGAAATCAGGATTTCCCTGTGCACCGGCGTCCAACAGATATTGCTTCCATGTCGCCTGGAGCCAATCCTGGTTCCTGCCCACATAAAGCGTATTGGCGCTCATCGGGATCAGGTGGATGAAGTAGGTCGCATCGATGCCGCCGAAGAAAGTCTCGCGCTTAACAAACCGCTGATCCAGGATCCCGGCCAGCGTCGTATGCCAGACACCGCCGTCAGGTCCTCTATAGGTCACGAACTCCTCAGGCCAGTTGCCGTTGTAGCGGACATCATTAGGGTCGGTCGGAGGCCGCGGCACAACATTGCCCAGGGTTGCATCCTGATTGAACCAGTACTGTTCCGAAGCGAGTATCTCCTGCTCGTACATGTACATGCCCATATCGCGCCACTCGTTGTTGCCGAGGATAAGCCCCAGCTCCATGAGACCAACGGAGAAGTTGATGGCTTCGCTCGTGGATTCCTGGTCGGCGCCGTTTTGGCTGGTGCCATTGGCCCAATTGTGACCGTAAAACGGACTGAAGTTACGCAAGAATGGGTAATCAGTATTGGAACGATCATAGTTCGCCACATCCTTGCGCAGCTCGTCAAAGAACGGCAGATAGCCATCGAGCCACGGCCGGTCGTAGCGACCGATAGCCGCGGCTGCGCGCAGAAAATATCCGTAGTGAAAATGATGGTCGTTCAGATTCTGAACCGACCCGTAGCCTGCTGGAAAGCCGTAGGTGGTCTTAAACGTCGGATTGTACTGGATAAACTGTGCCGTATAAACGTCGGCCCATTGTCCGACCAATTCCTTGAGCGCCTGTAAAATATAGTCGCGCATCTCTGCCGCAACCTGAGTCTTAGGTTTACACAGACAAGCGTGCAGGCTGTTAGTCGAGGTGTCATTGCCTGTTAGCTTGGTGGAGTGCGCCAACTGATCCGCGATCATAAGCGACTCGATCAAAGTAGAGAGGCCTTGCTCGTAAGTGTTGAACTGCTGATTGTCGTAAGTACCGATGTTGCGAAGGAACGAATCGATATGGTTTCCGCCGGTCTGAAACTCTTCCAGGAAAAACCAGTTACGCATCGTTTCGTAAATGTCCTCCACGGCCGACTGCCGTGCCTGGAGCGGATTTTGCAAATTGGAATCGACCACTTGGTCCGGGAAAAACGGCAGGAAACCGTCGGTATCGATCAACTGCACGAATGCGCCGGCTTTGTAGAGCCTCAGTGGCCCCATAATACTGTTCCAAGTGTACCGGCCGTCCACCAGCGGTCTCTGACCGGGGTGCAACGACTTGAAATGATGGGGAAACAGCAACTGGATAGGGTCGGACGCCGTGCAGTTCGGTAAAAACGGCTGCGTGTCCAGCCGGAGCTGCAAAGCTACACGATGATCTGTTGGCGAGTACCCCAACGTTACGGTCTCGCCGTTTATGTTAACGGAGGTCTGGGAACCGGGAATGGGAGGGTAGTCGATTTGCGTGCCGACAATCTTTCTACACGCAAACGGCATCAAACTGCTGGCCGCTCGCTCGAGTGAAGGGGTATCGAACCGGACGTTGTGCGGCATCGCTAGCACGACGACCTTCGTTGCGGTGCTGTTCCTGAACATCGATTGCTTGCCGCTGGTGGCGTCGGTCCGCACCCAGGTACCCTGGTCGGCGATAACCACGTATGCGGCCTTGGATACAGTCTGAGGGATAGCGTTGTCTGGGTTAAATGAAGAATCAATCGTCAGTCCAAGCACACCATTCTCGTTCTGCCACACGGTAGGCGCACCGCCCTGGTCCGTCGGACCTCCAGCCCATACCAGAAAATTTGCCTGTCCCTGTTTCCGCTCGAGCCATGTGAACGGCGATCCGTTCGCCATCGTGATCTCCATTTCGTTGGGGTCATCCTTGTAGGTAAGCACCGCACCCCAGTCCGAATGTTGCCGCACCTGCACCTTCGTCCAAGGCCCCCTCGTTGGCTTGGTCGTGCCCAGCGGATGTACGCCTTCCAAGCCAACGGTCACCACTGCCTGGACTTCGGGCGCGAGGAAAGCGCGGTCAACGATGTTGTTCGCCGGATTGAACGGGTCGGTCGGCTTGATCTTGCCGTCTGTCTTAACGGCAATCGCGTTCTGGTTCCAGAGGCGCAGACCGGCTGGCGGCGGAAGAGGAGGCTGCTGTGAACCACTTGCACCGGTGAAATCGACGAACTGATAGTAGAAGGGTTCGCTGATGAATCCGCTTGAGCGAATCACGCCATCGCCCCAACTGAACGCCCAGCCCGAGTTGGTTGCATCGACGTACCACTGGAGCCCGACACCCGTCCACCAATCATTCGATTGCACCGGACCGGCTGTCGGCTCGTAGGCGATGAAGAACGGCTGGTCTGGAAGCTGATGCTGGTGCGAACGGCCTGCCACCGGTGACTCGCCTTCCCCAGGCAGCACGTAGAACAGCGAGTTGAACTCGCCCCCGGCACCTTGGATACCAGGGCGCGGGTTGATGGCGTCGCTGCCCTTGAGATAACTGACCGGGCCGTTCGAAATGATATCCGCACCCCATGCACGCGATGCAGCGCCTGAAAGAAATGTAGATACGGATATCAGGGCGAACGTGAGTGTGGTTCGAAGCGCAAAAGCGCGTGCAAATTTATTTTGAGGTTTTTTCATTTTTCTTTGTGGAGTTGGAGGGCGAAAGCAATTGGTTTCACTGGTTTTGCTCTGGTTGCTTAGCGCTGTTCTGAATACAATTTTGCCATGTCTGCGATGGCACGCCTATAGGACTTTAGGCCAATACCTACAAAGACCGCGCGTCACATCGTTACACGCAGCCAACTTCCGTGCGCCTTGGGAATTTTTAGGACTTGTTGTGGCACACGTTTCGATGGATTTCGGAATTGAGCCAGCGTTTTTACTTAAAACGCAAAGTCTGTCAACACGTTTTTTTGAAAACATCTTATAAAAGACTTTTACACCACGGATTACTCAGATGCCGCGGCCGACCCTGTTGCCGGGGGGCGTTGACCCGGCTCTAGCGGACATGCAGAAACAGAGGAGTCCCCTGAATACGCAAAACGGCTGAAAGACGCCCTTGTTCCCATTGCTCACCTTCTTCTCCGAAAATGGCCGGACTACTTGCTCACATAATGGATGGAAGCGCTATAATCATTTCGAAGCCTTTTATCGGGCAATCTGGTGTTACGGAATTGCGCTTGTAATTCTGATTGCGGCACATCTTCGCAGGCGGGGACGCGCGCTGCAAAGCATCGGCGTCGTAGTGGCGGTACTCGGCCTCGCGTTTCAGGCGGTTGGGATCGTGATGCGTTGCATGATCGCTGGTCGGCCGCCGGTGACGAACATGTACGAGTCCATCATCTGGGTCTCGTTTGCGGTCTCATTTTTCGGGATGATCTTTTTTGTGCGTTATCGGGCGCCCATCTACTTGCTGGCGGCGTTACCGGTCACGCTTATCGCGCTGTTGCTGGTCCATCAAATGCCGATTGCCATCCCCGCAAGGATTGATCCGTTGGTCCCGGTGTTGCGCGATAACTTTTGGCTGACCATTCATGTGCTCATTATCACGCTCAGTTATGCGGCCTTCGCGCTGGCAATGGGTTTTTGGGCATATTTTGCTCTGGCGATACGCGCGGAATCCTGCAGCCGCGCGCGCGGACGCGCCGCTGCATTTTTGGCTTTATCGCGTACTTCAACTCGGTGTCCTGTTGCTGGCTGCTGGAACGATCCTCGGTCGAGTCTGGGCAAATTATTCCTGGGGCAGATTTTGGGGATGGGATCCAAAGGAGACGTGGGCATTGATTGCGTTGCTTTGTTACATCCTGGCATTGCACGGCCGGCGGGTTGGTGGACGCAGTTTGGCCTCGCAGTTGCAAGCGTAGTGTGTTTCCTCGCGGTGTTAATGGCATGGTATGGCGTGAACTTTGTGCTCGGTAAAGGTCTGCATAGCTATGGCTTCGGCATTGGCGGCGAGACTTACGTGGCGATATTCGTTGCTCTCGATCTTTTGTTCGTAGCGTTTGCCATCTGCGATACCGAAGGAGCACGAGCTCCGCCGTTGCGCCGCGCGAGATTACAGCCGAGCGCGCCGCAGTCTAGCGTTCACGAATTCGGTCGCGCGCTTTAATCAGAGTCGATTAAGCTTCGGTTTCTCCGTTAAAAACATTAGAGCGCAGAAAGGAAAAATCATGCCCCTAACCCGCCGCGATTTTCTTGTCAGTGGTTCGCTGTCGCTGGCCGCCGGAGCGCTTTCGCCGCTTCTTGTCCACGCTGCGAAGAGCAAGCCGAGCACGCCTCCTGACTTCAAAGATTGGGAATCAGTGCGCCGGGAGTTTGACCTGGCTCCTGATTACATTCATCTCGCCTTGTTCTTTCTGGCGTCTCACCCCCGGGCGGTGCGGCAGGCGATCGAGCAATACCGGGAAAGGATAGACGCTAATCCGTTTGTTGCCGTTGATAGCGCCATTTTCGAACCGACTAACGTGAACATTCCGCTGCAGGTCTGTCAGGCCATCGCCAGCTACATCGGTGGCGATCCGCAGCACATCGCGCTTACCCAAAACACCACGACCGGTCTGGCTCTGCTCTACCACGGACTGCCATTGCGCGAAGGCGACGAAATCCTGACAACTACGCACGACCACTACGTGCATCACGAATCCATTCGGCTGGCTACTGGGCGTTGCGGCGCGACGTGGCGAAAAATTCCGCTCTTCGACTCTTACAACTCGATTTCGCCAGATGAAATCGCAGAACGCGTTCGCAAGGCAATCGGACCAAAGACCCGCGCTGTCGGCGTGACGTGGGTCCACTCCAGCAGTGGTGTGCGCCTGCCCATCGCACGTATTGCGCAAAGCGTTGCCGAAGCGAATCGCGGTCGCGAAGAGAAGGATCGCGTGCTGCTAATCGTTGATGGCGTGCACGGGTTGGGAGTTGAAGATCCGAAGATCACTGCCCTGGGATGCGACGCGTTTGCGACGGGCACACACAAATGGATGTTTGGGCCCCGCGGCACGGGGTTCGTCTGGGCAAAGCCCGCAGTTTGGCAGCGGATGCGGCCAATAATTCCGACGTTTACTTCGCCCGACATTTTCGAAGCCTGGGAACAGGAACATGACCCGCAGACTCCGGCGCGCGCGGCATGGTTTTCACCGGGCGGCTTTCAAGCGTTCGAACATTATTGGGCGCTACCGACAGCGGTTCATTTTCACCAGGACATGGGGCCTGCCCGAGTCACGGCGCGCATACACGAATTGAACGGTCAAATGAAGGCGGAACTTGCCCGGATGCCGAACATTCAGCTCTATACGCCGCGTGACGAGAATCTTTCGGCAGGAATCGTTTGCTTCGATGTAAAGGGAATGAAGCCCGAGCAAGTGGTGAAGCGCCTTCTCGATCAACGTATCGTTGCTTCAACGACTCCTTATCGCGTGTCGTATGCGCGCGTGGCGTGCAGCGTCGTCAATACTCCGCAGGAGGTAGACTCAGTGCTTCGCGCAATCCGGCAACTGGGCTAACGTCTGCCTCGCGTCCCACCGCCCTCGGTCGCCGCGGCGACTTTCGGCGTGGCAGAAATGCAGCTACAGCGTCGCCGTAAGCGTGTCGATAAATTCGCGCGGGGTTTGGGCATGTAGCAGCGCTGATCGTGTTGCGTCATCTCTTACCAACCGAACAAGCGTCCCAACGCAAATCAAATAATCATTCACTAACCGTTCTGGAACGCCGATCACGAAAATCAAGCGGGCGCGTACTCCGTTGTGGCCGAATGGAATCCCGGCGCGACTGCGTCCAATGCCGACGACAATTTCATCAACCAGGTCTGTTCGCGCGTGAGGGAATACGGCGCTGTTTTCGACCACACTGGGGTGCGCCTGCTCGCGCGCGAGCACCTTTTCAAAGAACGCTTCCGGGTTATCGATCTTTCCGTTTTGCGCCAGCAAATCGATAATCTCGCGCAGCGCGTTTGGCATTTTCCTCGAGCGCAACCCGAGGATCACCCGTTTTTCGTCAAGCAGATCAGTCAGCGTGATAGCCATTGGGAGCGGAGAGATTTATTGGATTATCCAGCAAAGCCAGTTATCCAGTTAAATAAGGACCCGTGGCAACTGAAAACACAGCCTTAGCAGAAAACGAGGAGAGGACCGTCTCCGTCCAACGGAGCATTTACGACCCGGGCTATGTCAATGCGATGTCGCATTTTTACCGCGGCGAAATGGGACGGATCATGGTCTGGCGGCAACGGTTGGACGTCACGTCAAACTGGGCAATCACCAGTACCACCGCCATTATCACCATCGCATTTTCCACGCGTGAAGTGCCTCACATTATTTTCTTTTTCAACCTCGCCATCGTCTGGGTATTGCTATGGATCGAAGCGCGTCGTTACCGTTTCTATGATGCCTTTCGCGCGCGTGTTCGAATGCTCGAAGCGCATTTTCTTGTCCCCATGGTAATGGAAAATCGCGAGATGCTCCACGGTGAATGGAAAAAGCTCGTTTGCGAAGATCTGATTCTGCCGTGCTTCAAGATCAGCAAACTGGAAGCCGTCGGGCGGCGCCTGAAACGCAATTACATTTTCATATTCATTCTCATCCTGATGGCGTGGGTAACGAAAGTATTCTTGCACGCCAGCGCGCCGATTAACGATTTCGTTTCGTTTTATCAAGCTTTGCGCATCGGGCACATACCGTCCTGGCTGGTGGCGCTGATTTTTGCCGGCACATTTGTCACTGTGATTTCCATTACAATTTACGTCAGCAAGAAATCGTCCGGAGAAATCTCCGAGTTCGGCACGCACCGCTCGCTCTGGCGAATTTGATGGTAGGGGGCGCCCGCCGGGCGCGCCGAGAAACACGACATGCCGACTGATATCGAGGATCAATCATCCAACGCCAACTTCCGGCAACTTTGCGAAATTGTCGCAAAGCTTCGTGCTCCCGGCGGCTGCCCCTGGGATCGGGAGCAAACCCATGAATCATTGTTGCCCGCCTTGATCGAAGAGGCATATGAAGTGGCCGGCGCGGTGCGCGCCAACGATGGCCCAAATTTTCGCGAAGAACTCGGCGACCTGCTGCTGCTGATCGTGATGCATGCCGAAATTGCGAGCGAATCCGACCGGTTCGACATCGACGGCGTGCTCAAGGATGTAACGGAGAAACTGATCCGGCGTCACCCGCATGTCTTCGGCAACAGCGATGCGCGCGACAGCGGTGCGGTGCTGCGGCAATGGGAATCGATCAAGGGCGCTGAAAAAGCAGGCAAACCTGGTCGCAACGCAGGCGACGCAGGCGGGCATTATCTCGATGATTTGCCCCTGGCACTACCCGCTTTGATGCGCGCGCAAAAAGCGCAGTCGAAGGTTGCCCGCGTGAATTTCGACTGGACCGAAGTGCGCGATGTGATCGCTAAGGTTGAAGAAGAAATTCAGGAATTAAAACAGGCCGTCCTGGAGCAAGATCGGAAATCGATCGAGGACGAAGCAGGAGATCTGCTCTTCGCGGTCGTCAATCTCGCACGAAAATGCAAACTCGATGCGGAAAGCGCGTTGCAAGGTGCGACTGATAAATTCGTCGCCCGTTTCAATCGATTAGAGGACGAACTACAATCCCGGGGCAAGAAATTGGGTGAGGTCGACCTTGCTGAGCTGGACGCGATTTGGGATCAGATTAAGAAAACGCCCAACGCTGAAGTTTCTGAATTGGACGTTGGGCGTTGAGCGTTGGACGTTGGGCGTTTGCTTCTACTTCGGTCTCAGAGATATTCCGTGCTCCAATGAACCTCCTGATCAATCTGCTGTCGGTGTTTTTTGTTCTGGTGGCGCTGCTCATGGTGCTAGTGATCTTGATGCAACGCCCAAAGAGCGAAGGCTTGGGCGCGGCATTTGGCGGGGGCGTCACGGAGAACATTTTCGGCGCGCAAACGACGAACGTGTTGGTGAAGTTCACGACCTGGCTGGCTGGCATTTTCTTCGCCCTCACGTTTGGGTTGTCGGTTTTGTATGCGCATCGGGGCACCGGCGGGGAGAGCGCGTTCCGGCGCGAGCTGATGAAACAGCAAGCTGCTCCAGCTACCTCTCCCGCCGCGGCAACACCTCAGACTTCGCCCGTTTCTTCTCCAGCGAGTTCGCCAATTCAGGTGTCTCCTGCTTCTTCTCCGGCGCCAGCGGCGACGCCGTAAGGCCGGTGTTTCGCTAAAGCGGACAAGAAAGACGGCTGTCCGGTCGTCCTATTTTCCCGCGGCAGTTTGGAAACCGCCGCTCCCGGAGGGCTCGCGGAAAAGTTCGCCGAATTGTTACTTCTTCGTCATACGCCTGTAACAATCGGTTTCTAGCCTCCACGCGTTCACTTAACCGTGTCCCCCTCAGGCAACTGAAAAATCATCACAAAAAGGAGAAACGAATGTTCACCAAAAAAAACATCTTACGCGCAGCCGGAGCGAGCCTGGCTGTAGTTCTTTCACTGGCGGCACAGCCGCTAAGAGCTCAAGGATCCGATGCCGAGCGGCTGCAAAAGCTCGAACAGGCCGTCGGCCAGCTACAAAAGCGCAATGCCGAGCTTGAACAGGAGGTTTCGGGATTAAAGAAGCGGACGGCATGGGAGCCTGTCGCTGGGGCGGAAGGCAAAGGCAAGACGGAAGTGACCAGCGACGGAAAGACATATGTCGAGAAATTCGTGCCCCAGTTAGCAAGTGCCGAAAAATGGAAATTGTTCCCAGCAATCACCGAATTGGAGCTCTTTGGTGATCTGCGTCTGCGCTATGAATACCGCGGTGGCAGACTTCCCGATCACTTTCAGCTCGGTCAGAATAACTCAAATGACTGGCAGGAGCGCGAGCGTGAACGCTATCGTCTTCGCATAGGCCTTCGCGGAACCCTTCTCGACGACTGGTTCTTCGGCGTCCGCTTGGAGACGAGCGCCAACGCACGCTCAACGAACGTAACTATCGGTGCCGACACGTCGACCACGTCGCCCGGTGGTGGCGGACCATTCGCGAAGGGGGATGACGGCGTCTTTGTCGGCCAGGCATATGGCGGTTACAAGGGCTTCCCCGGCTTTACGTTTACCGGCGGCCGAATGCCGAACCCGTTCGTCAACACGCGAATGGTGTGGGACGACGACATCAACCCGGAAGGGTTGGCCGAGCAATGGAAACACACGTTCACCATCGGTGGCGGAGCAGCGGCGCCAGTGTCATATAGCAAGGACGGGAAAAACGTAGCGCCGCCACCACCAGCGGAACCGTTGGTAAAAATCGACGTCTTCGCAAACTTCGGTCAGTTTGTTTATGACGATTCTAACCCGACAAACCCAATTGGCCCGCGCCCGACAACGACGCAGCCAATAGGCGGTGAGACTCAGCTCACCCCGAACACCAATGCATTCATGCTCGGCTGGCAGGTCGGGGCAAAGTTTGATTTCCCGCACATTGCGTACTTCCAGCTCGCGCCAACCCTCTACAACTACACCGGCGACGGCAACACGTTTAACGTGCATTTCTCAGGCGATCCCAATGGCAATCAAACGGGTATCAACAGTCTTTTGGTCTTCGACATCCCGGCCGAGATCGGGTGGAAAGTTGGGAAAATTCCGATGCGCGCCTTTGGGGATTTTGCGACGAACTTCGAAGCGGACGATCGCGCTTCAGCGGCAGGCCATCCAGGAGGTGGTGGCCAGCGCTACGCCTATGAAGGTGGTCTCGGTATTGGTCAGCTAAAGAAAAAGCACGACTGGCAGCTCGAGGCTTATTGGCAACACCAGGAACAATTCTCGCTGGATCCGAACCTGATCGATACAGACTTGTTCAACGCCCTGCTGAATCAGCAAGGCGTCGTCGTGACAGCCGGATACATGCTGGCTGATGCAGTATTCTTCAACGTCACTTGGTCGTATGCCTGGCGTATCAACGGCTCCTACGGTACAGGGGGAATTCCCGACGCTATAACAATCAATCCGGAAGACCAATATCAATTATTCCAAGCGAATCTGAATTTTAAATTCTAGTCCGGTTAGGTCAATCAAAGTCCGCCGCGGGAATTTCCCGCGGCGGGCTTTTTGCAAACGGTCGCGGTTTTGCCACACAAACGTAACAGTAATTCTTTTGCCCGGAGGCTTCTCGATTCTTACGCTTGTTTCTGACCGGGAATGCAGGCGTCCACCTTTCCCCGAAGGGATTCAACGCAGATTTTTATAGCTCAACAGCGTTTCTCATTCGGGAAATCGCCAGAGCAACTGCCGGTACCGAGGCATTACCGCACCGGCTGGATCTCCGACATGCATCTGGGCACGCGCGGCTGCAATGCCACAGCATTGCTCGATTTTCTTCGCGAGAATGACTTCGAGACGCTCTACGTTGTGGGTGATCTCATTGATATCTGG
>Ga0209239_1001931_pt1 | contig 12398 bp, 5 predicted proteins | sample GraSoi013_2_20cm_FD_185824 | JGI IMG/M metagenome (GOLD analysis project Ga0209239, IMG submission 185824) | Grasslands soil microbial communities from the Angelo Coastal Reserve, California, USA - Sample 10_02_2013_2_20cm (SPAdes) (version 2) | ecosystem: Environmental > Terrestrial > Soil >...
GGGCGTTTGCAACCTTTGCGTGTGCGTGGATTGGATTGAACGCGCACAGCGGCTGGGTGCGTTATCACGAGTTTCTGGGCAATCGCGCCTTCCAGAAAATTCAGGTGCCAGACGAGCTGGCCCTTGCGCAGGCTAATCCCGTCCGCTGGCTTCGTCCGGTTGATCGGGAGAACATTCTCAATGGAAAAAAACATTTTGAAGCCGCTTCGAGCCTCGGGTTGTTTGTAAATAGCGAAGCATTGCCGAAGCTGGCCTGGTTTGAATATCTTTTGGCTAACGCGGAGCGATCCGTCCAATTGCTCGGCGAGGCCGCGGCTCACCAAAAAGGAGAGAGCAAGGCTTTAAGTCTTTATTATCGCGGCGCGATCCTGAATCGTGTGGGCCGTTACCAAGAAGCGCGGTCGAGTCTGGATGAAGCGCTTGCCGAAAGAGACGACTTGATTCTGGCGCGTCAGGAAAAAGGCGAATCGCTCTGGCAGCTTGGTCGCAGGGACGAAGCTATTTCGGTTTGGACTGATGCCGTGCAGCGAAACGCGCGTTTAGCTTTGGCCAATAACGAGCTTGCCGGCGCGGAGCGCTCATTAGGTAAACTCGAAGAAGCAAGTGCTCACGAAAACCAAGCAGACCAATTCACTCCCAATAATCCGCTTTACCATTGGATGCTCGGCCACCGGCTCCAGGACCTGGGTATGACCGAGCTGGCCGAGAAACATTTCCAGCAAGCAGGCGAAGTCGATCCCGGGAACGCAATGCGCACGAAATGACGTGCATTAATTAATCCATTAACGGATTGTAGGGCAAAGCGCTCCGCTTGCCAGCTCCTTGGTTAAATTCATATCGATACGGCCAATTTTCCCACCTTTGCACAAGCCCGGCACGAACTGGATTTTCCTGAATGTAAAGCCATTTGTCGTGTAGGGAGTCACCAGAGCGCAACAACCGATCGAAACAGCCCGCTGCTATTTCCAGGAAGGTTTTAGTTCTTGGCGCATCCAACGTTTCAATGCGGCAGAAAAATTTCCGAGTTTGGCCTCCCGCTCTTTCGTGGGCGCAACAACAACATGAAGATGATCGGGCATGAGAATAGCCGCCATGACCTGTCACTCTCGCAACTTTGACGCCGCGAGACTAAATGCATGGAGTGCCTGCTTATTTGCAAGGACGGGTTTGCGATCCGCCATGCAGTTCGTGACAAAATAGATGACCGATTGGTCCCAACGCAGCCATGTCCCATCTGATCAATTAGTTTGGCAGGCGGAGCGCCTGCCAAACAATCACAATTTCGCCAACGTCGAAATTGCTGCGCCACCCGCTTATTCTAAGAAACTGCAGGCAAGCACTCCGTTGCCGGTTAATAGTACTGGTCTCCTTCAATATTAAAAAAGGTGAATCCCGTCGTGCCGTCACGCACGGCAAGATCGAACGCCGCGTCGGAAGGAAGTTTTTCGATGACGAGTTGCTTGAGTGATCTGGCTAACGCGATAGGAAGATTGCTGTAGCCGGGGGCGTTGACCCCGGCCTGCGGAACAAGCGCCATCGATCCCTGCTCAGGCCCACGCAGCAGATCGTTAAACACCAGAACGCTAAAGAAGGAATTGGCCGCTACATCGAAACGCAATTGCACCACTTTTGCAGCCAGTGAGCCGTCTGCGACGATTTAATTTTTGCAGGCGGTACGCCTGCCGCTCCAGCCTTCACTTGTTGCCTTCCACCAGCCCTGCTGCTTCGCGATCGAGCGCAGCATAATTCACCTTGCGCGGTTGCAAATAAAATTCGTCGATGATGATCTGCACCAGCGCGGCGGCAGGGACAGCCAGAAAAACCCCCAGTAGCCCAAACAAGGTCGCGGTCGCCAGCGTAAAAAACAAAATATTGACCGGATGCAAGCGCATTTCTTTGCCGAGCACGCCCGGCACAAGAACATTTAGCTCGACCTGGTAAACCAACACGATCACGCCGAGCGCGAGCCAGAATTTTGTCGCGCCCAGGCTTAGCGCGACCAGCAGAATGGGAATGGACACAAGAAACGCGCCGATGTTTGGCAGAAACTCACCGAGAAACGCGAATACGCCGAACATGAGTGCCGGTTGCACGCCGACCAGCCAAAGCAACACGCCTATCGATAAGCCAGTGATGACACCGTTGATGGCAACGCCGCGCGCCCAGGCGGTCATTTGCCGCATCAGCCGGGTGAGAGTGCGATGTGCCTGCTCGCGATATCGATCGGGCGCGAGCGCGAGATACGCAGCTACGAGCGGGCGCGGGTTGGCCAGCACAAACACGAGTAACAATAGGGCAAGCACCGTACTGGCAACTCCGCCGACCAAACCAATCGTCGATCTTAGCAAAATGTTGCCAACCGTTCCCGCGGCTGCGCCAGCTTTCCCCGCGATCTCATCTGTGCGCGGTAACGCTTCGCGCACTTCAGGGTAACTTTGCGTGACCGATTCGATCCGGCTGCGGATCCCTTGCCACATACTTGGCGCACTGCGCACGAGTTCCTGCACTTGTCGGGTCAGCGGCGGAATCGCAAACAGGATGATCGTTGTCGTGACAGCAATCAGCGCGAAGATCAGCAGGATCACACTGGCGAAGCGCGGGACGTGACGTTTCTCCAACCAGACGACAATCGGGTTAAGGACCATGGCGAGAAGGAAAACGAGCGCGAAAAGCAAAATCACCGGCTGCAGCGCGCGCAGAATTAGAAACACAACGATCAGCAAGAAAACCAGCCAGACGATGCGCCAGGCGCCGCGATAACTCAGCGGCGTATCCTGGTTTTCATGATCCGGTTCGTTCATGAAATGCAGCTCGATCTTCGCGCTGGCGAAGCTAACCACTAATGAACACTAATGGACACTAATTTCTCGGGCGTTCGTCCCAAGGAGCCTTGATTCGTGTTAATTCGTGGTTTCTGGGTAAATTGCGAAGCTGTGTCATTTAATCATTTTGGACTTTCGCCGGAAGTTGTGCGTGGGACCCAGGCGATGGGGTTTGTCGAGCCGACGCCGATCCAGCTTCGCGCGTTTCCGATTGTTCTCGCCGGAAAAGATTTGATCGGTACCGCGCAGACCGGCACGGGAAAAACTGCGGCGTTTGCTCTGCCCATCCTGACGCTGCTGGCAAGGCACGGCACCTTCCGTTGTTTGGTGCTCGAGCCCACGCGGGAACTCGCCGCGCAAGTTGAGACCGCCTTTCGCGATTATGGGCGCTTCACGGATCTGCGAGTCGCTCTCGTACACGGCGGCGTTGGCTACGGAAAACAACGCGACGCACTCAAGCGCGGTGTGGACATTCTCGTCGCAACGCCGGGACGCCTGCTAGATCTGCTGGAACAACGTGCGCTGAGTTTACAATCGGTAAAAATTCTCGTGCTGGATGAAGTGGACCGGATGCTCGATATGGGTTTTCTGCCGGACGTGCGCCGCATCGTTGAGAAAATTCCAACGGACAGGCAGACCTTGCTGTTCTCGGCGACGTTGCCGCCGGAAATCGAACGCCTGGCCGCATGGGTATTGCGCGATCCGGCCTTGGTGGAAATCGGCGTGCGCCGTTCGCCGGCGGAAACCGTCACTCACGCAGTCTATCCCGTGGCAGCGGAACAAAAATTCGATCTCCTCATGGCGCTGTTGGAGCGAACAAATTTCGACAGCGTATTGATTTTTTGCCGAACCAAAGTGAACGCTGATCGCGTCGCGCATTTCCTCAAGCACGCGCAGCACGCGGTCGCGGTGTTGCATTCGAATCGGACGCAGCGTGAACGGATCGAAGCGCTCGAAGGCTTCAAGAGCGGCAAATACGAGGTGATGGTTGCGACGGACATCGCATCCCGCGGGCTCGACATCGCCGGAGTCAGCCACGTTATCAATTATGATGTGCCCGAGCATCCGGAAGATTATGTGCACCGCATCGGTCGCACTGGCCGCGCGCAAAATGTCGGTGACGCATTCACGCTCATGAGCGGCCACGAACTATCCGCCTTGCAGGCAATCGAACATTTCATCGGCCAGAAGATTCCGCGACTGAAGCTGGAAGATTTTCCTTACCTATACACGGCCTTGTTTGAACCTGAATCAGCGGCCGGCGGCAAGCGTGCCATAGGCGGTGGGAGAAGGCATCGTGGATATTCGTTTGGAAGAAGGCGGTAGATTGTAGCCGGCATCGGCGATGCCGGCCGGGCTTAGGGCTTGGCTACAAGATTCACGCTGGCCGGCATCACCGATGCCGGCTACAGGTGGGCGAATGCATAAGCACTTGCGCCGGCTCGAACGAGTCTGGTCGATTGGCCGATCTATTTCATCACGACGTGCACCTTGGAACGACGAAAGATTCTGGCGTCAAAAGAAATTACCGCAATACTAATCGGCGAGTGGCGAGACGCGCAGAGTCGCCATGGCTGGGCGATCGGGCGCTATGTCATTATGCCCGATCATGTGCATTTCTTTTGCTCAGCGGAGTTAGGTGCCAAACCGCTGCCAATCTTCATGCAGAGATGGAAGGAATGGAGCAGCAAACGAATTTCGCGTGAGCTCAAGTTGTCCGGCAGGTTGTGGCAACAAGAGTTCTTCGACCATCTCTTACGCTCAAGCGAGAGCTATAGCCAGAAGTGGGATTACGTTAAAGAGAATCCGGTGCGTGCCGGTCTTGTTAAGAGCTCCGATAGATGGCCATGGCAAGGGGAGATCGAGTCGCTAATGTTGTAGCCGGCATCGGTGATGCCGGCCGGTTTTGATTATCATCTGGCTTGTTTCTCTGCCGGGATCACCGATCCGGCTACAACAACGCGGGATCACCGATCCCGGCTACAACGGATACCGCTTGTCATTCGGTTGATTTTGAACAAAGACTTGGCTTCGCTGTTCATGTCTGAATCAAGAACCAATGTTCAATCCGGGATCACCGATCCCGGCTACAACGCTGCGGGCGCGTCCTACTAAATCGCTCGATTTGTGTACGAGATAAGCTTTAATACCTAGCTTATGTCTGAACGAAAAATCGTTACTGATTCGCAGGACGAATTTGATCAGCTACAGAAAAAGCTGGTCCCGCTGTGGAAATCGATCGAACGACTTAATCAGGACCCGCAAACGATCGTGGTCGTGCCGTCGATGTCCATCGACGCGATCGGCTCGGGCGCAGTGATGCAGGCGTATGAAGAACGTTTTCTGTTCCTGTTGTTGCTTCTGCGGCAGCCTCGAGCCCGGCTGATCTATGTGACTTCGCAAACAATTCTACCAAGCATCATCGACTATTACCTCGACCTCCTGCCCGGTGTTATCCCAAGTCATGCGCGGCAGCGGCTTTTCCTGCTTTCACCTCTCGACGGATCGGTGCGTCCACTGAGCGACAAGCTTCTCGCGCGGCCACGGCTGATCCAGCGGATCCGTTCTTTGATAATGGATCCCGATCGCGCGCACCTTGTTCCTTTTAACACAACGAACCGCGAGAAAGAACTGGCGCTGCGGCTCGGCATCCCGATGTACGGTGCCGATCCAAAATTTTTCCCGCTGGGCACAAAGAGCGGCTGCCGGAAAATCTTCCTGGAAGAAAACGTTCCGCATCCTCTGGGCTACGAGAATCTCGGGAGCAAAGAGGACCTGATCGAGGCAATAGCGCAGATGCGGGCGAAGAAACCCTCGATCAAGCAAGTTTTGGTGAAGCTTAATGAAGGCGTCTCGGGCGAGGGGAATGCCGTTATCGATCTAACAGGGCTTCCAACCTCCTTCGCTAAAGCTACGGCGGACAGGCCTGTAGCCGGCATCGGCGATGCCGGCCACCGAAATGCATCCGCCGGACCGGGATCATCGATCCCGGCTACAACTGATTCCGGCAGGGCGCGAGCCATGTTAGAGGAACGCCTCCGAGCGATGCAGTTCGAGTTAAAAGGAATTACTTACGAAAGTTACATGAACAAACTGCAGGAACGAAAGGGGGTCGTCGAAGAACGCATTATGGGAGAGGAGTTCAGGAGTCCCAGCGTGCAGCTTCGGATCACGCCGTTGGGCGTAGTTGAATTGTTATCGACGCATGACCAGCTTCTGGGCGGCCCAACCGGGCAAAGCTACCTCGGCTGCGTGTTCCCTGCCGACACCGGTTACGCTGCGCTGATCACCCGGGAAGCTGCCAAGGTAGGCAGACGTCTGGCGAAGGAAGGAGTGATAGGGCGTTTCGCTTTGGATTTTGTGGTGGTGCGCACCAACGGAAAATGGGAGCCGTACGCCATTGAGATCAATTTGAGAAAAGGCGGCACCACACATCCATTTTTGACCCTGCAATTTCTTACCGATGGAACCTATGATCCCAACACTGGGATCTTTACAGCCCCGAATGGGCAGCAAAAATTCTTCGTCGCCAGTGACCACGTCGAATCACCGCGGTATCGCACACTGACTCCCGACGATCTTTTCGACATCGTGGTCCGGCACAACCTGCACTTCAATCAAACGCGCCAGACGGGCGTTGTATTTCACATGATGAGCGCGCTCGGTGAGCTGGGAAGAACGGGACTGACCGCTGTCGGCAACTCACACGAGGATGCGAAGGCTACCTACAACCACACGGTGGCTGTGCTGGATGAGGAAACACGCGGCGAGGCCGCGTGGTAAGGACGGAGCGCCCGTATGTGTTTCGCGAAGGCGCAGCATTCAATTTCGAGGCTGGGGCAACGCCCCAGCTCGTGAAGCTGTGTCGCCGTGCCCGCTGGGTAACGCAATGGAATACGCCTCGAATTAGCGAGGCCGCTACAGTGAAAACGGATCCCATTATTGCTTCGCCCTGACACTGCGAGACAACTGCGGACGCCTGCTCCCTGGTTCCACACACCGCAGTTGCAATCTCCGACGTAAAAATTTAAAAAATTTGCAAGAAAGAAGATGCTGGAAGAGTGTCAACATCTTTTTGAAAATCTTGCCTCGATCAGGGATTGAACGTGCCACTGATGACACAAGATCGGCAAAGAAATGCGAGTCGCTTTTGGGAGCAGCCACCAACTGAAAGCAATGCGAGGACGCATCGCACTCTCCCGCAGTCGCGGGACTTCGCGAAACAAAGTGAGCGGTCTACCTTATCTGATTCGGGTTCATTGGTGTCCATTCGTGGTTAGAGATCGCGCGGGCGGCCCGTCGTAGCCGTGATTGACTGGATCGATGCGGCGCATCGGTTTCTCGCGGGCTTGTTCTTCGATAGCATGCGCGATCAACCCTGGCGTGCGCGATCATGAAAATGCCGTTGAACCCCGCCTGTTTCATTCCCAGATCGGCGAGGATCGCGCCGATGGCACCATCCACGTTCATGGGGGGAGCGATTTTTTTGCAGCGCCGCTTGCACGGCGCGTAGATTGAACCTAGCTGCTTGCTATCTACAGCTACCCGCCGCCAAACCTCACCGTGACTTCATTAGAGCAGTTTTGAGTGCCCGCTTGGCAGAGCTTGTAGATGTAGGTGCCCTTGCCGCGCACCCCGATGTGATCGGTGTAGAACCCGGGGATGTTCGGCACAGTGGCAATCAGCACGCCGTTGCGATAAATGTCGATGTTGTTCGAGGTAGCTCCATTCCAGGAGAGGTCCACCGTTTGCTGCCCATGCACCTTGTAGCCGCGCGCACTGAGCGTGATCTGCCCCGGTGTCGGAGTAGGCGTAGGTGTTGGCGTCGCAGTAGGTGTTGCTGTGGGTGTAGGTGTAGGCGTTGGGCCACCGCCAGGCGCCTGGATTTGAACCGACATGGGCGCCCCGGTCTTAAAGTAAGCTACTGTTGCGTTCACACTTTGCGGGGGCTGGTCAGCGTCAAACCGGAAATTATACAACGTGCCCCAGCGAATCGCATTGGCGTTCTGATTCTGCGCAAATGTTTCGGTGTTCCATGTTATCGAGCCACTGGCCTGAGTAACAGCCCACGGTTGGCTGCTATAACCCTGGTTGTTAAACGTCCCGTCATTTGCCCAACCCGGCTCCTGAGGCGGCCCATGAAAGCCGATGTTACTGATGTTGGCTCCGGGGCCTAGCGGCACACTGAATGATTGGATGGCCCGGTCGAGGTTCTCGTTATACAGAGCGTACTCATAGTGCCAGACTCCAGGATTTGGATTAGTCACCTTGTACCCCATGAACCAGATGCCGTCGTTACCCGGGTCAGGCTGGACCTGGTTTACCGTGGCGCTTGTCCAGGCGAGGATGGCGGGCGCTGTTCGCACCGTCGAGCCAACAGGCGAAAATGTGAAGTTGGTCGGGCCGCCGCTCACAGTGAACTGATGGTAAGACGCGTTGTTGAACATATTGCATTGGCCAGGATGCGACTGACACCACGAGTATTCGTGCGGAGTGACATATTGCGCTTCGGCGAAATAGGTCGCACCGGGATTTTGCGATGGATCCAGGTCGCTCGTCGCCACCGTGACCCGGTGTGACGTGCCAGTGTGACTGTGCCCGGTATGATTGTTTGCGCCCGATGGGAAAGCGCCGCTAAATGGGTTCACCCAGGCGCGCGAACCCAGCCCGTTTTGACCCGCATTTAAACTGGAACTGTAAGGATCGGAGCATCCGGGGCATAGCTGTGAGCTACTGCAACCGGGGGTGCAGCCAAAGTTGCAAGCGTTCCCTTGTAGTGCCGCAAAGGCATGTTTAAGCCAGGACTGGCCGACTTGTTCAAACCGCTCATTGTTACTGATACCAGCGCTCATGCGATATAGATTTTGCGGAATAACGGGATGATCGATATTCGGCAATGAAAACCAATTCAGTGGCTGGTCACCGTTGTTACAAGAAGTTGTTGCAATTCCCAGCCCGACGAAGTTTCCATTACTTCCGTATTGCGCCATTTCCGGCAGATCGCCAACGATTACATCAGGGCCGGGAACCAGTGTCGGCGCTTCTGCTCCGGCTGCGCCTCGCAACGGCGGCATGACCACCGATCTGGTTTCACCGTTGACGAGTGTCTGAACTTCGATCGGTTGCATCGCAGCGCCGATCGAGATTTTTCCAACTGTTGCACCGGCGTCTGCCGGCCGGCCCAGCGCGTTGGCAAACTCTTTTGAAATGAGAAGTCTTCCCCCGGTGATGGAAAGCAACTTCGCGTTGGCATCGTAATCGTACTGGTGTCCTTCGACATTGAAAAAGACGAATCCGCTCTTGCTGTCGCGCACGACGAGATCAACCGGTGCGTCCCAGTCCATTTTTTCAACGGCGAGCTGACCGAGGGACGCGCGAAGCGCCGCGGGGAGAGTACTGTAGCCGGGCTCGTTGACGCCAGCCCCCGCAGCGTTTTGCGGGATGAGCGTCATGGAACCGGCCTCGGCCGCGCGCAACAGATCGTTAAAAACCAGAACAGGAAGGAAGGAATTGGCCGCCGCGGCGAAGTGCAATGTGAAGGGTCTTGCCACCAAGGAACTGCTTCCATTCAACCCGTTCAGATCGAGATCCATCGTGACGCTTCCGCTCTCAACGATCATCTTTTGAAGTGTGCCGGTTGGCGCATCTGACGTTTTCTGGCTGGGTTGGGCTGCGTAATTCTCCCAGCCATTTCCGAGAAGCGAAAGGAAAGAGAGTGTGAAAGCGGTCAGCGTCTTCTTTAGCATTATGTGGTCCTCCGATTTTGCATTGTTAGTAAGCTTATGAGTTAAAGTTGGAATCTTTCTAATGAATCCGGCCAGCGAGGCCAAGAAAAATTTCACAAAATTTTATCGGCGAGTTCGAATGCACTTTCAATATTACGCTGCTCGAAAGACGCGGCGCCGCTTGCACGGCGCCGCGTAGATTGAACCTGCTTGCTTGCTACCGGCATTTAGTGACCACCGCCAAACCTCACCGTGACCAGGTTAGAGCAGTTCCCAGTGCCCGCTACGCACACCCTATAATTATAGGTTCCCTTGCCAGTGCGGTTGATGTGATCAGTATAGGCACCACCGTCGTTCGGCACCGTGGCAATCAACACGCCGTTGCGATAGATGTCGATGTTACCCGAGGTCGGCCCACTCCAGAAGAGGTCCACCGTTTGCAGGCCGTGCACTTTGTAACCATGCGCGTGCAGCGTGATCTGCACGGGCGTGGGTGTAGGTGTCGGAGTCGGAGTTGCCGTTGCTGTTGCCGTGGCCGTGGCAGTCGCAGTCGGCGTTGGAGTAAACGTAGCAGTCGCAGTTGGAGTTGGAGTAGGCGTGCCGCTGGGGCATGGACCGGTCGATTCCACAGTGGTCGTGGCACCTCCGCCGGGGCCACCGCCGGCCACAAACCCGCGTGTGTTGAACACGCTAGTGGCCGAGCCGCCCTCATGGCTTGCGCTGTACTGCGGCCCTGCCCGCCACACATTGGTGCCCGGATTGTAGATCCACACCTGTTGGTTGATTGGCAGACCCAGGCAGCCCACTATCCACAGTTCATTGTCCTGTACGAACCCGCCTCCCGCCTGGCAGGTGCCGCCCGTGGTGGGCAGCGGCGCAATGGTGCGCCACGTGTTCGCAGTCGGGTTATATGCGAATTGTGCGCCTGGCGCTGTCCCGCCGCCTACCACGTAGATTTCACCGTTGAGCAGCACACCAGGCACATTGCCTTGGCCTGCGGGCATCGGCGCCCCGTTGGTATAGCCGTTGGACACCGGATCGTAGATAAAGACCTCATTGTGGCCTGTGCCTACGGGATTGTAACCGCCGATCGCGTACACCAGGCCATTGAACGCTGCCGTCGCCACGCCGGAGCGCGCGGCAGGCAGCACCATACCCTGACTCCAGGTATCGGTCGTGGTGTCGTAAATCTGCATGTTGTTGAGCGGCCCGGTGAACTGGATGCTGTTGAATCCGCCCGGCACATAGACCTTGTTGCCCACTGCTGCTGCTCTACTCTGAGAGTGCGGCGTGGGGATAGGAGCCATGGTCGCCCAGCTTGTACCGTTGAACCGCTCGGTTTGAGGTACGTATGCGCCGTTGAAACCTGTGACCACGTAGAATGCGTTGTTGGCTGTTGCCCCTGAGGCAAAGGACCTGGCATTCAGCATGGACGGCTCAAACCGCCATCCTGCTGTGCACGTGGGCGTGGGCGTGGGCGACGGCGTCCCGGTTGGCGTGGGCGTCGGAGTGCCCTGGCAATTAAGCAGCCACCTGCCGGCGTTCACTATCAGCCGGCCCCATTCACCTGAGAATTGGTTGAGGTAGCCCAAGTAAGCATTGATGCCTACCGCTGTCGTGCCGTTGTTGGTCTTGTACGCGACCGCCGGCGGGCCGTCCGTCCAGTCCGCTACTGACGATGCTCCCGATGTGAGGGTTAGCCCGTTGCGATAGAAGGCGCTCAGGCTGCTCACTCCCTGCATCAGTGGGTGGCCCGGCTGGGTGATGTTCGCCGTGTTAAAGGAGAAGTTGGTAATGCTGCTGGAGTTGAATGGGCTATACCCGCCGGTCACCCATCTGCCCCCCAGGAGCCACGGACCGCGGTTGTCCCAGGCGAAGGTGCCTACGACCACGACGCCGCCCGCGTCCTGGTAGTCGGCCAGCACGTTACCCATGGCTACGGCGTCGAACCAGCCGTTGTTGGAGAAGGCGTATACGATGTTGTACTGCTGTAGCTGCTGTAAGGTGGGCGTGCCACTGAAGGCATCGAATAGATCAACCCCGATAACGCCCGGTTCGGCCAGTATCTCGTTTTGTATCATGGTCGGCTGCCCGCCTATGTCAGCATAGGCGATCAGCACCCGGAACTGACATCCTCCCGGGGTGGCTGTAGGCGTCGGGGTAGCCGTAGGAGTAGGGGTGGGCGACCCGGTCGGCGTAGGCGTCGGAGTTCCTCCTGTCGTGCCAACGAGCCGGAATACCTGGTCGGGCGCGAATTGGCCCAGGGCGCTGCAGGAGGTCTTGCGCACCCAAGTGGTGCAGCCCGTGCCGAAGCCGTTGCCCGGGTTTTGCCAGGCAGCACCCTGGTTTGATTGGACATCCCGGTTATGCCAAAACCACTGACCGTTCGGAGTGAAGTCCTGCCGGGATTGCACCGAGACCCAATAAGTGCCGGCCGAGAGCACAGCTGGGGAGCTCAGAGTAATCACAAAATCGGGAGGACCGCCGGTGTAGGAACTCAAGGGCGCGCTCGCCACCAGCGCTCCAGGGAGGCCGCCGCTATCTTGATAGAAATACACGTTGAACGAAGCAGCCGGGCCACCAGTATATTCGCCCATCACGTCCACTTCAGTGACATTCCAAGTCTGACCTGAGGGAACGACGAAATCGTCAGCTGCCTGATTATCATACTGGTCGAGCGCCGATTCGAAGTCCTGGGAGGTGATATCGACCGGCGGGTTTGTCGTCGCGTTGTCGTACTGATCGTAGAGAATCACATGCGGATATAGCGGCATTAGCAGAGTCCTGACTGGATTAGCGCCGGTGGTGCCACTGGAGAGTGTTACGACCTGCGGGGCAAGCTGGGGCCCAC
>Ga0209239_1001932_pt1 | contig 12396 bp, 12 predicted proteins | sample GraSoi013_2_20cm_FD_185824 | JGI IMG/M metagenome (GOLD analysis project Ga0209239, IMG submission 185824) | Grasslands soil microbial communities from the Angelo Coastal Reserve, California, USA - Sample 10_02_2013_2_20cm (SPAdes) (version 2) | ecosystem: Environmental > Terrestrial > Soil >...
CAACCCGAACCCCCGAGCCCGCATAAGTATAAGGAGGTGAATCGCGATGCCGCGCGATGTACGCGGTATAGATGTACGCGGTATAAAGGTCGCCGCCGCCCAGATGGGCCCGAATAATGAGGGCACAAGCCGCGAGGAGATTGTCGAGCGCATGCTGGGCCTGCTCGCCGAGGCGGTCCGAGAAGGCGTCGAGCTGATCGCCTATCCCGAGATGGCGCTCACGACGTACTTCCCCAAGAAGATCCGCTCCGACTTCGATCAGTTCTTCGAGACCGAAGTGCCGCCGAAGGCGCTTGAGCCACTCCTGCGCCGCGCGGCCGAGGCGCGGATCGCGGTGCATGTGGGCTTCTGCGAGAAGGCGGGGGGGAAATACTTCAACACAGCGCTCCTCACCGATCGGGACGGCCGACTCTGCGGGACGTTCCGCAAGATCCACCTCCCCGGTACCAAGGCCCCCGACGGCTTCGCCCAGGTCTTCGAGCCCTACTACTTCGCCCACGGCGACACGGGCTACAAGGTCTTCGACGCCGCCGGCGCCAGGGTCGGGATCGCGATCTGCCAGGATCGCCGCTATCCGGAGAGCTATCGCGCGCTTGCGCTCCAGGGCGCGGAGGTCATTCTCGTCGGCTACAACACGCCAAGCTCGCCGCTCGCGCTCGACCTCAACGAGCTCTGTCTCCGTTCGGGCGCGTACGCGAACCTCTGCTTCGTGGTCGGCGTCGCCAAGGCGGGCGTCGAGGACGGCGTGGAGCTGATCGCGGGGAGCGCGATCGTCAGCCCGCTGGGCCAGGTGCTCGCCCGCGCCGCGACGAACGGCGACGAGCTGGTGGTGGCGCGGATCGACCTCGACCAGATGCTCCCGGTCCGCAAGCGCTGGAACTTCCTCGGCCGGCGTCAGCCACAGCACTACGGGCGCCTCCTCCAGCCCGTGACCGAGAAGGAGCCTTACCGATGACCGTTCCCTCCCTCGACGTCCTCGTCCGCGGCGGCCGGGTCGTCACCGGCTCGGACGTCTTCGAGGCGGCCGTCGCCATCAAGGGCGATACGATCGTTGCGATCGGGCCCGAGTCGCTGCTGCCGCCGGCAGCGCGCGTGATCGACGCCGCGGGGAAGTACGTGCTCCCCGGGCTCATCGACTGCCACCTCCACGTCGGCCCCGAGTACGACGACTGGACGACGGCCCCCATCGCGGCGGCGCGGACCGGGCTGACCACGCTCGTGCCGTTCGTCGTCGGGGACGAGGGCGAGACGCTGCCGAAGGCGCTCGTGAGGCTCCGCGAGGAGGCCGAGTCGCGCTCGGTGCTCGACTTCGGCTTCCACTTCATCCTGAACCACGAGCCCCACATCCTCGAGGGGATCCCGGAGGCGGTCCGTCTCGGCGTCACGTCGTTCAAGCTCTTCATGACCTACAAGAAGCGGGGCAAGCGCATGGTCTCGGACGAGTTCATCGCCAAGACCATGGAGCGCCTCGCCGCGCTGGGCGGCATCTGCCAGCTCCACTGCGAGAACGGCGACGTCCTCGCTTACCTCGAGGACAAGGCGATCGCCGAGGGACGCACGGCGCCGACCGACTTCCCGCCGACCTGCCCCGACTGGACCGAGGAGGAGGCCATCAACCGCGCCGTCCTCATCGCGCGCCTCACCGGGTGCCCCGCCTACGTCGTGCACCTCTCGACCAAGGTGGGCCTCGAGCGTATCAAGCGCGCGCAGGCCGAGGGCCAGAAGGTGTGGACGGAGACGTGCCCGCAGTATCTCCTCCTGACCGACAAAGAGATGGAGCGCTGGGGCCCCTTCGCCAAGATCGGCCCGCCGCTCAGGCCGGCGGACGGTCCGGACCGCGCGGCGCTCTGGGAGGGCTCGGCGGCGGGGTACATCGCCACGGTAGCGAGCGATCACGCGCCGCGCGTCCCGGCGGCCAAGGAACCGGGGAGGAAAAACATCTTCGTCGATCCCGAGGGCAAGCCGATCCCCTTCGGCGCGCCGTCGCTCGAGACGCTCGTGCCGCTCGCGTACAGCGAGGGCGTCGTCAAGCGCGGGCTCCCCCTCACGTGGCTCGCGCGCGTGCTCGCCGAGAACCCGGCGCGCATCTTCGGCCTCTACCCGAAGAAGGGCGTGATCCGGCCGGGCGCCGACGCCGATCTGACGCTCTGGGACCCGGATCCCGCGTGGACGATCGAACAATCGCACCACCTCGGGATCGCCGGCTTCACGCCCTACGAGGGCTGGCAGGTGCGTGGCCGGGCGTGGATGACGCTGGTGCGGGGTGAGGTGATGCTCACCCCGACGGGCGAGCTCGAGCAGAAGCCGGGCTACGGCCGGTACCTCGCGTGCGCGGGGCCGAGGCCGCCGCTCGGCGGCGCAGTCCGCTGACGGATCGCCGGTGACGCGTCGGGTCTTGGTTGGACGGAGCCCGGCCGTGCCCACGGCACGCCACCCACGGAGTGCTCCGGCCTCGTGGCCCTCGCTCCAATGACCGACTACCTCGATCGACTCGCCCAGGTCGCGGCCGAGGTGCGCGTCGACACGCTTCCCGAATCCACCGTCGAGGCCGGCAAGCGGGTCCTGCTCGACACGCTCGGCGCCATCGTCGCCGGCAGCGCGCTGCCCGAGAACCACCACCTCGCGCGGCTTGCGGCCGCGCGCGCGCCCCACGGCGTCGCCACGCTGCTCGGCCACGGTGCGAAGGCGGACGCCGGCTGGGCGACGCTCGTGAACGCCACCGCCGGCGTCGCGCTCGAGGTGGACGAGGGCAATCGTCTCGGCGGTGGCCACCCCGCGATCCACGTCATCCCCGGCGCCCTCGCCGTCGCGGAAGAGCGGGCGCTCGACGGGCCGCGTCTGATCGAGAGCCTCGTCGCGGGGTACGAGGTCGGCTCGCGGCTCGGCGGGGCGACGACGCCGCGCGCGAACGTGCACTCCCACGGCACCTGGGGGACGATCGCCACGGCCGTCGCCGTGGCGAGACTCGGCGACGCCCGTGCCCAGACGATCCGCGAGGTCATCAACCTCGCGGCATCCATGAGCCCGGCGAACTCCTGGACGCCCGCCCTCGCGGGCGCCACGATCCGCAATCTCTATCCGGGCCGCTCCGGGCTCGCGGGCATTCTCGCGGTCGACCTCCAGCGGTGCGGCTTCACGGGCCTCGACGACGCGCCGTCGGATGTCTACGCCACCATCCTGGGCGACCGGTTCGACCCCGCGCGCGCCGTGGACGGGCTCGGCGAGCGTTACCGCATCGAGCAGAACTACTTCAAGCTGCACGCGTGCTGCCGGTACAACCACTTCGCCCTGGAGGCCGTGCTGGCGCTCCGTCGCGCCCATCGCTTCGACGCCGACGACGTCGTGCGCCTGCGGGTCACCACGATCCCGTTCGCCGCGCGGATGGCGAATGCCGAGCCCGGGACCACGCTCGCCGCCAAGTTCTCCATTCCCTACGCCGTCGCCGCGGCGCTGGTCCTCGGCCGGACCGACGTCGTGGCCTTCGAGCCTCCCGCGCTCGGCGACCCACGGATCCGCGAGCTCGCGCGCCGGATCGAGGTTCTCACGGAGCCCAAGATGTCCCCGCGGCGGATCGACTACCCCACGGCGCAAGTGAAGGTCGCGCTACGCGACGGACGCATCCTCGAGGAGACGACGACCGTGCCGCGCGGCGACGCCGAAAACCCCGTGCCGCCCGAGGAGCTCGTGGCCAAGTTCCTCGAGCTCGCCTCGCCCGTGCTCGGTCCGACCCGGGCCCGGCGCGTGGTCGAGGCCGCTCACGCCGTCGAGACGCTGAAGAACGTCCGCGAGCTGACGGCGCTTCTCGCCCCCGAGTGACGCCGATGGGACTCGAGGCGGAGCTCGACGAGCGGCTCCGACAGGCGATCAAGGCACGGGACACACGGACCGCCGACGTGGTGCGGATGCTCAAGACCCGCCTCCAGGTGGACGACGCCCTCGTCCGCGACGTCATCGCCGCCTACAAGAAGCAGCTCCAGAAGGCGATCCCCGAGTTCGAGAAGGCGGGCGAGCGCGGTCGGGCCCAGATCGCGCAGCTCCGCTTCGAGACGGAATTCTGCGAGCGTTACCTCCCCCGTGGGCTCGACGAGACGGCGCTGCGCGCGCTCGTACGCGACCGCATCACCGCGCTCGCCATCACCGACCCCAAGCAGGTCGGCCGCCTGGTGGGCGACATCATGAAGACGCACAAGGGCCAGGTCGAGGCCGGCGACGTCAAGCGGCTCGCGGAGGAGCTCCTTCGGAAGGCGTAATCGATCCGCTGCCGCCTCATTCGACCCCGTTGATGGCGAAGTCGAAGATCTGCGAGCTGCGGAGCGGCCCGGCCGCCGCCCGCGCGGCGTACTCCGCACGGAGCGGCCGGTTCAGGATGAACGGCACCCTCGCCTCGGAGATGCCGCCGTGCGTCCGGAGGCGATGGCCCCGGAGGCCGGACAGGTCGTGGTCCTTCTCCGACGCGCCGATGCAGGTGTCGGCCGTGCTGATGACCGCAACGTCGCCCTCGCGGTCGAACGGGAGATCGAACCGCCGTGCGGTGGTCGCCCGGTCGCACACGGCCTCGACCCCCGGGATCGGCGCGGCGACTTTCATGACGTCGGCGGGGTCGAGGCTCCCGTGGCAGTAGACGCGGACAAAGCCGCCGAGCGCGCCGTGGTGGGCGACGAACCGGTCGGTGATCGGGCAGATGACGGTGCAGGCGCCCTTGCCGAACCGAGCGTCGAGGACGTCCTGGAGCCAGATGACCCGCGGCGAGCCGTCGGGGTTGGCCTTGTCGTGCATCCCGTGGTCGGCCGTGAGCGCGACCACGGCGCCGAGCGCGTCGAGCCGCCCGAAGCACGCGTCCAGGTTTCGATAGTAGCGGTCGGCCTCGGGCTCGCCCGGCGCGTACTTGTGCTGGATGTAGTCGGTGAGCGAGAGGTAGAGGAGGTCCGGCCCGCCCCGCTCCAGGAGCCGGATTCCCGCCTCGAGCACGAACAGCGAGAGCTCGGGCGAGTAGATGTCGGGCAGCTCCATGCCGACGAGCTCGAGCGCGTTCTCGATGCCGTGCTCCTCGAGCGTCGTTTGGTCGGCGCATTCTGACGAGAAGTTGACGCTGCCCCCCACGAGATCCATGTCCTTGCCGAGCTGCTTCCGGAGCTTGTCCTTGGCGGTGATGGAGACGACCGTGGCCCCGTGGCGCGAGAACTCGGCCAGGATGGTGCGCGAGCGCAGGAGCTCGGGCCCCGTCATCACGACCGCCGCGCCGGTGTCGCGATCGAGGTAGAAGTTGCCCGAGATGCCGTGGACCGCCGGGGGGCTGCCCGTCGCGATCGACATGTTGTTCGGGCACGTGAAGCTCGGGACGTCGCCGTCGGCGACCCCGGCGAAGCCGGCCTTCGTGAACCGCGCGACGTTGGGGACGACGCCGTCGCGCACGCCGCGCGCGAAGTAGGCCGGATCGCCGCCGTCGATGCACACCACGACAATCGGACGCGACGGCCACCGATATCGCACGCCGTTCAGCGCGACGCTCGCCCGCCCCATCGAGGTATCCATGTCGTCGCCAGCATAGCCCAGCCAGCGCCGCTCAACATCTCAATCGTAATCCGAGGACTCGAGGGCGGCCTCGACGATCATCCGAAGGTCAGCGTCGCTTCGTGCCAGGGCCACCCGAGATTACAGACCGAGCCGGGCGCCCAGCTGACGGAGCTTCTCGGTCGTCGAGAGATCGAGCGATTGCCCGATGAAGAGGCGGTTGCCGATGTCGAGGAACGCCATGCGGTTTCCGTGCTCCGAGTGGTACTGGAGCAGCGCCAGCGCCGCCGGGTTCTTGTGATTGGGATAGATCCGCACCGCTTCTTCAAGGCTGGCCACCGCCGCCGCGTCGTCTTTAAGTCGGAGCAGCAGCAGCCCCTTCATATACGGAGGCCAACCCCGCTCGCTCTTGGAGCCCGTCTTTTCGAGGAGGGATGTCGTCTCGTTGACCCAGGCGAGGAACTCGGCAGGGTCGGCCTTGTCGAGCACGAACCAGGTGAGTCTACCGAGCGCTCCATGCGGAGTCTGGGCCAGCCGATCGTAGTACGTCGAAAGGCCCCCGGTCAGGAACACCTCACGCTCGTAATACTTGAAGTACGCGAGGACGCTCATGACCCGACGGCGCAAGGTGTCGCGCTGATGCAGCGTCCAGGGATCATTGGACGTCATCGTTTCCATTCGGTCGATGAACGCACGAGTCGTGCCGGAGAGATCGAAGACCATCCGCTGGCCCGGGATATCCTTGCGGACTTCCCAGTACAGGCCGCCGTCCTTCATCGAGAACTCGTGGGGAAGGCCGGCACTGGTGTAGTAAATTCGGCGCTCGGAGCCCCGCACGAACGCACTCAGTTGCCTGCCTTTGTCCGGCGCATCGAAGCGAAACAACCGATTTCGGAATAGGAGGCCCTCATCGTTGTACAGGGTCACGTCCGGGCGGAATCCCTCGACCCTATTCATGTATCCGATTGGAAAGGAGTCGTCGTCCCCGTGGACGAATAGGACCGCCCCCTTGTCGAGTGACTCCAAGACGGCGGTCGCGTAGTCTCGAGCCCACGTGTCGTCCCTTCGGACGTTGACATCGCGATGCGAGAGAAACACAACGACCGCGAGCGCTGCGAACGTACCGGCCCGAGCCGCCGCGGCCCCGCGGCGTACTCTCGACGTCAGCGCATCCAGCGCCAGGACGAGCCAGACGGCCAGGATGCCGTACGGGATGAGCGGGTAGCGGCGGATGGCCGCCTTCATCAGAGGCTCATAGTCGAAGCCAAGCATCGCGCCAAGAACCAGGGAGCTTCCGAGCCAGCCCGCAAGTAAGGCGGACGCGATGGCGAGGTTGAATCGCCGCCACTGCCGAATCAGGCCGAACCCCGCGAGCGCAGCGCCCACCGGAGTGTACTGGCGAACCGTCTCCATGAGGAGAAAGCCTTGAGTCCGAGATCGGGCCATAGAAGCTGATCTCCGGATCCATCCTGGAGCGGACGACCATCCAGAGATAGGGGAGGACACAGGCGACGAACGCGATGGCGAGCATCCGCGGCGACGCGCGAAGCACCTCACGTCGCGCCGGCAGGAGGAGCAGGACCAGGCACGGTGTGGAGAGAAGCATCAACGGCCAATGGTTGGCGAGACTCAGCCCGAAGACTCCGGCAAAGACGTAGAGCACCCGGAGGTTCTTCGTTGCGAGGAACACCAACGCCAAGTAGAAGAGACAAAAGAAAAAGAACGTGTTGAGCGTGTACGTCTCGGCGATGATGGCCTGAGACCAGAACGTCGCCGACAGCCCGTACAGCACGGCGCCGGTGTAGGCGCTCACGGCATCGGCAACTAGGGCGCGGACGACGAGCCACAGCGCGACACAGGTGAGCGCGCCGAAGAAGGCGCTCAGCAGGTGGACCCTCAAGGCGATGGATCCGACCGGCAGCAGCGTGAAGAGCTTGCCGAGCAGGGTGAGCAGCGGATAGCCGGGCGGGTGGTCGATGCCCAGGAAGTAGGACGACATGATGAAGAGACCGTCGTCCTCGAGGGTGACGGTGCGCGGCGCGCTGTAGGCGTACAAGCCGAACAGCGCGACGAACACGACCACGAGATGGGGCCACTGCTTCTTGAGATTTAGGGGTGAGACGTTCGGCCAGGTCGAGAGGGACGAGGCCAGGAGGGTGAATCTCGAAGTGTGGGGTGTGTCACGGCGCGCGCCTGGGACCGGCGGCTGCCGTTTGAGTCCGCCTCGGCCTCGTTTGGACATCGGCCGCATCCTACTACGTGCCTTGACCGTTCTGATTCCTTCCCCTATCCTCGGCAGGATTTCGAGGCGCGCCGGGAGGAGGCCGAAGCCATGAAGCTCGACGACCGGGTGGCCCTCGTGACGGGCGGCGGCTCGGGCATCGGCCGCGCCATCTGCCTCGCCTTCGCGGAGGAGGGGGCGCGGGTCGTCGTCAACGACACGCGTCTCGAGGAGGCGGAGAGGACGGTGAAGGCGCTGAGCGACCCGGCGCGCGGTCGGGCGATCCAGGCCGATGTCGCCGACAGCGGCCAGGTCAAGGCGATGTTCACGACGGTCGAGCGCGAGCTCGGCGGGCTCGACATTCTCGTGAACAACGCGGGCATCGCCGTGGGCGCGGACGAGGACCGCGAGGGGCTGCGGCGGAAGTTCGAGGCCCGGATCATGGAGGCCGTGAGCGGGCAAGGCCTCCAGACCCACCTGGACGTCACCGAGAATCTGAGCGATGCCGCGTGGCGTCGGATGCTCGCCGTGCACCTCGACGGGACGTTCTTCTGCACGCGCGAAGCGCTCCGGCTCATGAGCCGCCAGAACCGCGGCGCGATCATCAACCTGTCGAGCGTCGCGGCGCTCATGGGACTCGAGTCCGCGCCGCACTACAGCGCCGCGAAGGGCGGGATCCTCGCCTTCACGCGCGCCGTGGCGCGCGAGGTCGCCTCGCGCGGCATCCGCGTGAACGCGATCGCTCCGGGCTTCATCGACACGCCCATGACCCAGCCGATGTCGCCGCTCATGCGCGCGGCGGCGCTCTCCCGGACGCCGCTCGGACGCTGGGGCGAGCCGCGTGAGGTCGCGGCGACCGCGCTGTTCCTCGCGTCCGACGACGGCTCGTTCTTCACGGGCCAGTGGCTGTCGCCGAACGGCGGCCTCTTCACCGGCTGATGACGGTCGAGCGCCGCGAGCTCTCGGTCCGCGGGACCCCGATCCACCTCCTGACCGCCGGCGCGGGTCCCCCCCTGCTCTTCCTCCACGGCGCCGGCGGCGCCGGACGGTGGCTTCCGTTCCAGGAGCGTCTCGCCACGACCTTCACCGTGTACGCCCCGAGCCATCCCGGCCACGGGGGCTCCCCGGACGCGCCGTGGATCGAGCACATCTCCGACCTCGCGTTCCACTACCTCGATCTGCTCGACGCGCTCGGCCTCGACCGCGTGCGCCTCGTGGGCGCCTCGTTCGGTGGCTGGATCGGCGCCGAGCTCGCGACGATGGCGTCGCACCGGCTCCAGGCGCTCGTCCTCATCGACCCGGTCGGCATCAAGGTCGATGGCTGGATCTACCCGTTCCTCTTCGGCATGGACGTGCCCGAGGTGGTGGCGACCGTCTTCCACGACCCGATGGCGGCGCTCGCGCTGGCGCCGCCCGACCAGTCGGTCGACACGCTGGCGCTCCAGTACCGCCAGGGCGCCGCGCTCGCACGCGTGAGCTGGAACCCGTACCTCTACGACCCGCTGCTGCGCCGCCGGCTCGGCCGGATCGTCGCCCCCACGCTCCTCTGCTGGGGCGCCCACGACCGGCTCGCCCCGTGGAGCCCGTGCGGCGAGACCTGGGCGAAGGAGATCCCGGAAGCGAGCCGGCGGGTGTTCGCGGACTCCGGCCACGTGCCGCATCTGGAGGAGCCGGCGGCGGTGGCGGCGGCGGTGATCGACTTCTGCCGCTCCGCGGAGGGCGGAGCGTGAAGTTCTACTACTTCCACCTGATGCCCTACCCGATGGACCACGCCGAGCCCTCGTCGTGGGTGACGCTGTCGAACCGCTACTACGACCCGGCGGTGGGGCAGCGACTCTACAACCAATACCTCGACCAGCTCGAGTACGCGGAGAAGCTCGGCTGGGACGGCGTGTGCGTCAACGAGCACCACCAGAACTGCTACGGAACGATGCCGAGCCCCAACGTGATGGCGGCGATGCTGGCGCGCCGCACCTCGCGCGCGAAGATCGCGATCCTCGGCAACGGGCTACCCCTCCGGGAGAATCCCCTCCGCGTCGCGGAGGAGATCGCCATGCTCGACGTCGTCTCGGGCGGACGGGTGATCTCCGGCTTCGTGCGGGGCATCACCGCCGAGTACTTCTCCACCGGTATGAACCCGGCCCACTCGCGGGAGCGCTTCTACGAGGCGGCGGAGCTCATCCTGCGAGCGTGGACGGAGGCAGGGCCGTTCCCTTTCGACGGCAAGTTCTACCGCTACCACTACGTGAACCCCTGGCCGCGTCCGCTCCAGAAGCCGCACCCGCCCGTCTGGTGCCCGTCGCAGGGCTCGAGCGAGACCGTCGAGTGGGCGGCGAAGCGGCGCTTCCCCTACCTCATGGTCTTCACCCCCATCAAGCGGATCGCGCAGATCTACGGCGAGTACCGTCAGGCGTGCGAGCGCTACGGCTACACGGCGAGCCGATACCAGCTCACCGTCAACGTCCCGATTGCCGTCGCGGAGACCGACGCGAAGGCGCGCGAGCTCGCGCAGCAGCACGTCATGTGGGTGTTCAACGTGGGACTCCGCATGCATCCGCCCTTCTGGCGCCCGCCCGGGTACCTGACCGAGGCTTCGCTCCGGCGCCTGCTCGCGAGCCCGCCCACGCTCCCGAGCGAGCTCGGCTTCGAGGAGGCCGACCGGGAAGGCTACCTGATCTACGGCAGCCCCGCGACCGTTCGAGACAAGCTTCGGGTCTTCTCGGACGAGCTCCGGGCCGGAATCCTCTGCTCGGGACTGAACGGCGGGAGCCACGAACGGACGCTCGAGATGATGGAGCTCTTCGCCCGCGAGGTCATGCCGCACTTTCGGGAGGACGCCCACGTGGACGAGACGGCGGGCGTCGGTCGATAGGCGCGGCGGAGCGATCGCGTGCGTCCGATTCCACGGCTGGTCGTCGCGCTCGCACTCGCCGTGCTGGCCGTGGTACCGGCGGCGTGGGCGGCCGAGACGTCGCTCCACCTGGTCCTCACCCCGTCCCAGAAGCCGACCGATCTCCTCGCGGCCGGCGAGGAGTTCGGTCGCGCGCTCGGGAGGCTCGTCGGCGCCTCCGTGCGGGTCACGGTCGCGTCGGACTACGCCGCGGTCGTCGAGGCGCTCCGGAACCGGACCGCGGACCTCGCGTTCGTGCACCCCGTCGGGTACGTCCTCGCCAACCGCGAGGCCAAGGCCACGATCGTCGCGCGCAACCTGTGGCACGGGAAGAGCTCGTTCACGTCGCGCCTCTTCGTGCGCCGCGACTCCGGTCTCACGCGGCTCGAGGACCTCCGGGGCAAGACGATCGCGTTCGTGGATCCGGCCAGCTCCTCGGGCTACATCTATCCGATGGTGCTGCTGATTCAGCGGGGGCTCGTGCAGAAGGCGGACCCGAAGACCTTCTTTCGCGAGGTGGTCTTCTCCGGCGCCCACGACGCGTCGATGCGCGCGCTGCTGAACGGTCACGTGGACGCGATCGCGTCGTTCGACCTGGCGCGCGAGCAGTACCTCGCCGACCCCGCCGAGCGCGAGCGGATCACGTGGGTGGCGGAGACGGAGCCGATCCCCGAAGCGGGGATCGCCGCCCGCGCCGGCCTCGACCCGGCGACCTTCGCCCGGGTCCGCGCGGCCCTCCTCCAGATCCGCGGACCCGCCTACGCTCCCCTGCTCAAGCGGCTCTACGAGATCGACGGGTTCGCGCCCGCCGACGACCACGACTACGATCCCGTGCGGGCGGCGATGGACCTGCTCGGCGTCCGCCCGCGCTGAGCCGAGCCTGTCGCCGAATGGAATTGATGATCGAGGTCGCGGGGCTCTCCGTCGTGCTCCCGCCCGACACGGTGGCCCTCGACGGCATCGATCTCGCCGTCCGCGCGGGCGAGTTCGTCGTCATCCTCGGCCGGAGCGGGGCGGGCAAGACGACGTTCCTGCGCTCGATCAACCGGCTGATCGACCCGACGGCAGGTGTCATCCGGGTCGCCGGTCGCGCCGTCACGGGTGCGAGTGCGGCCGAGCTGCGCCAGGTCCGGCGCCAGATCGGGATGATCTTCCAGCAGTTCAACCTCGTGCGCCGCGCGTCGGTGCTGGACAACGTCCTCGCGGGACGGCTCGGCTACGTGCCGTCTCTGCCGAGCCTCGTCGGCCGCTTCCCGGCGGGCGAGCAGCGGCTCGCGCTCGAGTGCCTGGCGCAGGTGGGGCTCGCGCACCTCGCCGACCGTCGCGCCGACACGCTCTCGGGCGGCGAGCAGCAGCGCGTCGCCATCGCGCGCGCCCTCGCCCAGGCGCCGGCGGTCATCCTCGCCGACGAGCCGACGGCGAGCCTGGATCCGCAGCTCACGTCCAGCATCATGGACATCCTCAAGACCATCAACGTGGAGCGCGGGTTGACCCTCGTGGTGAGCCAGCACCAGCTGGAGACCGCGCTCGCCTACGCCACGCGCATCGTCGGCTTCCGCCGGGGGCGGCTCGTATTCGACGGCTCTCCCCGGGCTCTCACGCCCGCGGTCACCGACGTGATCTACGGCGACGGCGAGGCGGGATGAGACGCGCCGCCGTGTTCGTCGGCGCGGTGGTCTTCGCGTGGCTGGTCTGGGACACGGGCGCCGACCCGGTGCGCCTGGTCCAGGGGCTCCCGTGGATCCTCGACTTCGCGCGGCGCACGATCCCGCCC
>Ga0209239_1001933_pt1 | contig 12396 bp, 8 predicted proteins | sample GraSoi013_2_20cm_FD_185824 | JGI IMG/M metagenome (GOLD analysis project Ga0209239, IMG submission 185824) | Grasslands soil microbial communities from the Angelo Coastal Reserve, California, USA - Sample 10_02_2013_2_20cm (SPAdes) (version 2) | ecosystem: Environmental > Terrestrial > Soil >...
ACCACGGCAATACCCACGGCCACGGCAACGCTGGTGATGGCGCCGCGCTTCGAAGGCGAAAGCGAAAAGGGAATTGCCAGCACCGCCATGACCAGCGCGATGAAGGGGAAGGCAAACTTCTTCTGCAGTTGCACCTTCAACCGAACCACGTCAAAACCACTCTGCTGCAGATCGTGGATATAGCGGCGCAGTTCTTCGTAGTTCATCTCGGAAGACTGCTTCACTTCCTTCTTGAAGTAGACCGGAGGCTCATTGATGGCCGCGAACGTGGATACGTCAAAAGTGCGGTAATTCTCAATGGCAGGACCGCGCAGAGTGCGCTCCCAGCCCTGCTCGCAAATCCAGCGCTGCAGATTGTCTTCCCAATGCGCCCGTTCGGCGTAGACCCGATGGGTCAATTGAAAAGTCGCAGGATCAAACTGGAATACTGAAAGATTGCCGAACTGATCGCGTTCTGAATCGAAGAACCGGTAATAGTAGATGCTGGAGTGCTGCCCGAAAATCCACTTGCGGTCAGGATTGAGATAAGTTTGCGCCGGTTTGCCCTTGATCAGATTGCGCAGCGCGTCCTGCCGTTTATTGGCGTGCGGCAGATAGAACTGGTCGAAGAAAAAAAGCCCGGCGGCCAGCAGACTTGCCGTTATCAATACCGGCACCACGATACGGTAAATGCTGATGCCGGTGGCTTTGATGGCGACGATTTCGTTGGAGCGCTGCATCAAACCGAAAGTGATGAGCACCGCAAGCAATACGCATAACGGAGTGATGTTGTAGAGAAAGTAAGGCGAGACGCTGAGAAGGTATTCTCCGACCACCACGGGCGAGATCTGATTTCGCAGAATATCTCCCAGCAGTTCAAAAAGAGTGAAAACCAGAAGCAACATCAGAAATGTGGCGAGGACTATCATCATATAAGCGATGAAATCGCGCATCACATAGTCGTCCAGGATCATGGGGAAGCGGGCGCTGAATACACGCCAGCGACTGGCCGCGCGTTTGAAGGCATCCTCCGGCGGGCTGGGGCGGATCAGGATTCCTCCGCCCTCTTGCAGTCCCGCTTTGAAGGGATGCCACAGGCTACGCAGTGGTGCGATGTCAAAAGGTTTGTGTTCTGCCCGCCACAGCAGAAACGCGCCCGCGATAAGGAATACGATGTTCGCCAGCCAGACACCCAACCCAGGCGACAGCTTTCCCTGCCGCGCCAATGAAACTCCGACCAGTGAAACCGAGTAATAAGCGAATACCAGCAGGATGGTCAGAACGAAACCCGTAGACTTGCCACCTTTTTTCGACGACAGCCCCAGCGGAATACCCACGAGTGCGAGTACCAGGCAGGCCGTGGGAAGTGCAAAGCGGCGATGGAATTCGATCCAATACCAGCGCGCCATGTATTTTTTTACGCGGCCCGCTTCCTCTGCCAGCTCACGCGTGCCTAACTGGACAACCGGCACTGATGCCTGTTCGTCTTTATCGTTCTGCGGTACGCGAATAGGGATATCCGTCTGCTGAAAGGTTGAGACCTGGTATTGATCCGGAATCTTAGGATCAGTCTCGTGCGTCGCCCCGTTGCTTAAGTGCAGGTGAAGAGTGTCCGTACCCTGGCTTACCAGGATGCCCTGCTGCGCCAGCGTGATTCGCGGCGCAGAAGGCGTGCTGATATCGGCAATGAATACTCCCTTCCAAATCGCTGCTCCTTGAGCGCTCTTTACGTCCTGGACATAAAGCACGAGTTGAGGGAAGCCCTCATAAAACACGCGGGGCTGGATCTCAAAGGAAGCCTGTGAAGTCTTGAGCCGATCCTGCAGCCGTCCCAGCGCGGCCTGCGACCGCGGCGCCAGATAAACACTGTTAACCAGCGCCAGCACCCAGGCTATGACGGCAAAGACGGAGACGATTCGAAGGAACGTCCACACGCCGATGCCGCTGGCCCGCATGGCCGTGATTTCGCTATCCGCAGCCAGCCGGCTGAGGCCGATCAATATGCCCACCAGGACGCCCATCGGAATGGTGTAGATCAGCGCCACCGGCACAGTGAAAAAGAAAATTTCGGCAACGCTGGGAAACGGTGCGCTATTGCGGACGACCAGTTCGAGCAGTCGTCCCAAATCGCGAGTGAACAGGACAAAGGTAAACACCCCAGCCCCGATCAGGGCGTGCGAGGTAATTTCGCGCAGGATGTAGCGGGTCAGGATCCGCATGGGCGCCATCAGTTTGATCCTGAGAAAAATTGTTCTTCAGTCCTCAGAATGACAGCGAGTCTAGCATGGCGAATGGATTCCTAAATCAGGAACTCGGAAGCAGCAGAGGACGCTGGCATTTGGAATCTGCCGTGCAAGCACATTCACGGTTTCTTCGTTCGGATTCTGCGAGGAGATCAATGAAAGGCGAGCCCTCCCCTATGAATCGCACGACACTGCTTTGCGTGGACGATGATCCTAGAATCCGTGAATTGTATGAAGCCATGCTAGGCAGTCACGGATATGAAGTGCTTGTGGCTGAAGGCGGTTACCAGGCCTTAAACTTGTTTCTTTCCAGAACAAAAGAAATCGACGCGGTCATTTCCGACTATGAAATGCCCGGCATGAACGGCGCCCAGCTCGCTGCTGAACTGAAACGTTACGATCCGGAGATTCCGGTGATCGTGATCTCAGGCTCCTTGCCGGTTCTGGAAGAAGTCCCGTATTTTGTGGATGCTGCAGTTCCTAAAGGCGCATCGGTTGAAACGATTGTGGATCATATCGAAACTCTTCTTGAGGCACGTCGGGCCGGACAGATTTCCACTCGATTGCCTGGGAAGATACCGGATAGCTAAACGACTTGTCACCACACGTGCCCGAAACTAGCCCACGTCTGCCCACAGCTCGGCACTAGTGACGACTATTCGGCTTTGAGAAAGAGTGTTGACAGCGGAGGAAGCGTCAGATTGAGCTGATACGGTCGCCCGTGCACAGGACCAGGCTCGGCGGTTCGGCCCCCCAGATTTCCCAACCCGCTCCCACCATACTCCGCTGCGTCACTGTTCAAAAGTTCCCGCCAGAAGCCAGAAGAAGGAACTCCAACTCGATAACTTTGCCGTGGCACCGGGGTGAAGTTGCAAACGATCAATATCGTATCTTTCGGGGAGTCTCCCTTGCGCAGCAGGGAAATGACGCTGGCGGCAGTGTCGTTACAGTCGACCCACTCAAATCCAGCGGGGTCGGTATCAAACTGATGAAGACCTGGCTCGTTCCGGTACAGGCGGTTCAGTTGCTCCACCCAGCTTTGCACTCCACGATTCAGCGGAGATCCCAGCAAATGCCAGTCCAGGCTGCGGTCGTGCGCCCATTCACGTCCCTGCCCGAACTCGTCACCCATGAACAGCAGTTTCTTGCCGGGCTGCGCATACATATATCCGAAAAGCAGGCGCAGGTTGGCGAACCTTTGCCACTCGTCGCCCGGCATTTTATTGAGCAGCGAGCCCTTGCCATGGACGACTTCATCATGCGAGAGCGGCAGCACAAAGTTTTCGGTGAAGCCATACAACATCCGGAACGTAAGCTGATTGTGATGATAGCGTCGATGAATGGGATCATGCGAGAAGTAGAGCAGGGTATCGTGCATCCATCCCATATCCCATTTCATGCCAAAGCCGAGACCGCCGATGTAGGTAGGTCGCGATACCATGGGCCACGCTGTCGACTCTTCGGCGTAGGTCTGAATTCCGGGATGCTCCTTGTAAACTGCCAGATTAAACTGTCGAAGAAAATCAATCGCCTCCAGATTTTCCCGTCCACCATACTTATTCGGAATCCACTCGCCATGTTTGCGGGAATAGTCCAGGTACAACATCGAGGCAACCGCATCCACTCGCAATCCGTCGGCATGGTATTTGTCCAGCCAGAACATGGCGCTCGAAAGTAAAAAGCTGCGGACCTCGTTGCGTCCGTAATTGAAGATGTAAGTCTTCCAATCGGGATGGAACCCCTTGCGCACATCGGCATGTTCGAACAGATGAGTGCCGTCGAAGTAGGCCAGGCCATGCGCATCGGAAGGGAAGTGCGAGGGCACCCAGTCGAGGATCACGCCAATTCCGTTCTGGTGCAGATAATCCACCAGGAACATGAAATCCTGCGGCGTTCCGTAGCGCGACGTGGGCGCGAAATAACCAGTGGTCTGGTATCCCCAGGAACCATAGAACGGATGCTCCATTACCGGCAGCAGTTCCACGTGGGTAAACTGCATGCGCTTTACGTACTCCGCCAGGCGCGGCGCCAGCTCGCGATAATTCAACGATCGGTTATGCTCCTCGGGAATCCGCATCCAGGAGCCAAGATGCACTTCATAAATAGAAATCGGCGCCTGCAGCGAGCTTCCCTCCGGACGTTGAACCATCCATTCCCGATCATTCCATTCGTAAGCTAGATCCCAAACCACGGAAGCCGTGCGTGGCGGGTTCTCGTGAAAAACTCCGAACGGATCCGCTTTGTCGCCCACATAGCCCTGATTATGCGAGACGATGTGAAACTTATATAAAGCCCCCTTATTCAGTCCGGGCAGAAAGCCTTCCCAAATGCCCGAACTCGCACGCGCCCGCAGCGGATGAGAGTCAGGGTTCCAACGATTGAAGCTGCCCATCACAGAAACTTGGCGGGCATTCGGCGCCCACACGCTGAAGCTGGTGCCGATTTCGCCATTTACCCTGTAAGGGTGGGCGCCGAGCTTATCGTAAATACGGTAGTGATTGCCTTCATTGAAAAGATAGATATCCTGATCCGTCAAAAGACTGACGTCTGTACGACGCTCCGGAACCTGAATAATTTCGTTAGGCATATTTCGATCCCGCTCGTCACTAGTGTACCGGAGCAGCGGCGCGTCACATGCTAGACTGCCAGTTCGCCCCAATCTTTTGCCTTTTGGGACGAACTAATATCAATGCCTGTTTTACGCGTCATCATTCTCTGGCACCAGCATCAGCCTTTTTACAAAGACCTGGTCTCCGGCGAATATCGTCTGCCCTGGGTTCGCCTGCATGCCCTTAAAGATTATTACGGCATGGTCAAGCTGCTCGACGAATTTCCCAACGTCCACCAGACTTTCAACCTCGTTCCGTCGCTGATCGCCCAGATTCAGGACTACGTATCCGGAAGCGCGGACGATCCGTTTCTGCAAGTGGCGGCCAAGCCAGCGAAAGATCTTACTCCCGAGGAGCGCCGCTTCGCCCTGCAATATCTTTTCCAAGCCAATCCGCTTCACATGATAGGCCGCTATCCTCGTTACCGCGAGCTCTGGGAGCGTTTTCGTGGCAGCGGTAATACTCCCGAACGAGCCGAGAAATATTTCCAGCCGCAAGACTTTACCGACCTACAAGTGCTTTCGCAGATTGCCTGGTTTGACGAATTCTTTCTGCAGGATCCGGAAGTCGCCGCTTTGATCCAAAAAGGCCGTAACTACTCGCTGGACGATCAGCGCTTCGCCATCATTCATCAGCGCAAACTACTGGCCAAAGTCCTCCCCGCGCACGCGGAGGCCGCGCAGGGGGGCGCCATTGAGATCTCTACTTCTCCCTTCTACCACCCGATTCTGCCGCTAGTTTGTGATACGAACGCCGGCGCCGTTTCCACTCCGAGACTCTCGTTGCCGCAGAATCGTTTTCGTCATCCCGAAGATGCTCGTGCGCAGCTTCAGCGCGGCCTCGATTTGCACCAGCAGGTCTTCGGCGTCCGTCCTCGGGGGGTGTGGCCTTCCGAAGGCGGCGTTTCCGAAGAAGTTCTGGCCATCGCTCAGGACCTGGGTGTGAAGTGGATGGCCACCGATGAAGAAGTCCTCGGGCGAACCCTCGGCGTTTCTTTTACCCGCGAAGGCGATGGCCGTCTGCCTGCCGAGTCCGCCGCAAAGCTCTACACCATTCATCGTTACCAGGGCGCCCAGAGCGAGATGAACATGATTTTTCGCGATCACACCATTTCCGATCTGATCGGCTTTGTCTATTCCGGCATGCCTCCGCAGGAGGCAGCGACTCACCTCATGCGAAGCATTAAACAATCCGCGCAACCAATTCTTGACAAAGGAAAAGACGCGGTGCTGCCAATCATTCTCGACGGCGAGAATGCATGGGAATATTATCCCCAATCTGGCAGGGAATTCTTGCGCCGCTTTTACGACGCTCTACAGCACGAGCCCAGCGTCGAAGCCGTCACCGTATCCGAGGCGATTCAGAGACATAAAGATTTCGGCCAACTTTCCTCGCTCGTTCCCGGCTCCTGGATTCATGCCAATTTCAACGTTTGGATCGGCGCTGCCGAGGACAACCGCGCCTGGGATTACCTCCACCATGCCCGCAACTTTTATGACCAGGCGTCCGCCAGCGCGACCGAGCCGCAGCGCAAACTGGCCTTTGAAGAGATTTTGATTGCCGAAGGCAGCGATTGGAATTGGTGGTACGGACCAGAGCATCACTCCGCCAACGATCGCGACTTCGATGAACTCTACCGCAAACATCTGTCCAACGTTTATCAGGCCCTGGGCGCGCGCCCGCCCGATTATCTTGCGCAGCCGATTATGGCCGGCATAGCGCGGCCCGCGTTTCTTCATCAGAGTGCCTACATTCACCCCCGAATCACCGGCGACATGGTGCGTTACTTCGAATGGATGGGTGCCGCTGTCTACACCGCCGACCACCGCTCCGGCTCCATGCACGGCAAACAGTTCCTTCTGGACTCGGTTTATGCCGGGATCGACGAGAGCAACGTTTACGGACGCCTGGATTTTGCGGATGGCAAAGTTCCAGAAATGGATTTCGATCTGGTGGTCAATCTGGAATCCTGGAACGCTGACTCGGCTGAGCATGATGGGTCGCGTCCTCGACGCGCCTTACGGCTCGACGTCAGCGTGCAAAACGGTCAAATTCACGACTGGAAAGTTAGCCTCGACGAAAACCAGCTCCTCGCCACTTCGCCAGAGTCCACCTCCGTAGCAACGCTGGCGCTGGCCAAGAACTTTGAATTCAAATTGCCCCTCGATTGGCTCCAGGCTGAGAGGGCAAGCAAGCTGCGCCTGCGTTTCAGCCTGTGGCGCCAGGGATTACCAGTAGACGCCTTACCGCTCGAAGGATGGATAGAGCTACAACTCGTCAGCGAAGAGGAGCTGGCAGCAACGGCCTAGCCTGAGAACTGATATCGGCAAACCAAGATTTTTACTGTCCACCACCGCCAGCCGCCGTCATCGCCATCGGACGGCTCAACTCCATCACCAACTCCGTTCCCGCTGGCAGCACTGCGGATCGCCTCTTTCCCAGCCAATGCGCGACTGTTGCCGTGGCCGCAATCGTTCCTCCGATCAACATGCCCTTGCCGCCGCTGATGAGGCCTCCCACCAACATGCCGCCACCGGTGCCCAAGCCGATCTCGGTCAGGTCCTTGCCGTCGTGTCCGGCGCCCTTGAACTGACCTTCTTCGTCCACATCGGTTCCATTGCGCAGGCTGGTGTCGATCACTGGTGCGTTGAGCATGTAGCGCTCGCCGTTTGGCAGAATCACAGTCTCCGGGAAGAGTCCAATGGTGGGCTTGCCGGCAATACGCCGCGGCTCATTCACTTTTGTGACTCGTCCTTCGACCCTGGCGCCGGTTGGAATCACGGTCTTGCCACCCAAAACGACAGCTTCTGTGACTCGGCCGGTGAAGGGATCTCCGCCCTTGCTGGAAAATGTGGAAAGCGTTTTTTCCAATTTCACTTTGAGTACGGTGCCTGCTGGCAGCGAGGGGTTGGTCTCTGCCACCACGATGGTCGTAGCCAACAACACACAAAGCAGTGCAACAAGTCTCTTCATCTTGCCTCCTAAATTTTTTCGCCGATTCTGAACTCGAATGTAAAGCACTGACTGGATCGGAACAATGGCGGAAGCGATGCCTGAACCAGCAGAGATAAGGGCCTGATTTATAATCGCGAGCTTCGAGGTCAGCGATGGGGAAGATCTATAGTGGCATCGGTTATCTTACGGGGCGGCGGCTTACTTTCGATCCGGATTTGCCGTGCGTCCCGCTCGAGGACTCCAAGGCCACTCATTCAGAGAAGGATAAACAGCAATCAATGACTAATATCGGCGATATTCGCGCCCGCGAAGTGCTCGACTCGCGCGGCAATCCTACGGTCGAAGCTGAAGTACAGCTTACGAACGGTGCGGTTGGACGCGCCATTGTGCCCAGCGGCGCTTCTACGGGTGAACATGAAGCGGTCGAACTCCGCGATGGCGACAACCGGCGCTATTTCGGCAAGGGCGTGTTGAAGGCGGTAGAAAACGTGAACGGCGAGATTGCCAATGCTCTCGCCAACATGGACGCCTCGCAGCAGCGTGCCATTGATCAAAAGCTCATCGAACTGGACGGCACGGAAAATAAAGCCCGCCTCGGCGCAAACGCGATCCTCGCTGTTTCGATGGCAGTGTCCCGCGCGGCAGCCGCCGAGTATCAGCTCCCCCTTTATCGTTACCTGGGTGGTGAAGCGGTCAATTTGCTGCCCGTGCCTATGATGAACATCCTCAACGGCGGCGCGCACGCCGATAACAACGTGGACTTTCAGGAATTCATGGTGATGCCCGTGGGAGCGGAGTTGTTTTCGGACGCACTACGTTGGGGCGTTGAAGTCTTCCACACCCTCAAAGGCGTGCTCAAGAAACGTGGCTACAACACCGCGGTCGGCGACGAAGGCGGATTCGCACCGTCCGTGAAATCAAATGTTGAAGCCATTGAGTTAGTTGTGGAAGCGATCCAGCAAGCGGGCTACAAACCTGGCGACGAAATCGCAATTGCCCTGGACCCAGCCGCCAGCGAGCTTTATCAAGACGGCAAATATGTTTTCAAGAAATCCGACAAGTCGGCCAAGACTTCGGAAGAAATGGTCCGCTACTGGGCAAAGTGGGTGCGGGACTATCCGATTGTCTCCATCGAAGATGGTCTCGCCGAGGACGATTGGGACGGCTGGCAATTGCTGACCAAAGAACTCGGCGGCAAAATTCAGCTTGTAGGCGACGATTTGTTCGTCACCAATACCGAGCGGCTACAAGACGGAATCGACCGGGGCGTGGCCAACTCCATTCTGATCAAGGTCAACCAGATCGGCACAGTTAGCGAGACTCTCGATGCCATCGACCTTGCCCGTCGTCACGGCTACACTTCGATCATCTCGCACCGCTCCGGGGAAACCGAAGACACATTCATCGCCGACCTCGCAGTCGCCACAGGCGCAGGCCAGATCAAGACTGGATCGGCTTCACGCACCGACCGCGTGGCGAAGTACAATCAGTTGCTGAGGATTGAGGAAGAGCTTGGGGACTCGGCGAGGTTCCTGGGGCTGAAGGCGCTCAACTATAAGCAACAGTGATGTCGATTGAGGTTTTAGGAGCACGAGTATAATCAAGACGGCAATGAAAGAGACTGAGATTATCTTCTCTGTTCACGAGTCGCCGGAAGGCGGGTATGAAGCTCGCGCTTTGGGTCACGATATCTTCACCCAGGCCGAAAATATGGAGGAACTATGGGCGATGGTGCGCGACGCGGTGCGTTGCCACTTCGATGACGGCTCGGCTCCGGCCATTATCCGTTTGCACATTGTGAAAGATGAGGTCATCCCCGTTTGAGATTGCCTCGTGATCTTTCCGGTCACGAGTTGGCCAAAATACTTCGCCGGTACGGCTACGAGATTATTCGGCAGACTGGCAGCCATCTGCGATTAAAGTCGAGCATCCGTGGCGTCGATCACTAACAACAATCCCAGCGCATAACGCTCTGAAACTAGGAACGCTCAACGGCATCATCTCCTCCGTCGCAGCCTACCTGGAGATCGATCGGTCGCAACTAGTGCAAGAACTCTTCGAACGATGACCCGTCCCCAACCACCGAGCCGCTCAACTATAAGCGCGAACAATCCAGAGCACACCACAAGCATTCTGTTTGTCAGGGAGTCAGTATGAAGGAACGCCGGTTAAGGTTGATCGCCCCGTTTTTTGTTCTATTCACCGCGCACGCCGCAACATTCAGCCAACCATCGCCGGCAGCAAATGCCCCCGCCAGCCGCCAAGACGTCCTGAAATTATTCAAAGTCATGCATATTCACGACCAGATGCGTTCAGTGATGGATTCTATGACCAAACAACAGAGCGCCTTGGTTCATGAAACCATGAAAAAGCGTTATCCGCAGATCGCGGAAGAGCGACTTGAGCAGTTTGACGCGATGATGGAAGAGAGTATGAAAGACTTTCCAGTGGACGCTATCATTGACGATTTGGTCCCAGTCTATCAGAAGCACTTGACCAGAACGGACGTCACTGCGATGAACGTTTTCTATTCCTCTCCTACCGGCCAAAAGCTACTCCGAGAAATGCCAGCCATGACCGAGGAATCCATGCGGCTTTCCTACGGACGCATGCAAAAACAAATGGACGCAATGATGGACCGAATGCAAAAGATGATGAAAGAAGAAGAGCCCGACAAGAAGCCAAAGCCGCCAGCAAAGCCGGATACGCAATAGCCGCCAGATGACCCGTCCCAAACCACTAGTCCTCATCATCCTCGATGGCTGGGGTTATCGAGCCGAAACGAAAGCCAACGCCATCGCGCTGGCCCGCAAGCCGACCTACGATCGCTTGCTCAGCGAATATCCCAACACACTAATCCATACCAGCGGGAAATACGTTGGGCTGCCCGACGGTCAAATGGGCAACAGCGAAGTGGGACATCTTAATATCGGCGCCGGCCGTATCGTCCACATGGACAGCACGCGTATCGAATTGATGATCCAGAATGGCGAGTTTTTCTCCAACCCTGTACTGCTGTCAGCCATGAAGAACGCACGCAGTGGAGGCCGACGCCTCCACCTCTTCGGACTTCTTTCCGACGGCGGTGTCCATTCCCACGTGAACCATCTCTATGCATTGCTGAAGATGGCCAAACAGAACGGCGTCGATCGCGTCTTCGTTCACGCTTTCATCGACGGCCGCGATACCTTGCCGACCAGCGGCGCCGGATATCTCGAACAGCTTCAGCAGAAAATGCGCGAGTACAGCGCCCCCAAGATTGCCACCGTGAGTGGCCGCTATTACGCCATGGATCGTGACCGCCGCTGGGAGCGCATTGCCAAAGCATTTAACGCCACGGTGTTCGGCAACGGTGAGGCCGCGAACTACGTTGATCCCGTGCAGGGCGTTAAAGATTGCTACAACAAGGATGTCACTGACGAATTTATCGTGCCCTTTGTTTGTGTGGACAACCGCGGCCAGCCGCTCGCGACCATTCGTGATGAAGACTCTTGCATCTGTTTTAATTTTCGGGCCGACCGCGTCCGCCAGATCACTCGCGCCTTGACTCGCAACAGCGGACTCAATGAGCAGGGCGGCAGCGACCTGCCCGGCGCCGCCGATCTCGATGCCGTCATCCCGCGGGATCGTGTGCCCAAGAACCTGCACTACGTTTGCATGACGCTATACGACAAGAAATTCAAACTTCCAGTCGTAATTCCGCCGGAGTCGTTGAACAACATTCTGGCCAATGTCATGGCTCAGTTGAATCTCCGCAATTTGCGGGTGGCCGAGACTGAGAAGTACGCTCACGTCACTTATTTTTTCAACGGCGGCATGGAAGAGCCCTTCCCCGGTGAAGAGCGCTTACTGGTGCCGTCGCCCAAAGTCGCGACGTATGATCTGAAACCGGAGATGAGCGCCCCCGGAATCGCCGACGCGGTGATCAAAGCCGTGGAAGACGGAACTTTTGATGTCATCATCGTGAACTTTGCCAACGCCGACATGGTCGGGCATTCCGGCAAAATCGAGCCCACGGTCAAAGGCGTTGAAACTGTGGATGCCTGCCTGGGACGCATTGAGCCTGTCGTCCGTGCCAAAGGAGGCGCTTTATTGATTACCGCCGATCACGGAAACGCCGAGATGATGATCGATCCTAAAACCGGAGGCCCACACACTGCGCACACCACCAATCCTGTGCCCTTCATTGTCGTCTCCGTAGATAGCAAGAAATTTTCTCTGAAGCCAGATGGCTCCCTGCGTGACATCTCGCCGACCGTGCTGGGTATGCTTGGTATCCCTCAACCGAAGGACATGACTGGACACGATCTGCGCGTGCAAAAGAAGTAACAAGCACTTACGAAAGCTTAGCGTGAAGCTTCTCATCATCCTTCATCACCGCTTCACTATGTGGAAGGCTCCCACATGGTTTTCCGAGCGCCTGCACAAGGAGTTCCCTCAACTGGAAGTAGTGCACCTGAGCAGCTACGACGACCTCGAAGCAGATCTTCGCGATGCTGAAATCGCCATTGCCTGGTCGATTCGCCCAGAGCAATTCAAAATCGCAACTAAGTTGCGCTGGATCCACTCCCCCGCCGCCGCCGTGCATCAACTCATCTTTCCCGAACTCC
>Ga0209239_1001934_pt1 | contig 12393 bp, 13 predicted proteins | sample GraSoi013_2_20cm_FD_185824 | JGI IMG/M metagenome (GOLD analysis project Ga0209239, IMG submission 185824) | Grasslands soil microbial communities from the Angelo Coastal Reserve, California, USA - Sample 10_02_2013_2_20cm (SPAdes) (version 2) | ecosystem: Environmental > Terrestrial > Soil >...
TCGCCCAGCCATTGTGCTGCGGCGGGCGTCGCCAGCAATGTCAATCCGAGTGTCAGCGCTGCGCGCTTCATAGTGCCCTCTCAACGCCAGGGGGAAACCGTGTGGGGACCAGGGCGCACGGTCCCGGCGGAGATGGAGCTACGGTAAGAACCGCGGCCCGGCTAGTCAATCCTGTGTCGCTCTAATGCACCCACACGGGGCCCACCGACACACCGACGAGCGCCGGTCGCGCGCCTCGGAGGGAGCCGCCTTGGCTACATGCCGACCGGGAGATGCAAGTCCAGGTGCGCACCAACGCCGAACACGCCCCGGTTCCCACCGCCCTTCAGTCTCTCGTTGTCGTAGGCGAGGTGCACTCCCACGAGACCGAAGCTCAAGTTGGCCCCGAACACATACCCGAACTGGGTGGTGTTCGCGCCGCCGCTGCTGTTGTACCGGATGCCCGGCGAGAAATAGGGCTCGATGCTGATCCCCGGTGTCGGGAGCGGCACGCTGAACCCTGCCGCGCCCGTGACGGTCGTCAGGGCGGGCGTGGAATCGGCGGAGTCGGTCCGAGCCGCGCCGACCTGCAGGTTGACGGAGAACGGCAGCAAGCTGCCGCCGATCAGACGGAACGCCGCGTTCCCACCGATGGAAGTGAAACCTTCAGTGGCGAGATCGGGCTTCCAGCGTGCTACGCCGGCCGTGAGGGTCAGCGTGCCGATGCCCAGCGATGCGCGACCGCCCCAGGTGTTGCCACTCCCGTAGTCACTGTTGGGCCTGGCGTAGTCACCGCTGATCGTGACCCCGGTCCCGCCCTTGGGACTGTTCCACACCGGCTCGCCCAGCCACTGCGCCGCGGCGGGTGTCGCGAGAAACGCCGATAATGCTACCGTCAACGCTGCACGCATAAGTGCCCTTTCGGGAGGTTGGTGGAGGTTTGGGAGGTTAGAGGAGGTTGGGAACCTCCACAACCTCCCCAACCTGCTTCTAGTGCACCCACACGGCGCCGATCGACACGCCGGTGAGCGGCCGGTCGCCCAGGCCGCCGGAGACGCGCGCGTCCAGCACGCGGGATAGGCGGAAGTCCGCGCCGACGCCGAACCCGAACACGAGATCGGACGGGAAGTCGCCGACGATGAACGCGAAGGTCGGCTGCACGTACGGCACGATGCTCACGGTGGATCCCTGCGGATCGATGCGCCGGCCGAGGGAGAGCCCGGCCGGGATGATGAGCGCCGAGCCACCGCTCACGAGGTTGGCGCCCGCGCCGACCATGAGCGCTCCGTCCAGCGGGAAATCCAGTGTGTGCGTGATCACGCGCTGGCGCGCCTCGACGCCGGCGAGCACGACGGTCTTGAACCCGCTGCCGGGGTCGAAAAACCCGCCGCGCAACCCGATATCGAACTTGCCGCTCGCGTAGCGGTACACGCCTTCGAACGCGGTGCCGCCCCCCTCCGGAAAACTGAAGACGCCGCCGAGCTCCGAGCGCTGGAACGCGCGGTAGGGGGCGTTGTACGACGGCATGCCTGTGGCCTGCGCCTCGGCCCCCCGAGGGGGAACCGCACCCGCCAATGCCGCGACCAGCACCGCCACCTCACGTCGCATGCTCGTCTCCTTGCCTCGGTTTCGGGGTTGTCGTGAGACAGGTACCCACCCGGCCGGTCATTCGTTCCCGTTCCCAAAAAGCGACGCGGCCCGCCCACAGCGTGGACGGGCCGCGACGGACTGCCGAATCAGAAGCGAACGCCGCCGGTGATGATGAACGTCTTACCACCACCCACTTCCCCGCGAGCCTCGGCGAACGGGGTGAGCTTGCTGCCCTTCAGCTTGAACGTGGTACCACCGAGCAAGTTCAGGCCTGCCTTGGTCGCGGAGATGCTGGTGCCACCGGACGGGCCGGCGGACGCGTGCGCGATGTTCAGGCCGCCGCCCGCGTACGGACGAAAGCTGCTCCGCGCGGGCACGGTGAACCGGTACGCGACGTTGCCGTTGATCTCCCAGTAATGTGCGCTCACACCGGAGGGCACGCTGGGGAAGAAGTAGTCGAACGAGACGATGCCATCGAGCGGCGTCTTGGGAAACAGGGATTCCAGGGGGAACACGCCCCGGCCGCCGATCCCGAAATCGACATCGCTGCTCCAGTTGAGCTGCAACCCGAACGACGGGCGATCCGCGCGGGAGGCCGCGGGACGGGCCGCCGGGCGCCGCTGAGCCGCGAGCTCTGCCGGGGCCAGCCCGACGGCGGCGAGGAGCAGGACACTGCCGATCAGCTGCCGCATACAAAGCCTCCCAGGGAAGAGTGACGGGCGCATGACGGTTTCAAGAACGCACATCGCTAAAAGCCATGCGCGAATCTGTCAAGACGCGTCGACGCGATCGGCCACGATTCGGACGGCGTCGCCCCCCCCCACCACCTGGAGGAATCCTCCCGCCACCCGGAAGCGCCTCGACGCACTCCCCTGTCGCACCTGCAACACACCCGTCCCGAGCAGCGTCAGAAACGGCGCGTGACGCGGCAGGATGCCCACCTGGCCGTCGTACGCCGGCGCAACGACCGCGTCGGCGGCCCCATCGAATACCGCTTGCTCGGGCGAAACGACGGTGACGTGCATCACTCAGCTCGTGGCCAGACGTTTGGCCTGGTCCAGGGCTTCATCGATTCCGGCCACCATGTAGAACGCCTGCTCGGGCAGCTGATCGAACTCCCCCGCCACCACTCGCTCGAACGAGCTGATGGTGTCCTCGAGCTTCACGTACTTGCCTTCGAGGCCCGTGAACTGCGTGGCCACGAAGAACGGCTGGGACAGGAAGCGCTGCACCCGGCGGGCGCGCGCCACCAGCTGCTTGTCTTCTTCGGACAACTCGTCCATTCCCAGGATCGCGATGATGTCCTGCAGGTCCTTGTAACGCTGCAGGATCCGCTGCACCTCGACGGCGACCTTGTAGTGGCGCTCCCCCAGGTATTGCGCGTCCAGGATGCGCGACGATGACGCGAGCGGATCCACGGCGGGATAGATGCCGAGCTCGAAGATCTGACGGGACAGCACCACGGTCGCATCGAGATGCGAGAACGCGGTCGCGGGCGCCGGATCGGTGAGGTCGTCGGCCGGGACGTAGATCGCCTGCACCGACGTGATCGATCCCTTCTTGGTGGAGGTGATCCGCTCCTGCAGCTCGCCCATCTCGGTGGCGAGGGTCGGCTGATAGCCCACCGCCGAGGGCATCCGCCCGAGCAGGGCCGACACCTCGGAGCCCGCCTGCGTGAATCGGAAGATGTTGTCGATGAACACCAGGACGTCCTGGCCTTCCACGTCACGGAAGTACTCGGCCACCGTGAGGCCGGTCAGGCCCACCCGCAGCCGCGCGCCCGGGGGCTCGTTCATCTGGCCGTAGATCAGCGAGCAAGACTTGAGGACCCCGCTCTCCTTCATTTCCAGATAGAGATCGTTTCCCTCGCGGGTGCGCTCCCCCACGCCGCAGAACACCGAGCGGCCGCCGTGGCCCATCGCCACGTTGTGAATCAGCTCCTGAATGATGACCGTCTTCCCCACCCCGGCGCCGCCGAACAGGCCGATCTTGCCGCCCTTCACGAACGGGGCGATCAGGTCGATGACCTTGATCCCCGTTTCGAATACCTCCGTCTTGGGCTCCAGGTCGACGAACTTCGGCGTCTCGCGGTGGATCGGCCAGCGCTCCGCATCGGGGGGGATCGGATCGCCTTCGTCCACCGGCTCGCCCAGCACGTTGAGAATGCGCCCCAGCGACGCCTGGCCGACCGGGACGGTGATCGGCTTCCCGGTGTCCACGACCTCCATGCCGCGCACTACGCCGTCGGTCGAGGTCATGGCGACGGCGCGCACCTGGTTGCGCCCGATGTGCTGCTGCACTTCGGCGGTCAACCGGATCGACGGCGTGCCCCCTCCCTCCCCGTTGCCGCGGTGGTCGATCACCACGGCATTGTAGATCTCGGGCAGCCGCTCGGGCTCGAACTCGATGTCCAGCACCGGGCCGATGACCTGGACGACCTTGCCGACGTTGTGCTTCGCGTCATCAGCAGGCTGTTTCGGAGCTTGCTTTGCTTTCGTCGCCATGCCCTATCCTTTCAGAGCCTCCGCCCCACCGACGATCTCCGCCAGCTCCTGCGTGATCTGCGCCTGCCGCGCCCGATTGTACGTGCGCTGCAGCAGCTCGATGATGTCGCCGGCGTTGTCGGTGGCGTTCTTCATCGCCGTCCGCTGCGCGCCGAGAAACGCCGCCGCGGTTTCCACGAGCGCCCGGTACACTTGGTTGCGCACGTAGAGCGGCAGGAGCTGCTCGAGTATCGCGTCGGCCGAGGGCTTTAGAGTGTAGTTGACCGCCCTCTGCCGCCCTCTACCGCCCTCTGCCGCCCGGGGTGGGGCGATGGGGAGGACGCGAAGTGTGGTGGGCGGCGTGGACACCGCACTCTTGAACTGCGCGAACACCACTTCCACCGCGTCCAGCGCGCCCGATTCGAACTGCGTCATGAGCGGGCCCACGACCTCGGCCGCGTGCGAGGGCGTAGGCTTGTCACCGATGTCGGTGCGCTGCGACGCCGCCGGCCGCTTCGCGAACTTGAAGTAGGTGATCCCCTTCTTCCCGATCAGGTGCAGGTCGACCCCGGCGCCCTCGCTCTCGAGCTGCTCGATGCGCCGCCGCGCCTCGCGGATCAAATTGGCGTTGAACGCGCCGCACAGCCCCCGGTTGGCGGTGATGACCACGAGCGCGACCCGGCGGCTCTTCCCCCCGGGCTGGCGCAGCAAGGGGAACCGCTCCGCCAGCTCCGGTGCGTACAGGTCGCCGATCACCTCGGCCAGGGCGGCCGCGTACGGCCGCGCCGCGACGACCCGGTCCTGGGCGCGCTTCAGCTTCGACGTGGCCACGAGCTCCATCGTCTTCGTGATCTTGCGCGTGCTCTGGACCGACTTGATGCGGCGACGCAGCTCGCGGGGCTTGGCCATCAGTGCGCGGCGAGCTGCTTGTACTCCGCCACCGCGGCGCGCAGCCGGGCGGTGAGGTCGTCCCCCAGCACCCGGCGGGTCCGGATTTCCTCGCCGACGTCGGGATGCTGGGCCGCCATGAAGTCGCGGAACCCTTGCTCCCACGCCCGGATCTCGGGGACCGGGACGTCGTCCAGATAGCCGTTCGTCACGGCGAAGATGACCATGATCTGCTGCTCGACGGGCATCGGCTGGTACTGCGGCTGCTTCAACACTTCGACGACGCGGGCTCCGCGGGCGAGCTGCTTTTGCGTCGCCTGGTCGAGCTCCGAGCCGAACTGGGCGAACGCCTCGAGCTCGCGGTACTGCGCGAGGTCGAGCCGCAGGCGACCCGCGACCTGTTTCATCGCCTTGATCTGCGCGTTGCCGCCGACGCGCGACACCGAAATGCCCGGATTGATCGCCGGCCGCACGTTCGAGTAGAACATGTCGGTCTCGAGGAAGATCTGGCCGTCGGTGATCGAAATGACGTTCGTGGGGATGTAGGCGGAGATGTCGCCCGCCTGCGTTTCGATGATGGGGAGAGCGGTGAGCGACCCCGCCCCCATCGGGTCCGACAGCTTGGCCGCCCGCTCCAGCAGGCGACTGTGGAGATAGAACACGTCGCCCGGGTACGCTTCACGCCCGGGCGGACGCCGCAGCACGAGCGACAGCTGGCGGTACGCGGCGGCCTGCTTCGAGAGGTCGTCATACACGCACAGCGTCGCCTTCTTCTCGTCATACATGAAATACTCGGCCATCGCACAGCCCGAGAAGGGCGCGATGTATTGCATCGGGGCGGGCTCCGAGGCGGACGCGAGCACCACGATGGTGTACTCCATCGCGTCGAATTCCTTGAGCTTTTCGACCACGGCCGCGACGGTCGAGCCCTTCTGCCCGATCGCCACGTACACGCAGATCACCCCGGTGCCCTTCTGATTGATGATCGTGTCGATCGCAATCGCCGTCTTGCCGATGGCCCGGTCACCGATGATCAGCTCGCGCTGGCCGCGGCCGATCGGGATCATCGAGTCGATCGCCTTGATGCCCGTCTGGAGCGGTTCCTTCACTGGCTGCCGCTTGATGATCCCGGGCGCGACGATGTCCACCTTGCGGGTCTTCGTGCCCTGGAGCGGGCCCAATCCGTCCACCGGCCGACCCAGCGCGTCCACCACCCGCCCCACCAGCGCCGGCCCCACCGGCACCTCCAGCACGCGCCCGGTGCGGCGCACCTCGTCCCCCTCCCGCAGCACGAGGTAATCGCCGAAGATCACGGCACCGATGTTGTCTTCCTCCAGGTTCAGCGCCTGCCCGGTGACCTTCTCGCCCGTCTCCGAGGAGGTGAACTCGAGCATCTCGCCGGCCATGGCCGAGGTGAGCCCATAGATGCGGGCGATGCCGTCCTTCACCTCGAGCGCCGTGCCGACCTCGCGCACGTCGATCTCGGCGAGATCGGCCGCCTGGATTTCCTTGAGAAGGATTTCTTTGAGCTCGCCGGGTCGTAGGATGGAATCGGTGGCCATGGGGTGCCGGTTAGGAGATTGTGAAAGTTATCACAAGAATGCGGAATGTGAAACCCAATGCGGAATTCGGAATGCGGAATGCGGAATTGCAGTGAAGGTTCGCTCGCCTCACGACCTCCCCTGTACATTCCGCATTCCGCATTCCGCATTCCGCATTTGGTTGATTGGGCATTCCGCATTTCATACCCGCGACCGCGTCCTTCCTCTTATGAATCGCTGGAGCACTCCGCGCGGCCCCACCGCCCGTAGCTCCTGCGGCGTCGTTCCCGCCACACGCCGCGCCGCCCCCGCCAGGTGGCTGGTCGAGGCGTAGCCGAGGATGTGCACCACCGCCCGCACCGTGTACCCGGGATTCCCCAGCAGATCGGCGGCGCACGCCGTGCGCGCGAGGTCGATGACCCGTTTGAGGTTGGGAGCGCCACCGGCGGCGAACTCGCGCGACAGGTGCTCCCGCGTCACCCGCAGCGCCGCCGCGACATGGCCGGTCTGCGTGGGGAAGGCGACCCGGCGGAGTACCTCGTCCCAGGCGGCGAGTTGCAGGCGGTCGGTGAGGCGGAGCAGCTTGGGCGCATCGGCGAGCGCCTCCCGCCGCGCCACCTGCGCCGTCCGGGCCGCGATCCACTCCCCCGCCACCGCGTTGTCCACCCCCTCCACCAGCACGCCGGCGAACCCCGCCGCGTCGCAGGCGGCGAGCAGGGGGCCGTCATCGGGGCGCACCGCCGACAACACGAACATGGGGATCCGCGGGAACCGCGCCGGCAGCGCGAGCGCGGCCGCGGGCGCGGTCTTCACATCGAGCACCACGGCGTCCACGAGGCGCTGGTACAGGAGCCGCTCGACGGCCGCGAGGGTGCGGCACAGCCGCACGCTCCCGGCATCACGCGGGTAGCCGCGCTTCACCGCGCGCCGCGGCTCGGCTCGAGGGTTGAACACCGGCACGACGGCGGTCATGCGGGCTGCTCCGGGGCGGCGCCGTCCACGACGTGGGCGAGCGCCTGCACCATCGCGGTCGCTTGCTCCAGCACCGCGCGCGCGTTGTCGTAGGAGATCGTGCGGCGGGCCTCCTCGGGGGTGTACCACGCGCAGTCGGTGATGCCCTCCTCCTCCTGCGGGACGCACTCGCCGCGCTTCGACTCGAACAGGAAGAAGTGGCAGAACTTGTGGATCGTCTTGCCGCGGAAGCGGAAGTACCAGTCGATGACGCGAATGGGGCCGTGCCGCACCAGGTCCTTGAGCCCGGTCTCCTCGGCCACTTCGCGGCGCGCGGCGTCGGCGGGGGGCTCGCCGGGTTCGAGGTGGCCCTTGGGGAACCCCCAGTTGCGATAGGAGTCGCGGATCAAGAGGAACCGCGGCTCGCCGCCCGGTCCGCGCCGGAATACGACCCCGCCCGCCGAGGTCTCGCGCTGGGCCCGCCGCTGCTTGCGCCTCACCACACCACCCCACCCCAGAATGCGGAGTGCGGAATGCGGATTGCGGAATTGCTGGGAGAGTTCGATCCCCGGGGTTGGCCGTTGGCTCGACACTCGCGCGGTCCATTCCGCACTCCCCATTCCGCATTCCGCATTGTCTCTAGAAGACGCTGAACGAGAAATACTTCCGCGGGTTCGCCTGGATGTCCGACAGGAGTTGCCGCAGCTGGATCATCGTGAGGGTGGTCTCGCGATACAGGGTCGAGTCCGACACCAGCAGGCCAAGCGTCCCGCTGCGGTTCGCGATGCGCGACATCACGCTGTCGGCCGACACGAGGACGCGCACCAGGCTTTCCTGGTTCTTGTGCGCGGCGTCGAGCAGGTCTCGAAAGTCCTGCGATGCCGATCGCATGTTGGAGCTGGCTTCCGCCGAATTATTGAGGATGGTCGCGAGCTGGCCCTGGTTGGTCGCGGAGTCCACGCGGCCCAGCGTGGCTTGCACCTGCGTCGCCGCCTTGGCGACCGCCTGCGAGCCCTCCCGCAGGTTGGTCCCGACCGAGCCGATCACGTCCGCCTGTTCGTTGGTCACCTGCACCAGCCGGTCGGCGATGCGACCGAAGTCCTTGATCGAGCGACGGAGCTCGTTCACCGCCTCGGAGTCGAACGCCGTCTGGATACGGTTCGACACCGTCGCGATGTCCGTGGCGATGCGGCTGGCTTGCGCGGTGAGCTGGCCGATGTCGGGGAGCGTGGCGCCCGGCCACTTGCCGCTCCCCCCCGCCTGCGCCTCGGCGATCGCCTGCTTGATGTTCGGGTCGTTCGGGAGCTGGTCGAGCGAAACGAGCGAGGCGGCCCACTCGCCGAACAGGGACGCCGACGCCGCGATCACCGCCGGATGGGAGGGTGGCTGCGTGCCGGCGTAGATCTTCAGGTCCGCCTCGACCCAGTTTCCGCTGGCGAGCCGGATTCCCTCCACGCGGCCGACGCGGACGCCACGCAGGACGACCGGGTCCCCGACGTTCAGACCGCCGACGGTCCGGAACCGGGCGGTGTAGACCGCCTCCGTCCGACCGATGTGGGCACCCGAGAGCCACAAGGCGCCGCCTACCACGACCGCGAACGCCGCGATCACGACGAGGCCGACGACGAACTCGTTCTCGCGCTTCACCCGGGGCGTCCCTCAATGAACTGCCGGACCACGGGATCCTCCGTCTGCTGGATTTGCTCCACGGTTCCCACCTGCCGGATCTTGCCCTCGTACAACATGGCGATGCGATCACCGACCGCATAGGCGCTGCGCATGTCGTGCGTCACCACGATGCCCGTCACGCCGAGATGCTCGCGGGTCCGCACCATGAGCTGGTCGATCACCGCCGAGGTCACGGGATCGAGGCCGGTGGTCGGTTCGTCGTACAGGAGGTAGCGGGGTCGCAGGGCGATGGCGCGCGCGATGCCCACCCGCTTCCGCATCCCGCCCGACAGCTCGGCCGGGTGCGTCTCCTCCGCACCCGTCAGGTCCACGACCGCCAGCGCTTCACGCACGCGCTCCGCGATTTCGTCGTCGGAAAGGTCGCGCCGCCTGAGCCCCAGCGCGACATTGTCGAATACGGTCATCGAATCGAACAGCGCCGCGAACTGGAAGACGAATCCGATGTCGCGTCGCAGCGCCATCAGGGCGTCCCGCTCGAGGGTCGACACCGCGCGGCCGTCAACGATGACGTCTCCGGCATCGGGCTGCAACAACCCCACCACGTGCTTCAGAGCCACGCTCTTGCCGGTGCCCGAGTACCCGATGATGACCACCGTTTCCTGGTCGGGCACCGTCAGGGTGAAGCCGGCGAGCACCGGCTTCGCGCCGAAGCTCTTGTGCAGGTCCTGGAACTGGATCACCGCAGCAACACCAACGCCCAGAACGCATCCAGCACGAGCAACAGCACGGCCGAGTAGACGACCGCGCGGGTGGTGCTCAGGCCTACGCCCTCCGCGCCGCCGCGCGTGCCCAGCCCGACGACGCACCCCACCAGCGTGATCGTGAAGCCGAACGTGGCGCTCTTGAACAGGCCGAACCAGGTGTCCTTGAACCGATAGAACAGCTTCAGGCCCTTGATGAACTCCGGGGTCGTGAGGTCGAGCAGCGCCAGGCTCGCAATCCAGCCGGTGAGGATCCCCGTGACGATCGCGAGCGCCACGATGATGGGAAACATGGCGGTGCCGGCGAGCACCCGGGGGAGGACGAGAAAGCTCTGGGGGTCGTACGCGAGCGTCTCGAGCGCGTCCACCTGCTCGGTGACCCTCATGGTCCCGAGCTCGGCCGCCATGCTCGCGCCGACCCGCCCCGCCAGCGCGAGCCCGGCGAGCACGGGGCCAAGCTCCAGCATCATCGTTTTCCCGACCAGGGTGCCGACGAAGTAGAGCGGGACGGTATTTCTGAAGGTGTAAGACGCCTGGAGGGCGAGTACGACGCCGGTAAACGCGGCGATGAACAGGGCGACGGGAAGGGAGTCCACACCGACCCGCCGCAGCTGGACGAGCGTCAGCCGCCCCCAGACGTCCACGTCGGGAACGGCGCGCGCCAGGTCCCCCATGAAATGTCCGAAGCGGCCGACCATCTTAACGACGGCGACGGTCCTTCGGCCGATCCGCTCGATCACGGGCTTAAAGTACAGTTCCAAGCGACAAGACGCCAAGCCGCAAGCGGTTGACAGCGAAAAGTGGCCAGTGGAGACCACTGACCACTCTTAGACTGTGAACCGCTTACGGCTTGGCGTCTGTAAACCTTACCGACGACTGTTCGCTCTAGGCTGCGAAGCTTGCGAGGGCCTTTCCCACCTCGCCGTCCCGCAGCCGCTTGAGCGCGCGATCCCGCAGCTGGCGCACGCGCTCGCGCGTCACACCGAGCATCCCACCGATCTCTTCGAGTGTATGCTCGCGGCCGCCGTCCAGCCCGAAGTACAGACGCAACACCTTGGCGTCGCGGCGCTGCAACGTGTTCAGCGCCTGCTCGATTTCGTCCGACAGGAACCGGTCCATCGCCTGATCTTCGGTGTCGGGGAGATCCTCGGCGATGAAGCGCTCGATCAGCGAGCGGTCGCCGTCGGGATCGAGCGGCGCATCGAGCCGCACGTCGCCCGTGTTGAGCGCGGCGAGCGACTGCACCACCTCGAGCGACAGCTTGGTGGCGTCGGAGATCTCCTCGGGCGTGGGCTCGCGCCGGAGCGTCTGCCGCAGGAACTCGGCCGTGCGCACGATGCGCGACAGATCGGCGGTGCGGTTCAACGGCACGCGCACGGTGCGCCCCTGGCGCGCCAACGCGGCGAGGATCGCCTGGCGGATCCACCACACGGCGTACGAGATGAACTTCACGCCCTGGTCCGGGTCGAACTTCCGGGCCGCCGTGAGCAGCCCGACGTTCCCCTCGCCGATCAGGTCGGTGAGGGGCAGGCCACGGTTCTGATACTTCTTGGCGACCGAGATCACGAAGCGCAGGTTGCGCTTCACCAGCTCCTGCATCGACTCCTGGTCGCCGGCGCGCACCTTCCGGGCGAGCGCGATCTCCTCCTTCTGGGTGAGGAGGGGCGTCTTCGACACCTCGTGGAGGTACTGGTCGAGGATGTCGCGCTCGTGCTCATGGGTGCCGAGGCCGGAGAGCAGACCCCGACGCCGCCCGCGCTTCTTGGCGGGGGCGGGCTTCGCCGGGGCGGCGGCCGCGACAGCGCGGGCGGCCGCGCGGGGCTTCGCCCGGGCGGGGGAGGTGGTCTTCTTCCGTCGGATGTGCTTGGGCATATCTATCAGTCCCGGATCACCCTGTGTTACCGGACACAGGCCGAAAAGTTCGCGTACGGGCGCAAAAACGCTTGACACCGCTACAACGTCCAGATAAGATGCCGTGTTCCCGCCGGACCGCGTTTTGCGGGGCCCAATATAACGGGGGCGTAGCTCAGTTGGGAGAGCGCGTGAATGGCATTCACGAGGTCAGGGGTTCGATCCCCCTCGCCTCCACTGGACGGGCGGCAAGGGCGGCACGGGGGCGGTAAGGGGCGGGGGCGGTACAAAGAACCCCACTGAGCGGTTAGATTGGCCGACGGCACGCGGGAATAGCTCAGTTGGTAGAGCACAACCTTGCCAAGGTTGGGGTCGCGGGTTCGAGTCCCGTTTCCCGCTCTCCATGGCGACGCGGGGTGGAGCAGTCTGGTAGCTCGCCGGGCTCATAACCCGGAGGTCGTGGGTTCAAATCCCACCCCCGCTACTCGAATGCGGATTGTGGATTGCGGATTGCGGATTGAGGCTCGGATGGCACCTTCAATCCGCAATCGCCAATCCGCAATCCGCAATTTGTTGAGGGCGGTTAGCTCAGTTGGTTAGAGCGCCACGTTGACATCGTGGAGGTCACTAGTTCGAGTCTAGTACCGCCCACTCGCGCCCATAGCTCAACTGGATAGAGCGCTTGACTACGGATCAAGAGGCTGGGGGTTCGAGTCCTCC
>Ga0209239_1001937_pt1 | contig 12383 bp, 10 predicted proteins | sample GraSoi013_2_20cm_FD_185824 | JGI IMG/M metagenome (GOLD analysis project Ga0209239, IMG submission 185824) | Grasslands soil microbial communities from the Angelo Coastal Reserve, California, USA - Sample 10_02_2013_2_20cm (SPAdes) (version 2) | ecosystem: Environmental > Terrestrial > Soil >...
AAAGTGGGGCCAATTGATTATGGTCAAGTGCGGGCAACGAAACCGCCGCTACTGGCGCAAGCGGCGCGAAATTTTTTGCAGCATGCCCCGGGGGATGCACGATCTCGGTTCGATGCGTTCTGCTCCGAGAATTCCTGGTGGCTGGAAGATTTTGTCCTTTACGACACTTTACGTGATCGCTATGGCAAGAAATGTTGGAACCAATGGCCGCGCGAACTGGCACGGCGTGAGCCCGCTGCTTTAGAGAAGGCACGCTCCGACCTCGCCTCTGAACTCGCGACTCGCCGTGTTATTCAGTTCTTTTTTTACGAGCAATGGCATGCTTTGCGTTTGTATTGCGCGCAAAAATCAATACGTGTAGTGGGTGACATTGCCATTTTTGTGGATTACGACAGCGCGGACGTTTGGGCGCATACCGAACTGTATCGCTTGAATGAGAACCTTGATCCTGACGTCGTTTCCGGCGTTCCGCCTGATGCGTTTAGCGCGACCGGGCAACGCTGGGGGAATCCGCTTTACAACTGGGATGTCATGCGGGCGCGCGGTTACGAATGGTGGATTCAGCGGCTGCGCTGGGCTACGCAGACCTGCGATTACATTCGTCTTGATCACTTCCGTGGTTTCGCCCAGTTTTGGGAAATTCCCGCGCATCACGACACAGCTATGAACGGTCATTGGGTGGACGGCCCGCGAGATGAGCTATTCGTCAAGCTGCGCGAGGCTCTTGGTGGTCTGCCGTTCTTTGCTGAAGACCTCGGCTACATCACGCCCGATGTGCACGCGTTGCGAGAGAACCACAAAATACCAGGCATGGCAGTGCTTCAGTTTGGATTTGGTGATCCGGGCGCACACGTTTATTTGCCCCACCGGCTCACGTCCGATCGCGTGGTCTACACGGGAACGCATGATAATGACACGACGTTGGGATGGTGGAAAACAGCGAGCGATCACGAGCGTCGCGCCGTGGAAGCGCTGGTCGGACGCTGCGAGGATGGAGTGAACTGGTCCTTTATCCGGCTGGCGCAGAGCTCGGTGGCGAGTCTTTCTGTGGTTCCCATCCAGGATGTCCTGGGGCTGGGCAGTGAAGCTCGGCTGAATACCCCCAGTAAGCATGACGGCAATTATCACTGGCGAATGCAGCCCGGATCGCTCACGCGCGAGTTAGCGGACAAGCTGTCGCGCTTGGCGGAAGTTACCGATCGCCTGCCGCGTCCTATACAGCTTCCAACAGAGCAGGAATTCTTCGCATGAAACCTTCCCTTTCCGCGACTTGGGCGGGGCAAAGCCCCGCCCCCACACAAAGTCTATCTCACCTAAAGCCCTGTCCACAGTTTTACTTCTGCACTCTCTTGCTTCAACCAATCTTGTGTGGGGACGGGGGCTATGCCCCGTCCAGCAGGATCGAAGATTTGTGTCTTCCTGTTGAGCGCGCGAAAGAAGGGCTCCAGAAAGAAAAAAGCCGGGATCTTGCGATCCCGGCATGCAGTTGGTGGTTGCCCGGATAATCCGTGATTCGCTGGGTGCGGATGCCCGCACCGCAAGCGAGCCTCTATCTTGCCGCGTTATGCCGACTTGCGTATCGCGGCAGGGAATTCGATCACCTTGCCGCGTTGTTCCGGGGGGAGCCATTTCACTCTCTTGTGAAAACGTGCCGGAATGTAGAACTCAATCACTTGCGCCATAGCCATCCTCCGATCCACCCGCCAGCGGACCCCACGTTCCTGTATAGTCACCGCGAAGGCCGTCCGCTTCAATTACCTAGTTAGATGCCAGCAGGAGAGGAAAGTGGCGGGGTGATTTCCGCGTAGGCTTAAGGCAGCATTAAGGTTGAGCTGGCGAGCACGCGCGTTGACCCTATTGCGTCCGGCATGCTATAAAAGCACGTTTTGTGATCGAGGCTGCGCGGGGCAGGAGTCTGCCTGCTTGCTGCGTAGCCGGCGCAAATCAACCGACGCGGCCAAGCTCAGCAATCCTTTTCAAGTCTTGCAGTGGAAGCGTGTTCGGAACTCCGGCAATGCGCTCCCTGGCGCTCCGGTAAGGAGCGTTTGGTCATGCTGTGTACCGGAATGTGGCTCTTGAACTCGTGAACATCTGACAAGTTCTCATCTGGAGGAATTCCTATGCGCATCTGGCTCGCGAGTGTTGCGTCCCAAGGATGCCGAATTGGAAAGATCGTGGCGGGTGCTGTTGCAGTCATTGCCCTAACCACGTGTGCCTTTGGCCAATCTTCTTCTGAAGTAGGCGGCGAGGCAAACCTGAAACTTCCCGACCTGTCACAGGTCAACTTTCTTGGAATGGACGGCCACCGGTTGCTACTGATCGGGATTCTCTTCTGTGTTTTCGGCCTCGGATTTGGGTTGGTGATTTACACGCGGCTGAAGAATTTGCCAGTGCATCGCGCGATGCGCGAAATTTCTGAACTGATTTACGAAACTTGCAAGACCTACCTGATTACGCAGGGTAAATTCCTGTTGCTGCTGTGGGCGTTTATCGCTGTTGTCATCATCCTTTATTTTGGCGTGCTGCTGAAATATGAGGCCATGCGCGTGGTCATTATTCTTATGTTCAGCGTGGTGGGGATTGCCGGAAGCTACGGGGTGGCGTGGTTCGGCATTCGCGTGAACACGTTCGCGAACTCGCGGACAGCCTTTGCCAGCCTGGGCGGCAAGCCTTACCCGATTTATCGGATTCCGCTTGAAGCCGGCATGAGCATTGGCATGATGCTGATCAGCGTCGAGCTGTTAATCATGCTGTTCATCCTGCTGTTCATTCCGGGTGATTACGCGGGACCATGCTTTATTGGATTTGCCATCGGCGAGTCGTTGGGAGCGGCAGCGCTGCGAATTGCCGGCGGAATTTTCACCAAGATCGCCGACATCGGCTCTGATCTGATGAAGATCGTATTCAAGATTAAGGAAGATGATGCGCGGAACCCGGGCGTGATCGCCGATTGCACGGGCGACAACGCGGGCGATTCGGTCGGGCCATCGGCCGATGGATTCGAGACTTACGGTGTCACTGGCGTCGCGCTGATCACGTTCATTCTGCTGGGCGTGAAAGAGCCGACGGTGCAAGTTCAGTTGCTGGTGTGGATCTTTGTGATGCGCGTCATGATGCTGGTGGCGAGCGCTGTCGCCTATTTCCTAAATGGGGCGATTGCCAAGGCGCGTTATGGCCATGTGCAGGAGATGAACTTCGAAGCCCCACTGACCTCATTGGTCTGGATCACATCGCTGGTTTCGATTGTGCTGACCTACATTATTTCTTCGCTCATCATTCCGCAGCTAGGCGGCGACCCGACACAGTGGTGGAAGCTGGCGTCGATCATCTCCTGCGGAACACTAGCGGGAGCAATCATCCCTGAGCTGGTGAAAGTATTCACTTCGACGGAATCGCGGCACGTGAAAGAAATAGTGATTTCGGCCCAGGAGGGCGGAGCGTCGCTGGATATTCTTTCCGGCTTTGTGGCAGGAAATTTCTCGGCTTACTACCTCGGATTTTCGATGGTCATTCTGATGTCCATCGGATACTACTTCAGCACAATGGGTTTGGGCGCACTGATGGTAGCGGCGCCAGTCTTCGCCTTTGGGCTGGTGGCGTTCGGATTTTTGGGAATGGGACCGGTGACGATCGCCGTGGATTCGTATGGGCCAGTGACCGACAACGCGCAATCGGTTTATGAGCTTTCGCTGATCGAACAGGTTCCGAATGCAAAGCAGGACCTCAAGCGAGATTTCAATATTGATGTGAACTTTGAGCGCGCCAAGGACCTACTCGAAGCCAATGACGGCGCCGGCAACACATTCAAGGCAACCGCCAAACCGGTGCTGATTGGAACGGCCGTAGTGGGTGCTACGACGATGATTTTTTCTATCATCATGGCGCTGACCAAGGGTCTGACGGAAAACGTCGGCAATCTTTCGCTCTTACATGCGCCGTTTGTTTTGGGACTGATCACCGGCGGAGCAATGATTTATTGGTTCACGGGCGCTTCCACGCAGGCGGTAACTACGGGCGCTTACCGCGCAGTCGAGTTCATTAAAGCGAACATTCGGCTGGAAGGAGTGGAGAAAGCCTCGGTGTCCGACAGCAAGAAAGTTGTGGAGATCTGCACGCAGTACGCGCAGAAGGGCATGTTCAATATATTCCTCGCGGTCTTTTTCGCCACGCTGGCGTTTGCCTTTGTCGAGCCCTTCTACTTCATTGGATATCTGATCTCGATCGCTGTTTTCGGTTTGTATCAGGCGATCTTCATGGCGAACGCCGGCGGCGCCTGGGACAATGCCAAAAAAATTGTGGAAGTTGAATTGAAACAAAAAGGCACGCCTCTGGTGGCGATGAATCCGGTGATCAAATTCACAACCTTGTTCGGCCTGCTGGCAGTGGAGCTTGCGGTGAAATTGACTCTGGAAGCAGGTAGCGCATTGAGCCACGGACTGGCGCTGGCGTTCTTTCTGGTTTCGTTCTTCTTCGTTTACCGATCGTTCTACGGCATGAGAATTGTGAGAGAAGGAGCGACTACTGCCGAAGCTCGGGCGGCGGCAGATTGAGCCGCGAGGTAGACGAAGCACGGGTCTTCTACCCAGCCAAGTGTCGGCGAAGGGGACAATCTTGCCAGCCATCGAGCACATCAATGTTGCTGCAGCTCAAAATACCGAGCGCGAGGGCCATTACCATCAGAGACTCGGAATCAAGCTTCGGAATCAAGCTGAACTGGACTTAGAAAGACGAAATTCTGGAAGTAGTGTGAGGATTAACGCTATGACGCCAGCTACCGTGTGCTTTCCCACGCAGCTTCGGAGAACCGGACGTGTAATCAAATCCAATCCTGCGCCCATTCCGCGCGGGAGGGGCCATGAGCTCTCGAATCGCCTCTACGAGTTCCTGGATGTCCGCATCGTGGCTTTCGAGGCGGCTCTCAAGTTCGGTCAGTTTGGCCACGATCTGCCGATTTGCTGCCAGGGCTTCGCGCATGCGCACGAAAGCGCGCACGACAAAGATGCTCATCTCTATGGCGCGCTGGGAATTCAACACCGTGGCTGCCATGATTGCACCGTGCTCGGTGAAGGCGTAGGGCAAGTAACGCCTTCCGCCGCGGCCCTCGTTTGAGGTTGCAAATTGCAACCTCAAAGATTCGTACTCCGCCGAGGAAAGTTGCAGCACGAAGTCACCAGGAAAGCGGTCTATGTTTCGCTTGACCTGCTGATTCAAACGCTTTACTTCCACGCCGTAGAGCTCGGCGAGGTCCGCATCGAGTATGACTCTGTGCCCGCGTAGAACCAGGATTCTCGACTCTACTCGTCTGGAGAGGACAATCGCTCGTTTTTTCATTTTTCTCCCTCAGGCTTGAAATCACACTCTGTGATCTCAAATTCGTACAAGGGAACTAACTCCGAAGTATAGCTTGAAAATAAGGGCTTCGAAGCCAAAGGCCGAGGTTCCCAATTTCAAAATGGGAAAGAAGTTGCGACGGATCGCACTTACGACGTCAATCACCGCTGAAAATTGCGTACGCACCAAGCTCTGGACCAACGGTGTCCCGCTGGAGGACGCGGCACGCCAGCAACGTTCGAATCTTGCGCGGTTGACGTTCACCGGACGCGGAGATAACTTTGGGCGGGAATCAGTCGTGCTGACGCGTAGCTAATTTTCCGGCTTCAGTTTGCGAATGAAAAGTACAAGCTGCCAGCGCTGCGGCTCGGGAAGCTTACTAAAAGATGGCATGCCGCGATCGGGATTTCCGTTGGTAATCTTCCAAAACAAAGTGCCGTCACTTTGATTCTGCACGACCGGAAGCTGCAAATCGGCAGCATGCTTTTTCACCAGGCCAGAGCCGTCCTGACCATGACATTCCGTGCAATTTCGCAAAAAGAGTTTCTTGCCTCCCGCGGCAGCGTCGGGCTTGCGAGCCAACGGATTCGGCTTCATTGCGGCATCTTGTGGGACGCGCCAGTTGGGGTCGGGCTGATATGCGCTGTTCTGCGCGAGCATAATGCTCACGAGCCCAAAGATGGCGGATAGAATCCAGCACCTCACGGCTTGGCTCCAAACAGCCGAGCTAGTTTTGTGCTGAATCCGCGAATTTCGTAGCTGTAGCCGAGGCGCAGCAGCGCCGGGCTGCTGCCATGAGTCAATCCGATTGCAGGAGAAAACCGCAGGCTGGTGTTGTCGCTGATCTGCCAGGAAATTGCCGGCGCGGCATAATGAGCCGTGTCATGCAAGCCGAAGCCCTGCGTCGTGCCCAACCCGCCGTACAGCTCTACCCCAGCAATGAAGTTTTCACGGCAAAAGCGGCAGTTCTTGCCGGAAGCCAGCGTGGCCAGCGGCCGCGCTACTGCCAGCGCATATCCGAACTCGAAACCTTCGTTTTCAGAGAGATTCTTCTCCACAATGAAGTTCTCTGAAATATTCCAATCGTGCGCGGTGCTGGAGAGAATCAACCTAGTTTCAAGCTCGTGAGCCCGAGTTGCGCGCAATTCGGCGTTGCTCTCATTAAGCTCAGGCGCGGCGCCAACAATTTCTTTCCGGATGCGGCTGGCCTCATTGATATTCTCGTATTCCAGATAAAGGACAGGGTTTATCCAATGCTCGCGCGCAAGGGGACGAAACCGATTCTCGATTCGCCATCCGGTGAAGATGGCGCTGTCACCAGCAGTAGACTGCCCTTCCAGGTATAGCTCCGAAGTCCAACGCCCAGTGACGCCGTATTCCAGCTCCAGGTAAGGCGCAAAGAACCAATGCTGCCCTGCGCGCGGGACACCCACCGTGCTGGAGGTCTCGATTTCCAAATTTCCCGGTTCTTCCAAATGATGATCGTACGTTACGAAATAAGGAGACTCCTGGGCCTGCAAAGTGACTGAAGCGAACAGGGAAAAAGCAAAAAGTGCGATGTAGGCTAGGCGCATACTATTTGCAACTGAGTTGCATTTGAAAGAGCAGTAAACAATCTAATCACTGGGACAGCAACCGTCAATGTATTGGCTGCTTTTTTGTTGCGATGCCGTTGCAACCAGTTGCAACTCACGAAGGCAGGCTGCGGCAACGAGAGCAGTAGCCGCCGATCTCCATACGTGTAACCAAAATATGGAACTGGCACTCGCGCTGGATTTGCCCTTTGAGACGGTCGAAAAGATCGCTCTCGAACTCCAGGATTTTCCCGCAACGCAGGCATGCCATGTGCAAATGATCGCGCTGCGGCCTACGTTCGTAAAAATGCTTCTCCCCCTGGAGGTGCATTAAATCCAATTCATCGATCAGGCCATGCCGTTTGAGCAGCTTCAAGGTGCGATACACGGTCACCCGATCAATTCCAGGATCGATCTTGCGCGCCCTGCGAAGAAGTTGGCTGGCATCGAGATGCTGCTGGGCGGTTTCCACAACGCTGAGGATCGTGCGGCGCTGGCGGGTCATACGCAGTCCGCGAGATATAAGCTCGGCTTGCAACCTACCGGGTTGTTCAGTTTCCGGAAGAGGCATATTCGCAACTCGATTGCAACTAGCTTAACACGAGCACACCTTCGCCCGGAGCTTCAGACATTAGAGAAAGGGACTTGTCCATGCTCATTAGTTATATCCCTTCATCTTTTCTTTTACGCTGCGCGCCAGCTTCTCGATCGCTTCCGCTTTTTTGAGTACATCCAATGAAAGGACGTTTTCGTTGCTTTTGTCGACATATTGCTTCAACTCGGTCGCGAGCTTTAGCAGCTTGTCAGTATCGCGTTTCAGATCGGCCTGGCGCTCCTGGCTGGCTTTTTTGGCCATGCCTCTCTCCACTCTGGCGCGCTCCTCATCTTCGGGCGGCTTTTGTTCGATCCCGGGAATCCGCTGCTGCTGCAGAGGTCCCGTCAACGCAGCAACTGGAAACATTATCGCGACAATCAAGAATCCAACTGCTAGAAGTCTGAATCGCACGCTCACCTCGAAAGAGACGCAGAATTATCTCGATTATACGTTCGGCGAGGCGGCGGAGGCAGCGTGGCTGCGCTTGCTATAATCGCCGTTCACCATGAGTACTCTTTCAGATTTCGTTGTCGTCGACGCGGGCAATCTTCCCGCACTGCTTCGCGACTGGCGTGAGGACACGGCTACCTTTCTCCATCATGACATGCCGAAGCTGGTAGTTATCGTGGTGGGGGCTTTGGTGTTGAGCCGCCTGCTGCGGGTCATGGTTCGCCGAATCGCCGCGCTGCAAGAGAAGAAATTACCCTCTGGTATTCGCGCGCAAAAAATTCGCACCATGGCCAGCGTGATTACCAGCGTCGGAGTCTTCGTAATTTTTTTCTGGGCAGTCCTGCAGGCACTGCCTCTATTTGGCCTGAACCTTGGTCCGCTATTGGCCAGCGCGGGAATTGCGGGCCTGGCAATTGGGTTCGGCGCGCAGACGCTGGTGCATGACTTCATCAACGGATTCTTCATCCTGCTAGAGAATCAATACGACATTGGCGACAACGTTCGCATAGCCGGCGTAAAAGGCACAGTCGAAGCCATGAGCTTGCGCCACACCTTACTGCGCGATGAGGACGGTACGGTTCATTTTGTCCCCAACAGTGAAATCAAGATCGTCTCGAACACAACTCGTGATTGGTCGCAGCTTACGTTGCGTGTGACCGTTGCCTACAGTGAGCCTAGCGATCGAATCGTAAAGCTGTTGCAGGAAATAGGAGATGAAGTGCGCCATGACCCGGCTTATGCCGAGGACATTGTGAGCGATATTGAAGTACCAGGGATTGATCGGGTCGGAAATGGTGAGGCGGAATATCTGATGCTGGTCAAGACGCGCCCGAATAAGCAATATGCGGTGAGCCGCGAACTGCGCCGGCGAATTAAAGACTGTTTCCATAAGCAGAACGTGCAGACTCCGGGGCCCGGCAGGATGTATGTCGTGGATCAGGATCAAGCTAGCTGACAGCAGAAATCAGTGAATCTCATTTCGAGCAGCGCTCGCTGGAAACCGAAAACAATTGCTGGCTAAGGCGGAAATTTTCGTCTCACGAGCGGAGGCGTTCCGCCCTCGCTTAATCTTTTTTCGTTATCTCCTGCACCGCGCGATAAGCCTGATCGATAGCGCAATCGGTATACGCATAAGCGCCGGCATCGGCGTTGGCGATTGCCAGGCGACCGAACGGCTTGCGCGCAATCTCGCATGGAGTTTCGCCCTCCAGCCAGAATTTATCCCACAACGAGTTGTATTCATACGCGTACCCATGCGGCCAGCGATTGACGGTGATCGCGGTTATATCGCGAGCGGGATCGAAGCCACCCGGCCCGAGTGCGCGCGCGAGCTGCTCGCGAACGTTAAGCTCCATGGTCTCAAACTTCGTTGCAAAAAGTTCGCCGCGGCCGATGCGATGTTGCTCGCGAGCCGGCCGGCCCGACTTGCAGGGCGTTCTCATCATGTGAATCACGATCGGTTCATCCGGTTTACGCGAGCAGTGGTAATCGCCAATGCTGACCGGCAGATCAAGATTGAAAAATGTGTGATATCCGGCGGGAGAATAAACGCTGCTAGCTCCAAGTTTCTGGAACGGCTCCCAGTTGCGAATTGCAACATTCGTGTAAAGCAGCGGAACCTTTGCCGCCGAGGCGAGCGCCTCTTTCTGCTTATCCGGCAACTCATCGCAGATATAGGGGATCACGACGTGCCAACATGCGAGGATACAGTTCGCAGCCTGAACCGTTCGCAGCTTACCGTCGCGTACATACGCAATCTCGACACCTTTGGCGCTGGCTGCGTCACCCTGATGTCTTACTCGCACCACTGTGCTGTTCAGACGGATACGCACCGGCGAGTCTTCTTGATCCAGCTTGGCGTAGTTTGCGCGTGCGGTAACAATGTCGGTCGCAGAACTTCCAGGAATCGCCTTCGGAATCAGTTTGCGCACCAGCAGCCGCGCGATGGAGGCATTGCCATCGGGAAAATGGAAAAAGTATCTCTCCGCTTCCTCGTTGGGAATGGCGTCCCGGTTCATGCCTTTCCCCGGCGCCGGGTCGAGATTCATCCCCTGAAACCCGGGAGCATCGAGTCCCCACGCATCCTGCGCAGACACAGCATCGAAACCGACTCCGAACAGCGGCTGCGGAGTGGCGGACAAGAGTTTAATGATCTGTTCATCCACCTGGACGAGTTCGCGCAAGAAATTCTCGTAGCTCATGCGCGCCAGCCTAGCCTTTTTCTCATTGGAACTCAGGCCGGGCAAGTAGTCTTTCTTGTCGTGGTGCAGTCGGTCGTAATCTCGTTTTGCTTTTTCGGAGAGAGGCGCCTCAGTCATGAATTTCTTCCATTCGGCAGAATCTCCTTGTGAGAGATCGGCGCCCTCGCCTCCGCCGTGAGGGACGGGATTCACCACCAATTTGTCCGTGCCAAAGGTTTCCTTATCGAAGAAAATTGCGGGCGCCAGGCCTTGCGAGCGATACAAATCTTTCGACACATATTTGGGGTAAGAAGAGACATCAATTCCCAGCTCTTCGACCATCGCCTTGGCGACAGCGCTATAAGGCGCCGGGCTTTCGATCGAAAACGTGCCCCCATAACCCAGCAGCGTGCGGTCGCCGGAAGGAAATTCGTTGCGCTTGGCGTGTCCACCAAAGTCATCGTGATTATCGAGCACTAGAATGCGCGATTTCGACCCGGCAAACTTGCGGAAATAGTGCGCGGCAGAGAGGCCGCTGATTCCGCCTCCGACAACAACCAAGTCATAGGCTTCACCGGTATCCAGCGGCTTTCCGACTTCATTCCATAGCGTGCCGTCGCGCAAGCTGTGCGCGGCTTCAAAGGAACCGGGATGGCTGCCGCGCAACCCCGTTAACGCGGGAGGGTAGTCGTCCGGCGATTTTTCGGGATCAGCCTGGAGATCGAAAGCAGCAAATAACTGAGAAGGAACAATAGTGGCACCGACCGTCAAAGCGACGCCATTCAGGAAATCGCGCCGCGTGATTTCACGACGCATGCCCAGTTCACGATCATTTGCATCGTCCAATAGAGCCCTCGCCAGAACCCGTTCGGCCCTGTGCCCTGCTGTTATCTAAAGAATGCGCTTGACAAGTGCTGCGCCAGCCAGATTTCCGGTGTTTAGGGATTATCGGCCTTCTTCACCGCCGACTCCGCTCCCTGGAATCCGATGCGACTGTGGGTTCCATCACAAAACGGTTTGGTCACTGATCCACCACAGCGGCACAAAGAGAATGCCGGTTTGCCCGTGAGGTCGTACTTCTGGCCATCGGCATCGACCAATTCGATTGAACCCTCGGGAGCTTCCACGCGGTACGGCCCGTTCTTCCTGACGGTGATTTTCACTGCAGCCATGAAGCCTCCGTTCAAAACGCAGATAAGTAAGCATAAAAAGATACCAGCTTCCGGCGGGAGCTTGCCAGCTTAGGGGTGTTCCTTGCAGCTTATGTTGTCAGCACTGGATAAAAAACCAACGCCAGGTCTCAAGCCGCCGCTGCGCGCGTACCCAGCACCTTTTGATATAGTGCGAGGTACTCGTCAATCATTCGTTTGGCGTTGAAATAATTTCGTGCCAGATGGTAAGCGCGATTCGCATAAGCGCGGCACAGATCGGGCTGGTCACTTAAGCGGCGGATTACTTTCGCCAGGCTGGCTGCGTTATTCGCGCGGAAGTAGAGAGCAGAGTCGCCCCAGATTTCGCGAAATGGCGGAATATCGTTGGCGATAATCGCGCAGCGGGAGAGAGCCGCTTCGAGCGCAGTCATGCTGAAGGGCTCGTAGCGCGAGGTAGCCGCGTAGATGGTCGCGTGGCTGTACAGAGAGCGCAGTTGCGCCTCAGTTTGCGGGCCTTTTAGTGCAACGCAGAGATTGTTGGTCGCAACCTTTACGTCTGCGCGGATGGGAACTTTGGGCGGTTGCACCGCGCCGTCCGCCCCCACAATGCACACCGGAAGCGGATGCGTTTGCTGTGTGAGCAACGAAACCTGCTTACCCGGATCGAGCAAGCGGCCGACGGCAAGCACGGAATCGTCTTTGCTTCCATTCGGATTGAAAAAAATCGGATTCCGGCCGTTGTAGATGACCTGCTCGCGAGCGGCTTGGGTATAACAGGAATGGATGAGGTCGAGCATCCATTCGCTGGGAGCGACGACCACGTCGGCCTCGGCCAGTCCCTCCGAAATTACGTGGCGGTACCACTTCAGCCAGCGGCTTTCTTTGGGCTCGTGTCCATGCACAACTTTCCACCAACTGATGAGGTCCCCATGGGCCACCACCACGCGTGGCACATTCACCGGCAAGCCGCCATAACACATCTGGTTCAGGTGCAGCAGATCGGGTTTCAGTTCCTCAACCAGGTTGACGAGATAATCGGAAGAGTCGTCGAGATCCTGCTCGCCTTCCTGCATCCAGTCGAGACGAAATGCGGTCGGGCGAT
>Ga0209239_1001939_pt1 | contig 12367 bp, 9 predicted proteins | sample GraSoi013_2_20cm_FD_185824 | JGI IMG/M metagenome (GOLD analysis project Ga0209239, IMG submission 185824) | Grasslands soil microbial communities from the Angelo Coastal Reserve, California, USA - Sample 10_02_2013_2_20cm (SPAdes) (version 2) | ecosystem: Environmental > Terrestrial > Soil >...
ACGTGCCCTCCGAGCAGGCGGGCATGGAGGAGTGCGTAAGGTGGATGAAAACGTTTGTGAAAGACGTGCTGATCGAGTTTGTGCCGACCAAACAGCCGTTCTGGACGCTTGCGGAGAGAAGTGCCCGACACTAAAGGACCCATCATATGAAATTCAGACCTTGGCAACACGTGGTTTGCTCCATTGGGCATGCCTCGACGCGGTAAGCTAGTTTCGCGCAGGACAAAAAGCTACTCTAGATAAACAGCCCAAAGTACCCTCATACAGATTGGAGGCCTCATGTTTTTTCGTCTATTGCGCTATGGCGTTGCCGGCGTCTTAATGGCCGGACTCGTTTGCTGTACAGCTCTTGCCCAGGGGAACAGCCAGGGGAAAGGTAAAGGAAAAGGGCATAACAAACACGATGAAGGTGATGACCAAGGAAAACATGGCAAGTACGAGTTTGGAGAGCGCGACCGCGAAGTGATCACGCGCTACTACTCGAATCGCGGATCAAACCTGCCGCCCGGGCTGGCCAAGCGCGGAGGAAATCTCCCACCGGGGCTCGAGAAGCAATTGGAAAGGAATGGCACGTTGCCGCCAGGATTGCAGAAGCGCGTGCAGCCGTGTCCCGTGGGACTCGAACGCCAGTTGCCGCCGCTTCCCGCGGAATACCGGCGCGGCGTGATTGGGGCGCACATCGTCGTCTTCAACAGGAATACGAATGTGATTGTCGATGTTCTGAAGGATGTGGCGCGCTAGAAATTGCCAAGTAGCGACGCGCCAACAAAGAATCGCGCGCGTCCTTACCCGAGATTGAGGGAGCCCGAGTAGCTGACGCGGGCTTTGCCGGATTCGCCGCGCTCGATGCGGCCGATGCGAAAGAATTTTTCGCGGTGCTTCTTCAGGTCGGCTTCCACGGACTTCACTTTTTTCGGCGGAACGACGAGAATCATTCCGACGCCCATATTGAAGGATTTCAGCAATTCGCCAGCGTCGATCTTTCCGAGTCTGGCAAGATATTTGAAGATTGAGGGCACGGGCCACGATGCCAGGTCAATTTCCGCTTTTACTCCACTGGGCAGGACGCGAGGCAAGTTTCCCGGGATGCCGCCGCCGGTGATATGCGCGAGAGCGGAGATCCAGCCCCGGGCGACGATATTCTTCAGCGCGGGCGCGTAGCACAGGTGAGGCTTCAGCAACTCCGCGCCGATCTTATTCCCGACATCCGCGACGTAAGTATCGGATTTCAGCTTTGCAACTTCAAAGACCAGCTTGCGTGCGAGCGAGTAGCCGTTGGTGTGAAGGCCGGCTGAGGGCAGGGCGATCAAAGCGTCTCCGGGCTGGACGCACTTTCCGGTCAGAAGTTTTTTGCGCTCGACAACGCCAACGATAAAACCGGCGAGATCGTATTCGCCGGGCGGATAAAATCCCGGCATCTCCGCGGTCTCGCCGCCGATGAGGGCGCAGCCGGCTTTGCGGCACGAGCGGCTCATGCCTTCGAGAAGCTGTTCGACGACCTGAGGTTCAAGCTTACCCATCGCCAGATAGTCGAGGAAGAACAGCGGCACGGCACCCTGGACAAGAATATCGTTGATGCAGTGATTGACGAGGTCCGCGCCGACAGTGGAGTGCACGCCCATAGCCATGGCGATTTTGAGCTTGGTCCCCACGCCGTCCGCGCTAGAGACGAGCACCGGCTCTCTCCATTTCTTGCGGTCGAGCGCAAAAAGCGCGCCGAAACTGCCGATACCGCCGAGTACGCCGGGAGTGAACGTGCGGCTGGCATGGTGGCGAATTCTTTGCTTCGCGTCATCCGCGACGGCGATATTCACTCCAGCATCGGCATATTTCATGAAAGACCCGCTCGCTTCCGTTCCGTTCTTTCTTGATCGGGGCGTACTCTGCCGCGCGCCGTCACCGATAGGAATTCTTTGAAGCGCCGTGGGGGATCGCGGCGCTATGCGAACAACGACTCTTCGACAAAGTTAAAACGTACGGAAAATCCGGCTCCAGCGCACGACTCGGGGATGCAGAAGGGCGTTCGCATAGGCAAAAAACCGCTCGCGAATCTGTCCCGGTTCCCAAGCCTCCGGCGAAACATTCAGCGACATGTAAATCATGACCGGCGTTCCGATGATGTCCTTTCGCGGAACGCAGCCCCAGAAGCGGCTGTCGTAGGAATTTGCGCGATTGTCACCCATCACGAAATAGCAGTCCGCGGGAACCTTGTACGGCGGGTGCAAATCGTAGGGCTCGCTTGCGCCGGTAGTGTATTTTTCGGTGAGTTTCTGGCCATTGATCCAGACGGCGCCATCGTGAATGTCGATGGTGTCTCCGGGCAGCCCGATGACGCGCTTCACGTAATCCGGCGTGTCCGGAGCGAAGGGCGGCTTGAAGATAATCACTTGCTGGCGCTTGGGAGAACGCCAGAGCGGCACGTGCCAATTGGTGAACGGCACGCCGGCGTCGTAGCCGATGCGGCTCATGATGAGGTGATCGCCGATGAGCAGCGTGTTCTCCATCGAGCCGGAGGGAATGACGCGCGCCTGGCCGATCGTGCCGTTGATGAGCAGAAACACGAGGCCGACCCAGAACCAGGCGATAATCTCCCGCTGAATCTTGGTTTTCACGGGCAAATTTGCTTCTTCCTGCTTTTTCTTTTTTTCAGCTTTCACGTTCCACCACCACCGGCCGCTCTGCGGACGCGGATTCACTGCCGTTGCCTGGCGTTTGTTCGCCGGATTTGCCGTTGGCGGCGCTTTCGCGCACTTCCAACTGGACCAAATCCGTCGGATAAATGCCCGTATAACAAGACGTACAAAACCGACCGGCGGTATCACCGACCGCTCGGCGCAATGCCGGGAGAGAAACGTAGCCCAGTGAATTGGCGCCAAGGAATTTGCAGATTTCTTCCGGCGTGTTGGAAGAGGCGATCAATTCCTCGCGCGTGGGCGTATCCACGCCGTAGTAGCACGGGGAAATCGTCGGCGGGCAACTGATGCGCACGTGGACTTCTTTTGCGCCGACTTCGCGGACCATGCGAACGATTTTGCGGCTGGTGGTCCCACGAACGATGGAATCGTCGACGAGAATCACGCGTTTGCCTTCGATCAAGCCGCGGATGGGATTCAGCTTGAGCTTCACCCCGAAATTGCGGATGGCTTGCGACGGTTCGATGAAGGTGCGTCCGATGTAATGATTGCGGATCAGGCCCATGCGGAAGGGAATTTTTGATTCGAGTGCGTAGCCAACGGCCGCGGGCACGCCGGAATCCGGCACGGGGACGACGATGTCCGCGTCGACGGGATGCTCCTGCGCGAGCAGGCGCCCGAGCATTTCGCGGCTTTCGTTCACGGAGCGGCCGAATATGATGCTGTCCGGACGGGAGAAATAGACATGCTCGAAAATACACTGCTGGAGCTGTTTCTCCGGCGCAAAGTGGATGGACTCGATGCCGGATTTGGAGATGCGCACCATTTCGCCGGGCTCGATCTCGCGGACATATTGCGCGTTGAGAAGATCGAAGGCGCAGGTTTCTGAGGCCACCAACCAGCAGACAAAGCCGCCGGGGGTAGTCAATTTGCCAAGCACCAGGGGACGGAAGCCGCGCGGATCGCGTACGGCGTAAAGCTCATCCTGAGTGAGTACGAGGAGAGAGTAGGCACCTTCCACTTGATTGAGCGCATCGCCAAGGGCGCCAGAAAGATTGCGCGCCTGCGAGCGGGCGATCAGGTGGACGATGACTTCGGTGTCGCTATTGGTCTGGAAGATGGAGCCACGATGCTCGAGCTTGCGGCGCCACTCCGCGGCGTTGGTGAGATTGCCGTTGTGGCCGAGAGCGACCTTGCCCTTGTTGCAGTCGATCATGATGGGCTGCGCGTTGAGAAGAGCTTTATCGCCGGCAGTGGAGTAACGCGTGTGGCCGATGGCGAGGCTGCCCGGGAGTTGCGCGAGGACGCTCGGCTGGAAAATTTCTTCGACTTCGCCCATGGCGCGGTGCACGTGCAACTCTTTGCCGTCGCTGGAAACGATGCCGGCGGATTCCTGGCCGCGATGCTGAAGCGCGTACAGACCGAGGTAGGCGAGATTGGACGCTTCCGGGTGGCCGAAGACGCCGAAGACACCACACTCGTCGTGGAAATGATCGTCGGCGAAAGCGAGTTTTTGGCTCATTTTGCGGTTAGTGCACGTTCAAGAGAATGGACCCAGACGTCGCGCAAAATCTCGAGGGGGCTGTCGATCACGGTGCTCCCTTTATGTTCGATGCGGAAAGAACCTTCGCGGGTGACCTTGCCAAGCTCGCGGGCCGCCACATTGTATTGTCTCGCACTTTCGAGAACGCGGGCAAGTTTTGCGGGCGAGACGGAAACGACGGCTCGTGCGCCGTTTTCACCGAAGAGAACGGATTCCGCGGGGGCGGCATCTTCGAGGCTGACAATTGCGCCGAGAGCGGACGAGGCAAGCCCCGCCCCTGCAGAAGCAAAGCAGGATTCGGCGAGGGTGACGGCCAGGCCGCCGTCGGAAATGTCGTGGGCGGATTCGACGGCGCCTTCGGTGGCGAGCGCTACGAGGCAGTCTTGAAGGCGCTTCTCGGCGGCCAGGTCGATGGCGGGTGGCTCACCGGCGACGATGCCGGCGATGGCCTTTGAATATTCGGAGGAGGAGAATTCGCGGGCGAAGAGAGATTCCTCGCTTCGCTCGGAACGACGGGCCGGGGTCGGATCACCTGCGCCGTCGAGGAGGAGGATGAGGTCGCCTTCGTCGCGGAAAGCAATTTTCAGGACGCGGGATGCGTCGTTAAGAATGCCGAGGACGCCGATGACGGGCGTCGGGTAGATCGATTTGCCGAGGGTTTCGTTGTAGAAGCTGACGTTGCCGCCGGTGATGGGCGTTCCGAGTGCAGTGCAAGCTTCGGCGAGGCCGTCGATGGTTTCGGAAAATTGCCACATCGCTTCGGGCTTTTCGGGACTCCCAAAATTGAGGCAATTCGTGGCAGCGATAGGGTGCGCGCCACTGCAAGCCACGTTGCGGGCGGCTTCCGCGACCGCGTGCATTGCACCGACGCGAGGATTCAACTGGCACCAGCGGCCATTGCCGTCGGTAGAGAGCGCGAGAGCGCGCTTCACAACTCCCGTTTTCGGGTCCTTGATGCGCACGACAGCGGCGTCGCTCGCACCGGGGCCCGCCAAGGTATTGGTACGCACGGAAGTGTCGTACTGCTCGGTGATCCAGCGCTTGGAGGCGATGGCGGGCGAAGCCAGCAGCTTCCCGAGATTCGCCGTGAGATTCGCGCCTTCGGGAGCGAATGCGAACCAATCTTTTTCCGTCTGGATGCGCGGTGACGGCGCGGCGATGGGGCGATGGTAGACCGGACCTTCTTCCGCGAGCGGATGCGCGGGAATTTCCGCGGCGACGCGGCCATTGTTGTTGATGCGGGCGATGCCGCCTTCGGTGACCTGGCCCACAACGACGGCGTCGAGGCCCCACTTCTTGAAAACGGCCAGGACTTCATGCTCCAGGCCGTTTTCGGCGACCAGGAGCATGCGCTCCTGCGATTCGCTGAGCATGATTTCGTAAGGCGTCATGCCGGTTTCACGCTGCGGAACTTTGGCGAGATCGATTTCGATGCCGGTGCCGCCGCGCGAAGCCATTTCCATCGTGGAGCAAGTGAGTCCGGCTGCGCCCATGTCCTGTATCGCGACGACCGCGCCTGTTTGCATGGCTTCAAGGCAGGCTTCGAGCAACAGTTTCTCCATGAAGGGGTCGCCGACTTGCACGTTCGGGCGTTTCTGCTTCGACTCTTCGGTGAATTCGGCGGAGGCGAGCAGCGATGCGCCGTGAATTCCGTCGCGGCCGGTTTTTGCGCCGACGTAAATCACGGGATTGCCGATGCCTTTGGCTTTGGCGAGAAAGATTTCTTCTTTCTTGGCGATGCCGAGCGCGAGCGCGTTGACGAGCGGATTTTGTGAGTAGCAGGGCTCGAAGGCAACTTCGCCGCCGATGGTGGGAACGCCAAAGCAATTTCCATAGCTCCCGATGCCACGAACGACGCCGTCGAGGATGCGGCGGTTTCTCGCGGCATCTTCCGCGATGGTGTTTTTGCTCGGCGTGATTTCGCCGAAGCGTAGGGAATCGAGAACGGCGATGGGACGCGCGCCCATGGTGAAAATGTCGCGCAAAATGCCGCCCACGCCTGTGGTCGCGCCCTGGAATGGCTCGACGTAACTCGGATGATTGTGCGATTCGATTTTGAAGGCGGCCACGAGGCCGTCACCAATGTCCACGACGCCGGCGTTCTCTCCCGGACCTTGCACCACGAGCTTGCCGCGCGTGGGCAGGCGCTTCAGGTGGACTTTGCTGGACTTATAGGAGCAGTGCTCGCTCCACATCACGCTGAAAATGCCAAGCTCGGTAATGTTCGGGTCGCGACCAAGGATTTGCTGGATGCGCGCGTATTCCTCGCGCGTTACGCCATGTTCGGCGGCGATTTCGGGAGTAACTCGAATTTCGGTGCTAGCGGTGGCCATGTTTCAGACTTGCAACAACGAACGGATACTGCGAACGCTACATTTCACGCTGTAGCCTTTGCCGCGCCAACGAGCGCTTCCACCATGGAGCGGAAAATCACGAGACCGTCGGCGGAGCCGAGGGCGGACTCTACGGCGCGCTCGGGATGGGGCATGAGGCCGGCGACGTTGCGTTCGCGATTGCAGACTCCAGCGATATTGTGAACTGTGCCGTTGGGATTGCCGGCTGCGTCGTCTTTTCCGTCGGGAGTCGTGTACCGGAAAATCACCTGGCTGTTTTTCTCAAGCTCTGAAAGCGTCGATTCATCGCAATTGTAGTTGCCGTCGGAATGTGCGATGGGAATCTTAAGGATCTGGCACTTCTGCGCGGCATTCGTGAACGGCGTGTCCGTTTGCTCGACGCGAATGTGGACGTGGCGGCAGATGAAACGCAGGCCGCTGTTGCGCATCATTGCGCCGGGAAGCAGACCCGCCTCGCAAAGAATCTGGAAGCCGTTGCAGATGCCCAGGACCATACCGCCGGTCTTGGCGAATTTCTCGACGGACTTCATCACCGGCGAAAATCGCGCGATGGCGCCAGTCCTCAAATAGTCGCCGTAGGAGAATCCGCCGGGCAGGATGACGGCGTCGCAATTCGCGAGATCCTCGGATTGGTGCCATATGAATTCGACGGGCTTTTGCAGGACGTTGCCGATGGCGTAAAAAGCGTCGTGGTCGCAATTGGACCCGGGGAAAACGACGACTCCAAATTTCATGAGGTGCCAGCCCCCTGTGGGATTGCGCGACCTCCTATTTTAGCACAGACGGAACAGGGCTACTCGCCGCGATACCAGCGGCGACAACGTTGCAGAAAATGGTCGCCCACATCGGAACTGCCTGGAACGGCTTTCCCAGGCGGTTCGTGCCGGTTTCTCCAGCGTTCGCGCACCACGAGAATCGAAAACACCATCAAGACACACGGAGATCAATGCGGCATCGGCGGCTCGAGAATAAGGAGTGGCGGCGAGACTGAGGAGTAGCAGCGACCCAAGAAACAGAGTCCACGCTACTGCCTTTCTCCTCATCGCTGCGCTCCTGGAGGGGGATCTCTACTTTCGTTTCTTGGTTCTTTTGCGGCGCTTCGATTTCTTCGCGGCTTTCTTTGGTTTTTCAGCGGCGGCCAATTCGCGGCGTTTTTTTGCGGCCCAGCCAGGCTTGTTGACCTGGCGGCCGCGGGCGATTGCCAATCCATCGGAAGGGACGTTGTCCGTGATGGTCGAACCCGCGCCAACGTACGCGCCGTCACCAACGCGCACGGGCGCGACGAGGGCCGTATCGCTACCAATGAAGACTTTGTTCCCGATCGATGTCGGATACTTGTGGAAGCCATCGTAATTGCACGTAATCGTGCCCGCGCCGATGTTGCTCTTCGCTCCGATCTTGGCGTCGCCCAGATACGAGAGGTGCATGGCCTTGGTGCCTTCGCCGATGGTGCTTTTCTTGAGCTCGACGAAATTGCCGATGCGCGAGCCGGCTTTCAGGTGATTGTTCGGTCGCAACCGCGCAAAAGGCCCAATAATGACGCCGTCGTCGAGCCGGCTTTCTGCCACAACGCAATGGGGCTCGACGGTCACGTGGTCGCCGAGGATGGCGTCGGTGAGTACGCTGCCGGTTCGAATGGTGCAGTGCGCGCCGATTTTGGTTTTGCCCAGCAACTGCACTCCGGGTTCAATGATGGTGTCTTCGCCCGCGGTCACGTCCGGATCGATCAGCACCGTCTCCGGCAACTGGATAGTGACACCGCTATCCATCAGCTCGCTCCGCTTTCGCTCTCGGAATACGCGGTCGACTTCGGCAAGGTCCGCACGTGTGTTGCAGCCAAGCACTTCGCGCGAGTCGGCGGCCACCTGTGCCAGGACGGTCTCGCCCTTGGCGTTGAGCACGCCGATGGCGTCCGTCAGGTAGAGTTCGCGATGCTTGTTGTTGGGCTTCACCTGGGCCAGCGCGGGCCAGAGTTTCTCCAGTGTGAAGCAATAAATCGCCGAATTGATTTCATTGATTTCGCGCTGTTCGTCGGTAAGCTGCGAATCCTCGACGATGGCGGAGACCGCCGTCTCGGTCTTGCGGACCACGCGGCCGTAGCCGGAAGGATCGGCCAGCACCGCAGAAAGAATGGTCGCCGCGGCATTCCCGCTGTGATGCGCGGCGACCAGCGCCTTCAAAGTTTCCGGGCGCACGAGGGGAGCGTCGCCCGGAAGAACCACCGCAAACTTCGCCCGTCCTAAGGTGCGTTTGGCCACTTGCACGGCATGACCGGTGCCGTTTTGCGGCCGTTGCAGCACGGTGAGCGCCCCGCGCGGCGCGACAACCGCTGCGACCTGTTCCGCCTGGTGGCCGACTACCACCACGGTTTCGCGCGCCTTCAGCGGTTCGCAAGCCCGCACAATTTGCTCGACCAGCGTTCGTCCACCGGCGCGGTGCAGCACCTTTGCCAGACTGGACTTCAGCCGCGTGCCTTTGCCGGCCGCGAGAATCACAATGGCGAGATCATTGTTGGACATAGTTTCGAGCCATTCTGCGGGAGCGGCGGATATTTCGCAACGGAGGGTTGCTCGCGACGCAGCGAATCGCTAATCAGCGGCGGGGACGGGGGAGAGGGCGGTCAAGTAGGCTTCGCTTTCGGGGAGGGCCGCTTCGCCCGTCGTGATGGTCCAGAGCGAGGGGTCATCCAGGAGGCGGCTGACAAGCTGGGTATGCAGCGCATGGCCGGCCTTATGGGCTTCGACGCGGGCCAGCAGAGGCAAGCCCGCTAGGGCAAGGTCGCCAATCAGATCCAGCGCTTTGTGTCGTCCAAACTCGTCAGGAAAGCGCAGCGGCCCATTCATAACGCCGTCGTTGGTCAGGACGATGGCGTTCTCAAGGGAACCGCCGCGAATCAGCCCCATAGCCTTAAGGGGCTCGATGTCGCGCTCGAAACAGAAAGTCCGCGCCCGTGCCAAAAGGTGGCGGAACGTGTCCGGCCCCACCAGCATCTCCACTTCCTGCTGGCCCACCAACGGGTGCGGAAAGTCCACGTAGCAGCGCACACGAAATTCATCGGCAGGATAGATGCCGATCCGGCGGTCACCTTCGGTGACCTCCAGCGGCTTCAGCAATTTCAGATAGCGCCGCTTCCGGCGTAGTTTGCGAACACCGGAATGCTCCAGCATTTGCATGAAAGGCTCTGCGGAACCGTCGAGAATAGGCACTTCGATCGAGTCGATATCGATGTAAATATTGTCGATGCCGCAGGAATAGATGGCGGCAAGCACATGCTCTGTGGTGGAAAGCAAAACACCTTGCTTCATCAGGCTCGTGGCGTAGCTCACGCGAGCGACGTTGTGGCCTTGCGCTTCGATGTGGAAATTGTCCAGGTCCACGCGTCGAAACACGATGCCCGTTTCAGCCGGCGCGGGAACCAGACGGATGTGGCCGTACACCCCCGTGTGGAGGCCCACACCCTCGGCGAAGGACTCTTTGGCGATCGTAGTTTGGAACATTTCCCCAATAGTATTATAGCATGTTGCTGACCAATAATTTGCTTGCTTGTGCTTTATTATCAACGGCTTACGAGTTGAATACAGAGGCTGGAATCGCATACTGTGGTATTTGCGCAACATTTCATGGTTTCGACGTGTCTCATAAGGGAACGCGCTCATATTCTCTACTGCCCCATAGGCTTCCTTTTCGATTGCAGACGCGTCCCAATCTCTTGCAGTGGTACAATGAAGCTTTATAGTTTCTTGTGGAAGGGTGAGGCATGAGTCGAGCAGCTCGCATCGGCATTCTCTGCGCATCAGTAGCCATCTTTTGTTACGCAGGCATTGGTCACGTCTTGGGCCGTACGACGGACGACAAGGCTTATAAGTCGCTCACCGTGTACGGAGAAGTTCTGCAGAAAATCCAGCAGGACTATGTCGACGACCCCAACATGCACACGGTAACAGCGGGCTCCTTGCACGGAATGCTGGAATCCCTCGACGCGCAGTCCAGCTACCTCACTCCCCGCGAATACGACGAGTACAAAAAGAAGCTCGCAAATGCCGGTACTGGCGAGACCGGCCTGACGCTGAGCAAGCGCTATGGTTATGTCATCGTGCTTTCCGTGCTGCCGGATAGTCCGGGCACGCAGGCGGGAATTCGCAGCGGGGACATTTTCGAGTCCATCGGCGGGTTCACGACTCGCGACATGTCCGTTGGCCAAGCCATGAATCTTCTCGACGGCCAGCCCGGCACAGGCGTCAAGGTCGGCGTGATCCGGCGCGGCAAGGCGACGCCGGAGGAAGTGGATCTAGTGCGCGCGAAGCTGGCAACGCCGAAGATCATCGTCCAGAAAGTAGACCCCGATATTCTGGTTCTGCGCCTGCCAACACTCGACAGCGGCCGCGCGGATGAAATTCGTAACCGTCTTCTCGACGCGGAAAAGCAGGCCATTCACAAGGTCATCCTGGATGTGCGGGAATGCGGCCGCGGCCCGGTTTCCGAAGCGATCGCAACCGCGCGTCTTTTCGTTCCGTCGGGCATGCTCACAACGCTGCGCGGCCAGACAGTTTCGACGCAGGTTTTTTCCGCCGAGCCCAAGCAAGTGGTTTGGAAGAATCCCGTATCGGTTTTGATTGACGCCACCACGTCTGGAGCAGCTGAGGTATTAGCTTCCGCGATTGCCGCAAACCATCGCGGGGACGTGGTGGGAGAGCGCACCTTCGGTCTGGCATCCGAGCAGAAGCTCATCACCCTAGATGATGGCGCGGCGCTGATTCTAACGGTCGCGAACTACTACAATCCCGGCGGCAAAGCGATCCTGGAAGAGGGCGTGACGCCAACGGAAGTCGTGCGCGCCGTCCCGGAAGATGATTCGGATACGACCGAAGAAGATGCGGCGCCACCGCCTGAAGTGCAGAAGGAACCCGGGCTTGGACCGCGCCCGCTTTCTCCGGAAGACCCCATCTTTCATCGAGCACTTGACCTGTTGAAGGCCCCCGTGAAAAAGGCTGCTTAAGTTTTCCGTGGTCCGGCAGCGTGGCTCGGTTCAACCAATCCTGCATTGCTTTCGAATCAACACAGGGGATACGGCGCGTCTTGCGCTGCTGGGGATTTCTTTTCTGCTCGCCGTTTCCTTCGTTGGATGCAAGAAAAAGGAAGCGAACCGCCTCACACCTGCGCAAATCCATCAGATCACCCGCGATCTGGCCGCTGCCGCCTCGTCTGCGGCCCCCGCAGGGACAGCCATTAAACTCCGGCAGGGAACTTCCGGACAGCAACCTGGAAACACCGATTACTTGCGTATCGTGCTGAAGAATGACTCGCCGGCGGACGCGCATTGTGCCGCAGTCGCAAAGGTCGTTCAGAGTCTAAGCTCCGTCGCGACCCGAAATCATCTGACGCAAGATTCTCCGACGCAAACGGGAGATGTCCTGCAATTCAAGCTTCGACATGCGGGCGTGCCAACGGTCGGAATCGAAATTGTGATGCGGGGCGCGTCTGTGTCCAGTGCGGCCGCGCAGGACTCCGGCGGAAACGTCGCGAATCCGCGGCTTGCTATCATTATTGACGATCTAGGAAGCGACCGCGTGGCCGCCGAAGCAGTGTTCGCTCTCGGTTATCCGCTCACAATTTCTGTCTTACCCAATCACCAGCACTCCATGGACATCGCCACGGAAGCGCATCGCCGTGGGTTCCAGGTCATGCTTCACCTGCCGATGCAATCGGTTGCGAACGAGACGCCGGAGGCGCGAGAGTTGTACCCGGGCATGCCCGCGCCCGAAGTTGCCGCGATGGTCGACCAATTTCTGCAAAATGTTCCGGACGCTGCCGGCGTGAACAATCATCAAGGGTCGCAC
>Ga0209239_1001940_pt1 | contig 12366 bp, 10 predicted proteins | sample GraSoi013_2_20cm_FD_185824 | JGI IMG/M metagenome (GOLD analysis project Ga0209239, IMG submission 185824) | Grasslands soil microbial communities from the Angelo Coastal Reserve, California, USA - Sample 10_02_2013_2_20cm (SPAdes) (version 2) | ecosystem: Environmental > Terrestrial > Soil >...
AAGCGTATCGGGCTGGAAAAGTACGTCAGCGTCGGTAAATAACAGCCACTCCCCGCTGGCGTGTTGTGCAGCGGTCCACATGGCGTGGGTCTTGCCCAGCCAGCCGGTAGGCAAAACTGCAACGTGGATGACTTTTAGCCGTCCGTGGGCTTTGGTGTTGCCGGCAATGCGATCCACGATCTCGCCGGTGCGATCGGTGGAACGATCGTTCACCGCAATGATTTCGCAGTTTTCGTAATCGATGTCGAGCAGGCGCGTAAGGACCTGCTCTATCGCTTCTTCTTCGTTGCAGGCAGGAACAATGATGCTGACTCGCGGATTGCCGTTGGGACTGACAGGATTGCGGTCCCACTCGGGGCGGGAAATATCGGGAATTTTTGGCATCCCAAAGGCTGCACCGATTAAACGTGAGAGCCAGGCAATGGACAGGATGCTGCCTGCAATCCAATGGAAATAACTCATCCTGCCTCGGGCCCAACTGCACCATGCCCTTTTCGGACGCGCACCTCGGGAGCAAACCGCATGCCATAAAAGAGTATGGCAGAAGAAAGCATCATGGCAATGACTGGACAAATAAAGGCGACTTGCAGCGAATGTCGGTCGGCGATCCATCCCATCAGAGTTGGCGACGGCACGTCCCCCAAGAGATGAATGATGAAAACGTTGAACGCGATAGCTGTGGCGCGGATGTGAGCGCCAACCGAACTGATCAGGGCCGCATTGAGCGGAGCGGTGTTGAGCAAGAGAAAAAATGCCGCGACGAGAATTCCGGCAACCATTGCACGTCCCCTGGCAAAGAGGGCGATCACCATCACTGGCACTCCCACCGCCATGCTGATCGCTGACACTACGTAATACGCCCCTTTCGTGCGAGGAAGCAGACGGTCTCCCAGCCATCCGCCGGCCAGCGATGCAAGCGTTCCATCCAACACAATGATTCCGCCAAAGAGCTGATTAGCAGCCTTCAAGGAATATCCACGCATGGTGGAGAGAAACGTTGGCATCCAAACTTGGATACCACCGAGAGCAAAAGTCATCATGGCCATGCCGAGAGTTGCTGTCCAAAAGGCAGGATTTCGCGTGAGGCCTTTAATGGTTCCGCGCTCCAAAGTTTCTTTCACAGAATCGAATTGGCCCCGCGGCGGTTCGGGGATAAAGATCATCATCAACGCCAAGAGGAACCCGGGAATGGCTGCTACATAAAACGGAAATCGCCACCCGAAGCGTGCCCCAAGATTGCCGCCTAGCACATACCCAAGAGCGGTACCTACCGGAATTGCGAGATAGAACACGCCCAGAATCCGGCCGCGTTTCTCTTCAGGAAAAAGGTCAGCCACAAAGGTCGGTGCGATGGTGACGAAGCTAGCTTCTCCGATCCCCACCAAGGTATGGCGGATCAGCAATGCTTCGTAGTTGTGGGTAACAGCCGTCAGTAGAGTCAGTCCACTCCAAAAGAATGCACCGATCGCAATAATCACTTTGCGTGAGAACCGGTCGGCAAGTGGACCAGTAAATGGTGCAGCGACCATGTAAAACAGAAGGAAAGCGCTGGTGAGATAGCCAAGCTGCGCATTTGTAAGATGGAATTCGGCCTGCACCAGCGGCTGCACGGCGAACAGGACGGAGCGATCAATGTAATTGAGCAGGTTCAGTGCGGTAAGCAGGATGAGTGCGGTTCGAGGGTAAAGACGAACGTTTGCCACGATCGCGTGGGACTATATCATTTTCCGTTTTTGCTGGCCTTGGGCCTCGGCCACCGCGCTGTCACCACGGTGGAGATCCCGCCACGGGGACGGAACTCCCCTTTGACCTCAGCCCATATGGGGCGCGTCCAGCGCACCACGTCTTCCAACACGCGGTTCACGACATTTTCCTGAAAGATCCCCAGGTTGCGGTAGGACTGCAAGTACTCCTTGAGTGATCTCAATTCCAGGCAATGCTGGTCTGGCATGTAGCGGATGGTAAGTACGCCGAAGTCCGGCAGTCCGGTCTTGGGGCAGACAGAGGTGAACTCCGGGTCGTCCACTACGATTTCGTAGCCGGGAAATTGGTTTGGCCAGGTCTCGATCTCGGGAAACTTGGCATCCAGACCCGCCTCAGCGTGTTCTGCCGTATAACGCTGCCGATTAGGCATATCCCATTGTAACCAGCCAGGCGGTGCACCATCCAAAGACAATAAGGATTTGCGATTTTTCAGCAGGCTGTGGCATCTAAACAGATAATCGCTTTTCAGGCCGCAAAGGCGGCAAGTGATAGATTATTCAGTACAAACTGCAGAATGGTATCGACAGCTAACAATACCGGCTTTTTTTCCCGGCGTCCCTGGATCATTTGGGCAGTGGGAATTATCGGGGCGGTCATCCTGCTCGCGTCGTTCATGTCACGCGATGACAGTATTCCGGTGCGTGCCGCCACGGCGGAGCGATCCACCATTCGCAGTCTGATTTCCACCAACGGAAAAATAGAACCGGTACAAAATTTTGAAGCGCACGCACCTATCGGTACCACCATAAAAAGGCTGCTGGTGAAGGAAGGCGATCACGTAAAGAAGGGACAGCTACTTCTGCAATTGAATGACGCAGAGGCCAGAAGCCAGGCAGCGAGAGCTCTATCCCAGGTACGCGGCGCGCAGGCCAATACGAGCGCCATCGAGAGTGGCGGCAATCGGGAGGAAGTGCTGACCGTCGAGTCGCAGATTGTGAAGGCTCGGGCCGATCATGATGCCGCACAGCGTAATCTGGAGGCTCTGCGACGTTTGCAACAGAAAGGCGCGGCTTCTCCGGGCGAAGTCAAGGACGCCGAAAATCAACTGGCGCGCTCCGAGGCCGATTTAAAGTTGCTTCAGCAGAAGCAAAAGGACCGTTACTCCCAACCGGAAATCGCGCGGGTGGGCGCGCAAAGGGCTGAGGCGCAAAGCGCCTATGCCGCTGCCCAGGACGTTCTCACCCGGCTCAATATCCGCGCTCCCTTCGATGGCGTGGTGTATTCGCTCCCAGTTCGCCAGGGAGCCTATGTCGGTCCCGGAGATCTGGTATTGCAAATGGCCGACCTCTCGCGTGTCCTGGTACGAGCTTACGTGGATGAGCCCGACGTGGGGCGGCTGGCTCCGGGACAAAAAATAGAAGTTACCTGGGACGCGGTGCCTGGCCGGGTTTGGGAAGGGAAAGTGGATGTCGTACCGGCGAGTGTCAAACTGCGGGGCACCCGCAATGTCGGCGAAACTACAACCGTAGTGGATAATCACGATTTCAAGCTGCTTCCGAACATTAATGTGGGTGTCACTATTGTCGCCGCCGAACATCGCAATGTGATTACAGTTCCACGAGAGGCGATACGGCAGGACAACAGCAAGACTTTCGTTTTCGAGATCGCAAACAACCAATTGCGCCGACGAGATGTTCAGACTTCAATTTCGAACTTAACGCAAGTCGAGATTACCGCGGGACTGGCCGACAACGCGTTGGTCGCGCTGGGTTCAATCAATTCCAAGCCTTTGAAGGGCGGCGTGGAAGTAAAGGTGGTTCACTAGAGATGCGACTAGGGCGAACAATTCTGGCGGTGGCTTTGCTGGCAGCGTTGCCTAAGATAGCGGGCGCTGCTGACAATGCACCAGCATTGTTGGCTGGCGGACGGATCGACGACGCCATGACTACCCTGCGGGCGGAACTCAACCAGGCTCCGAACGATCCTCAGGTTCACAACCTGCTTTGCCGTGCCTATTTCGCTGTCGAAGACTGGGACCGCGCCATGGCCGCCTGCGAGAAGGCCGTGGCGTTGGCTCCCAACAACAGTGGGTATCACTTGTGGCTCGGCCGAACCTATGGGGAAAAGGCAGATGCCTCAAGTTTCTTTACCGCGGCAGGACTGGCCAAAAAAGTACGAAACGAGTTCGAGCGTGCGGTGGAATTGGATCCCAATGACGTAGATGCTCGCACCGACCTGGCTGAGTTCTACTTGGAAGCACCGGGGATCGTTGGCGGAGGTCAGGACAAAGCCCGTGCCCAGGCCGCAAAGCTAGCAACACTGGATAGTGCGAAGGCGCACTGGATCAATGGCAGGATAGCAGAGAAGAAGAAAGACCTTGCCACCGCGGAGCAGGAATATCGAGCAGCCATTCAGGCAGACAGTGGCAGCGCCGATACCTGGCTAAATCTGGCGTCGTTCTATAGGCACACCGGGCGTTTGGATGAAATGGAAACGGCCATCAACCATGCTAGCTCTGCCCCGGCGAAGGAACCGGTCGTGCTAATGGATGCGGCTGAGACCCTGGTTCGGGCAGGGCGCAATTTTCCCGGAGCCATTCAGTTGTTGCGCCAATATCTGGCTTCCAGTTCGACTGTAGAAGAGGCGCCCACCTTCAAGGCTCATTACCTACTGGGAACTATTCTGGAAAAACAGGGAGACAAGCGCGCTGCGGCCCAGGAATATTCGGCGGCACTGACCCTGGCGAAGAATTTCTCACGCGCGCAAGAGGCTCTGAACCGGGTCAATCGCTGAAGCGTTAAATCAAATCTGTGCCCGCCCTGCGAAACTAGCATCGCAGTGTCATGGCGCTTGAGTTCGTTCCATTCACCCCTCATTTACAATCGCTTTTTCTACGATGCTTTCACTTAAAGGTGGAAAGATGAAACTTGCTTCGTACTGTGCCTCGCGTCATCTCGCAGGATTATTGTTTCTCCTTTTGGCCGTGCAAATGCTCATGGCTGAGTCTTTGCCTCTGCAACGCGCAGTGCAATTGGCGCTGAGTCACAGCACCGCCTCGGGGGCCGCGAGTGCGGACGAGCAGCGAGCTTTTGCCTCTTATCACGAGGCGCGAAATCAGTATTTGCCACAGGTCGTTGTCGGCTCCGGCCTCGGCGCATCCTGGGGTTTTCCTTTAAGCCTGGAGGGTTCGGCGCCGTCTATCATCAACGTCAATGCGCAATCTGCGTTGATTAATCCAGCTTTGCGGGATTTTGTAAGGGCTGCAAAAACGGAGTGGAAAGCTTCTGGCATGCAAACTAAAGATCAGCGAAACCAGGTCATTCAGGATGCGGTCCTCAGTTATGCCGAACTGAGCAAATGGGAAGCACTGCAAAACCACTTGCGCGAGGAACAAGCGGATGCGATCAAGACGGAACAGGTGGTCAATGAACGTATCCAGGAAGGCATAGATAATTCACTGGCACGAAACAAGGCGCGCCTAAACACTGCCCGGGTGCGCATGCGTATGGCTGAAGCCCAGGGAGCGGTAGACGTCCTGCGCAACCGGCTCTCGCAAATGACTGGAATTTCTGCGACCTTGATCGAGACAGTTCCCGACTCCATTCCGCCGCTGCCCGAAGTGAAGCAGGAGGACAACCTTGTCAGCCAGGCAGTGGAGGTCAGTCCATCTGTGCAGGCTGCGGAACATCACGCCACCGCTCAAAGTTTTCGGGCGCGAGGCGAACATCGGGCAATGTGGCCGGCAGTGGATTTCGCGGCGCAATATGCCGTGCTCGCAAAGTACAACAATTACTCCGATTTTTATAAAGCGTTTGAACGTAATAATGCGACCGTGGGGGTAGCGATTCGCTTTCCATTCTTGAGTCCTGCTCAGCATGCACACGCAGATGCAGCCGATGCTGAGGCATTGCATGCCAGAAAGGATGTTGAAGCCGCTAAGAACCGGGTATCGGAAGAGACCTTGAAGCTCCAGCGCGCGATCGAACAACTGACAGCGGCCCACGAAGTGGCCGATCTCGAATATCAGGTAGCACAGTCCAATTTGGAGGCTTCGCAAGTTCGCATGGACGCCGGTACCGCCACTCTTCACGATGTGGAGGATGCTCGCGGCCAGGCCAATGAGCGCTACAACACGCTGCAGGATGCCAGTTTCGAGTTGCAGAAAGCTCGTATCACGCTATTACGTGCGACCGACGAATTGGCGACCTGGGCCGGGGTCGGCAAGTAGCTCTATCGAGTCCCCGAGGATGTTCCCATTCCCTGTTGGAGCGGTGAGAGCAGCCGTTCAACGCAAACCCTTTGTGCGTGGTGGAAGTGTCCCCTAACCTAGTGGTGGAAGTGTCCCCTAACCTAAATGATAAGCGGGTTCGCAGCCACGAAAATGTACCCGAAACGTACCCTGCGAATAGGGAAAAATCTGCCTGGGAATGTTAGTATAACTTATTCAAACATATGCCCTTAAAAACACTGTTTCTGAATCCGCCCTCGTTTGAGAATTTCGACGGAGGGGCGGGATCGCGCTGGCCTGCCACTCGCGAAATTGAATCCTACTGGTATCCGGTATGGCTTGCTTATCCCACGGGTATGCTCGAGGGCGCGCGCTTGCTGGACGCTCCTTCTCATCACGTCTCGGCCGAAGAGACCATCAAGATCTCCCGTGATTACGAGTTCCTGGTTCTATTCACCAGCACGCCTGGGTTTCCCGGCGACATCGGCCTGGCGAAAGCGATCAAGGATGTGAATCCGGGCATCAAGATTGCCTTTGTCGGTCCTCATGTAACCGTATTGCCGGAAAGATCCTTGAAGGATTGCCCAGCCATCGATTTTGTCTGCCGCAAAGAGTTCGATTATTCGGTCGTGGAGTTTGCCCAGGGTAAGCCGCTGGATGAGATTCTGGGGATCTCCTACCGCAACAACGGATCGGTGGTTCACACACCGGATCGTCCGCAGATAGAAGACCTGGATTCCCTCCCCCACGTGACTGATATTTATCGGCGCGATCTGGACGTAAAGCGTTACAACGTACCTTTCCTGCTCTACCCTTACGTCTCGCTTTACACCACCCGTGGATGTCCTGCGCAGTGCACATTTTGTTTGTGGCCCCAGACCTTGAGCGGCCATCCGTGGCGCAAGCGGTCGACCGACGATGTAGCTCGCGAGATGGCCAAGGCCAAAGAGTACTGGCCCGGGGTGAAGGAATTTTTCTTCGATGACGATACTTTCAACATTCAAAAGGCGCGCACTGTCGAGTTATGCTCCAAGCTGAAGCCACTGAATTTGACGTGGTCCTGCACGTCGCGTGTCACCACTGATTACGAGACGCTCAAAGCCATGAAGGAAGCGGGCTGCCGGCTGCTGATTGTCGGTTACGAGTCCGGCGACCAGCAGATTCTGAAGAACATCAAAAAAGGCGCCACTATCGAGCGAGCGCGCCAGTTCACCAAAGACTGTCACAAGCTGGGACTTATCATTCACGGCGACTTCATTTTAGGTTTGCCGGGCGAGACTCGGGAGACGATCCGCAACAGCATCGATTTCGCGAAAGAACTCGACGTCGAAACCATTCAAGTCTCAGTGGCGCACGCTTATCCTGGCACTGAACTCTACGATTACGCAATGAAGAGCGGCTTCATGGTCGCCGATACGAAAATGGTGGATGAAGGCGGCCATCAGATGGCACACATTCAGTATCCTGGCTTGCCCGCGGACGAGATAATGGAATCAGTCCACCGTTTTTATGACGAGTACTACTTCCGGCCCAAAGCTGTGTACCGCATTTTGAGAAAAGCCGCATTCGACGGCGGAGAACGCAAGCGACTCTACAAAGAGGCGAAGAGCTTTTTGAAGCTGCGTGCCACGCGAAACAAATGGGTCAAGGAGAAGCGCGAAAAAGAAAACTCGGCAGCGGCGCCCGAACCGGCCAAGGCCTAGGAAGCAGATGTGACCTTTCGCAAGTATCTGGTGTTGGCCGCAGTGACCGTTTTCGGGGCAACCGGAGATTCCCTGTTATCCCGGGGAATGAAGCAATCCGGTAACATCTCCTTACATCAGCTTCCAGATCTTATTTTGACCATTCTGAATCCTTGGATCTTAACGGGAATTCTGTTTTTGCTCGGGTTCTTCGCCGCTTACATGATCGCCCTGTCCTGGGCCGATCTGACTTATGTGCTCCCCGCTACTTCTCTTGGGTATGTCTTACTAGCTCTGATAGCCAAATTTCTACTGCATGAGCAGGTAACTGCAACTCGCTGGCTCGGAATCATTTTGATCTCTATCGGTGTGGGATTCGTGACGCGCGGACCGGCGCTGACGCACGATCCTGGGATTAGACAGCCAGAGAATTGCAATGGAGAACCGGTTTCCACAAGCGTGGAACTATGAAGCAACTTTACACATGGGGCGCAGTCGCAGCCATCGTTCTGGCATCTACGATCGGCGATGTGCTTCTCTCTCGAGCCATGAAACAGGTTGGCGACGTCGGAGAACTCTGGCGGAGTCACGGCTTGTTGGCCGTAGTCGGGCGTACCTTACGCAATGTGAATTTTGTTCTGGGCATCCTCGCCATGACCGTGGCGTTTTACAGCCTGTTGATTGGTCTTTCCTGGGGAGATGTAAGCCTGGTGGCGCCGGCTTCGGCGTCTCTCACTTTCGTCGCTACCGCAGTGGCCGCCAAGATCTTCCTGCACGAGCGCGTTGACCCACATCGTTGGATGGCCGCGTTGCTGGTAGCCGGCGGCGTGGCGCTGCTTGCAGCTTAAGCACGTTATCCAAACAATCGCATAAATCCTGTAGGTGGAAGGTCGGGTACCAAGAAAGCTGCGTCCTGCAAACCTGCGACACGGGCTACACACTGTGCGGCCAAGTACCCGCTTCGTACTGCGCCTTCCATGGTGGCAGGCCAGCCGGTGGCCGTCCAATCTCCGGCCAGAAAAACACGTGGCCAAACTGTTTCCGGTTGGGGACGAAAGACGTCCACACCAGGCTTGGGAGAATATGTGGCGTGTATTTCTTTGATGACGGCAGACTTCACGAGTTTCGCCTGATGAGCTTCGGGCAAGAACTCTCGCAGTTCGTTCAAAGCGAGATCCACGATCTCCTGGCGTGATTTCTCGACCAACAGTTTGGAAGAACTCACCACCAATTCCATATAACTGCCATTGCGCGGGGCACGGCTGTCCAGGAGCATCGATTTGTGGAACATCCACTGAATGGTGCGGTCGAGCAGCACAGCATGCTCAAGCCCGGTAATCTGGCGATCAAACCAGAGATGGATGCCGGTAATCGGCGAGGTCTCGAAGCCATCCAAGGCTTGCCGCAGCGGCTCCGCAGCGGTGGTTTGCGGTAACAGGCGCGCCAGCACATCAAAGGGAACGGCGAACACCACAAAATCAAAGCTGGCTTCCCTTCCGGATACTGCCAACTTGACTGCTGCAAACTCGGCGCGAAAAGATTCCACACTGGAACGGAATCGCACTTCGCCACCACGGCTGCAGATGTGGTCCCCCGCCGTGCCATAGAGCTCAGTCAAAGGGACGGTGGGCACACCCATGCGCCCGGCTTCAGCCGACTTGAGGAAAGACTCGCGCATCACCTGCGCCGCGTATGGAACTGACACGCGATCAATATCCTCGTTCAAAGCGCTTACCAGCACTGGCTTCCAGAAACGTTCTATAGCGCGGTCAGTCTGTCCGTGCCGGTGCAACCACTTTAGAAACGATTCTCCTGTGTCGCGCGGCATAGCGGGAGCGAGCGCCGCCATGGCCGCAGCGATAGACAATTTGTCCGTCAAACTGAGGCAACGGGCGCGCAAAAATGCGGGGGCGGTGTGTAATGGAGCTGGCAGCGAAGACGGTCCGATGACGGAAGCACGTCCCCCGGGCTCCAGAAAAGTCAACCGATCATACCAGCGGATCTTATCTTCGACCCCAACCCGCCGATAGAACTCAATGAGATTGGTGCAGCAACCGAGGAGCACGTGCTGACAGTTGTCTACGACCTCACCCGTGGCCGGATGCTGATACGAGGAGGCCCGTCCGCCAAGGTAAGCGCGGCGTTCGAAGAGGGTGACGCGGAATCCGCTGTCGGCGAGGGCTGAACCGGCGGCTAGTCCCGCCAGACCTCCTCCGACCACGGCTACGTGGGGAATTTGTGTCCAAGGCTCGGTCATCAGGACAGGCGTTTGAGGAAACCCTTTCCCAGAATGACGAGCTTCTCTCGCGTGCTAAGCGCAACTTTGCCGCTGAATACGTCATACTGGCGGCTTTCGATCTTGTCCAAGAGTCTGCGATAGATGGTCAGCAATACCCACAGAGCAGGCTGGCTGTCTTCCTCGATAAGCGGAATTAGAGCGTCCCCGGCACGGTAGTATTCGCGTGCACGCTCGGCCTCCAGCGCCAGCAGAGGACGGTAACGGGCCGGGTCAGGGGTGGAGGACAGCTCAGAAGCTGAAACGCCGAAGTTGGCTAGGTCCTGCTCGGGTAAATAGACGCGCCCCATCGCGGCGTCTTCCTTCACATCACGAATGATGTTAGTGAGCTGGAAAGCCATTCCACAATGCTCGGCAAGCGGTTCGGCTGCGGCATCCCGATAACCGAACACACGAATGCAGACCAGACCCACGACGGACGCAACGTAATAGCAGTAACGACAAAGATCCTCAAAAGTCTGATAGTGAACATGTGGAGTGCGCCTGATCTCGCCTGATCCCAGGCTTTCATCGATGTCGTCCGTGAGGTCCATGGCGGTGCCATAGGCCAGCCGATCAAGCAACTCCGGCGGAATGCCGTGCCGGCGCTGCGCGTCCGTGAGCGCCAATAGCACGGGATCATCCGTGGGCTGCCCGGCTTGTGCGCGGTGAAAAGCGTTTAACCACAGGTCGAGTTTTTGCCTTCGTTCCGGTACCGGCACGCTGGCATCGTCGGCAATATCATCACATCGCCGCATGAACGCATAAACCGCGTTCAAAGCCTGGCGCTTGCGCTTAGGCAATACCAGAAACGCGTAATAGAAATTCGTGGCGGCCGAACGTGTGATGCTGCGGCAAACGGAGTAGGCCACTGCGAGTTGCGATTCCGTAGCAACGGATTGCGTGGTAGCTTGCTGCACGGCAGTACTCATCGCAGCTTCCCCAGCGCGGCACGGGCCAGCAGCGCCAGTTTGCGCGTTTTTGAGATAGTCGGACGTCGCCCGAGAACTTTGTAGTTCTGCCGCTCGATGGCCTTCAGGATTTCCTGTCCGCCGCGGCTGAATAACTCTATGTCAATCGCCAAGTCACGATTTACTTCCGCTATCAGTGGCAAGCCCTGCTGAAACCAACCTCGAGTCCGGTTCACTTCAAAGCGCATCATCTCGCAAAAAGTGGGAGTGTTTTGCGCTGAAGCAATGTCTGCTTGTGCAACTCCAAAGCGGTTCAGATCTTCCAGCGGCAGATAGATGCGGCCCTTGCCATAATCCGCCGTCACATCTTGCCAGAAGTTAGCCAACTGCAGTGCCGTACACGTGAAATCGGAAAGCTCCTGCCGCTCGGCATCGCGGTAGCCGCAAACATACAGCACGAGGTGGCCGACAGGATTGGCCGAGTAGCGACAGTATCCCAGCAAATCCTCGAATCTGGGATAGCGAGTAACGGTCTGATCCTGGCGAAACGCCTTCAGCAAGTCGGCAAATGGCGGTCGCGGAATATCGAATGTTCGCACCGTCTCGGCAAGAGCAACAAAGACAGGATGTCGCGGCTGCCCAGAGTAACAAGCATTGAGTTCCGCTTCCCACTGATCAAGCAGCCGCAATGAGGCTTTCGGGTCACCGACCTCATCGCCGAGATCGTCCGAGATGCGGCAATACGCATAAATATTAAAGAAATGCTGCCGTAATGAGCGCGGTAGAAACCACGTGGCTACTGAGAAATTTTCGTAATGGGTGCGGGCCAAGCGTCGGCAATATTCGTGTGCTTCCGCTAGAGAAGGGACTCGGTCGGGAATTGCGTAATCGGCAGGAAGTCTCGCCCAGTCGGGCAAACTGGAAAGAACGGACGCGGACCGGGACTCGTTGCTGGCAATGGTTGACATGGTCAGTTCGGTTCCCTGGTGATACGTCTAGTGCCCGGGAATGATCGCCGTCTTGATATCGCCGTTTCGATTCAGCATGTGGCGAAGAACCTGTTGCAGACGAGAAAGCGGCGCTTCGCCGGTAATGTAATCCGTGGAACGAATTTTCTTCTCCGCGATCAGCGCAAACGCCTTGCGCACAGTTTCCGGAGTATGGTGGAAAGTCGCCTTGAGTGTGATTTCCGAATAATGGAGACGATTGGTATCGAGTTGCACCTTGGTGCCACTGGCGCAGCCGCCAAAGAAATTGACGGTCCCACCTTTGCGCACCATATCGATGGCCCATTCCCAGGCTTCGGGACGGCCAACCGCTTCGATTGCCACATCGCTACCACGCTTGTCGGGAGAAAGCATTCGCACCGCTTCCACCGGATCTTTTACTTGCGTGATCTGTACTACCTCATGCGCTCCCATGCGCTTCGCAGCCGCCGCCTGGGAATCGCGCTTCACCACCGAGATGACGTTGCATCCCGTGGCCTTGGCCACCTGCACGAACATCAAGCCGATCGGGCCGCCGCCTACCACCGTGACAGTGTCGCCGATTTCCACGCCGGTTTCA
>Ga0209239_1001944_pt1 | contig 12361 bp, 10 predicted proteins | sample GraSoi013_2_20cm_FD_185824 | JGI IMG/M metagenome (GOLD analysis project Ga0209239, IMG submission 185824) | Grasslands soil microbial communities from the Angelo Coastal Reserve, California, USA - Sample 10_02_2013_2_20cm (SPAdes) (version 2) | ecosystem: Environmental > Terrestrial > Soil >...
GCTGTCCGAGCGGCCGTCGGAGCGCTGGAAGCGCTGGCTCATCGCCGAGCCGTTCGTGGCGTTGCTGGTGTCGTTTTCCGCGATGTGGCTCATGCGTTACGTCGATCCGCGCTTCAGCTGGCTGCTCGAGGCTTCGAGCGCGGTGCTCGCGGTGACGTTCTACGCGCAGTCGTACCTGATCCTGCGGGAGGTCCGGCGGGCGGAGAAGGAGCCATAGAAGTCGTATGAACCGCCGTGGCTTCGTGACGACACTCGGCGCGGTGTTGGGCCCCCGCTTGCCAACGTGGCGCGCGGCCGACGTGTTCGTCGAGCGCTGGTCGTGGGTGATGGGGCAGCCGGTCCACGTGATGGTATTCGCGGGCTCGGAGCAGGAAGGGCTCGACGCGTGTGCGGCGGCCCTGACGGAGCTGCGGCGGGTGGAGAGCCGGCTCACGCTGTTCGATGCGGCGAGCGACCTGTGCGAGCTGAACCGCCGTGCGGGCCGGAAACGGATGCGGGTGGACGAGGACCTCCGCCTGATCCTGGCGCAGGCCGGTGGCTTCAAGCGCGCCACCGGGGGCGCCTTCGACGTCGCGGTCGAGCCGCTGATGCGGGTCTGGGGGTTTCACCGGCGTCGGGCCACCGCCCCGACGACAACGGAGCTCGCCGAGGCGCGCGAGGCCGTGCGGGCCGCGGTGGTGGAGCTCGAGGGCGACGTGGCCCAATGCCCGAGTGCCCATACCCAGCTCGACTTCGGCGGGATCGGCGTCGGCTATGGGATCGATCGGGCGCTGGAGGTGATCCGCGCGCGCGGGCTGCGACGCGCGTTCATCGACGTGAGCGGCGACATGGGCGCCATCGGCGCGCCCCCGGGGGAATCTGGCTGGCTGGTCGAGATCGCCGACCCCGATCGGGCTGGGGCGGGCCGCCCGGTGACGGCGACGCGGCTCCGGGACGCCGCACTGGCGACCGCCGCCAACACCGAGTCGATCGTGCGCTACGGGTCGCTCGTCGCGGGCCACGTCATGAATCCCGCGACGGGGTGGCCAGCCCACGCTCTGCGACAGGCCTCCGTGGTCACGTCGACCGCGGTGGCGGCGGACGCGCTGTCGACGGCTATGCTGGTGACGGGACGGAGACCGGCGGGGGTGCTGCAAGCGTACGGCGTCCGAGCCTCGTGATCCCCGGGCTTGCGCCCGGGGTTAGTAGGGACTTGGGGGCAAACTGACCCCGGGCGCGAGCCCGGGGTCGCCCGGGGGCCTCCGGATCAGCCCGGCAATCGCCTCCCGTAAATCCTCAATCCCCTCTTTCTCCCGTGCGCTCGTCACGATCACCTGGTCGTCCTCGAGCTCGAGGGTGCCTTGTATCTCTGCTTCGCGGCGTGCCCGTGCGGGCCGGCCCAGCACGTCGCTCTTCGTGAGCGCGGCGAGCACGCGGGTCTCGCGCTCGGCGAAGAGCTGCTGCATCGCGCGGTCGTCGTCCGAGGGGTCGCGGCGGATGTCGAGCAGCCAGAGGACGCCGGCGAGCCGAGGGCGCTCGAGCGTATGGGTGATGAGCCCGCGGAAGACGGCCCGGTCGGTCCGGGACGCGCGGGAGTAGCCGTAGCCGGGGAGATCCAGGAGGTAGTAGGCGTGGTGTAGGGGTGCCGCATGCTGCGCCCCTACGGGTCCCGCGACGGGCATCTCAAACGCGTTCAGCATCCGCGTCTTCCCCGGCGTTCCGGATACTTTGGCTATCCGTCGGCCCGCCAGGGCGTTCAAAAGGCTCGACTTGCCGACGTTCGATCGGCCGATCAGGGCGACTTCGGGAAGGACGGGAGCGAGTGGGACGTCGGCCTGCGGGAAGGAGCCGATGAAGCGGGGCTCCGGTGGGCGAGCGGTCAGGCTTCTTTCTTCTGGCGCACGCGCTCCGTGACGAGCAGGGGCTGCCGGCCTTCGGTGACGCACTCGGCCGTGATGGCGACCTCACGCACGTCGTCGCGGCTCGGCAGGTCGAACATGATGTCGGTCATCATCTCTTCGAGGATCGCGCGGAGGCCGCGGGCGCCGGTGCCCCGCTTGATCGCCTTCTGCGCGATGGCCTTGAGGGCATCCTTCTCGATGGTGAGCCGCACGTCCTCGAGCTCGAACAGTTTCTGGTACTGCTTGGTCAACGCGTTCTTGGGCTCGATCAGGATGCGCGTCAGCGCGTCTTCGTCGAGCGAGTCGAGCGGCACCGCCACCGGTAGCCGGCCCACCAGCTCGGGGATGAGGCCGTAGCGCAGCAGGTCGTCGGGCTCCACGTCGATGAAGGGGTTCTTCTTGAGCTTCTCGGGCTCCCCTCTCGCGAGCTCTTCTTTGGTGAAGCCGATCTGCCGCCGCCCGGTGCGCGACTCGATGATCTTTTCGAGGCCGTCGAAGGCACCGCCGCAGATGAACAGGATGTCCTTCGTATTGACCTGGATGTACTCCTGCTGCGGATGCTTGCGGCCGCCCTGGGGCGGCACGCTCGCTACCGTGCCCTCGAGGATCTTCAAGAGCGCCTGCTGCACGCCTTCGCCCGATACGTCGCGCGTGATGCTCGGGTTCTCCGACTTGCGGGCGATCTTGTCGATCTCGTCGATGTACACGATGCCGCGCTCGGCTTCGGAGACGTTGAAATCCGCGGCCTGGAGCAGCCGGACCAGAATGTTCTCCACGTCCTCACCCACGTAGCCTGCCTCGGTGAGCGTCGTGGCATCCGCGATCGTGAAAGGGACGTCGAGGATGCGGGCCAGGGTCTGGGCGAGGAGCGTCTTGCCCACCCCGGTCGGACCGATGAGCATGATGTTCGACTTGTCGAGCTCGACCTCGGCCTCGCGCCCCTGGTGCGAGTTGATGCGCTTGTAGTGGTTGTAGACCGCGACGGCGAGCGTTTTCTTCGCCTTCTCCTGCCCGATCACGTACTGGTCCAGCACGTCCTTGATCTCGGCCGGCGTGGGGACCTGCGTGATCGCCTCGGAGACCTCGCGCTCCTCGTCCTCCGCCAGGATCTCGTTGCAGAGGGCGATGCACTCATTGCAAATGTAGACAGACGGGCCGGAAATGAACTTCCGGACCGAGTCCTTCGACTTGCCGCAGAAGGAGCAGCGGAGGTGCTTATCGTGGGACATCTGACCTTAGTATGGGAAAGTCGGGTGACCGGCGCAAGCCGTCACTTCTTCTTCCCATCGTCGATTTCCTGGAAGTTCGCTATCACGTGGTCAATTAGCCCGTATTCCTTGGCTTCCTCGGCAGACATGAAGCGGTCGCGATCCATGTCCTTTTCGATGTGCTCCACCGGCTTGCCGGTGTGCTTGGCGTAGAGCTCGTTGAGCTTGCCGCGCAGGTACAGGATCTCGCGTGCCTGGATCTCGATGTCGGCAGCGGTGCCCTGTGTGCCGCCGGACGGCTGGTGCATCATGATGCGCGCGTGCGGCAGCGCCGAGCGCTTCCCCTTGCGGCCGGCGGCGAGCAGGAACGAGCCCATCGAGGCCGCCATCCCCATGCAGATCGTGTTCACCGGGGCGCGCAGGAATTGCATCGTATCGTAGATCGCCATTCCCGAGGAGACGAGGCCGCCGGGCGAGTTGACGTACAGATAAATGTCGCGCTCCGGGTTGTCCGCATCGAGGAACAACAGCTGCGCGATGATGATGTTCGAGACTTCGTCGTTGATCTGGGTGCCCAGGAACACGATACGGTCCATGAGCAGCCGGCTGAAAATGTCGTAGGTGCGCTCGCCCCGACTGGAGCGCTCGATGATGTAGGGGGGGTAAATCTGATTCCTCGTCACGCTGGCTCCACGGTGGATTGCGACAATAGAAACGTAAACACCTTCTCTTCGGTAAGACCGCGCTCCAGATCGCGCAGGCGCTTGGCTTTCTCGAGCGCGGCACGCAGCTCGGCGACCGGCGTGCCGCGCCGGGCCGCGAGCTCTTCGAGCTTCTGCTCGAGCTCCGCCGCGGTGGCGCGCAGGCCGTGGTGCTCCACGACCCAGTCCAGGATCAGGTCGCGCCGCACCTGCGCCTCGGCCACGGGCCGGAATTCCTGCGCGAAGTCCGGCCAACGGTCCTCCGGAATCCCGTAGGCCTGGGCATACACGGCCAGCGCGCGCTCGACCAACGGTCGCGGCGCCACGATGCGGTTGGCCTGCACGATCTGATCGATCAGCTCCCGGCGCAGTTGGGCGTCCGCCTCGCGCTCGGCCGCTTTCTCGAGGTCCTCCCGCACGACCTTGCGGAGCGCCTCGAGCGACTCGAAGTCTCCCACCTCGCGGGCGAACGCGTCGTCCAGCTCCGGCAGCTGCTGCCGCTTCACCTCGTGCAGCGTGATGCGGATGTCGCGCGCCTGCCCCCGCTTCGCCTCCTCGGGAAAGTCGTTCGGGAACCGCACGGTGGCGTCGACCGACTCGCCGGGCAGCATGCCCATGATGCGCTCTTCCACCTCCGGGATCGCGCGCCCCTCGCCGAGCACGAGCTGATAGGGTTGGGGATCTTTCACCTGATCCGCTTCGCGGGTCGCGATCGTCACCTGCACCAGGTCCTTGGGCTTGGGCTTGTCCCCCCCCCCGACGGGTGTCCACGGCGCCTTCTGCTCCCGCAGCTCGTTGAGCTGGGCGAGCACCTGGTCTTCGGTGACCTTCGGCACCGTGCGCTTCAGGTGGAACTTGCCGATCCGCTCGAGCGCGAGCTCGGGCTTCACCTCCACGTGGAACTCGAAGGTGACGGAGCCCCCGGCCCCGGCGTCCCATTTGAGATTGTGGATGTGCGGGTCGGCGACCGGCTTCAGCGCTTCCTGCGCGAGCGCCGCCTTCCAGCTTTCGCGAATCAGGTCCTCGAGCGTCTGCTGCCGGATGTCCTCGGCGAACTGCTTCTTCACCAGCGCCGCCGGCGCTTTACCCTTGCGGAACCCGGGGAGTCGGGCCCGCCGCTGGTAGGCGGACGTGGCGCGCGCCTCCGCCTCCTGTACCTGCTCCAGAGGGACAGTAACGGCCAGTGACGTAGCTCCCGGCTCTTCCGCCGTCTTACGGACCAGAATGGCAGTCATGTGAGAGTAAATCTAATAGGCCCCGGGGAGTAAGGCAGGAACTTCAACGACGAGACGCACAGACGCACAGCGGTGAACAGTGAGTGGTGAGCAGGTAACCCTGGCCCCTCGCTCCTGTTCTCCCCTGTGCGTCTGTGCGTCTAGCTTTGCCCCTCCTGGTGTCTTGTCTACTGATTCCTACGTATTGCCTTAATGCGGCGATGCGGTCTGTCTCCCGCCCTGATATCGTCGTAGCGCACCACGCTGATCGCCCCGTCCGGCTCGAGCACGGCGAGCATCACATCCTGGATGTGCGCCACGCCGTGCTCGCGCAGCGCCTGCCGCAGCTCGTCGTGCGTGATCCCCGCCCGCAGAGCGTGCTCCTGGAGGATCTTGCCGTCGTGGATGAGCATGATGCCCTCGCCCGCGAGCAGTTTGGAGACTCCGCGGCTCCGGACGCGCCACCAGTCAATCACCCGATGCCAGCCGATCAGCACGCCGGCCGCCACCAGTCCCCCCGCCAGACTCGTGTCCGGGCCCACCATGGCGTTTTGGACGGCGTTCGCGATGATGAGCAGCAGGACCAGGTCGAACGTGGACATCTGGCCGAGCTGGCGGGTGCCGGTGAGACGCAACCCCACGAGCAGGGCGAGGTAGACGACGGACGTGCGGAGCGCGACGTCGAGCAGCGTATGCCAGGAGGCGGTCAAGGTTCGTAAAGTACGAGCCTTTGCCGTGGGTGCCTAGTGACCGCCGGTGGGGGTCAACCGACAACAACGCGACTCGACCAGCGGCCACGACCGTCGTGAGCCCTGTCACTCCGCGCGGAGTGTCGGCGGGTCCATAGTGACTGGGAGCCGTGGGACAACCCGGCTCGAGCGCGCCCCGTCGCGCCCGCGAAGTGGCCGACGGGGCGTGGTGTTTCTCAAGGTCTGAGCGCCCACGTACCGATTCGAGGGAGGACTCATGCGTTTCACATTCCACTTGGCTGCCGCTGTAGCGGCGCTGAGCGCGACGGCCGTGGCCGCCGCCCAGACGGGCAATGGCGCGCCCAGCGGCTCGCATTTCAATCTCAACATCATCGGCGTGTCGCACGACAAGAATCCCAACATGAATGGGAACGGGAGCGGCAGCGTTATCTTCGTTGACCTCGGGACCCGCAGCGGCGACGCCGTGACGACGAAGATTCTGCTCAGTCAGGCGGCCGACGGCGTGTTCGAAGTGCTCGACAAGAACGGAACCGACGGAGAAGCCTCCTTCGCCCTCCCCGTCCCCGGTACCTACACCGTCTGGGCCCGCGCGCTCGGCACGCCGGGTGGACAGTCCAAAATCGCCACCTGTGCGACGTTCATCGATCCCATCACGGGCGTGGCGACGCTCCTGTGCTCGACCGAGAACGAGGTCTTCGTGCGCGGGACGGGCAAGAGCAAATTTCGCGACGTGACCAGCGCGCTCACGACCATTACCCTCGTAGCGGGGAGCCCGGCCCAGCTGGCGTGCGGCACGCCGAGCGTGAGCCTGTTCGCTACGTGCCTGCAGGACTTCCTCTGGCAGTACGACAACAACGGACTGAAGCTGCTGCAGGTGCGGTTCTACCCCTCCTGACACGGTACAGTCGGTCGGTGCCCCGTCGTGACGGGGCACCGACTGATCCGTGATCGAACCTTCAGCGACGCGGGTTCATTGCAGGTCGTACAGCTTGGTTGGCTTCCCCAGCAAATACTTGTCGAACCAGCTCAGGATGTGCTGCAGCCGCTCCACCCGGTGTACCGGTTTGCCGGAGCGCGACAGCTCGTGCGACTCGCCGGGGAAGCGGACCTGCACGGTGGTCCTGTGCAGGTACTTGAGAGCGCGGAACATCGCTTCACCGCCCTGGTTGGGCGGCGCCCGGAGATCCTCCTCGCCCAGGATGAACATCAGGGGCGTGGTGACCGAGTCGGCGTAGCGCACGGGGGAGCGGGCGAGGAACTCCTGCGGATCACGGAACGGGGTGGAGCGGAACCACGACGGCTGGAAGAGCGTGAAGTCCGCGGTGTACCAGAACCCCAGCCAGTCGGCCACGTCGCGCTGCGACACCGCGGCCGCAAAGCGGTGCGTGTGGCTCACGGCCCAGTCGGTGAGCAGGCCGCCGCCCGATCCGCCGGTGACGCCCAGCTTGGTCGGATCCACGTAGCCGCGACGGACCACGGAGTCCACCGCGACCATGAGATCCTTGTAATCGTCCCCCGGATACTTGTACTGAATGACGTTGCCGAAGTCCTGGCCGTACGTGGTGCTTCCCCGCGGGTTGGGATAGACCACGACATAACCCTTGGCGGCCATCCACTGCATCTCGTGAAAAAAGATGGAGCCGTAGGCGGTGTGCGGCCCGCCGTGGATGTTGAGGATCAGGGGATACTTCTTGCCGGGGGTGAAGCCCACCGGCTTCATGATCCACGTCTCGATCTTCTTGCCGTCGAAGCTCGCGTACCAGAAGTCTTCGGGCGTCACGAGCTGAACCTTCCCGAACAGCGAGTCGTTGACGTGCGTGAGCTGGTTGAGACGCTTGGTCTGGACGTCGAGCGCGTACACGTCGGGGAGGTGCGTCGGGTCGCCGATGGTCAGAGCGAAGCGGCGGGCGTCGGGCGTGGCGGTGTAGGCAAGGACGGCGTGGTCGCCGCTCGTCAAGGGCTCTCGCGCCCCGGTCTGCGCGTCGAAGCGCACCAGGTTCGAGCGGCCGTGCTCGGTCGTGGCGACGATCAGCGCCTTGCCGTCCGCGGTCCAGATGTTGGGACTCGACCCTTCGCCGCCGCGCGGCGGCGCCTGGTCGCCCAGCACGCTGCCGCCCATGTCGAAGTCGTAGTCGACGGTGAGGTTCTTGGCCCGACCGTCCCGCCACACGAACAGGTCGGACTGGTTATAGGAGCGGGCCGCCGGCGGGTTGACCCAGCCACGGAACGCGACCGCCTTGCCGTCGGGGGCGAGCGCGGGCCCGAACACCGGGCCGTTGATGTCCACGATCGTGTCGAGCGTGCCTCCCCCCGCCGGGACCGCGTAGACGTTGTTGTCGGGCGCGAAGTAATACGACTCGGCCACGCGGTCCGAGACGAAATAGATCCGCGCGCCGTCGCGGCTCCACTGCGGCGCGGTTTCGTCGAACGATCCGGACGTCACCTGACGCGCCTTCGGCAGCTCGTCGCCCGGCATGCCCGCCGGCACGGTCCAGATGTGGCTGTGCTCCGCCGGGTCCAGATATCCCTCGTCGTCGGCCCGGAACTCGGCTTGCGTGACGATCCGAACGTCGCTCTTCGACTCGTCGCCTTTGTCCTTATCCTTCTTCGCGAGGTCCGCTGCGGTGGTGGTGCTCGTGAAGGCAATCGTCTTCCCATCGGGCGACCACGCCGCAGGCGACGCGCCCTTGGGAACGTCGGTCAGCTGTTGGGCCTCGCCACCCGCCAGCGGCAGGAGATGGAGCTGCGGTCGGCCGTCTTTGGGGCGCAGGAACGCGAGCGTGGTGCCGTCGGGGGACCAGCGCGGCGCGCCGTCTTTGGGGCCCGCGGTGAGCCGCCGTGGGGGCGAGGCGCCGTCGGTGCCTACGAGCCACAGGCTCGTCTCGTAGCCCTCGTGCTTCGCGTTCACAGTCACGAGCACGTAAGCCGCGTGGCGCCCGTCGGGCGAGATCTGGGGGCTCGCGACCCAGCGGAACGCGAACAGATCGCTGTCCGAGATGGCGCGTTGCTGCGCCGCGAGCGGGGCGACACCGCAGGTGGCGGCGAAGGCCAGGCACAGGGCGGGGCGCATACGTCAATTCCCCGTCGGGTCGGGCACGGTCGGCAGCGGATAGGCGCTCCGCAGGGCGGCGAGATACTCGCTGTAGAGACCCTTGAGGCCGTCGAATTCCCGCTTCACGGCCGCCCGAAAGGGCGCGTCGCTGGCGAAGTGGTACAGCACCGCTGCCATCGTCTGCGCGTCGATGAGGAAACCGTGATGGCCGACCTCGCCGAGCGCGTCCGCTTCCATCTCGAACGTATGGTAGCCGCCGTTCGAGCTGTGGGCCGTGAGACCAACGCCGGGGATCTGAGTGGCGACGGTCCCGGTCTCCTCGAAGGGGAGCGGCCGCCCGGGCTCGTCTTCGACCTTGGTCGCCCCGAATTTCTTCATGTAGGCGAATGCGACGTCGTTCAAGGCCGCCACCGAGATGCCGTTGCGCGACGACGAGTCGAGGTCGATGCGCACCTTGGTGCCGGTGGCGAGGCCTGAACCGCGGGCCGCGTCGTTCACTCGCTCCGTCACCTGCGCCAGGTAGACGGGATCGGGATAGCGGATCCAGAATTCCGCCGCGGCGCGATCGGGCACGACGTTCGGGGCCTTGCCGCCCTCGGTGATGATTCCCTGGATCTTGGTCTCCGGGCGCAGCGTCTTGCGCAAGCCGTCGATGTGATTGAACAGCTCGATCACCCCCATCAGTGCGTCCCGCCCGTCCCACGCCTGCAGCTGGTGCGCCGGCGCCCCGGAGAAGGTGTAGTGCACGACGTTGATGTTCATGCAGCAGCTCCCGAAACCGGGGCCGGGCGCCTGCGTCGCGGTGGACGAATGGGAGCGGATCAGGACGTCCGCCCCCTTGAAGACGCCAGCGTTGTACATGAGCGTCTTCGCGGCGGGCGACGCGAGCTCCTCCGCCGGCGTCCCGTACACCGTCACGGTCCCGGGAGTCTTGGAGCTCGTGAGGAACTCCGCCACGGCGATCGCCGCGGCGAGCCCCACGGGGCCCTGGGCGCTGTGCTGGTCGCCGTGGAAGTCGCGGCTGGTGCCGCGCAGCGCGTCGTACTCGACGATGACGCCGAGGTTCGGGCCGGGCGTGCCCGTGCGGTAGTGCGCCACGAAGGCCGTCTTGAGACCCGCCACGCCCGGCTCGACGTCGAACCCGTGGGCGGTGAGATAGTCGGTGAGGATCTTCACCGAGCGCTCCTCCTTCCATCCGGTCTCGGGGTGGCGCGTAATGTCGTCGGCCATCGCCAGCAGCTCCCGGTCCATCAGCTCCCTGGCCCGGGCGACCACGGCGTCGCGCCGCGCGTCCCGTGCCCCCATGAGCCGCGCGACGAGCTGCGGCAGGGCGAGCGATCGCTCGAGCTCGTTCATGCGGCGGATGACGTCGGCGGCGGCGGTCTTTTCGGTTGGCGTCTCCTGGGCGGCCAGCGGGGCGACGGCGAGGGCGACGACGATGACGGGGAGCGACAGGGCGGAGCGCATCTTCTCTAGACCTCGGGTTGAGCGGTGGAACGGGAAGTTACGGCGCTTTGCCCCGGTGGCAATGGGCTCAACCGACGGCCGGGCAACTGGTTAGCGCGCGCGCCGGGTGGCTCCTGTATTGCTATCCGCGTCGTCCCTCCCAACTTGTAACCGGCTTTTCCTCAGGTGGGTCGATCATGGTGCCCGCTCGCCCAGTCGTGCGGCTCGCGTTGACGGTGGTGGGCGGGATGGCCGCACTGGCCACCTTGGCCTGCGGGTTCGCGGACGTGTTTCGGCCTGCCGGCCCGGAGCCCGTCACGATCACCTACGTCGGCGCCACGACGCTCCACCGCGACAGCACGGTACCGTTCAGCGTCGTGGTCGAGGTCGGTGGAGGCCCGCTCCCGACGCCCCGCCTCCAAATCACGTCGTCGGACACCAGCATCTTCGGTCTGACCGCGGGGCAAGACTCGCTCGTCGCCAAGTCGAGGGTCGCCACGGCGACGCTCACGATTCGGCTCGAGAGCTCGATCCTCACCGACAGCGCGCCCACCCTGGCCCAGTCCATCAAGGTTCTGCCGTGAAATGCTTCCAGTGCGGTGCCGACGTCCCGCCGCCGGCCCGGTTCTGCGGGCACTGTGGCACGCTCGTGGGCGATCCGCACGAAGCGACCCTCATGGTCCCGCCCGAGAGCGGCGACGACCTGCTGCAGCGCCTCCGGATGGTGCTCGCCGGGGAATACGAAGTGGAGCACGAGTTGGCGCGCGGCGGGATGGCGGTCGTGTTCAAGGCGACCGAGGTCGGGCTGCGGCGTGTGGTGGCGCTCAAGGTGCTGCCGCCGGAGCTCGGGCTCACGGCCCGCGCCGCCGAGCGTTTCAAGCGCGAGGCGCGCATGGTGGCGGAGATCGATCATCCGAACATCATCCCGGTGTACCGGGTCGGTCAGATCGGCGGCATCCTGTTCTTCGTGATGAAGTTCGTCGAAGGGAAGTCGCTCGACGCCATCCTCCAGGCGCAGGGCGCGCTCTCCGTGCCCGCGACGTTGTTCGTGTTGCGCGCGGCCGCGCGCGCGCTCGCCTACGCCCACGCGTGCGGCATCGTGCACCGCGACGTAAAGGGCGCGAACATCCTCGTCGACTCGGACGGGCGCGTGATGGTGTCCGACTTCGGCGTCGCGCTGCGCTCGGCGGACGTCACCCTCACTGCCGACGGCACGGTGATCGGGACGCCGCCGTTCATGAGCCCCGAGCAGTGTGCCGGTCGGCGCGCCGGGCCGCAGAGCGACCAGTACTCCCTCGGCATCGTCGCCTTCCAGATGCTCGCCGGTTCCGTGCCGTTCCACGCGGACACGCTCGCCGGCGTGATGCACCATCATTTCTTCACTCCGGTACCCGACCTGGCGCTGGCCCGCGACGACGTGCCAGCACACCTGCTGGACGTGGTGCGGCGGGCCCTGAACAAAGACCCCGACCGACGGTTCAAGACCACGCGCGAGATGCTGACGGCGATTGAGGCGACCCCGTTCAGCGAGCGGGACCGCCAGAAGAGCGAGCGGACCCTCCAGTACCTGGTTCAGGGTCGCGCCGTCAAGAAGAAGGCGACGCGCGCGCTGCCGCCCCTCGCCGACATGCCCACACTCGCGATGGCGGGCCTTCCGGCGATGCCCACCCGGCCCCGGTCCCGGCGCCTGCCCTCGAGCGTGCGGCTCGCCGGACTCGCGGCGGTCGGCCTGGTAGCGGTCGGCGCTGCGTGGTTGCTCGGCCGACCCTCCCGCGCGCCCGCCCCTGCCATCGGCGCGCCGTTCGATTCGGCTTCCGGCCGCGCAGCCTCGGCGGCGCCGTCTCGCCCGGTGGCGCGCCGCGCGGCGCCCCCGCCTCCGACCGGTAGGCTGCGGCTGCTGACGACCCCTCCGGATGCGGAGATCGTGATCGACGGTCGTCGGGTCGGCATCGAGGGCGAGCCGCCCGTCGTCGCCGAGCACCGCGACGCGGTCGATGAGGCCGAGCACCAGGTCGAGGCGATGCTCGACGACGCGCAGCGGCGCGGGAAGCGCGGGCACGGATACTCGCGGATCGAGTGGCTGGAGACGCTTGGCGATCTCCAGCCCGGGGCTCGGCCGGAACGAGTCGTCGCGGAGGAGGGCTACGAGC
>Ga0209239_1001946_pt1 | contig 12358 bp, 12 predicted proteins | sample GraSoi013_2_20cm_FD_185824 | JGI IMG/M metagenome (GOLD analysis project Ga0209239, IMG submission 185824) | Grasslands soil microbial communities from the Angelo Coastal Reserve, California, USA - Sample 10_02_2013_2_20cm (SPAdes) (version 2) | ecosystem: Environmental > Terrestrial > Soil >...
CAAGCAAGCAGTAGTCCGTAGGCCAAGCAAGCAGTAGTCCGTAGGCCAATTATCCCCGCCTGACGAGCTATTCGGCCTGTTCCCAGTGATGATTATCGACCCCATCCTCTGACTGTTCCAAGATTTCTTCCGGCTCGTTCTTATCCAGAAGATGACCCGCCCTCTTCTTAGTCTCAAGATAAAACCTGTCGTACTTGTTCGGAGGAACTATGACAGGTATACGCCCTGTTATCTTGATCCCGTGCAATTGAAGGTCCTTGATCTTTGCGGGATTATTCGTCATCAACCTGATCGACCTGACATGCAGCGACTTGAGCATGTGCGCGGCCAAGTCATAGTCTCGCTCATCTCTCTTGAAGCCGAGCAGCTCGTTAGCCCGAAAAGTGTCGTAGCCCTCGTCCTGGAGCTGGTATGCTTTGATCTTGTTGATGAACCCGATACCCCGTCCCTCCTGCCTCATGTAAAGGACGATTCCCCTATCCATCTTCGCGATCTGCCTCATTGACTCGTGAAGCTGTTCGCGACAATCACATCTCAACGAGCCGAGAGTGTCTCCGGTAAGGCACTCCGAGTGGAGCCTCACCGGGACATCTTCCTTCTCGAAAATGTCTCCGTGAATTAGCGCTGCGTGCTCTTTTCTGTCAAAATTGTTCCAGAAGGCGACGACCTGATACTCGCCGAACATGTCGGGCAGGTTGGCGATCGCCATGACCCGGACACATATCTCCGGCGCCTCGGGACATTCATGATCCTTGCTCTCGCCTAGAAGCTGCTGGACAACAGGCTTTGTAAGCACCATTCGCTTCGTCAGCCAACAGCCGTAGCTAATAGGTTAACCTTTTCTTGACACCCCCTGGGAGCGATGGATCAGTACTCCTTCCCGAATTTTGCTGTGGTTTCTTGGCGTATTGATACGCTTGGTTTTTTGGGAGCTATCGTCTCTTGCCTTGAATCGATCCCGACTCTGTCAGTAGTTCCTTGATTTGCCTGGCGTACCTCAAAGCGTTGCTACATGTTTTGTCGATGCTTTCCGCTCCGATTATGACCTCTTCTTGAATAGCCACATGCCGGAGCACTGAAGTTTCCTTCAACGTTTCTCTGAGACTTTCGCGCATCATTTCGAGGGTTGTCAAAACATCTTCTCTCTGGCCCAATTTCTGTTCTGCGCACAGTGCTGTTATCAGAATGATAAGCCGAACGTTTGCAAGTGAACGCACTATGATCAAGAATTCGCAAAGCTATTCACTGTTCTTGTGGAATCCACAAGAACCATTGGGTTTCAAACAAGGACCACGAGCACTTCTCGTTTCCTTCTGGTCGAAGGTCTATGGCCCTAGGGGTCGAGGCTACTTTTTCATGAATGGCATGCCTTTCATCATTGGTCCACGCCGTTTCATCTGCTTCATCACTTTTTTCATCGTGAAATACTGGTTCACAAGCTCCCGAACCTCTCTCTCTGACCGGCCGGAACCTCTAGCGATTCTCTTTGCCCTTGAACTGTCCACGAGACGCGGCTCCTCCACCTCCTTCTTGGTCATTGACTGGATTATGACCCGCCAGGCTTTCATCTTCTCCTCCGCTACCCCCAGCTGTTCCTCCGGCACGCTACCGGCTCCGGGAATCATCTGCAGGACCTTCCGCAACGGTCCCATCTTCCTGAGGTTTTCCATCTGATCGAACATGTCTCTGAGGCTGAATCGCCCCTCCATGAACTGACGGACCTTAGCTTCGGGGACCTTCTCCAAGAGAGCGTTCAAATCTCCCATACCCAAGAGGCGGCCCGCGAAATCAGTGGGGACGAATAGTTCCAGGTCCTCGACCCGCTCACCCGTTCCGATGAACTTGACCTTTGACCCGGTCGCAACTACTGCAGAGAGGGCGCCTCCTCCCTTAGCCGATCCATCCATCTTTGTTAGCAAGACAGAGCCGATCGGGGTCGCCTCGTGGAACGCCTTGGCCTGGTAGATGGCTTGTTGACCGATGGTTGCGTCGATCGCCAACACGATCTCGTCAGGTCGGACCGCGGACGCGATCCGCTTCATCTCATCCATCAAATCCTTCTCGTTCCTATGGCGACCGGCCGTGTCGATAATCACGAGGTCTGACTTTTCCTTCCGAAAATGCTCAAGGCCATGCTTCGCAATCTCCTCAGGCTTCTTCCTTCCCGGTTCCCCATAGACTGGAATCTCAGCCTTTGCCGCTAGCTGTAGCAGCTGCTCGTACGCACCCGGACGATACGTGTCCGCACAGACGAGCCCGACTCTCAATCCACGTTTTGTGAAGAATCGAGCTAGCTTTACGGAGCTTGTCGTCTTTCCCGTTCCCTGAATGCCGACAAGAATGATCTTCCAAAAGGTTCCAGGCTGGATCTCGGCCTTGGCGGGTTCTTGGCCCACAAACTTGGCCATTTCTTCGTAGAGGACCTTGACTACGTGTTCTCGACGAGCGATGCCTGGCGGGAGTTTCTCCTTGAGAGAGCGTTCCTCGACGGATTTGGATAGCTGTAGAACGAGCTCTACGTTCACGTCCGCTTGGAGAAGAGTCCTCTGGAGGTCTTTGACCAGCTCTTTGACCGCTTTCTCGTCGACGTTTGGGACCCGGAGTAGTTTCCGGACTGCGTCGGTGAGGGATCGCCCTACCGCTTCCATCCTATTCTTTCAATATGCGATTCCGCTTCTTAACCCTGTCCAGAACTGCTCCAATAATCAATGGGAAACAGACAGTAGCATCTCCGTAAACGTCTACGAATCTTCCTCCCTTTCTGATCTTCCTCCAACTTATCGACTCGGCAAGCGGGGCACCACTGAGTCCACCAGGTTCTGGACGGTCGGAGGTTATCTGGACCGCCCTATCTACGCCCTCTCGCAGGACACTCGCTAGAAGTGTATGGTGTTTCGGAAGCCCGCCTCCCAAGATAATCACGCCGATCTTGTCGGCGCTCATCGCCATCTCCACGATTTTTGTGACGTCGGTGATGGGATTCAACTGCAAGACTTCTGTCTGAGCGAAGCTCCACAGGCTAAACCCAAGTATTGAATCCAAGAGACCTGGAGAGAATACTCTTACTTTCCTTCTTGCCGCCTTGTAGAGAATCGAGTCCTCGTCGTTGATCATCAGCCCGAGCCTTGCGAGGAGGTCCGAGTAAGAGATGTTCTTTCGCTCTGCCACCGGAATCTTGGATACGAATCTTCTGACCGTCTTGTCGAGTTTCTCGAACGATGTTTCTCTTACGAAAATGTCCGCAATCCGGCTGTACCCTGCCCTGATCAATTTTCTATCGTCGACATGAAAGCTACCCTGGTAGTGGTGGAGCCCCAGACTCTCGATCACGTCATGTGTCAGGTTAGCCCCGGTTGTCACTAGAGCGTCTAGGAACCCTCGATCGATAAGGTCTCCGAACAAGAGTCGAAACCCAGCAGGAACCATCGGACCAGCTATTGTCAGGAAGTTCGTGTATGAAGGGTCTCGAAACATTTCCGCGACAACGTCTGTGGCTTCTCCGATCCGGCCTCCTCCAAGGACCCGTGTCCCACTCATTTCGCGGACAAGATCGTCCAGACTCATACCTGGACGCAGTCTGAGATGTCTAACCGCAGCAGGCCCTTTCGGCGGGAAGGGAGGGTCAGCCCTTTCTGCGGACGATCATCCTACGCCCGAGAACGTCCCAATACTCAACTTCAACTCCAGCTGCCAGAGATCCCTTGAGTTCCGGATCGTCGGGCATCGGGCTCTCGAAGGTGGAATAGCTCTCCATATCCATCAACTGGACAAGGTTTCCGGAGATGGAAATGATCTGGCCTGTTCTCTTATCAATCATCGGAACTTCTACCCTAGAATCGACGGGGCTGATTAGGCTCTTCTTCTGGCCCGTGAAAACACTCATCGCAACAACTCTTGCCTTGGCCGAGCCATGCTTCCCAGGCTTCGATTTTTCAAACTCAACAATACGGCAGGGTTCGCCGTCAATAATCACGTACTGGCCAATCTTGAGTTCGCCGACATAAACAGGCTTGCTCATGAAATCCAGCTGAACAATCGACTACATCTAAAAGACTTCCCGCGGACGATACGCACATCCTAGCGAATTCTTTTCAAGCTCCTTGGTCTTGACGGGAAGCAAGACTGGTAGTCATGCCCCGACGAGTAGGGATCATAGCCAAGACCGAATCAAGGGAGGCGGTAGAAATTGCGAAGAAAGTCAACCGAGCAGTCGTAGACCACGGACTGACCCCAGTACTCGAACAACAACTCTCACGGAGTTCAAGACTAGGAAACGGTAGACCAGTCAACCGGATGAACGTAGATCTAATGATAACGCTCGGTGGCGACGGGACGGTTCTAAAAGCGGTCAGGGAGATGCCTAACTCAAAGACGCCGATTTTCGCAATCAACCTCGGCCGAAGTGGCTATCTAACCGAAATCGAACCAGAGGATTTTGAAGGATCGCTCAAACGCTGGCTCGACGGCGACTTCCAGATCGAGGAACAATGGCGCGTCGCAGTCTCCCAAAATGGCCATCGTATCGGAGACTGTCTCAACGAAGCACTCCTATTGCCTAGGACCCCCGACAAGATGTTGAACGTCGCCGCAGCTCAGAATGGCAAGAGGATCATAAAAGCCCGAGCAGACGGATTTATGGTAGCCACTCCGACGGGCTCCACTGCTCACTCATTCTCAGCGGGCGGACCTGTTCTGGAGACATCTCTCAACGTTCTCGTTATGACGTTGATCGCCCCCCTTCAGCCGGTAAGGTCCCTAGTCATCCCAGCTGAAAGGAAGCTAACTGTCCGGCTTGAAGAGCCAGGGCCAACCGCCACGCTGGTCAATGATGGGAATCCCGTCAAGCAAATCGGTTTGGGACAAAGTCTTGAGATGAAGAGGTCCATGAACAGCGCCTATTTCGTCCGTTTTGGTGACACGTTCCTTCAACGCAGTCTCAGGCGGCTGGCATCCGAGAGAGAGAATGTTTGACAGCACTAGTTCTTGACACCTCAGCGTTCATCATGGGCTTCAACCCATCAAAAACAGCAGAAGTGTACTCGGTTAGAGCGGTTGAGGAGGAGCTCTCCGAGGGGACGATGCCCCAGCTGAGGTTTCGAATGTTCAGGGAGAAGGGTGAACTGACAGTCCGAGCTCCCTCCCTCCGAGCCCAGGCAATCGTCGACGACGCAAGTTCTCGCGCTGGTGAATCCGGATATCTCTCCAAGGCTGATAGAGAGGTGCTTGCCCTGGCAGTCGATTTGAAGCTGGACGGTCGAGAGCCGATCATTGTCAGCGACGACTATGCTATCCAGAACCTTGCAGATCATCTCCAGATAGAACACGGCTCATTGGCCAACTTTGGAATAGTTCATAGATTTCGTTGGATAATGTACTGTCCGGCCTGCTACAGAAGGTACAAGCCCCCAGAGAAGAAATGTAGGATCTGCGGGACTGAGCTGAGAAGAAAGGTCCTCTCGAAGGCTAGTGCAAGCCGTCGCTAGCTGGTGGTCAACTTCGCAAGCTGATGAATCACGTTTTCCCGAATCCTATCCGGAGTAGGAAGAGACCCCGTTACTCGTCCCTTCTCCAACAGTCTCTCCAGCATTCGTTGAGTCTTGCTTCCGCATTTCCGACATACTGGGGCGGGAGCATGCTCCGGAACAACGTATTCTAGGAGACATTGATCGCATCTCCAGACTTCTTTCCTGCCCCCGAGCTTTCCTCGCTTTGCGACAGGTTTACCAGCAGCCTCGACGATATCCATTGCAAAATCTACGCTAGGTGCGTTGCTCACAGAGGTGCCTACCCCGAACCCGTCGGCGCCAGCGTCGGAGAGCGTTCTGACTGATTCGTCGTCAAGACCCCCAGATGCGTAGATTTTCACGTTCTTGAATCCTCTCAAGTCGAGTTCCCACCGCACCTCCTTGATTATGTCGGCGAAGTTGCCTCGCCTAGACCCCGGCGTGTCCAGGCGCACACCGAACAGTTTCCCTCCGAGGGCTTCCGCGGCCATGATTGCCTCAGTCTTTTCGTCACAGTACGTGTCAACAAGCATTATTCTGGGAACAGCCTCCGGCATGTGCTCGTCGTAGCTCTTCCAGGCACGAACTTGATCTCCCATCGCGATGATTAGAGAATGCGGCATTGTGCCGGAAGCATTCTTGCCCAACAACCTTGCGCCTACTAGGCTGGAAACCGCGTCGAATCCTCCGATGTAGCATGCTCGATCGATCATCGGTGCCAGAGCTGGATGAGCCCTGCGAATTCCGAACGAAAGCATTGCCTTGGTGCCTGCGGATCTTCTGACTCTGGCCGCCATGGTTGCTATTCCGGAGGCATGGCAGAGTAGACCGAGCAGAGGCGTTTCGTATGTGCAGAAATCAACATACCGACCCTCGAGAACCATTACTGGCTCGCGGACACCTAAAGCGTCATTGGCATGGAAGAGGGTCCCTTCTGGAAAAGACTTCACGTCAACGTTGATTCCTTCAAGAAGGTGTAGCGCTTCTTCGACGCCTGCAAGTATTCCCCATTCCCAGTTTTTCGGAAGAGAGCTTGTAGTGATTTCGGCGGTGACGCGGAGATCTGCTAGTCCTTCCTTTTCGAGTATCTCTCTGGTGCGACTAAAGTAGACGTCCGTGGTTCCCGCATTCTTGATCTCTTCTTCGGTGGCTACGTGAAACCTTCGCAATTACTTTCTGACCCGCCTGATTCGACCTTCTTTGAAGATATGATCTATTGTCAACTTCGAGACTCGAGCCGGGGCTTGGTCTGACAAGCTATATCTAGGCACTTGCTCTGAATTCGCACGCGGGGTTTGGTGTGAGATCTCTAGAGGAGCTTGCCAAGAAAGCCCTCGAGCTCAAAGAACGTGGCATGTCTACGTACGAGATCGCTGATGAGCTGAAAGTCCAGGCGGATACAGTTGTTTGGCTTCTGCTCCACGGAAAGGATGGAGTCAAACCGAAGGACGCCTACGATGTCTATGTGAACTGGAACCCGATAGGGTCAAGCGTGCGTCGTCTGACCCTTGTCGGGCGAGCGATGGCGGATATGGTCCGTGAAGCCGTTGACCAGGGGTCTATGGAGGAGCCTGAGGTTGTTGCTGGAATCGAGGCTGGAGGCATGGCACTCGGTCTAATTGTCGCCCGGTCACTGGGAAAGCCGGTAGCATCGGTGAGGCCCCAGAGGCTCGGCGAAAAGAAAGTTGCTGGCGCTGTGAATCCAAGCTTCTCAGCGGTGGAGGGCAAGAAGGTGTTGATCGTTGACACTATTCTCCGGATGGGAGAGACGATCCGCGCTGCTGTTGAGACGCTTCAGAGTGTAAAGTCCAAACCGGTCGGAGTAACAGTTCTAGCTAACAAGAGTGGAAAGGACAGTATCGAAGGGATTCCGATCAGATCTCTGGTTGAGCTTCTGCCCGTGGCAAAACAGCCCCATGCATAGCCAACGTGTCTCGCTGTGGATCCATTATGGTATACTGGGATATCGAGAATGGACAGCGCAAGGTGGGGGTTATATCCTAGGGTAGCGTTTCATCAAGGAGAGTGAAAGAATAACGGCTACAAAGTTCATGCAGTCTCTAGACCCGCAGATCTACGCCCAGCTGAGGAAGATGGCGAAGGATCGAGGGATTACTATGCAGGAGCTTATCCGGGCAGTGATCGTGCCTGACTGGATGAAAAGGACTGGGAGTTCGCGCCCTAGCTCGAGCAAGGCCGGTCGAAGACAAGCCCGCAGGCTACGACGCACTAGGCCATCGATAACTGCGTAGATAACTCGAGACGGATCCGCATGTCTCCCGGATCCATCCTGAAGACGGCCATCTTCATAACCGTGAAAGTTCACACGACTCCGCTTGATGCCTCTGCCCGGTTTGGGTAATCGTAAGCCTAGTCTTATCTTCCTCCCACAACAGCGGCCACACAGAGGGTTGGGGAATTGCAGGCAACATCTGAACCGAAGAAAGTAACCTATGTCACGCTACTAGCGGATGAGAGTATTCACCCGCGATACGAGGAGGCGCTGAAGCAGATTGAGCGAGATTTTGGAAAACATCATCCGATGCATATCGGTGGGCGCCAGGTCCTAGCCAGCGCAGGCGAGTTCGAGCTACGGAGCCCCTTGGATTCGACCATTCTGCTGGGCTATTTCCAGAAGGGCACTGCAGAGTTTGCGCGCAAGGCGCTTGAGGCGGCCAATGAAAACTTCGAGTCATGGAGCGGCAGACCTTGGACTGAGCGAGTTGCGCTTGTGCGGAAGGCCGCGGAGATAATTGAGAAACGCCAGTTCTACTTGGCGGCGCTGATAACCTACGAGGTCGGCAAGAACAGGTACGAGGCGATCGCGGAGGTCAACGAAGCTACGGACATGCTCCGGTACTATGCTCGTGTGATGGAGGAGAATCATGGTTACGTTAGGCCGATGGATCGAATTGTCCCTGGCGAGAACAGTAAGAGTGTGCTGCGCCCGCACGGTGTCTGGGCTGTTGTCAGTCCGTTCAACTTCCCCCTAGCGTTAGCCGGGAGCATGGTCTCCGGAGCCTTGATCACCGGCAACACGGTGGTTTTCAAGCCAACGAGTGAGGCGCCGTTTACCGCTCTAAAGCTGTACGAGATTCTTGTCGAGGCCGGTATCCCTGCAGGCGTCATTAACTACGTCACGGGTCCCGGCAGTTCTTTCGGTGCTGAATTCACAAGCAACCCGTTGGTTGCTGGGATTGCTTTTACTGGTTCTAAGGATGTTGGAATGCAGCTCTACAGGGATTTTGTCGCCAAGCAGTCGTATCCGAAACCGTTCATTGCCGAGATGGGAAGCAAGAACCCGGCTATCGTAACGGCCAAGGCGGATCTAGACAAGGCTGCTGAGGGAGTTGTGAAGGGAGCCTACGGGTATGGTGGTCAGAAGTGCAGCGCAACCTCGAGGGTCTATGTGGAGCGGGGCGTCAGAGAAGACTTTCTAAAGATTCTCAAGTCGAAAGTCGACAAGATCGTCGTAGGCGACCCGCGACAGAAAGCAACCTTCGTGGGTCCAGTAATTGATGATAAGGCGTTCAAGAAGTATCAGCGAGCGGTCGAGCAGGCAAAGAAAGACGGTGGCAAGATCCTGGCAGGTGGAGAAGCTCCGAAGGCTCCGTTGCCCAAAGGATACTATGTTACGCCTACGGTTGTGACTGGCCTGCCTTCTGATCATAGGTTGATGAAGGAGGAATTGTTCGTGCCGTTCGTCGCGGTCGACGAGTTCAAGACCCTTGACGAAGCTCTTGAGAAGGCTAACGAAACCGAGTTCGGACTGACAGCTGGGGTTTTCAGCAAGGACCCGAAGGAGGTGGGCGAGTTCTTCAAGAACATCAACTTCGGCGTTACCTACGCTAACCGGAAGGGTGGAGCTACGACCGGGGCGTGGCCCGGTGCACAGCCTTTCGGGGGCTGGAAGGGTAGTGGCGCTACCGGCAAGGGTGTCGGGGGTCCCTACTATCTGCTCCAGTTTATGCGTGAGCAGGCTCAGACGGTAGTGGAAGACTCCTAGGGTCCTGAACGGGGGCCCCCCCGGAGGGTGCCGACGGCGGTATCCCGATTTCGGGGTTCTTTTGCCAATCGTGCGGTGTTCTAAGCTGGAAACAAGTGGATTGTTGGGGTTGGGAACGAGCCGGAACCGCAAGGAAAACGAGCATTCACTAGCATGGGCCTGGATATTCGGCCATGCGTTAGACGGGGTTTCGTTGAACGGGTTGAGGAAGTGTGTGTAAGAACCCGTCTCTCTTGGATTGTCTTGGGTCCCGTGGCCGCGCGCACTATGCAGTTGAAGATTTTGAAAAAAAGATTCTTGGTTTTTCTTTCACGCTCTTTTTTTCGAATTCTTGATTTCTATTGGTACGATTTTTTGGAGCTAGGAGAGCAAACTGTCATGCCTGAAGGGTTCATTCCACTTTTTCGGCTTGCTGAACTGCATGATCCAGAAGGAAGTTTGAACCTAGCCACCCTTGCATGGAATCATCGCAGTTAGAAAAGAGATTGAGCAAGCGAGGAGAATAGGGCACTTGCTCGAGTAAGTCGGACCTGGCTGTAAGAGGAAGGGAGCCTTGGCTGTTGGACTAGATCAGGCATTTGAAAGACTAAAGCGTCGAATGCTGGAAATCTGTTTTAGCCGAGACAAATCGCAGTCTTGCATCGACCCGATAGTTCACCTCACAAAGAGGCTTGGCGAAGTCAAGAGCGGACTTACCCAGGCTCGATAATCTCGCTCCAGCAAGAGCGGCCTCGGAGCCAAAGCAAGATTGAATCTTCGCCCGTTTCACATCAGAACTGGTTGAGCGCTTTAGATCAGTTCCTAGCCGACAGGCGTCTCAAAGTAAGCAGGCATGCCAAGGTGACCGCCAAAGCAAATGCAAGACTTAGGCCGATCAACAAGATCAAGTAGAGGGCGTTCCGTGCACCTGTACACACGGTTGATGAGCCGAGGAATTGTTCAACTTGGCAAATCGAGAGGTTTCGATAATAATCGTCAAGCGACAGTGGAATCGACCAGAAACCGAATGTCCAGATCGGAAAATTTCCAAGCAGCAGTCCCTCCGCAGTCCTAGAATCCAATGAACCTTTTCTTACGAAACCTCCAACTGTAAACCATCCACTGATTCCTATTGCAACCGAGAGAAGCGGAAGCATAATGCCTTGGGTTACAAGGTGAGGGAAGAAGATGGAGACAATCCCGACAAAGTTCGCTACTAATCCCATCAATAGGTAACGTCCGTCCAAGAGTCTCCGACCTAGAAGTACCTGACCATATCTGGATAGTAGATGAAAAGGGAGTCGATCATAAATTGGTGTCCAGTTCTCAACAGTGTTTTCCCAGTGCCCCTTGAGTTCCATCAACCATCTAGCGTTGATGACTTAGGTTGGCGTCGAGGCAAGGTCGTCTACCGTTTTGAGGAATCCTTCTTCAGCCCCGATCGGAAAAACTCCGGAGGCGGCTACGGTGTGGCCATCGCCGAATCCCCCCATCTTTTCACAGGAGTCAGGCAGTATCTTGGAAAGTGGCGGCCGCGTGCCGCTCTGTATCATCCTAGCGAGCGGTTGCGGAGCTCGTCCAGAGACTTTGACCAAAGATGATGGGAGTCTGCCCCATCCCGGAACGTCTGGAGGCACGTTCATCATTCCTATCAGGTACTTGACGGGGTTGACGAGTCCCTGGTAGCTGAGGTATGAGCAGAAGCTTCCGACGACTTTACCGCTCATCCCCTGGTAGTTGTCTCTGGCGTGAAACCATTGAACGTTCTTCAACTGTGAGAGTCCGTTCTGACGGATCGTTGTGAGCAACTTCTGGTTCGCAATCTTCCTCTCCTCTTCGAGACGCTCCGCTTCTGTAAGAATGTCATTGTCAAAGCCCTCAATGCATGCCTTGACACCGATCTCGGGCCCGTTTCGATAGTATCCTACGGACCCCAGAACGTTCAGCATCGTCGAGGCTCGCCTCGGGGAGAGAGATTTTCCCGACGATTCAAGTCGCAAGCCACCCGTCCGTGTCCGCCGAACGATCCCGTTCTTCTCGCCATCTTCGAGAGCGATTCTGTTTAGACCCTGAATCTCGCCAGGTATTTCGTTGGAGCCGATGATCGCGAGATGCGCCAAATTGATGAACGAGGGATCAACGGTCTTGGCAAAGAGGTATGCGACCGTCGCTGAACAGGCGTCTCTTTCGCCGGAGAATCCGTTGAGTTCTGGGTTCAGATTATGGACCGATGGATCGTTCACTTCCGTCGTGTCGTGGTGATCCAGTGCGAGGATCAAGTTCTTGGAACGGTTGAACCTGCTCAGCCATTCTACATGTCCCGATCCAATGTCGGCGTAAACAACCACTCGTCGGGGTCCGCCTTCGACATCTCTTGCAATTTCCGGGTAGAGCTTGTCGACACATATGAGGCGCGTAGGCAGGCCGAGTTTCTCTAGGGAGACTTTTGTCAGGGCCCCGGAGCAGAGTCCATCAGCCTCATCATGGTGAACGACCATGCTGTCTGTGAGGCTGGACTCTTCTATCGCCTCCTTCGCTCGAGTAAGTCTTTTCTGAAAACCGTCGAGATCCGCCGTTCCAGTAACACCTACGGCCTGATGAACCGTGCGATGAAGTAACCCGCGCCATCGAGTTCGGGATCGAACCTCTGACTCAGAGGTTTCGAATCGAGATATCCATTTCCTACAATCGGACGAGCCTCCGTTTCGATGAGCCCCAGCTGGTCCTCTGCGAATCTGACCACGTCGTCACATTCTTCGCGTGTGATTGTGCAGACGCTGTAGACTATTGTCCCTCCCTTTTTGACCAAGGCCGTTGCTGCTCTCATGAACTGCTTCTGGTAAGCAGCCAGGTTTTCCACGTTAGCCAT
>Ga0209239_1001947_pt1 | contig 12355 bp, 9 predicted proteins | sample GraSoi013_2_20cm_FD_185824 | JGI IMG/M metagenome (GOLD analysis project Ga0209239, IMG submission 185824) | Grasslands soil microbial communities from the Angelo Coastal Reserve, California, USA - Sample 10_02_2013_2_20cm (SPAdes) (version 2) | ecosystem: Environmental > Terrestrial > Soil >...
GCAGCTGCGACGAATCGCTTTTGAACCCGCGGCGCTCGAGCGCCTCGTGGTAGAGACCGACGACCGACAGGGTCTCCGCGGAGCCCTGCAATTTCTCGGCGGCCTCCGGCGGCCTGTCGCTCATCAGATGTTGAGCGCGCGCTTGTCCACCGCCAGCGCGGCGTCCTTCATGGCCTCGGAAAGCGAGGGATGGGCGTGGCAGATCATGCCGATGTCCTCGCTGCTCGCACGGAATTCCATGGCGACCACCGCTTCGGCGATCAGCTCGGAGGCGAACGCCCCGATGATGTGCACGCCGAGTATCGCGTCGGTCTTCGCGTCGGCGACGAATTTTACGAGGCCGGCGGTGTCGCCGAGCGCCCGCGCCCTGGCGTTGGCCATGAACGGGAAGGTGCCGGCGCGGTAGGCCACGCCCTCGGCCTTCAGCTGCTGCTCGGTCTTGCCCACCCAGGCGATCTCGGGCGTGGTGTAGATCACCCAGGGGATGGTATTGAAATCCACGTGCGGATGCTGCCCGGCGATGCGCTCGGCCACTGCAACGCCTTCCTCCTCCGCCTTGTGCGCGAGCATGGGGCCGCGCACCACGTCGCCGATCGCCCACACGCCGGCGACACTCGTGCGGCAGTGCTCGTCCACGGCGACGAAGCCGCGCTCGAGTTTGAGGCCGACGCCTTCGGCGTTCAGGCCTTGCGTGTTGGCGACGCGGCCGATCGAGACGATGAGCCGGTCGAAAACCGCGCTCTGCTCCTTGTCCTGGGCATCGGCGTATTCGACCGTCACGTCCTTTTTCGTTCTGACCGCGGTGATCTTCACCCCGAGCTGGATTTTGAGGCCCTGCTTGGAAAAGACCTTCCACGCTTCCCTGGCGATCTGCTCATCGGCCGCGCCCAAGAAAACCGGCAGCGCCTCGAGGATCGTCACCTCCGACCCGAGCCTGCGCCACACGCTGCCCATTTCCAGGCCAATGACCCCGGCGCCGATAACGCCGAGGCGTTTGGGCACCTCGGGAATGGCGAGCGCCCCGTCGTTGCTGAGAATCAGCTTCTCGTCGAATGCCGCCCCCGACAGGGTACGCGGCACCGATCCGGTCGCCACGATCACGTTCTTCGCGGTCAAGGTCTCGTTTTGTGCGCCGGCAACCGCAATCTCGCACCCGTCGGCGCCGGCCTTCACGAAGCTGCCGCGGCCATGGAAGAACGCGATCCTGTTCTTCTTGAAGAGATAGACGACGCCGTCGTTGCTCGCCTTCACCACCTGGTCCTTGCGCCTGAGCATCTGCGCAAGGTCGAGCTCCAGACCTTTGACGCGCACGCCGTGCTCGGCGAAGCCATGCCCGGCCTGCTCGAAATTCTCCGAGGACTGCAGCAGCGCCTTGGAGGGAATGCAGCCGATGTTGGTGCAGGTTCCGCCGAGCGCGGGTTTGCCGTCGGGAGTTTTCCAGTCGTCGATGCAGGCGGTCTTCAAGCCGAGCTGCGCGGCGCGAATCGCGGCCACGTAGCCGCCTGGACCACCTCCGATCACGACCACGTCGAACGACTGTGCCATCGTTTGTGAGGGGCTCAACGTTCGCGGTTACCGGCGCGACTGCGACGGTACCAAGAGGTGCGACGCTTCACGCGCGCCCGGGTAGCCGTGCTGTTAGGGGCTACCGCTCGAGACTTCAATTGCTTTTTGCTGCTCACGGTCATACACAATAACCCTATAGCCTTCATATCCCATTTGATGAGAAAACGTGCGCCATCCACGTTTCCGGATGTCTTTGTAGTATTCCTGAGACACCGAGATGTTTTGCGAATTTGCCGCGTAGTACTGCTCTTCTGGTTGCCACACAGGCAAGTCTCCTGTCGATTGGAACTGATCCTCACCGAGAATTACCTCGATCGCACGCTCCGTATCGGCTTTGTTTATCTCTCTCGTAAAGTGGTTTCTTAGCGGTTCCGAATACTGATAGAGCAGTTTGCCTGCCGATCCCACGATTCGGATACGCTCTACGGCCGTGTCGCACGTCCGGCCCCGAATAGTAACGATGATCTTATCGGTGGGCTTGTCTTCGCTGAAGGAAATCACCTTTTCTCGTCTAATGTTGCAGGGCGCGGATTCTGCAAGCGCAGGGACTGTAATTAACATCAAGATGGAGAGAAAAAGAACTCTCTTTCCCATTATGTGCCCCTACGTATCTTTAGGTGCGTCGATCGCGGCCCGTCTGCGCGGGTCGCTTTGTTTGACCGCGCCGCGTTCCTTCTGCGCGCATGAGCGAACGAAGCGCTTGGTTCACCCCGCTGGAGTTCCTGAACCGTCGATGGACATCCGGATCGAGCACAACGACGTTGCTGCTTTCGATGTAGCGCCGGTAGTACTTCCCGCGTACACCCCCCGAGAAGTCGTACGAGTCGCGCTCAGCCTTCCTCATAGATCGAGAAGGAGGCGCGCGGGATCCTCCAGCGCCTCCTTGATCGCCACCAGCGACAGTACCGCTTCGCGGCCGTCGACGATGCGGTGGTCGTAGGAGAGCGCGAGGTAGTTGACCGGCCGGATCACGACCTGGCCGTTCTCGGCCACCGGCCGCTCGCGCGTGGCGTGCACGCCGAGGATCGCCGATTGCGGCGGGTTGATGATGGGGGTGGAGAGCATCGAGCCGAACACGCCGCCGTTCGAGATCGAGAACGTTCCGCCGGTGAGCTCATCGATCGTGAGCTTGCCGTCCTGCGCGCGCTTGCCGAAGTCGGCGATTTTCTTCTCGAGGTCCGCGAAGCTCATCTGGTCCGCGTCGCGCAAGATGGGCACGACGAGGCCGCGCGAGCTGCCCACGGCGATGCCGATGTCGAAGTAGCCGTGGTAGACGATGTCGTTGCCGTCGATCGAGGCGTTGACGATCGGATATTTCTTGAGCGCGTGCACCGAGGCCTTGACGAAGAACGACATGAAGCCGAGGCGCACGCCGTGCTCCTTCTCGAAGCGCTCCTGGTATTTCTTCCTCAGCTCCATCACCGGCTGCATGTTGACTTCGTTGAACGTGGTGAGGATCGCGGCGGTCGATTGCGACTGCACCAGGCGCTCGGCGATGCGCGCCCGCAAGCGGCTCATCGGCACTCGCTGCTCGGGGCGGTTCCCGAGAATCTGCTCGGCGCTCACCGGAGCTGACGGCTGGGGCAAGGATGGCTTCGTCGCAGCGGGCGCCTCCGGCGCAGGCGGGCTCGTTGTCCCGAGCACATCGCCCTTCGTGACGCGGCCGCCGCGGCCGCTTCCCGCGATCGAACCCGCGTCGACGCCCTTCTCTTCGGCGAGCTTGCGCGCCGAGGGCATGGCAGGCGCCGCAATCGGCGCCGGCTTTGCTGCCGGAACGGGCGCCGGCGCGGCCTTTGCCTGCACCTGCACCGCGGGAGCGGCCGCGCTCGCCTTGCCCTCGGTGTCGAGTGTCGCGATGACTTCGCCCGCCTTCACCGTGCCGCCGTCGCCCTTGATGATCTTGGCGAGCACGCCGTCGGCGGGAGCGGGAAGCTCTAGGACCACCTTGTCGGTCTCGATGTCGATCAGGTTCTCGTCGCGCCTGACCGCTTCGCCGACCTTCTTGTGCCACGCGAGCAAGGTGGCTTCCGCGACCGATTCCGAAAGCTCCGGCACCTTGATTTCGATGAGCATGCTCTTCCTTCTCGATTCCTAGCCGCGCGCCGCCCTGCCGGTGCCCTGGACGGGGCGAACCAGGTTGTCCGTCGCCGGCCTGAACGCCGCGTCGACCAGCTCCTTCTGCTGCTCGTTGTGCAGGGAAGCATAGCCCACCGCGGGCGAGGCCGAGGAGGGCCGCGTGGAATAGGCGAGGATCTGGTCCTCGCGCATGTGGCGCAGGAGGAGGCGCTGGATCCAGTACCACGCCCCCTGATTCGCCGGCTCCTCCTGGCACCAGAGGACCTCCGCCGCGTTGCGGTAGAGAGCGATCTGCTCTTGGAACTCGTCGTGCGGGAAGGGATAGAGCTGGGCGATGCGCACGATGGCGACGTCCCTGACGGCGCGCGCCTTGCGTCCCTCGCGCAGGTCGAAGAACACCTTGCCGCTGCAGACGATCACGCGCTTGACGTTTTCCGGCTTGATGTCCGCGTCCCATTCGCCGTTGACCGCCTTGAACTTGCTCTCGGCGAACTCGGCGAGCGGCGACACCGATTCCTTGTGGCGCAGCAGGCTCTTGGGCGTGAAGATGACGAGCGGCTTGCGGTACGGCCGGATCATCTGGCGGCGCAGGAGAAAGAACATCTGCACCGGGGTCGCCGGGATGCACACCTGGATGTTGTTGTCGGCGCAGAGCTGCAGGTATCGCTCCGGGCGCCCGGAGGAATGCTCGGGCCCCTGCCCCTCGTAGCCGTGCGGCAGGAGCATCACCAGGCCGCAGATGCGGCCCCATTTGACCTCGCCCGCGGCGATGAACTGGTCGATCACCACCTGCGCGCCGTTCGCAAAATCGCCGAACTGCGCCTCCCACACCACCAGCTCGTTCGGCTCGGAGGTCGAATAGCCGTACTCGAAGCCGAGCACGGCCTCTTCGGAGAGCACCGAGTCGACGATGAGGAAATCGCCCTGGTTGGGAGCGATATTGCTCAAGGGGACGTAGCTGCCGGAGTCCCATTTCTCGCGGTTCTGGTCGTGCAGCACCGCGTGGCGGTGGAAGAAGGTGCCACGGCCGCTGTCCTGCCCGGAAATGCGCACGGCGAATCCGTCCTTGAGGAGCGAGGCATACGCGAGGTTCTCCGCCATGCCCCAGTCGACCGGCATCTTCCCCTGTCCCATGAGGCGGCGGTCGGCGATGATCTTCTCCACCCGCGGATGGATCTTGAAATTCGCCGGTATCGTCGTGAGCCTCTCCGCGAGCATCTGCAGCTCGGCGAGCGGCAGCGTGGTGTCGTCGTTCTCGTTCCACTTGGTGTTCTTGTATTTCGACCAGTCGACCGCGAACGGCGGCTTGAAATTCGGGAGGATCGTCTTGTTGGTGTGGGTACCCGCGTCGAGCGCCTGGCGGTAGGCCGCGGCCATCTTGTCGGGGTCTTCCGCGGCGATCAGCCCTTGAGCGAGGAGCCTGTCCGCGTAGAGCTTGCGGGTGCCCGGGTGCTGGTTGATGATCTTGTACATCAGCGGCTGGGTGACCATCGGCTCGTCCTGCTCGTTGTGGCCGAGCTTGCGGAAGCAAACCAGATCCACTACGACGTCCTTCTTGAATTTGGTCCGGTAATCCAGGGCGATCTCGATCGCCATCACCGAGGCCTCGGGGTCGTCGCCGTTCACGTGGAAGATCGGCGCCTCGACCATCTTCATGACGTCGGTGCAGTACAGGGTCGAGCGGCTGTCGCGCGGGTCGGAAGTGGTGAAGCCGATCTGGTTGTTGAGGACGATGTGCACCGTCCCGCCGGTGCCGTAGCCGCGCGTGTTCGACAGATTCAGTGTTTCCATCACCACGCCCTGGCCGGCGACCGCCGCGTCGCCGTGGATCAGGACGGGCAGCACCTGGTCACCGCCGCGGTCCTTGCGTCGGTGCTGGCGCGCCCGCACCGAGCCCTCGACCACGGGATTGACGACCTCGAGGTGCGAGGGATTGAAGGCGAGCGTCAGGTGCATCGGCCCGCCGGGAGTGTTGATGTCCGAGGAGAACCCCTGGTGGTATTTGACGTCGCCTGCGAGCAGCACGTCGTCGTGCTTCCCCTCGAATTCCGAGAACAGATCCTTCGGCACCTTCCCCAGGGTGTTGACCAGCACGTTGAGCCGGCCGCGGTGGGCCATGCCGAGCACGAGCTCCTGCACCCCGGCCTCGCCCGCGCGCTGCAGCAGGTTGTCGAGCACCGGGATCATCGTCTCGCCGCCTTCGAGCGAGAAACGTTTCTGCCCGACGTAGCGGGTGTGAAGAAACCTCTCCAGTCCCTCCGCGGCGGTCAGCCTTTCCAGGATGTGCCTCTTGGTGTCGGCCGAATAACTCGGCTTGGAGCGCACCGGTTCCAGCCGCTCCTGGATCCAGCGCTTCTCCACGCGGCTGGAGAGGTACATGTACTCGACGCCGAGGGTGCCGCAGTAGGTCTCCTGCACCGCCTTGATGATCTCGCGCAAGCTCGCCTGCTCCGGGCCGACGAACGATCCGGTGTTGAACACGGTGTCCATGTCGGCGTCGGTCAGGTCGTAGTAGGCGGGCTCCAGCTCGGCGATGCGCGGGCGCTCGTGGCGCTTGAGCGGATCGATGTCGGCGATCAACACCCCGCGGAAGCGGTACTCCGCAATCAACTGCAGCACCGAGATCTGCTTGCGGTCGAACCCGGCCACGGCCGATACCGGGTGCGCCGCACCGGCGCGGGCGCGCCGGGCGAAGGATTCGATTATCGGCGCGTGGGCCACGTCGCGTCCGCCGCTTCCCGCGTCCGCGCCCGCCGGCAGGCGCTGCAGCCTGTCGAAGTACTCGCGCCACTGCTCGGGCACCGATTGCGGGTCGTCGAGGTAGGCTTCGTACAGCTCCTCGATGAAGGGCGCGTTGGCTCCGAAGAGATACGAATTGGAGAGGAATTCCTTCATTGCGCTCATGTCAGACCTCCGCGTTGCGGGTCCCGTTTCGAGCGGGCTTTAGCGCCTGTCGATCGGCACGAACTCCCGCCGAGCGGCGCCGGTGTAGAGCTGGCGCGGCCGGCCGATCTTGTATTCCGGGTCGCTGATCATCTCCTGCCATTGCGCGATCCAGCCCACGGTGCGCGCCAGCGAGAAGATGCAGGTGAACATCGATACCGGGATGCCGAGGGCGCGCTGAACGATTCCCGAATAGAAATCCACGTTCGGGTAGAGCTTTCGCTCGACGAAATAGCCGTCCTCGAGCGCGATTTTCTCCAGCGCGAGGGCGAGCTTGAAGAGGCGGTCGTCGTGCAGCCCGAGCTCCTCGAGCACCTCGTGGCAGGTCTCGCGCATGAGCTTCGCGCGCGGATCGTAGTTCTTGTAGACGCGGTGTCCGAAGCCCATGAGGCGCACGCCGGAGTTCTTGTCCTTCGCGCGCTTGATGAAATCGCCGACCTTGGACACGTCGCCTATTTCCTCGAGCATCTGCAGGCAGGCCTCGTTGGCGCCGCCGTGGGCGGGGCCCCACAGAGACACGATTCCCGCGGCGATGCAGGCGAACGGGTTCGCGCCGGAGGAGCCGGCCAGCCGCACGGTGGAAGTGGAAGCGTTCTGCTCGTGGTCGGCGTGCAGGATGAAAATGCGGTCCAGGGCCCTCACCAGCACCGGGTTCGGCTTGTATTCCTCGGCGGGCACGGCGAACATCATGCGCATGAAGTTCTCGGTGTAGGAGAGGTTGTTCTGGGGATAGATGAAGGGCTGGCCGACCGAGTACTTGTAGGCCATCGCGACGATGGTCGGCAGTTTCGCGATCAGGCGGAACGCCGAGATTTCGCGGTGCTGTGGGTTACCGATGTCGAGCGAGTCGTGGTAGAAGGCCGACAGCGCGCCCACGACCCCGACCATCACGGCCATCGGGTGCGAATCGCGGCGAAATCCCGTATAGAGCCGCGCCAGCTGTTCGTGCACCATGGTGTGATGGATGACGATGTTGACGAACCCTTCCTTCTGCTTCTTGTCCGGCAGCTCGCCGTTCAGCAGCAGGTAGCAGACCTCGAGAAAATCGCAATGCACCGCAAGCTGCTCGATCGGATAGCCGCGGTAGAGCAGCACGCCCGCGTCGCCGTCGATGTAGGTGATTTTCGAGCTGCAGCTCGCGGTGGACAGGAACCCCGGGTCGTAGGTGAATATCCCCGTTTTCGCGTAAAGCGTGCGGATATCGACCACGTCGGGGCCGACGCTGCCCGACAACATCGGAAACTCGATCGACTTGCCTTCCCCGTAGGAAAGCGTGGCCTTTTTCGTGGAACCCATGGTGTTTTCCCCCGGTGAATTCGCGCCTTCAGCAATTCCGCAACAATCGGACCACCTCGCCGAGCGCGGGATCGCCGCATTCGCGGCGCCCGCTGACAAGGTCCCAGAGCTCGTCGTCGCCGTAGCCGAGGAGGGTCTTGAAAGCGGCGAGGCGCTCGCCCTCGAGCAGCGCCGCGTGGGCATGCAGGAACCGCTCGAGCACCAGCTCGTTCTCGAGCAGGCCGCGGCGGCAGCTCCAGCGCAAGCGGTTCATCTCGGCATTCGTCATGTTCATACCGAGCGTTTCACCATCAGCTCCTTGATCTTGCCGATCGCCCGGGTCGGGTTGAGGTTCTTCGGGCAGGCATCCACGCAGTTCATGATGGTATGACAGCGGAACAGGCGATAAGGGTCCTCGAGGTCGTCGAGCCGCTCAGCCGTAGCCTGATCGCGGCTGTCGGCGATGAACCGATACGCCTGCAAGAGGCCGGCCGGCCCCACGAACTTGTCCGGATTCCACCAGAACGACGGGCAGGAGGTCGAGCAGCACGCGCACAGGATGCATTCATAGAGGCCGTCGAGCTCGTCGCGCTCCTCGGGGGACTGCAGCCGCTCCTTTTCCGGCGGAGGGTCTGCGTTGATCAGGTAGGGCTTGATCGAGTGGTATTGCTTGAAGAACTGGGTCATGTCGACGATCAGGTCGCGGATCACCGGCAGCCCCGGCAGGGGCCGAAGTTCGACGGGCTCCTTCAAGTCGGAGAGCTTGGTGATGCATGCGAGCCCGTTCTTGCCGTTGATGTTCATCGCGTCCGAGCCGCACACGCCTTCGCGGCAGGAGCGGCGCAAGCTCAAGCTGTCGTCCTGCTCCTTGATGCGCACCAGCGCATCAAGGAGCATGCGGTCGTGCGGATCGAGCACGACCTCGTAGTCCCGCATCGCCGGCTTTTCGTCCTTGTCCGGGTCGTACCGGAAGATCCTGAAACGCATCGCTTCCCCCAGTTCGCGTGGTCAGTAGGTCCGTACCTTCGGCTCGATGGTCCGAGCGGTCAGCGGCTTCATGTGCACCGGCTTGTATTCCAGCCGGTCGCCGTCCTTGTACCAGAGCGTGTGCTTGAGCCAGTTCGAATCGTCGCGGCTGTGATGGTCGGCGCGGTCGTGCGCGCCGCGCGACTCGCGCCGCGCCTCCGCGGAGACCATCGAGGCGCGCGCCGCCTCGATCAAGTTGTCGAGCTCCAGGGCCTCGATCCGCGCGGTATTGAACACGCGGCTCTTGTCCTTGACCTGGGTGCGCGTCGCGCGGTCGGCGATTTCCCGGATTTTCTTCACGCCCTTGGCGAGCATGTCCGGAAAGCGGAACACGCCGCAGTGGGCCTGCATGGTGCGGCGAATCTCCATGCCGACCTCGGCGACCGACTCGCCGTTCGTCTGGCCGTCGAGCCGCGCGAGGCGCGCCTCGGTCCGCTCGGCCGCGTCCTTGGGCAAGTCCTTGCGCCCGGGATTCTCCTGCAGGAATTTGATGATCGATTCCGCAGCCGCCTTGCCGAACACGAGCAGGTCGGTGAGCGAATTCGTTCCGAGGCGGTTCGCCCCGTGGACCGAGGCGCAGGCGCACTCGCCCGCCGCGTAGAAGCCGGGCACCACCGCTTCGGGGTCGCTTCGCCCATTCGAAAATGCGGGGACGACGACCTCGCCGCGGTAGTTCGTCGGTATCCCTCCCATCATGTAGTGCACCGTCGGCACCACCGGGATCGGATCCTTCACCGGGTCGATGTCAGCGAATTTCTTCGCGATCTCGCGGATCCCCGGCAGGCGCTTCTCGATGACCTCCGGGCCGAGATGGTCGAGTTTCAGCAGCAGATAATCGCCGCGCGGCCCGGCGCCACGGCCTTCCTTGATCTCGGTCGCCATGGCGCGCGAGACGACGTCGCGCGAAGCGAGGTCCTTCAGATTCGGCGCATAGCGCTCCATGAAGCGCTCGCCGCCCTTGTTGAGCAGGTAACCGCCCTCCCCGCGCACGCCTTCGGTGATCAGGACGCCTGCGCCCGCGACACCCGTCGGGTGAAACTGCCAGAACTCCATGTCTTCGAGAGGGATGCCGGCACGCGCCGCCATGCCGAGGCCGTCCCCGGTGCAGATGTACGCGTTGGTCGTGGAGGAGAAGATCCGCCCCGCCCCGCCGGTCGCGAAAAGCGTCGCGCGCGCGTGCAGGACCATCACTTCGCCGGTTTCCATCTCGAGCGCGGTCACGCCCAGCACCTGGCCGCTCGTGTCTCTTAGGAGGTCGAGCGCCATCCATTCGACGAAAAACTGCGTGCGGGCCCGGACGTTTCTCTGATAGAGCGTATGCAGCATCGCGTGGCCGGTGCGGTCCGCTGCGCAGCAGGAGCGTTGCACCGGACGCTCGCCGAAATTCTGCGAATGACCGCCGAAGGGCCGCTGGTATACCGTGCCGTTCTCGTTGCGATCGAACGGCATGCCGAAGTGCTCGAGCTCGTACACGAGCTTGGGCGCTTCGCGCACCATGAATTCGATCGCGTCCTGGTCGCCGAGCCAATCGGAGCCCTTCACCGTGTCGTACATGTGCCACAGCCACGAGTCCTCGCCCATGTTGCCGAGCGCCGCGCCGATCCCGCCCTGCGCCGCGACCGTGTGCGAGCGCGTCGGGAATACCTTGGAAAGCACCGCGACGCTCAAGCCCGCTTCCGACAACTGCAGCGCGGCGCGCAGGCCGGCGCCGCCTGCGCCCACCACGACCGCATCGAAGCTGCGCCTTGCGACCGCCACTTCAGATTCTCCAGAGGATCTGCATCGCCCAGCCGGCGCAGCCGACGAGCCATAGGATCGTCGCGACCTCCAGCGCAAGGCGCAGCCCCGTGTGCTTGACGTAATCCATCCAGACATTGCGCATGCCGATCCAGGCGTGGATCAGCACGCTCGCGACGAGCAGGAAGGTCGCGAAGCGCATCCACCCTTGAGCGAACAACGCCTTCCACCCCGCGTAACTCATCGGCCGGGGCCAGACGACGAGGAAGATCACCGTGTAGCCGATCATCAGCAGCGCGGTGATGCGCTGCGCGAGCCAGTCCTTCAAACCATAGTGCGCGCCGACGATGATGCGGTTCACCATATCCGCACCGCGATCGAGGCAGTCAGCGCGAGGCTTGCGATGAACACCGCAAAGGCGCTGCGCCTGGCCGTATGCAGGCTCGTGCCGATGTCTACGTCGAGAAACAAGTGCCGGATCCCCGCGCACATGTGATGCAGGAGCGCCCAGATGGACGCGATCACCAGGAGCTTGGCGATCGGAGCACGCAGGAGTCCGACCGCCTGCGCGTAGCCGCTTTCGGAAGCGAGGCTCAGGTCGAGCAGGTACAGAAAGGCGATGAGCCCGAGGAAAAGCACCACACCGCTGACGCGATGAAGAATCGAAACCAGACCCGGGAGAGGGAGATTGAGAGGACTGAGGTTATACCAGAGGGGACGCTTTTTTTTCGCCGTCAGATCAGGCATGTAAAGCAATCCTTCCGAAACGCTTGGGCTGATTTGAAATCTTGACGGGAGTCAAGATTATAGCAGGCTTCGACTCGCTCTTGTGCTGCGCAAAAGCGCCAAGCCGGATATATTCGGGCTTCTCCAGGAGAGTCTCACCATGTCCAACAAACCCATTCGTGTCGCGGTGACGGGCGCCGCCGGCCAGATCGGCTACAGCCTGCTCTTCCGCATCGCGAGCGGCGAAATGCTGGGAAAGAACCAGCGGGTGATCCTGCAGATGCTCGAGATTCCCGACGAGAAGGCGCAGAAGGCGCTGAAGGGCGTGATGATGGAGCTCGACGACTGCGCTTTCCCGCTGCTGCACGCCATGGTCCCCACCGCCGACCCGATGGTGGCGTTCAGGGACGTGGAAATCGCGCTCCTCGTCGGCGCCCGTCCGCGCGGGCCGGGCATGGAGCGCAAAGACCTGCTCGAAGCGAACGGCAGGATCTTCGCGCCGCAGGGCAAGGCGCTCGACGCAGTCGCGAGCCGCAAGGTCAGGGTGCTGGTGGTCGGCAACCCCGCCAACACCAACTGCCTCATCGCCATGAAAAATGCGCCGGGCCTCAAAGCCACGCAGTTCACCGCGATGATGCGCTTGGACCACAATCGCGCCGTCGCGCAGCTCGCGCGGAAAATCGGCAAACCCTTGAGCTCGATCCGCAAAGTCACCATCTGGGGAAACCACTCGGCGACCCAGTACCCCGACGTATTCCAGGCGGAGTGCGGCGGCAAGAAAGCCTGGCCGATGATCAACGACAGGGATTGGCTGGAGAAGACTTTCATCCCGACGATCCAGAAGCGAGGCGCGGCGATCATCGAGGCCCGCGGGCTGTCCTCCGCCGCGAGCGCGGCGAACGCCGCCATGGATCACGTGCGCGACTGGATCCAGGGCACGCGCCCCGGCAACTGGGTCAGCATGGGCGTCCCCTCGGACGGGAGCTACGGCATTGCCGAAGGCGTG
>Ga0209239_1001949_pt1 | contig 12350 bp, 11 predicted proteins | sample GraSoi013_2_20cm_FD_185824 | JGI IMG/M metagenome (GOLD analysis project Ga0209239, IMG submission 185824) | Grasslands soil microbial communities from the Angelo Coastal Reserve, California, USA - Sample 10_02_2013_2_20cm (SPAdes) (version 2) | ecosystem: Environmental > Terrestrial > Soil >...
AAAAAGACTTCGTGATAACGATAACAGGAGCGAGCGGGACCCAGTCTCGATCGATGAACCTAACCGTGCACGTGTACGAGCGGACCCCTCACACGCCAATCCTGATTGACGGAAACGGCAATTTCACTTTAGCAAACGGAGTCCGGAGGGGAAGCGGCACTGCAACAGATCCCTATGTCATATCCGACTGGGACATCGATTCGTCTACTTCCTACGTGATTCCTACTTTCGTCCCAGAAGCGGGCATCCTGATACGCCATACAACAGCATACTTCGTGATCCTCAGCGTTTACGTCCACTCTGGTTTAAAGGGCTACAACTCGTACTATGGTGGATGTGACCCGCCCTGCGCCGACGGTCTAGACCTTCAACAAGTTGCAAACGGGTATATTGAACAGAACACCATCTATTGGAATCGATACGGCGTCGCCCTGACAGGCTCTTCCAACATCACCATAATTGGGAATAACTTCCTTCAGAATGGTATTTCAGGCGTCACTACTCAATTGATTGACGATAACTCGAAAATGAACCGCTGGGATGGTGGCTATCCCGTCGGTGGCAATTATTGGTCCGACGCTGTTCACGTAGACAATTGCAGCGGACCAGCCCAGAACGTCTGTCCGAATCCCGACGGGATAAGCGACTATTCCTACTGGTACGACAGGTACCCACTCATGAACCCCTCGACAGACCCCCCCGTATCGCTCAACATGTCCTTCTTAGATGTCACCCTTTCTCTCTCCGGCAATCTCAACGTGGAGTGGGCGACTAAAACCGTCACAGGAACAATTACAGCGACAGAATTCAACAATACAAGTCAGACAGTCTTCAGTAAGACGTTCATGATCAATTTCACCTTTAGCGCCGTCCAACCAAGGTTCCTGATCGTGGTCTCTTCAATAACAACATCACTTGCTACAACCTGCAAGGTCAATTCCTCAACCAGCCAGGTGACTTGTATGCTAACGCGTGATCCCGACGTAGACCATGATGGAATAACCGGCATCGTCGACTTTGCCGCGATAGCCTACGCCTACGACTCGGCGGTAGGTGATACCCGTTACGACCCGTCGTATGACCTGAATGCAGATGGGACAATCACTATCGTGGACATAGGCATAGTTGGGCACGACTACGGACTGCCAGTCTTCCTCTAAACAGGAACCAAATCCCGTTTGGTTTCGCTTATCTCTTCTTGAGATAAGAAGCCCATTCTCTTCGACTTTCTGTCTTGCAGAAGAATCCCGATTTCTACGCGCGGTTGCTGCAGGTCTGGTGCTGGACGTGCGGCAAGGTTACGAGTCATGAGATAACCTTCCGCTGGGGCGGTAGATGTTTTCTCTGTAAAGAGTGCGGAAATATCGTCGTCGAAAAGCTGTGATCAGAATGGATTTCTTACTATCCAAGCAGTCCGGGTGTGGCTGGCTGGGAAACCTCTCTTCCACGAGCCGAGGGAATTGCCCGAAAATCTAAGCTTCTACTAAATAACTCGCTAATGACGAGGCATATGGGACGACGATGGGTTTCGTAAGACGGCAGTTGTCGATATTTGCCCCGCTGAGCATCAATCGCCGTGGCCTCTCCTTTCTAGGAACTCTTGCTTTCATGACGGCTTTCTTTGGGGCCCGGGTCTTCGCAATTCTGAACCCAACAGTGGTCGTCGCACAAGGGAGTATTCACTTTCACCATTTCTGGTACGGGCTGGGAATGGTTACCTTAGCAGGCTGGCTTGGCATTGCTTTCAACAGGCCAAGGCTGGTTAGAACGTACGCGATAATCTTCGGCCTCGGTGCCGGGCTAATCGGAGATGAAGTGGGATTACTCTTAACATTCGGCGACTACCAGTCTAGTCTCACTACAGATTTTTTCGTCGGAGTTATCGGGTTCATAATTCTCGCAAGCACTCTGGTGAGATACAGGAAGATAGTCATGAAAGACGTGACTCATACCAGCTGGAATGAACGGCTCATCTACATCGGAATAAATCTAGCCGGACTATCAGCAATCTTCTTCGCAGTAAACAGCATCACACCCGGTCTGGTACTGGCCGCGATCGGAATAATTCTGATCATTTCAGCATTCGAAGCGGCAAGAGCAGGCATCGCCGCTGGAATTATCTCGGGAAGCATTGCAGCGGTAGGGAATTTTCTACTTGCTCAAAACTACGATGTAATCGGACAAACATTCGAAGGCACTCCCTTAGCGCCGACAAGTGCGATTGAAAGCTTAGCAGCTGCCACAATCTACGTACTAGCCGTAGACGTGTTTCTCGCCGGAGTCATCGGCGGCGCTATCCTAGGACTAATCTTCGCGAGAGTAAATGATCGGTACTTGAAGAGTAGTAGTCTTCGGACGCGTGGAATCGTTTTCGGCTTGATTCTCTGGATACTGCTCAGCCTATCCAGTTTCGGGTCCGAGTTCGGCCTCCTATACGACACCATCTCAGTAATAATCGGACTGTTAGCCTATCTAACCTATGGAATCCTACTGGCCCGATTCTTTCCAAGATTCAAGCGAAACATACCTGAGATCGGGAAAGAGCCGCAGCCCTCCTAGGTCGATCCAGTCTTCGGACCCTAGTAGATAGGATGAGCGAGGGGTCGAATTCGCGTTTCTTTCCATTTGTTGCTATTTCTTCCCAAACCACAGACCAACAATTTCATAGTCTCACCGTTTTTCCAGCTCGCAAGACGAAGTGTACGTTATCTCTCAAATGAAATTAGAAAGAGCTGACCCAAGTCTTTCCCTGTGACAGATCCGACCGGCAGCACAACCTCTCTCCCAATTACTCGGCCCCCTACGGCGTCTATCCCAAAGAATAATACTTCGATGACGGACGAGTTCCTTAGAGCGCATCTTTCAAGCGCGGATAACCAAAGCCATCATTGCTCATCGGTATGAAAGTCTCAGAAGGCATACCGGGTGGGCAGACCACATCTGTTTGATTATCAGGGCAGCGGTCACAATTTGGGGGATTAATCGCGTTATTGGCGCAAAACCGGTTGCAGGAGGGAGGATTGATAGCTCTGCTTGTGCAAGTACACTTGTCTGTTGACAAGTTGTATGTCTCCCGCGAGTCGCAGCTATTACATGAAGGATAGTTCAACGCACGATTCGAGCAAGAGGGACCCGACGGGCGAGCTGAGAGATACAATCCAGCACCCACACTGGAGACGGCGACTAGGACAACTACCATCGACGCAACGATCTTCGTCCCAGTCCAGAACGGTCGGAGCCGCTGACCGGCGACTCGCCTTCGGCCGATGCTCCCAGAAGTAGTCGGTGACCCAGAAGTATCTTCGCGAACGTCGCGTACAACTCCGCCACAAACTCCACACGTTCCAGCGTTCATCCCTATCGAACCACAGACAGCACATCGGAACATGTCGAAAACCACTCACAAGAGGAACCCCAGTCCTCTTATCCTTATCCCAATTCCACACGATAACTGACGCGCTATGCCTCAGCCGGGTCAACGTCCGCGGCCCCGAATCGATTCTCTCACTGATCTGGTCTTCGGCCTGGCTCTATCAATAGGAGCCATCTATGGGATCCTAACTCTGTTTACACACATTCTCCCATCCGAGGAAAGGAAGCTAGTGGCTCCTGATCTTCTGAAAAAATACAAGCTTGGTCGTAACCTTGAGATTGTCGTCGCAATCATTTTTCTGGTATCTGCTATTCCGCAAGTTTGGGTCCTAAACGTTCGCTATACCATCTGGGCATCAACGTTCTTCGTCTATCGTGGCGGAAGTTTAGTGAGAGGACTCCGGAAACAGCGCCATAGCTCCTAATCTTAGATCGTCTTCGACCGCAGAACTCGCTCATCTTCGTCGATTGTAACTGTTCAAAATACCAACAAGTAACGGTATCAATTCAACGCCGCTGCACGTGGTGCGGTTTATCTTTGTCAAAACAACCTAGGGCGGCGAACACCAAGATGACGAGCTTCACTGGAGTGTTCCTGCTCGTCTTCTCAGTCTTGGTGGTTGTGCTTGACACTGCGAATTTTTTCGCCATCGGTATCTCGTTCTTCATCATGCTGATCGGAATCATGCTGGTCATGGTGGGAGCGATGGGCGGGTTCGAGAAGAAACCCGATCCCACCTCGACCCACACCGAGGTTCTTAGAGAGATTGTCAAAGTCAGATGCAAATACTGTGGTGCGTTGAATCTTGAGACCAGTCAAAACTGTTCGAATTGCGGAGCACATCTGTGACAAGTCCGATCTCGATACTTGACACTGAAATGTGAATACTGAGAAACGATTGAATTTACAGACTGCATGTGACAACTCCCAGGTAACTTATTCTCCGAAAATCGGATGGATGCGTAGCGCAAGTTAGAAAGTGAGAGAAATACGGTAATTTTGGGTAAACAGTCCCAGAATAGTTATCAGATTTGAAATCATCCCAAGAATACAATAGATTTATATTTAAAAGTCAGCTTATATGTTATACGGTGAATTCGGGACGCGAGCTAAGCCCAAAAAGAAGAGTAAGAAGTAGAATCCGACGGATTATCTAATTTCTACTTCGAAATTCCCGAGTTTCTTTCTTTCGTACGAGATGGATGCAGAACCGTGTTCGGGGGAACGCGGCTCTAAGCTCCTCTGTAATCCAATAGCGCCAGAATGAACATGGCGTGAGACCAGGCGAGTGGCGACGCAGATATCGGCTCTCCATTGTCCTTGTGAACCTGTTCGGCGAAGAGTTGCAGCTCGTCGACGTGTTTAACGCACCATTCGATGAGGGTCTTCGCCTTCTCATAATTTCCCTGCTGGCAACGGTAGAGCGCCATCCAAAGGGTTGTTATGAACCATGGATTTCCTCCATGGTACGTGTCGCCCGGGTACCGCCCGATCCCTTCGGAAGCATACGTGAATGCGTTCTCGATCTGTCGAGAACTACTGAGGATTCGCGGATCGTCCGGTTCAAGAACTCTGAACGGATATGTGAGGCCGAGGATTGCAGTGTCTATGGAAGAGTCATGGGGTTTGACTGATTTCAAGAAGCGGCCGCTCTGCTCGTCCCACAGGTATTTGACGATTGCAGTCTGCAGACTCTTGGTGTCGTTTGACCATGCGTTGGATAGCACTTCGTAACCGAGGGTTGAAGCGATTCTAGCGCTCTCTCTTAGAGCAGCTGTGGCAGCCGCGTTGGTGTATGTGTGAAGAGCCTGTTTTTCTTCCCAAAGGTCAAAGGAGGGTCCTACAAGGCCCGTGTCAGCATCCCTATTTCGTAGGAGGTGCTCGACGCCCTTCTTCACTGTCGGCCACATGTCAGCGAGAAACTCCTCGTCCCTCGTCAACGTGTGGTGCTGGCCGATTCCCCAGAGAATAGTTGCGCACTGGTCCTCCTGTTCTCCCCATGAGGGACCTGGAGATTTTTCAACGTGGTATCTCTGGGCCCAACCGCCATCGGGCTGTTGGACTTCCTTGCACCATTGATAGAAAGCTGCCGCGTCGTGATTGTAACCACAACGATCCAGAGCATAAGCGACGTACGTCCCATCTCTCGACCAGACGTAGCGATAGTCAGGCTCCAGAGTTGGGGCTGCGATTATTCCTCCAAGGTCAGGAGAGACGAGCGTCTGGAGGGTGAGTAAAGATCTTCGAAGCAGTTCCCTCCAATGTTCCTGGACCACCGTAGCTTTGTTCCTTCTCAGCCAGTCCTGGCAGGATCGATTCACATCGTTGACCATCTCTGCGAGCGAACTCTGCCTGGCCTCTTCAAGGATGTCGAGGGCCTGCTGCTTGTTGTGGCCGAAAGTCATCAGAAGGACAAGCTGCTCCCTCGCACCTTGAGGTAGATCGCCGAGACTCCATTTCAGACAGGAATTTACTCCCTTCACACCCGCATGCAGAGCTAGAGAGTTTCCACCCAGATGACCATCCTTCGCATCAACAAAAGCGTCCGAGCCCTCCTCATGTACTCCGCACTGGTGTTGGGACGAGGGCTTGTCCGCCCCATACGCAAACCAGTAATGTCGCTTATACGAAACGACACTGTCAGATCTCTCATCATAATAGCAAGCATCGCCCGACGGTGTCTCCGCGATGTCGAAATCGTTGTAATAGAGAAAACTGATCTTCAAAGCCTCGCTACCCCCATTGATCACTTCGAAAATCCGGACCAGAGCGTCCTTGCTTGGCAGAACGAGATCGGTGGCCTTCACCTGTATCCCGTCTGGGTTGGCAAAACTTGTTTCGAGAATCGTGCTATCAGGAAGAAATCGCTGTTTCCGTATCCAAGGATCGTCTGTCAACCAGCTGAAGGATTCGTTACCATTTCGGCCGGCTAAAATCCCGGGGAGGGATCCGCGAACGTGTTGCGGATAATTGTGGCTTGGCCAGAAGAGATGCCGCAACTCGCCGTTCTTCCCAATTGTGATTAGGGTTGAACGGTTTCCCATTGGAGCTTGCTGGCTGGTTGAAAACATCTTCCGGTGGCCCTGTAAGTAGTTGCGACGTGTCTGGAATCTTAAATGGGTTAGGTATCTGGGCACGGACTATTGACGGTACAGCTACAATCGGCATCCCTTGGAATCACAATTCAATCCAACGATGGACGGACCGCAGATCGTCTAATCTCGGCTTCGAAGCCTTTTACCACATAACGCTATCTCATTTGCATCTTTGTTGGATCTGACCAAGAGATTCTCCTTCGGCATAAACCTCGACGACCCTTGGAGATACAGCGGGTTAACCCCTCCAAGGTCAATAATCATTCCGCATCTATTGTCGGCGAGCCTGCCCGAAGGGAAAATTCTGGATGAAGCCGATGAGCAAGAGATCGGACGACGCGGAGAAGTGGAGCCCGGGACTGTTGCCGGCAGGGCTGTAGCTGCTCTGGCTGACACTCTCGTCGACGCAAATGTAGGCTTCGTACGATGCTGGTTCCCATGGAAATATTTCGAACCCTTCCCCGTGCCAGAGGCATCGCTTGACCAGTTACTTGAGAAATCATACGCTCAGTGGCCCATGGATGATCTTGTCAATATTCTGACCGGTCTAGGCATAGGCGTCGTACCGGTGATAGCTTGCGGATACGAACGCATGCTTCCACAGGGATTGGAGCCCGACCCGAACCGAGATCTCTACCTGAAGCGAGTCTCCATCCATACCCGGCTCATGGTGCGCCACTACAAAGATCGAATCAAGAACTGGCAGATTGAGAACGAGCCAAACTGGTGGGCTGAACACGCCGCAGGGGGATGGCGGTCGGGGTTAGCATGGGTCCGCGAGCACGGATTCAGACATGGACTTCTACAGTCGCTCAACGATACAGTGCACAAAGAAGACCCGTCCGCGACAACGATCATCAACCTTGAGGCCGACGCCATGGTCCTGGACCCAGGCGCCTACTCGTCCTATTGCGATATTCTAGGCTTAGACTTCTATCCCAACTACAAGATCTCCCACCCAATCAACACTAAGGTTCTGAAAATGACAGACCAAGTAGCGAAGAAACTGAGTAAACCTGTTATGATCTCCGAGACAGGATACCCCAGCGGGCCCTCACTCCTAGGATATTCGGCTGACAGTCAAGCCAAGTATGTCGCCGACACGTGTCGAGAGGCACACGGGCTCGATGGTGTGACTGGAATCGGAATATGGCGCTACATCGACACGGCCTGGAGATCCTTCCCGCCTCAAGAGAATCATTTTGGCTTGTTCGACAACAAGGGAAATCCAAAGCCTGCGTGGACCGAGTTCTCGAACGTCATCAAAGAATTGAAATGAGTCAACACTAACAAGGATGTCAAAGTGGTTAGTCGAATGAAGGGCAAGACGCTCAAGGACGTCATCGGGACCGAGGAGAGGAGTCTCTACAAGCTGATCTCGCTCATCGCCGATCTGTCGAGCCTCGTCCGAGAGATGATTCCGAGAGAGCTAGGATTCGCCGGAGGCATCAATCCGTATGGGGAGAAGCAGTTGCAGATCGATGTCTGGTCAAACGATCTCTTCACCAAGAAGCTGCTGAGAAGCGGTCTTGTAAAGAGAATCGCTTCTGAAGAAATGGAAGAGGTTGCCGAATCAAAAGCTGGCGAATACTCGATTGTGCTCGACCCGTTGGACGGGTCGTCGAATCTGAAGAGCAACAACTTGCTAGGAACTATCGTCGGAGTATATCGCGAAAAGCCTCTGCCCGCAAGAGGAAGAGACCTTTACGCTGCGATGTACTTCCTCTATGGACCGTTCCATCAACTCGTTCTCGCCCTCCAGGACGGAGTCCAGACCTTCGCAGCCCTCGGCAGAGGATCTGAAGGAACCAGATTCGTGTCGGACGGTCTGATTCGCCAGCTTCCCAAGCCACCGACAGTCTATGGTATCGGCGGTCTGAGAGAGAAGTGGACTCCTAGGGTACGAGAGTTTGTGGAGAGTCTGGAGAAGCGCAAGATGTCTCTTCGGTACGGCGGTTCTTTCGTGGGCGACTATAACCAGGTCCTTACAAGGGGAGGTTTCTTTGCATATCCCGAGTTGACAGATGCTCCCGAGGGAAAGTACCGGTTGCAGTTTGAGTCCAACCCGGTCGGGTTCATCACAGAAAAGGCGGGAGGCCAAGCTAGCACAGGCACGGGGAAGATTCTCGATGTTGAACCCACGAGTATCGTCCAGCGCGTCCCGACATATCTAGGCGATTCAGACCTGGTCCAGGAGTTCCAGTCGACCTACAAATCCAAGGGCCAGACCGTATGAAGCAACTGATCTCGATTGAGCCTTCAATCCTGAGTGCCGATTTTGCCAGACTGGGCCAACAGGCGAAAGAAGCAGAGGACGCCGGGGTCGAAGGCATCCAGATTGATGTAATGGACGGACATTTCGTTCCAAACCTGACGTTCGGACCCGGAGTCGTCAAGGCGTTGAGGAGATCGGTGAGCCTATTCTTGGACGCTCACCTGATGATCGACAATCCTCACAGCTTTCTCGAAGAATTTGCGCGCTCAGGCGCAAACAGGATCATCGTGCATGAAGAGGTGTGCAAAGATCTTCCCGCGGTTCTCCAGTCGATCAGGAAGCTCAAGGTCGAAGCAGGGGTTGCAATAAACCCCGAGACGCCGATCACCACGTTGGAGGGGGTCCTGGATGTTGTGGACTGTGTCCAGGTGATGACGGTCCACCCGGGATTTGCGGGGCAGCGTTTCATTGAAGATCAGCTCGGCAAGATTGCGCGTCTAAGGAAAGAAATAGATCAGCGACACTTGAAAGCATCAATCGTTGTTGACGGAGGGATCGATTCGAAGACAGCTCCACTAGCTGTGAAGTCGGGCGCTACAGTCTTGGTAGCCGGGTCAAGCGTCTACAACCAATCAGCACCAGTCGCCCAAAATGTCCTGACTTTAAGAAACAGCGTAGCAACTACGGTTGCAGCGATAGGCTCAGATTGAAGTAGAGAACCGGCCACATCCCCTATCGTTATCATGACAGACGACTCGCAAGCCGGCTTCTCCACACTGAGCGATCTCGAAGAGACCGCCTCAAGGAAGACTGACAAGTCAGCCTGGGCCTATATCCAGGGCGGTGCAGGCGAGGAATGGACGGTGAGGGCGAACCGCGAAGCCTTCCACCGCAGGACCCTGCGACCGAGAGTTCTAGTTGATGTTGAGAATCTAGAATTCGGTACGACTCTCTTGGGAACAAAGGTATCAGCCCCATTCTACGTGTCTCCAACTGCTTCTCATGGCCTCGTGCACCCGGATGCCGAGGCTGCGACAGCAAGAGCCGCAAGCAAAGCCAACATCCTCGCCAGCTTCGGTACACTATCCTCGATCTCAATGGAAGACATCGCCGAGGCCGCTCCGACAGGTCCCAGATGGTTCCAGCTCTACCTCCAACCAGAATTCTCAACCACGAAGAGCCTCGTCGAGAGGGCCGAGAAGGCCAACTGCAAGGCCATAATCCTAACCGTGGACATGCCGGTCGCGGGCACCCGCGACAAGGAGAACCAAGCAGGCTCTCCATTGGCCTCTTCGATCGTTTTGGGAAACGGTAGAGAAGTTGTTCGGCCTCTCAGAAACCCTATCGTCGATGGCGACCACGCCCATATTCGCAAGGAAGCCTCAAACACTTGGGAGGTCGTAGATCGTCTTCGCGAAATAACTCGGCTCCCGTTGGTGTTGAAAGGAATCCTCACTCGCGAGGATGCCCGACGCGCTTCTGATCACGGCGCTAAAGGCGTTGTAGTTTCTAATCATGGCGGGCGCCAGCTGGACCGTGCTCCCGCCTCCTTGGATGCTCTTCCAGAAGTGGTAGAAGAGGTCGGGTCCGACGTCGAGGTTTACTTTGACGGTGGAATCAGGCGAGGCAGCGATATTGTAATGGCTCTCGCCCTCGGAGCCAGAGCGGTCGGGCTCGGACGTCTTGTTTTCTGGGCCCTCGCAGCTGGAGGAGAAGCAGGCGTCTCGAAACTGCTATCTCTCCTCAAGACAGACCTGGCGACCATCATGGCCCTTACAGGTCGACGGACCCTATCCGAGATAGACGAGAGTCTCGTAAACGCCATGAACTTGTGAGACTTAGTCGCATGAGTTCCTCGAGACCCGAGCGGATTCTCTATCTTGCCGTAGCCGTCGTCTGGATCTGTCTTGGCGGTCTCTTGACGACTTTCAGCGTTGCACCATGCCTGTTCTTCCACTTCCCAGAATCATCCGGCACTTGTGAACCAACTATGCCGCCATTCGCACTCATTTCCGGATTCCCGCTCTTCGTCATAGGTATTCTAGGGATTGTTCTGGGCGCATTTTCGTTGGTTTGGAGGAAGAGGTGAGACGCTTCCTGGATTCGAAAGAGCTGCCTGATTGCAAAAATGTTTCAGATAGTCCTAGTTGAATAATTGGAAGTTTATCACTGATTTAATGTCGTCCTTGGTGGGACTGTATGCCTTCGAGAAATCAGAGGGTCCGACCATTTTGGTAAACAGTGACTTGAGGACTCCGGGGAATCGCTGTTGGATGGTTCTGAAATCTTGAATCCCGCTGACAAAGTATCGTTTGTTCGCGTTTACTGATCCGAACGTTATCTTGTTGCCCAGGACAATATCATCGTAGGAGTGTCCGATATCTTGCGTAGCCAGTTTGGGATGATAGATCCCCAGCAGGCAGAGAACTCCATTGTTGTTCAGCAACCCCTGGGCCTCGGCGGCCAGCGAGGCGACTCCAGTCTCCTCCAAGATGAGGTCGAACTTCCCAAGACTAGTAATTGGTTGATCGTTGGCGTTGACGTAGGTCCCTCCGATCTTTTCGATAATTCGAGCCTTGAGACTATCCTTTGGTCTTGTGGCAACCGCGGTCACATCAAGTCCTCTGAGCCTTAGGAGCAGCACTGTGAGAATGCCTACGGGGCCGGTTCCTAGGACGAGTGCTCTCTTGGGTTTCCAGATCATTCTCTCTTGAATCTTGAAGCTCTGGGCGACACCCTTCTCGGCAACACTCGTCGGTTCCAGCAGAACTGCTACGTCCGACAATTCCGGTGGGACTGGAACTAGGAAGTTGACGTCTGATACCGAGAATTCCGAGCAAAAGCCGTGGAGGCCTTTGATTCCATGCTCCATGTATTGTCCCGTGAGGCACATGTCAGATTCGCCGTTCTGACAGTTGATACAGCCATCAGGCCGCCTCACTGTCGGGATTACAAGATCGCCCCTCTTGATTCCTGCAGAGTTGATCGATGCTTCTTCGACGGTGGCCAGACACTCGTGTCCGAGGATGAGATAGTCAGAACCTGAGGGCGCTTCTCCATATGAGCCTTGAATTATCTCCAGGTCAGTGCCACAGATACCAATCTTGTTAGTTCGGAGAAGAGCCTCTCTAGCGGAGGGAGTAGGTTTAGGGGCATCAATCATGCGGACACTACCCACTTTGCCAGGAGTTACGGCTATGGCTTTCAGAGAACTTTCCTATCCACGCAAACACGCTTTGGGACGAGACTCCGTTACGAGTCCTAAGTTCTGCAGTAGTCGCGTTGTTGCGGACAGTCTATGGAGTCTTCTGCAGACTATCGAGTCGCGCTTTGACAGTGTCCACCAGTTGCAGTCTGAGATCTTCTCCCCGTAGTTTCTTTTCTTTCAGATCTGCGAGCTGCTTGGCGAGGGTATTGTCGCCCAGCATTTTGACCCAGTTCTCAAAGTCGCCGCGTCCGAGATGGAACTGGAGCGAAGTGAGGTCGATAGTGTTGAGGATTCCTAGAAAGTCGGGAAGATTACGGGCCGCTGCCCCCGTTGGGCTTCCCATGGCTCGGTAGAAGTAGAAGGCGTTCTGCGGGGGGACACTTCGGAGAACGTTTGAAGTGACGTTTTTCAGAATCTTGCTTGGCACAGTCTCACCTGTTTGACCTTTCGGTGAAGGAT
>Ga0209239_1001951_pt1 | contig 12338 bp, 12 predicted proteins | sample GraSoi013_2_20cm_FD_185824 | JGI IMG/M metagenome (GOLD analysis project Ga0209239, IMG submission 185824) | Grasslands soil microbial communities from the Angelo Coastal Reserve, California, USA - Sample 10_02_2013_2_20cm (SPAdes) (version 2) | ecosystem: Environmental > Terrestrial > Soil >...
GGAGTAGCCGTTTCAGGAGGCTAAGGGAAACGTTTCCTCCGGATATGACTAGGACGACTCGGTCGCCTAGTTTGTTCGATTTCTCGGCTCTCGACAGAACGGCGACCGGGGTTGATCCCGACGGTTCTGGAAAGATGTGAGCCTCTTCTATCAGTAGTTTCATTGCTGAGAGAATCTCATCGTCAGGGACACTGAACATTCCGTCGACATTCTTCTGGCAAGCCTCCAAGGTCAGGTCGCCTACAGAAGCCGGGATCAAGCCGTCGGCGATCGATTTTGGCTCATCGATCATGATAATCTTGCCCGCGTTAAGGGACGCTTCCATCTTGGCAGCACCAGTTGGTTCAACTCCGTAGACCCGTGCGGATGGTTTGAGCGATTTGATGGCGATGGATATTCCGGAGATGAGCCCTCCTCCACCAACTGGAACTATGACCGAGTCGAAATCGTCAAGCTGTTGCGCGATCTCTAGTCCGCATGTCCCTTGGCCTGCGATGATGTCTGGATCATTGAAGGGAGGTACGAAGATTGCGCCGGTCTGGCCTGCGATTTCACGAGCTTTTGCTTCTCTATCAGAATGATACCTTCCAAATTTGACAACCTCTGCTCCGTACTCCTGTATGACATCGACCTTTTCCTTGACGGCAGTCTCCGGCACTACGATTGTGCATTGCTTCCCCCGCAGTCGTGAGCAATAGGCTGCCGCGATGCCATGGTTACCTGAAGATGCGGCTACTATTTTCTTGGCGGGTATCTGCGATATCTTGTTGTAAGCGCCCCGGATCTTGAAGACGCGTATCGGCTGGAAGCATTCAAGCTTCAGGTAGACTTCATGCCCGAATCTTCGCGAGAGTGCTGGCGATTCGATCAGCGGAGTCTTGGAAGCGACCCCGGTTATTCGTTGGGCCGCGGCTTCAATGTCTTTCAGCTTTGGGAGTTCCAGTTTCATTTCTGAAACCACATTTCTTCGGAAGTTCTTTAACCTGTACTGAGTTGCGTCTGAGCCGTATCACGAGATGCTTCCAACCGCCGGAGTCAACAGAGTCTTTGGCCTCCTGGACCTGCTAAGGGCGTATAATGGCAAGACAGACGTGGCGAATCTCACCATCGACTTGAGGATTGCCCTTGACGAACTGCTCCCGATAATTGATACTGCCGAGTACTTGGGGCTCGTCGCCGTGCAACAAGGTGACATTTCTCTTACGGATCTTGGTAAGAAGGCGCTTAATGGTAAGATTCCGGAGCGGAAGAAGATTGTTCACGACAGGCTGACGGGTCTTGAGCCTTTTGCTGACGTGGTTCGGATGGTTCATGAGAAGAAGCAGTTGAGTCGGTTCGAACTGGCCAGGTTTCTAAGTTCGAAGTTCGGCTACACTACCGACCTACCGACTATAATCAATGTGCTCATTAGCTGGGGCGTGTTTGCCGGACTGTTCAGGTATGATGGGCAGTCCGAGAGTCTGCTGCCAAGGGAATCGCGCTAGCTGATCCTGGAAATGATTCTGTCAGAATAGTCAAACATTGCCGCGTCCCTCTGATTCCTAGGCCTTTCAAGTGTTATCTGAACGTCATCGACGATCTTCGCGGGCCGATGATTCAAGACTATGACACGGTCGGCCATATAGACTGCCTCCTGAACGTTGTGAGTCACCATCACAACGCAGTTAGTCGCATAGACAGGGTCTCTCCATATCTCCAACACCTCCTGTCGAAGGTTCTCCGCGGTAAGAGCGTCGAGGCTGGAGAAGGGCTCGTCCATCAACAACACTTCGGGCTGCAGGGCCAGAGCACGGGCGATGCCTACTCTCTGCTTCATTCCCCCAGACAGTTCCTTGGGATAAGCGGTCTCGAACCCTTCCAATCCCACGTCCTGAATGTACTTCTTTGCAATTTTCACCTGTTCGTCTTTCGGAACCGTCGTGGCCTGGAGGGCCATCTCCACATTGCCTAGGACCGTCTTCCAGGGTATCAAGGCGAAGGTCTGGAATATGACCCCAATCTTGGGGCTGGGTGCCATGATTGGTTGGCCGTGGAATAGGACCCGGCCCGAGGTTGGCTGGTCAAGTCCATCTATGATCCGCAGAAGTGTGCTCTTCCCACATCCTGAAGGTCCGACTATGCAGAGGAACTCCTTGTAGACATTGAAATTGATGTCCTCAAAGACCGTTGTATTCCTCCCTTCTCCAGGATAGACCTTAGAGATGTCCTTGATTTCGAGAAGGGGCTCCCCTGACTGGGACACGTTCTTGATGTCAGGGAGAGGTTCTGCTGGTCGGGTCAAATGGCTGCTATGCCTCGAACTTGTACCGATCAGCCTTTCTGAGTAATCGTCTCCAGACGAGTCTGTTGATGGCTAGGACCGTTGCGGTCATCGCGAGCAGGGCTGCGAAAATCTCCACAGAGGAGAGGAGGACATTTGATAGGTTTGAGGCTCCTACTAGAAAAGAGCCGAGTCCAGGCACGTTCGCGCTCGGGTCGATATATTCGGAGACGATGAGGGCGTTCCATCCCCCTCCCCAGGCTTGTATGCTGCCAATGAGGATGGCGGGGAAAGCGGCTGGTATCAGAATCTGTTTCACGTAGCGTCCTCCCTTGACACCATATGCCTTCGTCGCCTCGTTGATGTCGTTCGGAACGCTGTTAACTGCCCCAACTATGTTGAACAGAAGATACCACTGCATGCCTGTTAGGAGGAGGATGATGGAGGCGAGGTTGAGGGTAACTCCTAGATAAGGGGTGTTCCTGAATGGATTGACGAGAATTATCACTACCAGGGGGAACAATGCCGTTGCGGGAATCGACTGGCCGATATCGAAGATTGGAACGAGCCACCGGGAAAGCCTCTGGCTTCTCGCGATGAGTATCCCTGCTGCTAAAGTCCAACCGAGTGCGATTAGGTAGGCTGTGACGAGCCTTGAGAGTGAGAAGAGAGTGAGCCCGATCAGCTGGAAGGCGGTCACATTGGCAGCGAGTACGGTGAGAGCGTTTAGAATCGACTCGGATCTGGGCGCGATCAGGAGTTCGAGGCCGAAGGCGACCAGTCCGAGAAAGATAGCGTAGCTCAAGAGTCTTCCCCAGAACGGTATTCTGCTGATGCGTTCGGGAAATCTCAATCTCTCAGTGACATGGAGTAGCTTTGTAACTCTTACGACTTCTAGGGCTCTTGTTACGATCGACCTTTGTGACTTGTAGAAGGTACGGACTGGAGATACGATACGATCTTCGTACCTTTTGACTCCCTCGGAAACGATGCTCCTTGGAGTCGCAGTTGTTCTTGGCGCGGCGACTGTTTCGTACTTGTACTTCTCTGCCCTCGCCCCCAACGGTCTCCATACGAGTTGGTCGATTGCGTAAATGATGGCGACGAGGATGATTAGCCCAAAGAGAGCCGAGGCTATGTCTGAATGGGCGGACGCTTGAGCGATGTATGTGCCGAGGCCCCCTGCCGGAGCGGGTACTCCACGAAACGGAACATATTCTTCAATCGGAATCAGGTACCATCCCGAACCCCAAGCCAGAATGCTGGTCCATACAAGTTCCGGGTAAACCGCCGGGAGTATTATTTGTCGAAGATAACTTACGCCTCTCAGTCCGTAAGCGCGTGACGCTTCTTTGATGTCGGCCGGGATGGCGTTTATTCCGGCTATCACTCCGAATGTGGGGGACCAGGCCATTGCCGTGAAGATCAATAAGATAGCAGCGATCTGAAGACCTAACGGATTGGCCTCTGGACCGCTTCCAAGGAATATCGCAAAGACGATTGGGAGGTACCCAAGGACGGGGACGGACTGGAAAATATCTAGCAAGGGCAAAAGGACGTGTGAAGCTCTATGGCTCATCGCAGTCGCGATTCCATATGATAGGGCGAAAGCTAGGGCCAAGGCGTAGGCGATAGTCATTCGGCCCAGAGTGAAAACCGCGAACAGGGGAAGCTCGGGTGTGAGTCCGTTTTTGACGATAGAATTTAGGCCGCCATTCACGATAACTTCGACAACGAGCAGAAATACGGCTGTAACAATGATCACTCCTTCAACGGTTCTGATGATTCGAGGGTTCGAGCCTCGGGCCCAGAATCCAGGCTCGCGGATATTGGGAGAAGAGAGTCTTAGTGGACACATGGGCCCTGATCCGCCATCGTTTCGGAATCGGACGGTCGTTCTATGTTATAAAAGGGCAATCCAAGCCGACTCCCATTGCTTCGCCGCTTGGAGAAAGAATTCTAGGGAAGAAGACTAACTAGAGGGATCTGCTTTGTGATCGAGCCAAACTTCTCGTAGCTTTGCATTCTCTGGGTCACCAAGTCGCTCAGGATTGGCTGCATTTCTGGTGCCTCTCCTAGATTTCGCAAATAGTCTATTGTTAGGTCGCTGTCGTGGATGAATCCGAGCTGGGATTGCCAGGATCGAAGTCGGGACAACGACTTGGCAGTTTTCTTGGAACGGAATAGTTCAGTCAAGTAGCGGAGTCGTCGGCAATCGATTCTGAGGAGATGCAGGTCTCGGACATTGTTGGAGTCCTCCAAGACCATGGGCAGTCGACCGTTTATCGCGGCGATGAGCTGGTTCGTGGTCTTGTTGAGCCGTTTCTGAAGTTTCGGGACTGACAAATCTTGCTCTCTAATCCTGGGTATGTGTTCCTTCTGGAGTACGGTTGTTTGCTGCCGGGCCGCCTGTAGCTGAGATTCACGCGTTTCCTTGATTCCAGAGATCCGCTCTTCCATGCTCTGATCGGGTTTGTAGGTGGATATCTTTGAGAGGATAATGTCCAGATCTCTGACCCTTGCATTCGCCTTCGACGCCTCATCCAGGGAGCTGAGGAAGGTTCGTGTCGCCTTTGCTTTCCGTATCTTCTTCGGAAGAAGTTCGATGGAGAGGCTCGTTCTGCGCATGGCGATACGGAGGCTCCGGACATTTTCCGGGTTCGAAATCTTGAGGTAGGCTTTGAGTCGTTTCGTGAGGTTCTCTCTTGTTCTCCCATACTTTGCGGCGAAGGATGTTTTCAAAGTCCGGAGGGGCCGCCTAGATGGAGGCGAGGTATCTATCGATTCTCTGTTGAAGGTCAATATGAACTTCGGGGATGGATCTGTTTCCGTCGATCCGGACCAGTCCGTATTTCTTGGCTAGGGTTGCGAATTCTCGTGCCATTCTCTGCTGGTAGGTGATGAACGTTGAGAAGAGGTCGTCGGACAGGTCCATGTCCGCTCCAGATTCGTAGTAGTCGAGTGAGGGGCTCTTCTGGACTACTCGATGGAAGAGTTCGTTCGGATCGACGTCGAGGTAGAAGACGAGGTCTGCTTTGAGGGCGAATCCGAATAGGTCTTCGGACCATTTTGTCCGTATTCCTCTGACCGTGCTTCGTGCGATTAAGGTGAAGATGTACCGATCTGCGAGAACGATTTCGCCTGCTTCCAATGCTGGAATTATCTTGTGTTCAAGCTGGTCTGCAAAGTCGGCCGCATAGAAGAGTGCGAGTGTCCTCTTCCCCAAAGGCAGCATCTGCTTGGCTTGCAGAATCCCTTCTTTGATTAGATCTGATCTCTTTAGTCCTGTATTCAGGACTCCATGGCCGTCTGCCTCCAGCTTCGAGATTATCATGTCGATCTGGGTGCTCCTTCCGGAGCCATCGGGGCCTTCGATAACGATGAGTCTTCCTCGGATGTCCAAGTCTTTGAGATAGGGTATTCCCTCGCCGTAGAACTCTAGAGGCCTCGCCGGCGCTTTTCGGGTCCGGCGGGAAACTATGCTCAAGTTCTGATCACTGGTTGCACACTCTGTTTCGTTGTCGCAGGGAGCAGCTGCGACACTGTTTCCCTCACTTTCTCCTGTTGCTCCTCTATGTCGAGAGATCCATCGATGATTGTGAATCCTTCCTGTTCGGCCATGAGTTCGTATTGTTCTATGATTCGGGCCTGGAACATTCTGTAGCTCTCGAGGATATCGTTGCTCAGGTTCAGGTCCATTCCTGCCTCGTAGAACTTCAGTTTTGGCCGGCTCACGAGAATTCGCTTCATCGCAACCTCGATGGGTACTCGGAAGTAGAACCGAATGTCGGGTGTCGCGGCGAAGCTGTATGCCTTTCTTACCCAGTCAGGGGAGCATCCTCGAACGACGTCCCTGGCGTAGGCGGTGTACGCATACCTGTCCGCTAGCACAATGTAGCCTCCCCGTAGCAAGGGGAGAATGTTCCTCTCGTATCGATCCGCAAAGTCTGTAGCGTGGAGGAGGCTGAACGTGGTGGGAGTGAGTAGTCCTTTCTTCTTGCCTTTGGAGGTTATCTCCCGGACGATCTGTGAAGAATTCCATTCCGTTGTGAAAACTGGCAGCCCTCTGCCTCTGAGCCACCTATCGAGCAGGTGGAGTTGGGTCGATTTGCCGCTTCCGTCTATACCCTCGACTACGATGAGTTTTCCTGTAATCTGGAATTTCTTAGGAGACCCAGATTTCGGACGCTGCATCTGCTCAAGTCTTCTCCGATGACGAGATTTCAGGTTCGAGTTTCTGCGATGAGGCCGGAGTGAGAGAGAATTGTGCTTCGAGCTTGAAGGCGTTCTCAAAATCTTTGAGCGTGTTCTTGAAGAGTGCTGTCGGGAAGTCCTGTTTTCCTGGGCTTATTTTGAGCCGAATCTGGTGAGCGCTGAGGGTCACCTGTAAGTCCGAGCCGGTCTTCTCGAGAATCTCGATCAGCGTTATCATCGAAGATATTCTCTTGATGGTATTCTTGGCGTCCTCCTCTAGCATGTCCTTGTACTTTGCGTAGAGCCAGTCTGCGCCTCTCAACCCTCGGATCCGGACGAGAGAGAGGGCGAGCAGCAACTGTTCTGAATGGGTTAGGACGCTGTCGCTGTTTGCAATGATGTAGAATAGGGTCTCCGGGTCATAGAGCGGAAGCTTCTGCGCTTCTTCAAGCGCCCGAACTAGGATGAACTGTTCCTGTGAGCTGAGTAGCTCTCTAGATGAAAATGCCTTGATGATTCTTGAAGAGGTTACCGAAAGGGAAACGGGCTTGTCATTCGTTAGGCGAGGCAGAATCGAATCGACGGACCCTTTCTCGTAGGCTGTTGGATCTTTCAGAAAGGCAGACAGAACGCCGTCCCGCAGGCCATGTGTGCTTACGACGAGCTGGGGAATCTTCAGCTTCCTCATCATAAGTTGAATTACTAGCGAGCCTGCGACGATTGACTTGGCTCTGTCCTCTCCGATTACTGGAATACTTCCGATCTGTTTGGGGCTCATCTTTCGGAGGGTTCGGTGGATCTGTTCGACAGCCTTCTTGTCCATTGTGTAATTGTGAAGTTTGTCGAGTGGATAGTCTATGATCATTTGGTGATATCTTGCGATCGCTCTTACTGTGCCTCCGGCACCGACCAGCCCCAGCTTCCCTAGTCGAGGAACTTCTTTCCTATCAGGGAGGAGATCGAGAATGCGTTCGCTCATTTTGGCGTAATTTTTCCTTGTGAATCTTCCGTTACCGCTCGCGTAAAGGTCGGTGAGTCTCAAGCCTCCGAGTGGGGTGGAGAAGACTCTCCTGATTCTGGATTTCTCTGCAATGACCATCTCGAGGGTGCCTCCTCCTAGGTCAAAGAATAGCCCGGCTGGAACGTTCGTCGCCGTGTAGGACCCCGCGAAAGAATACAGCGCCTCCTCCCGGTCCGAGAGGACTTTGAAGTCGAAACCGGTTTCCCCGCTTACAAGCGCAAGGAATTGGTCCTTGTTTCCGGCTTCTCGAACGGCGCTCGTTGCGACGGGTAGCACTTGTGCTGACGATTCAAATTTGACAGTTTGCTGAAGAAGTTTCAGGGCTTTTACTGTTCGAATGATCGAGTCGTCCCTCAGAGAACCAGTCTCATCCAAGCCCTCGCCTAGTCTGGCGAGAATGGAATGTTGGGAGTAGGCCGAGAAGGTGTTATCGATGCGAACGTCATAGTTGACTAGTTTTAGCGAGTTGTATCCTAAGTCGATCACTGAGATTTTCATTCAGGCACTGACCTGAAGGCCAACTGCGAGAGCAACCTAGTTGTCTAGGGGGATACTGCTCGACCTGTTAAGAGAGTTTCCGAATCTGCTTCGGCGTCAAGAGCCAGCGCAGCTCGCCCGAGGGCTTTGGAACGAAGGAGGTGACTCTGATCTTCGCCAGACCTCCCTTTTTTAGCGCGACGTGACTGTTGCCATTTCCAGAGATCATTTCGCTGATCATTGTGCCCAAGTATGGTTCGTGACCTACAAGCAGAATCTCCGAATCCTGTTTGAGCTTCGAGAGCCTCCGATAGAGGTCTGGTCTACTTGCTTCCGGTCTAAGTTCGTTCCACTGTTCGAGCACGTTTAAGCTCTTGAAAGTCTTTGAGACGATAGTTGCGGTCTCGTAGGCTCGCTTCAGTGGACTTGCAAGAATTCTGTCGAACCTCATCCCCTGACTCAACATGGACGCGGCTATTTCCTCCAGCTCCTTCCGACCCGCAACGGTGAGAGATCTTTCAGCGTCCTTTACAGGAATAGCTGTCCGGTTGCCAGCCTGTCCATGTCTCAATAAGTAAAGATTCAGGTTTTGTAGCAATTTTCCTGCGTATAAGAGGCTTGTCCGCATATTTCCCTGGAAATCCGGATTTCGGGTCTGACCCGGCCCGAGGCACAGTCATGCGCGTAACGAGAATCACAGAGTCGAGGCGTTTGTACTGCTTTCGGGACTCAAGAAGGGGAGAGAGTTGTGGCTATTTTCATTCGACTATTTCTTGGAGAAGCTCATGGAACAGCCGTGGTCCCCACGAAGTCTTCCCTTGAAGCCTAATTCCAGAGTTTCAGCAGCTTTCTTGTAGCTGCCTATGCATGTGGCACAGAAGATCGATCTAGCTTGGGGCTTTGTCAGCCCGTACGCTTCTGCTTGTGCGACGACGGATTCTATGCATCCGCACCGGTCCAGCCTGACCGTCCGGGACCCATCTTCCGCTTCAATCTCATAGTCGCTATTGAAGGTCTCGCCCATGCTGTCAGCCAAGTTCTGGGAAAGAGCCTCCACTCTGCTCCCTTGATTCTTACTTTTGATATCCTGAACTTTCAGGTTTGCCTTCATATCTGTCAGTATGTTCATCGCGGGTGCGATGGCGTCGAAGCCTGCTGCGGTGACGAACGTGCCTACTTGGAGGAGAAGGTAGTGAGCCAATGTCTTCCTGAGCATCTCATACCGTTCTTCGAGGCTGCGGGTTCGTTTCGATTGGGTCAGCGTTGCCATTTGTATCTCTATGTCTATCCCCAAACGGCGTGTTTTAAATTAGTGTACTCGATGCCTCATGGTAGATACGCAGTCTGGTTGCGTTTCTCCGAATGTGCATTGTTGGCATGACGGGTCTTAGAGGAGGTCCCAGCCGCGCTTTTTCACGTATCTCAACCAGAACCCAGCGATCAGTGATGTGATAATTGCAGTTAGAACGAGAGCGACAAAGAAGGTTTCAGATATCAGCCCTAGATCAAACGCGACAGTTGCGAGAACAATTCCGGGGCCTCCCCTAGCGTTTAGGGCAATCGCGAGGTTGAGGCTCGCTAGTCTCTTCTGCTTGATCAGTCTTCCTACAACTAGTGCGCCACCACTCTTCAGGGAACTAGAGAAGATTAGGAATCCGAGAAGGAAGAAGATGTCGAGGGAATGGATGAGATCGAGCTTCAAGCCGACTACGGCGAAATAGATTGGCGTAAACATCGCCAAAGATATCGATTTGATCTGGGCTTTCGCGAGGGTGAAGACTTCCTCTGGCATCATTCCGATAGCGATGCCCGCTAGGAAGGCGCCGAAGATGATGTTCACATTGAGGAGACTTGCTAGCGCGACCAATGAGAAGCATAGGAACAGGGCGTACCTCGATGGGTGGGTCCGAATCAGAATGTTGAACTTGGACCCGATGGTGTAACGGATCATCCTGGGAAGACCTAGAAGAGCTGCAGCGAAGAAGGCGACCGTTACTAGCGCAGTAAAGACTACTAGTGATAGGGAAGCTGAAGCAGATGCGCCAACTCCCGTAGCGATAGCCAACGCGCCGAACTGCATGACATCTTCCACCGTGGCAATCGCCAGGACGATCTTTGCGAACCGAGTGTTCATGATCCTCAGATCAATGAAGATCTTCGAGATGACCGGGATCGATGTGACAGAAACGCCAATGCCCACAATGATAGCGAGGGAGAGCATGTTCCCGTTCGGTCCCGAATATGGCGCAAAATTGTAGAGGTAGGGTGTCAGGACGCCGATGACGAACGGAATTACCGTTGCCCCTAGGAGAAATGAAATGGCAATCTTACGATCCTGCTTTGAGAATGACCTCTGGACCTCGAAGCCGGATATGAACATCAGAAGAACCAGACCAAAGTAGGAGATTACAGAGATCAGCGCGCCCTCGGATGGGAAAGCGCTGAAGACCCAGGTCTCTGCACTAGGCGCGAAATAGCCGAGAAACGTCGGACCAAGAATCAGTCCTCCGAAAATCTCGCCAATCACTCTGGGAAGCTTGGCCTCGTAGAACAAGAAACCGAAGGAGTGTGCAGTAAACAATAGAAGGACCATTGCGAAGAAAAACCTGGTTAGCTCCAGGCTAGAGAGAGTGATCGAGGTAGCGAGGCTCATCGAGTCTCTCCACCCATGCTCTGGTCGGCGCGTCGGACCGCGTAGCTATCCTCCAAGGTCAAAATTCCCCGGTAAAGCGTAGACTTGCGTTGCTGAAACCTTACGCCCCGGTTCAGACGATTTGCAACGCCTGAGAAGCTAATCAATAGCGCCGTGTTTTTTGAGAAGTGCTACTATGCTGTCGTTGTTGCGTTCTGAAGCGACTGTTAGTGGAGTCTTCCCTTGAAAATTCTTCGCCTGGACATCGGGTCCCGCATTGTCTAGCAACCATTCGACGATTCCGTAATTACTCCTCGATACGGCGTTGTGCAATGCGAGGGTCGCGCCGGATTTCGCACCTCGTTCGAAGACCAGTTGAACCAGACGGGGGTCTTCGCTCCATACTGCGTGCGGCAACAGCGGTATCCCGTGAGCCCCGGTCGCGTTGGTATTCCGGGGATCCTCAGTCAGTCGATGGTCCACCTCATCTTGCATGCCGAGCATGGCAGCAGTACAGATCTCTAAGGGAGCACCCTGTTTGAGAAGAAATTGGGCGATATTGGCGCTGCCAACTTGGGCTGCGGCTTGTACGGCTGTTTCCGTATCGTTCTCGTTCCATCGATATGACGCGTTGAGGAGCTTAGGATTCTCGGCAAGCATCTGTTTCACCTTCTCAAGGTTTCCGTGTCCTGCGATGACGAATTCCCGGATCTGTTCCGTAGATGGTGGCTGTTCCTGTGTCTGCATGAGCCGCTAGTTATCCGAGCGCAAGTATAACTCTTGCTTGGGACGGAACCAGGTTAGCCCAGTTTCTTGATCACGTGCTCCACTCTTCGTCGTTTTGATAACTTCTCGATGCTTCTCATCCGTGAAGATAGTGTATTCATGAACATCTTCCTGTTGTCATTATTGACAATCCGCATCGCGTTCTCCGCGTACATTGGCAGTTGATTCGTGGGACAAGTCTTCAGCTGTTCGATGAGTAGTTTGAACGCGGTTTTCTCGTATTTTCTGATCGTAACCATCTTGGTCAGAATGCTGACCGCGTGGTCTCTTGCGATTACGGATCCCGAGTTTGTAGCTCCGACGATGGCTGGAAGTCCCGAATAGATCGTTTCTGGGTCTTCAAGTGTTATCGTGTCAAGAGCGGTCATTGATCCCCAGACGAGTCGGTTATTCTTGCTTTCGAGAAGCGCCAGGAATTCCTTCACGTAATTGGAGATCAGAGCCGGTTTGCGCTCGCCAACTTCATAGAGAACCTTGATGTAATCGCTCTGTACGTTCTTGTTCCCGTTGGTGAGATTATCAACCAGTTCTCTCACTGCGACCTTGTCCGCGTGATCAACAACTGATTGAGCCAATTCCAGGTAGGAGTCTCGTCCCCTCGACTCAGGCAGGTAGCAAGTTTGTCAATCACGCCCATTATCGGCAAACGACCTGCCCGACTTGCGCACGTAGCTAGCTTTAAAGCCGGAGGGAGGTGGGCGACCGACCGTCCTTTCTTTTGAGTGACGAGCGCTACATGCCAGGTGCGACTACAATTGGAATGGTCTGCAAAGATGGAGTCCTACTCGCATCTGAACGTCGGTACGCGTATGGGACCTTCGTCATGAGTAAAGGCGCCAAGAAGGTCTTCAGTATCACGGATAACATTGGTGTTGCTTGCGCGGGCATTGTGGGTGATATGCAGGTCCTGACAAGGGAAGCTCGGGCCTACATGAAAATCTTCCAGTACGAGAGGGATAGGCCGGGGA
>Ga0209239_1001956_pt1 | contig 12318 bp, 9 predicted proteins | sample GraSoi013_2_20cm_FD_185824 | JGI IMG/M metagenome (GOLD analysis project Ga0209239, IMG submission 185824) | Grasslands soil microbial communities from the Angelo Coastal Reserve, California, USA - Sample 10_02_2013_2_20cm (SPAdes) (version 2) | ecosystem: Environmental > Terrestrial > Soil >...
GCGGAGGACGTGCGGCGCTACGGGTTCCGGGCGGGGACCGTGTGGGATCCGCCGGAGCCGCTCGTGGAGAGCAAGCGGCTCCGCGCTGCGGCGTACGCGAAGCGCCAGATCGAGGCGATCCGCCGCATCATCTTCCCGATCCACCGGCTGTAGCGCGCCCCTCCAGGAGGAGCGTTTCAATGTCGTTGAGCACCGTTCGCGGGTGGAAGAACGTGGACGTGTAAATCTCCCGGATGAAACCCGCGGCGTCGATCAAGAACACCTTGAGCACGTGCGAGAGCTCCCACCGCGGCTTCCCGTTCGACCGGTCGATCGTGGAGCGGATGTCCTGGCCGAAGCCTTCCACCAGGGGCATGAGCTCGTGCGCCGAGCCGGTCGTCAGAAAATACCAGCGCAATCCGCCACCGTCGTCGCTCACGCGGCTGCCGGCATACCGACGCATGATCGCCGGCGTGTCACGCGCCGGATCGAACGACAACGTCACGAACCGTACCCTGTCGTGCAACACGGGGGTGTCCCCGATCGCCTGCTTCATCGCGTCGAAGACGCGATACGCAAGCGGACAGCCGTCCGGATCGATGCACGTGGTGTAGATGAACCCGAGCAGCGTGATGCGGCCGCGCGTGAACTGCGAGAGACGCTGGCGGCGCCCGTCGATGCCCAGCACCGCGCCGTCCGGCGCCGCCATGATCCGGTGTAACGTGTAGCTGCCAGGAGGCGGGGGATCGAAGTCGAGCACGGGAAGCGGCTCGCCCGCATGCCCGGACGCTGTGGTGACACAGACGAGCCAGGCAAGCAGCGCGGCCACACGCGTACGCTGGCGCAGCCTGGCCACCCCGCAGGGATGGGCGAGACGGCCCCCGCCCTTCACGGCGACATGCTCAACGCCGCGCGAGCCGCTCGACCGTCGCCGTGTCGACCGCTGCGCTGCGCAGCGCCTTCGAGCCGAGCTTCATGTGGTGGGCGCGGCCGAGCTTCTCCTTCGTGAAATCCACCTCGAAGACCTGTTTGAGCTCCTTGCCGTTCCACCTGAAGCCGCGCAGGAACTGTTCGTTGTCGGCGCCGACCTTGTCCCAGTTGGCCAGCAGCGACGAGGTGATATAGAGGCGCGTGCCGTCCCAGCTCTGCGAGATCATGTTGACCTGCTTGCCGGTGACCTTCGCGTAGGTCTGCTTCGGCGCTTCCGGGTTGCGCAGGTCGAAGTAGCGCGTGGTGCCGTCCATGAACGTGTTGACCCACAGCCCCTTGCCGTCACGGGTGATGCTGATGTCGACGGGGAGCGGGACCTTCGCCGGATCGCCGATGGTCGCCACGTCCTTCGCCTGCCACTCGCCCTTGCCGTCTTGCTTGACGAGCCAGATCTTGGACGTGAGCGCGGTCGCCGTGACGGCCCAGTTGTCCCCGGGGTTGAGCGACCAGCGGATCTCCAGCGGCGCACCAGGCACGCTGAGAATCTGCTTCGGCTTGAGGGCCTTCAGATCCCACACGACCATGGTATTGCCGAAGCGCTTCATCGCCTCCGCGTCCTTCACGAGCTCCCACAGCGAGCGCATGTAGTTCGTGTAGCCGGTGAAGCTCGACGTGAGCAGGACGTTCTTCTTCGGGTTGACCGCGAGATCGTAGCCGTAGCCGTCGCCGCCGCCGGTCGGCATCGCGTAGGCGGCGATGAACTCGCCCTGGTTGTTGTAGAGCGCCATGCCGGTGACGCCGCCCTTGTCTTTGGTGTTCGAGAGCGCCTGCACCAGCATTCGCCCGGGGAGCGCGTAGTAGGTGTGCGGGCCGAGATACCCGGTCTTGTCGGCCAGGTCGGTGATCGTCTGGACGAGCTTGGGCTTGGCCGGATCGGTGGCGATGTCGAAGACGTAGATCTTGGCCTCCGAGAGCCCGCCCGCCCAGATGAAGCGCCGGTCATCGGTGAAGCCCATATGGTGGGCCTCGCCACGGGATCCGACCGACACGGAGGCGATCACCTTCCCGTAGCTCTTCGACTTGGGGTGCGCGTCCACCGTCACCAGCTTGTCGGAGCCGTCCCCGAGCCCCTCGACGCCCAGGGCCCAGACGTAGACGAAGTCTTCCTGACCCTTGATGAGCTTGGCGGTGTAGGGCGAGTTGCAGGTCTCGTCGGCGCGGACCGGGCCGGCGTCGATCGTGCACGCCAGGGCGATCCATGCGGCCGCCAGAATGCCCGAACGCATCACGCGCTGAGAAATCATCGGAGTCTCCTTCTCCTGGATGGCGGCGTGTCGCCCGCAGCCCCTCGCGCGTACAGGCTGCCCTGTGGCTGACTGCGCGGACCCTACCATAACGCGCGTGGTCCTGGCAACGCGGGCCAGTTGACAGGCCGGTCGGTTCGCCGATAATCACCCCACACTCAGGTCGCCTCGGCTTCCCGTCAGGACGGTTCCCAGATTCGCGACGCCGGGAGGGGATCACGATGAGCCGATCACGGTTCGACGGAAGGCCGGTGTACGCCAGTGTCCTGACGCTCCTGCTGAGCGTGGTGTGGCTCACGCCCACGTCGTCCCGCGCCGCGCCCGAAGGGCGGATCACCTGGGGCGTCCACATCTCGCTGGCGCCGACCTGGTTCGACCCCGCGGAGACGCCGGGGATCATCACGCCGTTCATGATCATGTACGCGCTGCACGACGCCATGGTGAAGCCGATGCCCGGCGTCCCCCTGGCCCCGAGCCTCGCCGAGTCGTGGACGGTTTCCAAGGACGGCCTCACCTACGAGTTCGTCCTTCGCAAAGGCGCGAAGTTCCACAATGGCGATCCCGTCACTGCCGAGGACGTCAAGTTCTCGCTCGAGCGCTACCGGGGCGCTTCCGGGAAGAGCCTGAAGGAGAACGTCGCGGCGGTCGACACGCCGGATCCCGGGCGGGTCCGCATCCGCCTCAAGCAGCCGTGGCCCGACTTCATGACCTTTTACTCGACCGCCACCGGCGCCGGCTGGATCGTGCCCAAGAAGTACGTGGAGAAGGTGGGCGACGAGGGCTACAAGAAGATGCCGGTGGGCGCCGGCCCCTATCGTTTCGTCTCCTTTACTCCGGGCGTCGAGCTCGTGCTGGAGGCCTTCGACCACTACTGGCGCAAGACGCCGAGCGTCAAGCATCTCGTGTTCAAGGTCATCCCCGACGAGTCCACGCGCCTGGCCGCGCTCAAGCGCGGCGAGGTCGACGTGGTGTACTCGATCCGCGGGGAGCTCGCCGAGGAGCTCCAGCGGACGCCGGGGCTCACGCTGAAGCCGGCGGTGATCCAGGCCCCGCAATGGGTCAACGTGCTCGACCAGTGGGATCCGAAGTCGCCGTGGCACGACCGCCGCGTGCGGCTGGCCGCCAACTACGCGATCGACCGGCGGGCGATCAACGCGGCCATCACCCTCGGGCACTCCGCGCTGACGTATAGCATCATCCCGAACACGTTCGAGTTCTTCTGGCGGCCGCCGGCCTACTCGTACGATCCCGCGCGGGCCAAGCAGCTCCTCGCCGAGGCCGGGTACGCGAACGGCTTCGACGCCGGCGAGTACTACTGCGACATCTCGTACGCGAACGTGCAGGAGGCGATCCTCAACTACCTCCAGAACGTTGGGATTCGCGCCAAGCTGCGCCCGGTCGAGCGCGCGGCGTTCTTCAAGGAGTGGTCGGAGAAGAAGTACAAGAACCTCACCTACGGGGCCAGCGGGGCGTTCGGCAATACCGCCACGCGGCTCGAGGCGTTCGTGGTGGCGGGCGGGGCGTACGTCTACGGCAGCTACCCGGACATCGACGGGCTCTTCCGGGAGCAGGGGGCGGAGCTCGACCGGAAGAAGCGCGAGGCCCTCCTGCACCGGATCCAGCAGCTCGTCCACGAGCGCGTCATGTTCATCCCGATCTGGCAGCTCGCATTCCTGAACGGCGTCGGACCGCGGGTCGAGGAGTCCGGGCTCGGCCTCATCGCCGGCCACGCGTACTCTGCGCCGTACGAGGACCTGACGCTCAGAGCCCGGTGAGCGCGCTCGAGATACGCGCACTTCGTGGACGAGTCGGGGTAAAATTCTGAGAAGCCGCCGTGCTCCCGGCGCCCGCGGGCCGGGCCGGCGTCGTGCGCGATGAAATTCACCATTCGTCTCGTCAGTGCGATCTGGCTCTCGGTGCTGACCGTCCTCGGAGGGTTCGCGTTCCTGCAAATCCAAGAGGAGCGCGAGCGGCTCCTCGACGATCTCAAGCGCCGCGCGGTCCTCGTGGGCGAGGGGCTCAAGGAGGCGATCGAGCCCCAGGTCGCACGGGGCTCGACGGTCGGCCTCGAGCGCGTTCTCAAGAGGTTTGGCCGGCCGACGCGCGGGATCGCGGTCTACGACAGGTTCGCCGGCCTGCTGGTCGCGACTCCCGACATCGCGCCCTTCCTCCAGCCGTCGCTCCCCGAGGTGACCGACGCGGTCGCGAGCAACGCCGTGAGCCAGGGCTTTCGCGTCGTGGGGGCCCGGCGTGCCTACGTGTACGCGACGCCCCTCACCCGGGACGACCGGCCGGTGGGCGCGCTGGCGGTGATCCTCGACGCCGCGCACCTGGAAGCCGCGGAGTGGGACCTCCTGTGGAGAAACGCGCTGCGGTTCCTCGCCCTGGCGCTCGTGGTCTCGGGCATCGCGCTGGTCGTCGTGCGGAGCAGCGTCACACAACCGATGGCGAAGATGTCGGAGTGGACGAAGGCGCTCCGCGCCGGCCGCTACGTCCCGCCACCCGACGTGCCCGACGCAAACGTCTTCGGCCCGCTCGCGCGCGAGGTGGCCGGGCTTGCGCGGAGCATGCAGCGGGCCCGGGCGGCGGCGGAGCAGGAGGCCGCGCTCCGCCTGTCGGGCGAGTCCGTCTGGACGGAGGAACGCCTCAAGCAGTTCGTCAACCTCCGCCTCGGTGGCCGGCAGCTCGTCGTCGTGTCCAACCGCGAGCCGGTGAGCCACGTCCGGAAGGGCGGGCGGGTTCAGGCCCTGACGCCCGCCAGCGGGCTCGTGACCGCGATGGACCCGATGATGCGCGCGTGCGGCGGCGTGTGGGTCGCCCACGGGAGCGGGGACGCCGACCGGGAGACCGCCGACGCGCGCGGGCGGCTCGGCGTGCCCGAGGACGATCCGCGCTATACGCTGCGCCGGGTGTGGCTGACGGAGGCGGAGGAGCGCGGCTACTACTACGGATTCGCGAACGAGGGGCTCTGGCCGCTCTGCCACATCGTGCACACGCGGCCCGTGTTCCGGCCCGACGACTGGGCCCACTACCTCGAGGCGAACCGAAAGTTCGCCGAGACGGTGCTCGAGGAGATCCGCGACGCCGAAGAGCCGCTCGTCCTGATCCAGGACTACCACTTCGCTCCGCTGCCCGCGCTCATCAAGGCGGAGCGGCCCGACGCCCGCGTGGCGATCTTCTGGCACATCCCGTGGCCGAACTTCGAAGCCTTCGCGATCTGCCCCTGGCAGCGGGAGCTGCTCGCCGGCATGCTGGGCGCGGACATCGTCGGGTTCCATACCCAGTACTACTGCAACAACTTCCTCGAGACGGTCGACCGCACGCTCGAGACGCGGATCGACTGGGAGCGCTTCGCGGTCACCCGCGGCGAGCGGACGACCTCCGTCAAGCCCTTCCCGATCAGCGTCGCGCCCGCGTTCCTCGACGACCCGCCCCAGCGCACGCGCGAGGAGCTCCGGCGCGACCTCGGGATCTCGGCCGAGTTCTTCGGCGTCGGCGTCGAGCGCGTGGACTACACGAAGGGGCTTCCGGAGCGCTTCCGCGCGCTCCGGTGGTTCTTCGAGCGCTATCCGGAGTACCGCGAGCGGCTCGTGTTCGTCCAGCTCGGCGCGCCCAGCCGCTCCACGATCAAGCGCTACGCGGAGCTCGCGCTCGAGGTCGAGGCGACCGTGCGCGAGGTGAATCACGCGGTCGGGACCAAGAGCTGGCGGCCGATCGTGTACCTCTCCGGTCACCACGAGCACCGGGAGATCTGGCCCTACTACCGTCACGCGGATTTCTGCATGGTCACCTCGCTCCACGACGGCATGAACCTCGTCGCCAAGGAGTTCGTCTCGGTTCGCGACGACGACGACGGCGTGCTCATCCTGAGCCGGTTCGCCGGCGCGTCCCACGAGCTGCGGGACGCGCTCATCATCAACCCGTACGACCTCGACGGGACCGCCGAAGCGATCCGCACGGCGCTGGAGATGCCGAAGGACGAGCGGCGCGCGCGGATGACGCGGATGCGTCACGTGGTGAGCGAGCACAATATCTATCGCTGGGCCGGGCTCCTCATGAGCGAACTCTCCAGAATCCCGGTCGAGGCGCCGGGAGTCAAGGCGTCCTGACCGTGCCGGCCCGTCTCCTCGCGCGTCTCGAGCGCGAGCTCGCACGCGGCGTCGGGCTGGTGGCCATCCTCGACTACGACGGGACGCTGACCCCGATCGTCCCGTCGCCGCGCGCCGCCGCGCTCGCCCCGTCGGTGCGGGCGACGCTCGGCGCGCTGGCCGTGAGTGCGCGGACGCGCCTGGCGATCCTCTCGGGCCGGGCGCTGGCCGACGTGAGGGCCAGGGTGGGCGTGGACGGTGTCATCTACGGCGGCTGTCACGGGCTCGAAATCGAGGGCGGCGGCCTCTCCTTCCACCATCCGCGCGTCCGCGCCGGCCGCCTCGTCGCGGCCCGGCGGCGGCTCACCGCGGGCGCGGCGTCCATCCCCGGCGCGCACGTGGAGTTCAAAGGCTTGGCCGTCAGCCTCCATTACCGCCGTGTGGCGCTCGGGCGGCGCGACGAGGTGCGCTCGCTCGCCGCGCGCGTCGCGCGCGGATCGCCCGATCTCCGGATCATCCCCGGTCTCAAGGTCTTCGACTTCGTGCCGAGGGTCGGCTGGAACAAGGGCCGAGCCGTGCGCTGGATCGCCCGCCGTGTCGCGAAGAGTCTCGGACCCGCGCGGCCTCTGATCCTCTACGCGGGCGACGACGTCACGGACGAGGCCGCGTTCGCCGCGCTCCGGGGGCGGGGCGTGACCGTGCGGGTCGGCGGCGGACCGAGCGTCGCGGACTATCACGTGCCGGGGGTCCGGGAGATCCACGCCGTGCTCCGCCGGATGGCGCTGGCCGTCGGCTGACAGGCCGCGGGGTACGAGCTCCCCACGATGCGCACGACCACACGCCCGTTCGTGTTCCTCGGCTGCGTCGAGCTGCGACAGACGCTCGACGTGCACGCGCTCGACGAGCGAGAGCTGATGCACCGGCTGGAGGAGGTGCCGGCCGACTCGGTCTTCTTCCACACCTTCGGCTACTTCCTTCGCCACCGGCCGTTCACCACGGCGTACGGCAACGACTTCGCCCGATGGGCCGCGCTCGAGATCGGCGACCGCGCGCTCGCCGAGCGCCTGGCCGTCGTCGATCCGTTCGCGTTTGCGACGGTCGAGGCGTTGCGCGAGCACCTCGTGACGATCCTCCAGGACCACCTGCGGGCGCGCAGCGGCGACCTCCGCCTCGAGTTCGACCGGGCGTTCCACTTCCAGCGCTCCCACCTCGTCGAGGTCGAGCTCGGCCTCGCGGCGACGACCCTCGCGGAATTCCGCGTGGGGCTCGCGTCCGCCGACGAGAGCGCGATCTATCTGCACACGGTCGAGGCGCGGGCCCGGAGCGGCCGCCGCGCCGGCGACTTCGCCCAGTGGCTCCGGGAGGCGCTCGAGCTAACGGCGCTCGCCGAACGGTTCGAGCGCATCGACCCCTACCTGACGACGCTGGAGCGGGTCCGCGGGCGGCTCTTGAGCCTCGTCGACCGGGCGCTCGAAGAGGAGCGCGCGTGAGCCGGATCGACGACTACCGCCAGGTGGCGCCGCCCGGCGCGGTGGACATCATTCTCAAATTGGCCGACCGCGTGCGCGGCCGACGGTTCCTCAACGTCACCGGCGGGCGGGTGGGTGGCGGCGCGGCGGAGATCCTGCGCGCGGCCGTCCCGATCCTGAGCGAGCTGGGGGTCGACACGAGCTGGGAGATCACGGGGGGCGATCCGTCCTACTACGCGACGGCGCGCGCGCTCCAGGCGGCGCTCGAGGGCGCGGAGCGTGTGCTCAGCGAGGAGGGGCTCGCGCGGTGGGTCGAGATGAACCGGGTGAATGCCAAGAAGCTCGCGCTCGACGCCGACCTCGTCCTGGTCCACGACGTCCAGCCCGCGAGCCTGGTGACCCACCGGACCGACGGCCGGTGGGTCTGGCGCTGTCACTTCGACTGCTCGGCCGCCCGCCCCGCCGCCTGGTCGTTCTTCCGCCAGCTCGCCGATCAGTACGACGCGGCGGTCTTGTCGCTGCCGGGGTTCGAGGGCCGGCTCGGGATCCCGATGTACGTTCTGCAGCCGTCCATCGACCCGCTGTCCGAGAAGAACCGCGCGCTGTCGACGCGCGAGCTCACGGACATCCTGACCTCGCTCCGCGTGGCGCGAGACAAGCCGCTGCTGGTGCAGGTCGGGCCCTTCACACCCCGATACGACCCGATGGGCGTCGTGAACGCCTACCGCCTCGTCAAGAGGCACCACGACGTGCGGCTCGTTCTGGCGGGCACGGCCGACGAGGAATCGGAGCGCGTCGCGATCCGCGACGACCTGCTCCAGGCCGCCCGCGAGGACCCCGACATCGTCGTGCTCGAGCTGCCGGCGGAGGCGCATCGTCAGATCAACGCGCTCCAGCGCGCGGCGACGATCGTCTTGCAGAAATCGGTCCGCGCGGGGTTCGAGCTCGGCCCCGCCGAGGCGATGTGGAAAGGCAAGCCCGTGATCGGCGGCTACGCGGGCGGCCTCGCGCAGCAGATCATCCCCAACGTGACGGGCTACACGGGCTACACGGTCGAGGGCGCGGCGTTCCGGATCCGCCATCTCCTCAACAACCCGGAGCTGATCCCCCGGATGGGCGCGGCCGGCCGGGAGCACGTGCGGCGGTCGTTCCTCATCACGCGCCACCTCACGGACTTCCTGGCGCTCATGATCCACCTCGCGCGATGACGGACGGCACCCAGGACCTCGCCCTGCCGCCCGACGTCGAGCGCGAGCTCGAGGGCGTCGCACCGTGCGAGATCGCGGTCGGCGTGCTCACGTACAACAACGCGACGACCGTCTCCGCGGTCGCGGCGGTGGTGCGCGCCGGCCTCGAGCGCCACTTCGCCTCCGCCTCCACCGTGCTCATCAACGCCGACGCCGGCTCGGGGGACGGGACGCCGGATCTGCTCGTGGCGGCGGGGCTCCCTCTCGTCCGGGTCCGTCACGCGACGCCGTTCGCCCAGCGCCTCGCCGTGCCCTTCCACGGCGTGCCCGGGCGCGGGGCCGCGCTCCGTCTGACCTTCGCCGTCGCCCGGCGCCTCGGCGCGCGCGGGCTCGTCCTGCTCGAGGCCGACGTGACCTCCGCGGCCGACGAGTGGCTGGAGCGTTTGCTCCGTCCCGTCCTCGAGCAAAAGGCCGACCTCGTGGTCCCGGTCTACGCTCGCCACCGCTACGACGGCACGATCACGAACCTCGTGCTGGCGCCGCTGGTCCGTGCGCTCTTTGGACGGCGGCTCCACCAGCCGCTGGCGGGCGCCGGGGCGTTTTCCGCTCGGCTGCTCGATCGGCTGCTCGCCGATCCGGGGTGGCCGGCGTCCGGACACCACCAGACGGACCTCTGGATCGAGGGGACCGCCAGCGCCGACGCGTTCGCCGTCTGGGAAGCGTGGCTCGGACCACGGCGGGCGGAGTCGCGGACCCGCACGTCGGACCTGCCGACGATGGTGGCCCAGGCGGTGGGCGGCCTCTTCGGTGTGATGAGCCGGTACGACGACCTGTGGCTCGAGGTCCGCGGCAGCGAGCCGGTCCCGGTCGCGGGCGTTCCGGTGACGCCGTCGGGGGAGCCCGCGGCGCTCGACGTCGACCGCATGGTGGGTGGGTTCCGGCGGGGGCTGCGGGATCTCAGCGCGCTCTGGGAGCACATCCTGGCGCCCGAGACGCTCGGCGACGTCCTGAGCCTCGACACGGCCAGCCCGGCGCGCTTCGGCTTTCCGGACGAGCTGTGGGCGCGTGTGGTCTACGACTTCGCGCTCGGCCACCACTACAACGTCGTGTACCGCGACCACCTGCTGCGCTCGTTCGTCCCGCTCTACCTGGGCCGCACCGCCGCGTTCGTCGTGGCGACGCGAGACCGTGACGTCGGCGCCGTCGAGTCCCACCTCGACGCCGTCGGCGCGGCCTTCGAGCTCCACAAGGGCTACCTCGTGGAGCGATGGCGATAACGCCATGAGCCGGAAGCCCGGGGCGCGCGACTGGTACAAGGACGCGGTCTTTTACGAGATCCACATCAAGGCGTTCATGGACGGCAACGGCGACGGCGTCGGCGACTTCGTGGGACTCACCGAGCGGCTCGACTACCTGGTGGAGCTCGGCGTCGACTGCCTCTGGATCCTGCCCATGTACGCCTCGCCGCTTCGCGACGACGGCTACGACATCGCCGACTTCTACGCGGTGCATCCCGCGTATGGGACGCTCGCCGACTTCCAGAAGTTCCTCGACGCCGCCCACGCGCGCGATCTCCGGGTGATCACCGATCTGGTCGTGAACCACACCTCGGACGCGCACCCGTGGTTCCAGGCCTCGCGGTCCGATCCCGCGTCGCCCTACGCGGACTACTATGTGTGGAGCGCCACCGACCGGCGTTACGCGGACGCGCGCGTCATCTTCGTGGACGCGGAGAAATCGAACTGGACGTGGGAGCCGGGACGCCGGGCCTACTACTGGCACCGGTTCTTCAGCCACCAGCCCGACCTCAACTACGACAACCCCGCGGTCAGCCGGGCCATGCTCGACGTCATGCGCTTCTGGCTCGACCGGGGGCTGGACGGCTTCCGCTGCGACGCGGTGCCGTACCTCGTGGAGCGTGAGGGCACGAGCTGCGAGAACCTGCCCGAGACGCACGCCCTCCTGAAAGAATTTCGCGCGGTCATCGACCGCGAGTACGGCGGTGACCGGATGCTGCTCGCCGAGGCGAACCAGTGGCCGGAGGACGTGCGACCCTACTTCGGTGACGGCGACGAGTTCCACATGGCGTTCCATTTCCCGCTGATGCCGCGCCTCTACATGGCTCTCCGCCTCGAGGAGCGGCGGCCGATCGTGGACATCTACACCCACACGCCGCCGATCCCGCCCGCCTGCCAGTGGGGCCTGTTCCTGCGCAATCACGACGAGCTGACGCTCGAGATGGTGACGAACGAGGAGCGCGCGTTCATGTACTACGCGTACGCCCAGGACCCCGAGATGAAGCTCAACCTCGGGATCCGGCGGCGGCTGGCGCCGCTCCTCGACAACGACCTGCGACGGATCGAGCTGCTGAACTGTCTCCTGCTCACGCTGCCGGGCAGCCCGATCATCTACTACGGCGACGAGATCGGGATGGGCGACAACGTCTACCTGGGTGACCGCAACGGCGTGCGCACGCCGATGCAGTGGTCGAGCGACCGGAATGCGGGCTTCTCGACGGCGGAGGAGGGGAAGCTCTATCTCCCCGTGATCACCGATCCCGTGTACGGCTACCAGGCGGTGAACGTCGCCGCGCAGGCGCGGCAGCCCGCCTCACTCCTGGCCACGATGAAGCGACTGATCGCGGCGCGCCGCACGTCGCCCGGCTTCGGGCGCGGGGCGGTCGAGTTCCTGCGCCCGCGCAACCAGAAGATCCTCGCGTATCTGCGGCGGTACGGGCGCGAGACGGTGCTGATCGTCGCGAACCTGTCGAGCGCGCCGCAGCCGGCGGAGCTGGACCTCGCCGAGTTCGCCGGGATCCGGCCGGTCGAGATCCTCGGCGGCACGGTCTTCCCGCCGATCCAGGCGGCGCCCTACTTCGTGAGCCTCGGGCCGCACGGGTTCTACTGGTTCCGCCTCGAGCGGCCGGGCGACGCGCCGTATGGGATCGAGTCGACGGCGATCTAGCATGCCGTCTCACATGGCCGTCGCCGCCGCGCTGGACGGATTCGCCGCGAAGGTGCTCGCGGAGGTCCTGCCTCGGCAGCGGTGGTTCGGCGGTCAAGGGCGTCGGATCGACTCCGTGTCCGTCCTCGACACGGCCGTCTTCGCTGCGGGAACGGCCGGCGCGTGGCTCGTTCTCCTGGACGTCGCGTTCGAAGAGGCGCCGAGCGAGATTTTCTTCGTCCCGCTCACCGTCCGGTCCGACGGAGCGCCGACGGGCGAAGTCTTCGGGCGCCTCGATCTCGGCGGCGCGTCGGCGCGCGTCGCGGACGCCTTCGATGATCCGGACTTCTGCTCCGAGCTCCTCGTGGCGTTCGACGCGGGCCTCACGCTTCGCGCCCGCCACGGGACGGTCCGGTTC
>Ga0209239_1001959_pt1 | contig 12308 bp, 7 predicted proteins | sample GraSoi013_2_20cm_FD_185824 | JGI IMG/M metagenome (GOLD analysis project Ga0209239, IMG submission 185824) | Grasslands soil microbial communities from the Angelo Coastal Reserve, California, USA - Sample 10_02_2013_2_20cm (SPAdes) (version 2) | ecosystem: Environmental > Terrestrial > Soil >...
GCCGATCCGCGCATGACCCATTGGCGACGGCCGAAAACGCTTGCCGCGCAGCTCGATCAGCTCGGCCTGAAACCCGCCGACATCAAATACGTCGCCATCTCGCACACCCATCCCGATCACATCGGCAACGTGACGATGTTCCCGCAGAGCATGCTGCTGGTGCAGAAAGCCGAGTACGAGTGGCCCTCGCCCGTCGGTCCGCGCTTTAGACCGGAGCATCCCGTGACCAAGCTCGAGGGCGATCACGATGTTTTCGGCGACGGCAGCGTCGTTATCCTCGCAACGCCCGGACATACGCCCGGCCATCAGAGCCTGTTGGTCAAACTCCCGAAGACCGGCACCGTGCTGCTCTCGGGCGATGCCGTGCATTTCAAGGACAATTGGGAGAACCGGCGCGTGCCGGAGAACAACGACAACAAGGACAAGACCGCAATCTCGATGCAGCGCATGGCCGACGTCATGGCCAAAGAAAAGGCGCAGCTCTGGATCAATCACGACAAAGCCCAGCGCGACGGCCAGAAGATGTCGCCCGAGTTCTACGAATGAACATGTTGTCCCGCGTTGGCCGCGTCTGCGGCGCGCTCCTCATCGCATCCGCGATCTCCGCCGCGCATGCGCAGAGCGGCTATCCAAACCGCGTTGTGACGCTCGTCGTTCCTTATCCGGCCGGCGGCACGGCCGACCTGCTGTGCCGCTTCGCCGCTGACAAGGCGGGCGGCAATCTCGGTCAGCAGGTCGTCGTCGAAAACCGCCCCGGCGGCGCCGGCGGCCGCGTCGGCACCGAGGCGGTGTTGCGCGCGCCGCCCGACGGCTACACGCTTCTGTGCGCGGCGCAACTCACCTTCAGCGTCACACACCTGCTCTTTTCGAAAGCGTCATTCGATACCCGCGGCCTCGAGCCGATCAGCGTGCTCGCGACCTATCCGCTCATTCTGATCGCGCGCGCCGGCCTGCCCTTCGACAACTTGCCCGACCTCATCGCCTACGCGCGCGCCAATCCCGGCAAAATCAATTACGGACACCAGGGCAAGGGCCAGACCGGGCACATGCTCGGCGAGCTGTTGATGCTCAAGGGCCACTTCCGCATGACGGAAATTCCCTATCGCGGCAGCGCCCCCGCCATCAACGACCTGCTCGCCGGAAACATCGATCTGGTGCCCGATTATCTCCTCGCCAACAAGTCGAACATCGACGCGGGCAAGCTCAAATTGCTCGCCACCGGCAGCCGCGAGCGGCTCAAGGACTACCCGCGCGTCGCGACCATTGCGGAGACACTGCCCGGCGTCTATGCCGATACCTGGATGGCGGTGGCGGCGCCGCCCGGCACGCCGAAGGAGATCATCGGGAAAATATACCAGGCGATCGCGCAGGGATTCCGAGACCCCGAATTGCGCGCGCGCATCCGCGCGCTCGAAGCCGATCCGCTCGCCAGCGCGCCGGACCAGATGCGCGAGCTGATCGGCCAAAGTCTCGAAACTTGGGAGCCGGTGATCGAGGCCGCCAAGATCGTCGTCGAATGATTTGGAACACATCGAGCGAAAAACGGGAGTTCGTCATTGCCGGGCATAGCGCGTCGGAAGACGCGCGTGAACGCGCTTATGACCCGGCGATCCATCGTTTCGAAAGAAGTTTTTTGCGAAGAAGACGGACCCGCGGGTCAAGCCCGCGGGTGACACAGTTCAGAGTAATCGACTGGATCTCGCGTGCGCAGGAATAACCAGAGTGCTTGGAATAATTGGGAGGCCCGCGATGAGGTATCCCTGTCGTAGAGCTTGGCGCTGGCATCTATGGCGGCGCGGGATAGCCACCGCGCTCGGGCTCGCCGCGATGTTGGCGACATGGCCCGCGGCGCCGGCGCAGGACTATCCCTCGCGTGCCGTCAAGATCATCGTGCCGTTCCCCGCCGGCGGTACCGCCGACGTGATGCCGCGCATCTTCACCGAGTGGCTGGCGAAGAAGTGGGGGCAGCCGGTGGTGATCGAGAACCGCACCGGCGCCGCCGGCAACATCGGCGCCGAAGCGGTCGCCAAGGCCGACCCCGACGGATACACGCTGCTCGCCGCGCCGCCGCCGCCGCTCGTGATCAACCACAATCTCTATCCCCGACTCGGCTACGACCCGACCGAGTTCGTGCCCATCGTCATCATGGGCCGAGTGCCGAACGCGCTCGTGGTCAACGCCAAGCTGCCCCTCGCGAGCGTCGCCGACGTCATCGCCTACGCCAAGGCCAATCCCGGCAAGCTCACCTGCGCCACGCAAGGCAACGGGACCACCTCGCATCTGACCTCCGAGCTGTTCCAGCTCATGGCCGGGGTCAAGTTCCAGCAGGTCCCGTATCGCGGCTCGGCGCCCGCGCTGACCGATCTTGCGGCCGGCACCGTCGATCTCATGTTCGACAATCTCGGGGTCTCGCTCGCGCTCGTGCGAGGCGGCCAGCTCAAGCTCTTGGGCGTGGCCACTTCCAAGCGCATGGCCGCGTTGCCGGACGTGCCGACGATCGCCGAGACGCTTCCCGGCTTCGAATCCGCGGCCTGGTTCGCCATCGTGGCACCGCCGAAGACGCCAGCGGCGATCGTCGACAAGATCAATGCCGACGTGAATGAGGCGCTGCGCGAGCGCGATATCCGCGAGCGCCTCGCCCAGCTTTCGGCCGAGCCCATCGGCGGAACGCCGCAGGCGACCGCGGCCTATATGCGCGAGGAGATCGAGCGCTGGGCCAAGGTCATCAAGGCAGCCAACGTGAAGCTGGATTGATGCGCGTGCCAAGGGCTCTCGAATTGAGGCGTTGTCACGCCCGTATAGTTCGTCGCGACGTGTCGTTGCGTTGGGCATTCCTTAGGCCGTGCTCATGAGTGCAAGCCCGATTGAGGATTATGGGCTGATCGGCGATTTCGAGACAGCCGCACTGGTGTGCAAGACCGGTTCGATCGATTGGCTATGCTGGCCGCGCTTCGACTCCGATGCGTGCTTTGCCGCGCTCCTCGGCGATACCAACAACGGACGCTGGCTGATCGCGCCGGCGCAAGGCAATCCGCGCACGACGCGTCGGTACAGGCCCAATACGCTGATCCTGGAGACGAGTTTCGTCACGGCGGACGGCGAGGTCATGTTGATCGACTTCATGCCCTTGCGCGGGCGCGCCTCGCACCTAGTGCGGTTTGTTGTCGGCAAGCGCGGCAGCGTTTCGATGACGACGGAGTTGATCGTCCGCTTCGATTACGGAGCTTCGGTGCCGTGGGTAAGGCGGACCGAAGCGGGAGATCTCCTGGCGATTTCCGGCCCTGACATGCTCGTCCTGCGAACGCCGGTTGAGCTTCGCGGCGAGGGGTTGACGACGGTCGGAGACTTCACCGTCGCTGCCGGGCAGACCATTGCGTTTGTTCTCACATACGCGCCCTCCCACCTGCCGGTCCCTGAGCCGATCGATCCACAGGATGCTCTGCGGCAGACGCAATCGTTCTGGGAGGATTGGGCGAGCATCCACCAAAGCACGGGCGTCTATACGGACGCCGTGCGCCGCTCGCTCATCACGCTAAAGGCTCTCACCTACGAGCCCACCGGCGGGATCGCGGCGGCACCGACCACCTCGCTGCCGGAGCAGATTGGCGGCCCCCGCAACTGGGATTACCGCTTCTGCTGGCTGCGCGACGCAACGCTTACGCTGCTCGCTTTCATGAATGGGGGATATTACGACGAAGCGCGCCGTTGGCGTGATTGGCTGTTGCGCGCCGCTGCCGGAAGCCCGTCGCAGCTTCAGATCATGTACGGACTCGCCGGTGAGAAGCGGCTCGCGGAGTGGGAAGTCCCCTGGCTTTCCGGCTACCAGGGCTCGAAGCCGGTGCGGATCGGCAATGCCGCCTCGGACCAATTACAGCTCGACGTCTTTGGCGAGGTCATGGACGCCTTTCACCAAGCGCGCGTGGGCGGCATTCAAGTTCTCGCAGAAGGATGGGACTTCGAGCGTGCGCTTCTGTCCCACCTCGAAAAGATATGGTCGTCGCCGGACGAGGGTATCTGGGAGGTCCGCGGAGGACGTCAGCACTTTACCTATTCGAAGGTGATGGCATGGGTCGCATTTGACCGCGCGATCAAGGATGCGGAGGCCTTCGGCCTCGAAGCGCCGGTTGATCGTTGGCGCAAGCTTCGCGCCGACATCCACGCCGAGGTTTGCGAAAAGGCCTTCAATCCCCGCGTGGGTGCCTTTGTCCAGGCCTACGGATCGGAGCACTTGGATGCAAGCGCGCTGCTGATCCCGGTGGTCGGCTTCTTGCCGCCGGGAGATGCACGAGTGCAGCGCACGGTGGAGGCGATCGAGCGCAGGCTCGTGAGGAACGGCGTCGTGCTCCGCTACGACACGAGCGTGACCGAAGATGGTCTTCCGCCGGGAGAGGGCGCTTTTCTGGCCTGCAGCTTCTGGCTGGCCGACGCTTACGTCCTGCTCGGCCGGGACGAAGACGCCCGCAGACTGTTCGAGCGGCTTCTTTCGTTACGCAATGATCTGGGCCTGCTCTCGGAAGAGTACGATCCCGCCGCAAAGCGTCTGTTGGGGAATTTTCCGCAGGCCTTCTCCCACATCGCCCTCGTCAACACGGCGCACAATCTCGAACGAGCGGAGAAGCCCTGCGAGCAGCGTTCCGGAAACATCTCGCTTGGAAAGGCAGCAGAATGAACGTTGCCCATCACATGCGCAAACCAGCGCCTGCGCGGATGGCCGTGCCTTCGGCCTTGCTGGCGGGCGCCATCGTGCTTTTGATGGCATGGTCGAGCCTCGCGTGCGCGCAGGACCGCTCGGGAGGGGTGGAGCGAATCAAGACGATCGGCTTCACCGTCGGGGATGTCGAGCGTGCGGCGAACTTCTTCGCCAACGTGCTGCAGTTCGAGAAGGTCGCCGATTTCCGCGTCGTCGGCAGCGAGTATGATGCCCTCGTCGGCGTGTTTAACGCCAATATGCGAATCGTGCAGATGAGGCTCGGCGAGCAAATCATCGAGCTCACCCAGTATGTCTCACCCCCCACCGGCCGGCTCATCCCGGTGTGGTCCAACAGCAACGACGCCTGGTTCCAGCATATGGCCATCGTCGTCAGCGACATGGATGCTGCCTACAAAATCCTGCAAGACAACAATGTGCGGCAGATCTCCTCGCATCCCATCACCATCCCGCCGTCCAATCCCGGGGCGGCCGGCATCAAGGCGATCAAGTTTCATGACCCGGAACGTCATCCGCTCGAGTTGATCTATTTCCCGGCGGGAAAGGGCAACCCCTGGTGGCAGAATCCCGGCAAGCTCTTTCGCGGCGTCGACCACACCGCAATGACCGTGCCCAGCACCGACAAGGGCGTGACGTTCTACCGGGATCTGCTCGGCTTCAACGTGGGCGTCACCACCTTGAACAGCGGACCGACACAGGACGTGCTGGACGGCCTGCTCAACGACACCTGCCTGGTGACGGCGATGATGCCGCCCTCGGCGCCCCCGCACGTCGAGTTCCTCGAGTACAAGTCGCCGCCCGGCGGGCGGCTGATGCCCGCCGAGACCAAATCCAACGATCTCTGGCATTGGCAGCCGACGCTCGTGAGCCGGAATATCCAGGCGCTCGTCGGCCGATTGCGCCAGGCCGGTGCGCCGTTCATCAGCTCGAGCGTGGTGACCATCCCGCCGGAGGCGCAGGCCAGGCTCGGGTTCAAAAAAGCAGTAATGATCCGCGACCCCAACGGTCACGCGCTGCGCCTGGTCGAGGAATAGCCGGCGAATAGGTTGTCCCTGAAAGTTCCGGAGCGACTCAATGACTCAGGAGAATCAAATCCTCGACTTCATCGCTAGGCTTTGTCTGGTGCTGATTTTTCCGTTCAGCACGCTCGACAAGATTTTCAATCACCAATCGGCGATGGCGCAGGCGGGGCATGGATTGATCGCGCTGCCGGAGCCGATGGCCGCGCTGTTGCTGGTACTCGGCGGCATGCTCGAGGTCCTCGGGTCGGTTTGCATTCTCTTCGATTTTTATCGCCGGCAGGCGGCGCTCTTGTTCGTGTTCTATGTGATCGCCACCGCCGTCCTGTTCCACAACTTCTGGAGCTTTCCCTTCAACGGCGATCAATGGAATCAGAACTTCTGGCCATTCCTGAAGAATTTCGGGCTGGCCGGCGGCTTTCTCTACATCGCTGCCGATGCGCGGGTGACCTCGCTGCGCACCGCCTTCTCCTTGAAGCCGCGGTAGGCGCGATAGGAGACGCGGGCGATGAAGGAGCCGGAAACGGAGCGGGGCGAGCCGTTGCAGTCATTGCCGCAGCATCAGGCTCGCTCGACGTCGCGCGCCCGTTCTCTTGCGGCGCCATGTCCGATCCGGTTCACGCGCGCCATCTGCGACGATCTCATCCAAGCCGAGCGGCGCGAATGGTGGATCGCCAATGGGCTTGGCGGCTACGCGGGCGGCACGATCGCCGGCAGCTTGACCAGGCGCTATCACGGACTGCTGATCGCGCCGATTGCCTCACCGCTCGGACGGCGGCTGATCCTCGCCAAGGCCGATGCGACCGTGATCGAAGGCGGCCGCTCCTGGCCGCTATTCACCAACCGATGGAAGAGCGGCGCGATCTCGCCCGCGGGCCACATCCGCATCGGCAGCTTTCACCTCGACTACTCGGTTCCGGTGTGGAGCTACGAGATCGGCGAGCATCGGATCGAGGCGCGCATCTGGATGGAGCCGGGGGCCCATACGACTTACGCCGCCTGGCGGCTGCGGCCGCAGGCGGAGCCGCCGGAGCATGAGCTGTCGTTGCGCGTGACCCTGCTCGCCAACAATCGCGATCACCATGGCACGACCACGGTAGGAGCCTTTGCGCCCGAGATCGCCGTCAAGAACGAGAGCCTGTTGCTTACCGACGCAGGACTGTTTTCGCTGACCATTCAGGCGCCAGGCGGCACGATCGTGCCCAAACGTGACTGGTACCGGGATTTTGATCTTCCGATGGAAGCCCAACGCGGCCTCGAGTCGACCGATCATCATCTGTGCGTGGGCGAAGTCACGCTGCCGCTCGAGCCAGGACAATGGCGCGGCATTGTCGCGAGCCTCGACGCAGAGCCCTCGAGCGATGTCGAGGCAGCGCTTGTCCGCCGTCTCGATCATGACCGCAACATCGTCTCTACCGCGATCGCCGGCAAGGCCGCGATGCACGACGCGCCGCCGTGGATCGCGCGCCTTGCGCTGGCGGCCGACGCCTTCATTTTTGCCCGGCCGCTTGCGAGCGTGCCCGACGGCAAGTCGGTTATCGCCGGCTACCCGTGGTTCGGCGACTGGGGTCGCGACACCATGATCAGCCTGCCGGGCTTGACGCTGGCGACCGGACGGCCGCAGATCGCCCGCCGCATCCTTGCGACATTCGCGAGCTTCGTCAGCCAGGGCATGCTGCCCAATGTATTCCCCGGGGCCGGGGAGCGCGCCGACTACAACACCGCAGATGCCTCGTTGTGGTTCTTCGAAGCTTGGCGCGCCTATTTCGCGGCCACTAAAGATGTCGCCGCGCTGCGCGAGGTGTTCCCGGTCCTGTGCGACATGATCGAATGGCATCAGAAGGGAACACGCTACGGCATCGCGGTCGATCGCGCCGACGGCCTGCTCAAGGCCGGGGTGCCCGGCGTGCAACTGACCTGGATGGATGCGAAGGTTGGCGACTGGGTGGTCACGCCCCGTATCGGCAAACCGGTGGAGATCAATGCGCTGTGGTACAACGCCTTGCGCGTCATGAGCACGTTCGCGAAAATTTTGGGGGAGCCGGATTCCTTCAGTGCCTCAGCGCAGATCGCAAAACAGAGCTTTGCGCGCTTCGTGCGCGCGGACGGTGAGGGTTTGTACGACGTGATCGATGGCCCCAACGGCGACGATGCCAGCATCCGGCCCAACCAGATATTCGCGGTGAGCCTGCCGCACAGTCCGCTCGCTGCCGCCGATCAGGGCAGTGTCGTGCGGGCGTGCCGGCGTCATCTTCTCACCGCCTACGGGCTGCGCTCGCTTGCGCCAGGAAGTCCCGCGTACCACCCGCATTACGGCGGCGGGGTTTTGGAACGTGACGGCGGCTACCACCAAGGGCCGGTTTGGCCCTGGTTGCTGGGACCGTTCTGCCTCGCAACCTATCGCTTCTCCGGCAACGCCAAGGCTGCTCTGGATCTGCTGGCGGCGATAAGCGATGCGCTCGGGGACCAGGCGGTGGGCACGATCGGCGAGATTTTCGATGGAGATCCCCCTCACCAGCCGCGCGGCGCGTCCGTGCAGGCATGGTCGGTCGCCTGCACGCTCGATGCATGGCGATTGCTGCGCGAGGTCGAGTGTGCGCGCTTGAGTGAGCCGATGAACGAAGCATTGGAGTCGATTACCCATGCCGCAGATCGTTGACGCCGAACGGCAGCGTATCGAGCAGAGCCGCAACGGCACAAAGAATTGGCGGCGTTGGGGCCCATATGTCAGCGAGCGCCAGTGGGGCACGGTGCGCGAGGATTACAGCCCGTTCGGCACGGCCTGGGATTACCTCACCCATGACCAGTCGCGCAGCCGCGCCTATCGCTGGGGCGAGGACGGCATCGCCGGGTTCTGCGACGACCAGCAGTCGCTCTGTCTGTCGATCGCGCTGTGGAACGGCCGTGATCCCATCCTGAAAGAACGGTTGTTCGGCCTGACTAACCAAGAGGGCAACCACGGCGAGGACGTGAAGGAGCTTTACTACTACCTCGACGCAGTCCCCAGCTATGCCTACGCGCGTATGCTCTACAAGCTGCCGCAAGCGGCTTATCCGTACGAGTGGTTGCTCGAAGAGAATGCCCGCCGGCGCGGTACTGCTGCGATGGAATTCGAGCTGATCGATACCGGCATTTTCGACGGCGACAAATACTTCGATATCGGGATCGAATATGCCAAAGCGGACGCAGACGACGTGCTGATGCGCGTCACCGTCCACAACCGCGGCGCAGAGCAAGCGTCCATCCATATCCTGCCGCAAGTCTGGTTCCGCAACATCTGGAGCTGGGCGCCAGGCGTCAAAAAGCCCTTATTGAAACTTCAAGGCGATGGCCTCGTGCAGGCGCAGCACGACAAGCTCGGCGTCTATGCCATCGAGTTCGAAGCGCCGGATCGCCTGCTGTTCTGCGACAACGAGACGAACTTCGCGCGACTATTCGGGATGAGCGGCACCCAGGGTTACTGCAAGGATGCCTTTCACGAATACGTTGTCCACGCTCGCAGCGAGGCGGTAAATCCCGCGAGTGAAGGCACCAAAGCATGCGGGCTCTATGTGCGCACGATTGCCGCCCGCGGCAGCGCCACGATCCGCCTGCGGCTGCGGGCGGGCGAGTCGCGTGCGGATGGTTTCTTCGGCTTCGATGGCATCGTCGCGCAGCGGCTGAAGGAGGCGCATGCCTTTTACGCTGACCTGCAGAAGGGCATTGCCGACGAAGACATACGCAGAATCCAGCGGCAGGCCTTTGCCGGGATGCTGTGGAACAAACAGTTCTATGATTTCAACGTACGCGAATGGCTCAATGGCGATCCTTTGCAACCGCCGCCGCCCGAGGGCCGCAAGCACGGCCGCAACTGCGATTGGGCGCATCTCATCGCCGACGACATCATCGCCATGCCGGACAAGTGGGAATATCCCTGGTTTGCCGCCTGGGACCTCGCCTTTCATTGCGTCACGCTTTCCTTGATCGACCCGGATTTCGCCAAGGCGCAGTTGCTGCTGCTGTGTGAGGTGCGGCTGATGCACCCGAACGGCCAGCTTCCCGCCTATGAGTGGGCATTCGGCGACGTCAATCCGCCGGTGCACGCCTGGGCGGCAATGCGCGTATTTGAGAACGACCGCAATCGCACCGGCGGCAACGGCGATTACGAGTTCCTGCAACGGATCTTCCACAAGCTCCTGTTGAATTTTACCTGGTGGGTGAACCGCAAGGATCCGCAGGGCTTGAACATCTTCGAGGGCGGTTTTCTCGGACTCGATAACATCGGCGTGTTCGACCGTTCGCGCCCGCTGCCCACCGGCGGCTACATCGAGCAATCCGATGGGACCGCCTGGATGGCCATGTTCTGCCTCAACATGCTGCGCATGTCGTTCGAGCTCAGCCGACACGATCCTGCCTACGAGGACATGGCCATCAAATTTCTCGACCATTTCCTGCACATCGCCGGCGCAATGATCGATATGGGCAAGAAGGGAATCGGTCTCTGGGATGATCAGGACAATTTCTTTTACGATGTGCTCTCGATGCCGTGCGGAAACAAAATCCCGCTGCGGCTGCGTTCGATGGTCGGATTGATCCCGCTGTTTGCGGTGAGCTGCATCGAGGAGAATGCGGTCGACGACATGCCCGAGCTTTGGCACAAATTCGAGCTCTACCGCGATCGGCGGCCGGACCTGGTGGGTCAGGTGTCACGTTTTAACGAGGCGGGGGCGCAAGGCCGCCGTCTCATTGCGCTGGTGCGCGTCTTCCGCATGACGAAGCTCTTGCGGCGTATGCTTGACGAGACCGAATTCCTCTCGCCCTACGGCGTAAGGGCCTTGTCCCGCAGCTACCTCGACCATCCTTATGATTTCGAATACGACGGGATGCATTACCGGGTGAAATACGAGCCGGGCGAATCCGACAGCGGCATGTTCGGCGGCAACTCGAACTGGCGCGGGCCCATCTGGATGCCAGTCAATTATCTGCTGATCGAGAACCTGCGCCGCTTCTATCTGTTCTACGGCGACGATCTGAAGATCGAGTGTCCGACCGGCTCCGGGGTTATGTTGACGCTGGACGAGATCGCGGACGAACTGTGCCGCCGACTGCTCAAGATCTTCCTGCGCGGTCCCGACGGGAGACGTCCGGTTTTCGGCAATTATGAAAAATTTCAGACCGATCCCCATTTCAAGGACTACATCCTGTTCCATGAATACTTCCACGGCGACAACGGCCGTGGCTGTGGCGCATCGCACCAGACCGGCTGGACCGGACTGATCGCGAATCTCATTAGCCAGCTCGCGGAAGAACAACCCGGCGCTCGTGTGGAGCAAACGGAACCGGTATCGACTGAGCCGGTTCATGTGTGAGGGGCGCCAAGCGATCCAACTCGTTATCGAGGACACCAATCATGTCGCTGAAGAACAAGGTTGCTATCGTCACCGGCGGCAACAGCGGGATCGGCCAGGCGATCGTCCTGGAACTCGCCCGCCAAGGGGCCAGCATCGTCATTGATTATGTGGCGCATCCGGAGGCGACCGCGGCGCTGGAGCGGGAGATCGCGAAACTCGGCACGCAGTGCACTGGCGTCGAGGCTGACGTGAGCAAGCTCGGCGATCTGGAGAAGCTCGTCGATGCCGCGGCCGGCACGTTCGGCCGGCTGGACATCATGGTCAACAATGCCGGGATCGAAACGCGCACCTCGGTGCTCGACACGACCGAGTCTCAGTATGACCGCGTGCTGGCGATCAACCTCAAAAGCGCATTCTTCGGCACGCAAATCGCAGCCAAGCAGATGATCAAGCAGGGGGGCGGCGGCCGCATCATCAACATCACCTCGGTGCACGAGGATTGGCCGATGCCCGGCAATACGGCCTACTGCCTCGCCAAAGGCGGCATGCGGATGCTCACGCGCACTGCCGGCGTCGAGCTCGCCAAGCACAACATCCTTGTTGTCGGTGTCGGTCCGGGGGCGGTGGCGACGCCGATCAATCTCAGCACAATGGACGATCCGGCCAAACTCGCGCAGCTCAACGCGGCGATCCCGCTCGGGCGCATGGCGCGCCCCGAGGAGATTGCCAGCGTGGTCGCGTTCCTTGCTGGCGACGGCGCCAGTTATCTCACCGCGACCACGATCTTCGCCGACGGCGGCATCATGCAAAGCAGCGTCGGCCTCTAGCGGCAGTGGGTATGGATCAGCGGTTCGACATCATCATCATCGGCAGCGGCGCGGGCGGCGGGACGCTGGCGCGGCATCTCGCCCCTTCGGGAAAGCGCATCCTCATTCTCGAACGCGGCGATTGGCTCAAGCGCGAGGCGAAGAACTGGGACGCGGCGGCGGTGTTCGTGGACAACCGCTATATCTCGCCCGACACCTGGTACGATCGGGTCGGCCGCCCCTTTCAGCCGCAGGTGCATTATTTCGTCGGCGGCGCAACCAAGATGTTCGGCGCCGCGCTCTATCGGTTGCGGCGACAGGATTTCGGCGAGCTCAAGCATTACGACGGCATCTCGCCGGCTTGGCCGATCAGCTACGAGGAGCTGGAGCCGTATTACGCCAAGGCCGAGGAGATGTACCACGTGCACGGCTTGCGCGGACACGA
>Ga0209239_1001962_pt1 | contig 12301 bp, 11 predicted proteins | sample GraSoi013_2_20cm_FD_185824 | JGI IMG/M metagenome (GOLD analysis project Ga0209239, IMG submission 185824) | Grasslands soil microbial communities from the Angelo Coastal Reserve, California, USA - Sample 10_02_2013_2_20cm (SPAdes) (version 2) | ecosystem: Environmental > Terrestrial > Soil >...
CGGGTTAGTGATCGGATCCTTGCCAGTGCCGCGCTCCGCAGGTTCGGTATAGAGAGCGAAATCGAGGCGCTCGATCGGCTTGCTTCCCTCGGCGGTGAGTTCGGTGCCAATGCGGCCTTCATCTTCGAAGCCGGAAATTTCGTGACAGCCGGCGCAACCAAAGTGCCGCACCCATTTCTTGCCTTCCTCGCGCAGGTTGGGATCTTCCATGTAAGAAGCATCGGCGTACGATGACGGATCCTGCTTTTTCTGCGAGATCAGAAAAGTGGCAATGTCCTGGGCATCCGGCACACTCAGGCGGAGGCTGGGCATCACGGTCATGTTCTGCACCTGGAGCTCGTGGCCGTCGTTGGGACACTGGCTGTGCTCCAGATCAAACACGTAGGGCAGGCCTTTTTTGGCGTAGTCCTCGGGTCCAATATCTTTCTTTTCCAGCGGACAATATGGTCGCGTGCGTTGGCGCGCGTTGTGCACCCATCGCACCAGGTAATCGAAATTCGCTTTCTCTCCCACGCGAGTAAGATTCGCCGCGAACGTGCCACCTTGCATCTGGTCGCCTTCGCCAATGGAATGGCAGGCCATACAGCCTCGGGTCTCAAATAATTCCTTGCCGTGCTCAGCATTGCCTGGATTCTGTTTCGGCAGCGGATCCTTGAAGCCGGATTGCCAGATATAAGCCGAGATGGCTCGAATCTGCTGATCATTCAGACGGAAATTCGGCATCTTGGTGGTGGGCCGGAAGTCGGTTGGTTTCTTAAGCCATACTGGAATCCAGTTCCGGTTCAGTTTCAGCCGGACGTCTTTCAAGTTCGGTCCAACTTTTTTCACGTCTTGCAGCAGGCTGTGAGATTGGAAATCGAGCTGTTGAATGTGGCCATCGATCTTGCTGTTGGAAACTTTCAGCGCTATGGCGTGATCATTCAACCGATTGGCTTCCTCGTTGGACTGGGCAGTGTCGGCTTGCTTCATCAGCTCAGCCGCTTGCTTGGAATTTTGTGCTTTCTCGGTTTCGAGTTGCTTGATCTGCTGGCTGACAGAGTTCAGGTCTTCGGGTTCCTTGTCGTAGCCCTCGTAACGATGGCAGCCGACGCACCCTCTTTGCCGGAAGAGATCTTTGCCTTCGCTGATGTTCCATCCCACATCGCCGCTGACCAGAACCATATCTGCCGCGTGGCAAGTCTGGCAGCCGGCTTCAGTATTTTGTTTGGGGAAGAGCGGCCACAGCCAGTGCTCGTAATTTCCGTGACCTTTTTCGACGCTAGTAGTGGCACGGCCATTGCCCTGGTGACAGGGAGAGCAGCCAAATTTCTCCGGATCGTGAATCTGCAATAGTTCGGGCTCGGGATGGCTGACGAAGGCTTGAGCGTATTCATCGGGCCGCTTCTGTCCCCTGGGAGTCATGGATGCCGCAGTGAGTTTGAGCGGCTCGCGAATTCCCATGTGGCAGGATTCGCAGCGATCCACGATGTTTGCTTCTGCGACGTTGATCTGCTGGATGGTGGGATCCCATTCACTGGTCTTCTTTTGTAATCCCTCGATCTGGCTCGGGGTGAGATCGACCAGGTGTGCGCTGACGTATTCCGTAACTTTGTTGTTGGCCTCTGTAACCGGCTTCAGGACGTCAGCCAATTCCGCACTGACTTTCGTTCGTTCATCTTTTAGTTCGTTGTATTTTTCTTCAAGCTGGCGGAAATCATATTTTTCTTTGTGGCCGTCCGGATATTCGACGGTCCAGATTTTCTTCTTGTACTCATCGAGATCCCGCTGCTTGCTCTTTTTGCCTGAGGCACTGGGATCGGTTTCAATCTCGTAAGTGATCGCGTTGGCGTAAGCGCGCTTGTCGGTGAAGACGTTTTGGACGGCTAGTATCTTCGCGTTGAGATCGATGATCTGCTTCTGCAGTGCGTCTCTACGTGGCTTGGCTTGAGCATCCGTCTGTCTGGCGGCCTGTTCGAGTTTCTGGTAGTCCGGATCTTTTTCTAGATCACTGACCGAGCGGCTAGATTTGGACTTGGCAGTTTTCAGAAACGCGCCGTAGCGCTCCTTCCATTGCTTCTGATAGGCAATCCAGGGACGCTGTCCGTAGGCTTCGTCCCATAACGCCCAGAACAACGAGGCCATGAGCAACACCATAGCCACTGCGTAATGCAGCGCGTAAGACTTGCTTACGACCGGATCGTTCTCGGGCAGTTCAGGCAAAAAACCTCCAAGCGATTTCAGATGTCAGATTGTAGATTGCAGATCGTTTGCGACTTTGAAATCTAAAAGCTGCAACCTGAAATGATTTCATCACACGTTAAACCACGGCGTTATCCATACGTATTTAATGTGCCACGCCAAACGCAAAAGCATTTTCAATGGTAGAGCCACCATGGTGAGCAGGAAGAACATCATGATGGAGTACTGAAGCAGACTCATGCGCTGATAGTCCTTCGGGTTGTAGCGACGGAACAGGGCATGGAGGATAAAGCCGCCTAGCAAGTAATATCCTCCGACGATGACGGCTCCGAAAATTGCTTTGGCCAGATTGGAAGTGATTCCAAAAAGATCGGGCAAATCGCGGTTCACTTCGTAAATCAGGCGATTGTGGTCCCAGGTTTGTCCGGGCCAGAACCATTGCCAGCCAGGGCCGCGGATGAACGTGCCAATGATGATCATCGCCACCCACAGGACGATGAAGCCGAATAAAAATGTACCAATCGCAAACTTGCGCTGCTTCCAGGTGTAATAGCCGCTGCCTAGCGGATTGGTATCGATATACGGAATCACCATCAGGCCGATGATGATCAGCGTCGGCATCACTACCCCGGCGATCCATGGATCGAAATACACCAGCATTTCCTGGAGCCCCAAAAAGTACCACGGCGCTTTCGCCGGATTCATGGTCAGGTTGGGATTGGCGGGCTCTTCAAGCGGCGCATTCAGCGTGATGGACCAGATCATCAGAACGATGGTGACAATAATGGCGGCAAGAAATTCGATTCGCAGAAGAAAGGGCCAGACATGTACTTCTTTTTGCCAGCCGGGGCGGAAAGGCCAGGTTTTGCGATGATGAGTCTTCGCCATGGCCAATGAGGGCGTCGTTGGCTCGGGCCTGCTTCCATCCCAGGTAGATGTAGAAACCCAGCAATGGCATGAGGCCGACGATGGGGACGTTGTCGGGCGCGGAAGCGATATCCCAGAGTTGCCGCCAATCCATAAATACTCCTCCACCTCAGCGGCTAAAGCCGCTCACAAAACTTGCACTAATCGCAGCGCTAAAGCGCTGCGCCACCCAAAAGCAACCGCTCGTCATTTCCGTGCTTCTTTTACTTCTGAGGCAAGCATTACGGGCGCGGGGCCGGAGATGCCACCATCTTTGCGGACACGCCAGAAGTGCACGACCATGAAAATTGACGCTACGATGGGAATGCCGATGCAGTGCCAGATATAAGAGCGCAGCAGCGCGTTGGCATCCACGATCGAGCCACCCAGCAATCCAAAGCGAACATCGTTGTATGGCGTCATATGAAGAAGCGGGCCGAATGGGCCTTCATGGCCAAGCAACGGGGTAGCGCGCGCCATGTTGGTTCCCACCGTGACCGCCCAGAATCCGAGCTGATCGTCTGGCAACAAGTAGCCAGTGAAAGAGAGCAGCAGAGTCAGCACCAGCAGAATCACGCCCACGTTCCAGTTAAACTCACGCGGCTTCTTGTAAGACCCGGTCAGGAAAACGCGAAACATGTGCAGCCACACCGCAATCACCATTAAGTGGGCCGCCCAGCGATGCATGTTGCGCAGCAGCTTGCCGAAGGGGACATCGTGCTCCAGATACAAGACGTCGCGGAAGGCCTGGATTTTGCTGGGGTGATAGTAAAACATCAGTAAGACGCCGGTTAAAGTCAGCACGATGAAAAGGTAGAAAGTGATTCCTCCCATGCCCCAGGTGTAGCTGTAACGCACGGCATCGCGATTAATTTTGGCGGGATGAAGATGAAGAAATACGTTCGAAAGCACGCCCAGAGCCCGGTTGCGCGGGGTGTCGTCGTGCTTATGGCGAAAGATCGAGGTATAGACTTGTGTCTTGGTCGGGTCTTTGAAGCCTTCGATTTGCTCTTTAGCTTTCGCGGGCAGATCGGTCTTGAGGGACTGGACATCTTCCTTCATGGCCGCCTTTACTTTTTGCAGCAGGCTGACGCGATTGCCATTTTTTCCGTTCTGATTTTCTTCAGCCATCACATCCTCTTCTATACCGGCAAGTAAGCTCCGGGGTCGTTAAAGCGGCTGGGCTGTCCTTTGGGCCACTGGTAGAGCCGCGAGACGTCCACCAAAATTTGACCATCGGGAGCGATGTCGACATGTGCCCGGTCCATCGGTCTGGGCGCGGGTCCTTCAAAGTTCACGCCCTCGCTGTCATAGCCGCTGCCGTGGCATGGACATTTGAATTTGTTCTCACTGGGCTTCCAGTCCGGCGTGCAGCCGAGATGAGTGCAGCGCGCGTAGATCACGAACATACGATCGGGTGTGCGATCCACCCAGATACGATATTTTTGTTGCCACTTGCTATCCACGCCGAGACCGTAATCCGCGGGATAACCGATTTTGAAACTGGTTGCAGGTTCAAACAAAGTGCGCGGCAGGAAGAAGCGGAAGAACGCGATGAACCACGCCATCAGGAAAGCGGCAACGGCGCTCCATACAAAACGGCGTCGTCCCTGATTAACGTCGCTGTCATCTGGCCCAACTGACGCCAGGCCTCCAGCGGCTGCTGCTTTGGAAGTTCCTACTGCGGGTGTGCCGACGTATGTGTTGGCTTCGGTGCCGCGGGCACTCGCAGACGCCACTGTGGCTTGCGCAACCGCGGGACGAGGCGCAGCCGGTGCTGCGGGCCTTGCTGTGGAAGCTGCGGCGGCCGCCGGCGCAGGTGCTGCCGCGGCGGGAGTTGCTGGTTCGCCAAGCAGAGCGGTAACTTCCGCATCATTCAGCGCGGGTAATCCTTTGCGACTTCGGCGTGCCTGCTCGGCCGCTACTACGGATCGGCTCCATTTTTTTCCTGCGGCGACGATCGCGGCTATTTCTGGGCTGATTTCTCCACTCGCGCTCGTCGCGGCTGCTGGAGGCGGAGTTACGGCCGCTGGTGCGGGCGGCGGGGCGCTTGCGGCTGGCGCAACGGCGGCGGGCCTTGCGGCCGGTGCAGCGCCCTCACCGCGCTCCCAAGGCATCTGTTCGCCGGCTTTCAGGGCAGCGATATCCTCATCGGTCAGCGGAGGCAGGTTTTTCCGTTGGCGGTAGGCCTGCTCCATGCCGATCACGGAATTATTCAAAGCCGGGCGCGGCCAGGGCGGAAGATGGCCGAGGACGCCATTGGCTACGCTTTTGGGGGACTCGTCTGCCATTCGTCCTTTATAAAAACATTTCGCTTATCAATCTGCTGCTACCAGGTGACTCGCATCGGGTTCGTGAACTCGGCTTACGTCCAGCGCCGCGGTTACCAGTTCGGCCAATGCTGCGATGAAAGTTGGCGCATCGTTGAGTCCGGAACTCATTTCAAATCGTTCAATTCCCAACTTGCGAGCTTGTTCCCGTGCTTCGTGATCGATCTCTCCCAGCGTCTCCACATGATCGGAGACGAATGAAATCGGAACGACGCAAACTTCTCGAACGTGTTCGTCCCGCAGATCAATCAGCGTGCGACGCAGTGAGGGCTGCAGCCACTTGCTGGCGCCAACTTTGCTCTGATAGCAGAGACGGTAGCGATTCCGCCATCCGCCCCATTGCATGATCAGCTCGACTGTCTCTTCGATCTGCCGCTGGTAAGGATCGCCTTGCTCAATCACCGACAGCGGGACGCTGTGTGCGCTGAAGACAATGTCGGCTTGCGCGGGATCAGCGAAGCGGGCTAGTGCTTCGTCTAATTTTTCTACCACAGCTTCCAGATAAAGCTCGTGCTGATAGAACGGGTCCACACAATGCACAGGAATGTCGTCGTGGAACAGGCGACGCCACTCATTCAGGCTGCTGCCTGTGGTGGTGCTGGAGTATTGCGGATAGAGCGGGAGCAGCACGACTTCATCACATTTGGCTGCCCGCAATTGTGCAATCGCTTCCGCGGTGAACGGATGCCAGTAGCGCATGGCCACGAAGCAATGCGCGTGCACGCCGGATTCCGTCAGCTTGAGTTGCAAGGCGCGGGCCTGCTGTTCGGTAAACCGGCGGATGGGAGAGCCTCCGCCGATGACTGAGTAATGATGCTGAACTTTTTTAGCGCGCGTGCTGGAAATCAGTCTTGCAAGAGGCTTACGGCCCAGGCGGGCGAAAGGGAAGTCGATGATATCGGGATCGCAAAAAAGATTAAAGAGGAAAGGTTCGATTGCGTCCAGCGTGTCGGGGCCCCCGAGCTGGAACAGAACTACGCCTACTCGCCGTGTTGGGTTCACCATCCCCCGGGTTTCCTTGAAGAACAGAGCATACTACTCAAAATTGAGAAGGTTGGTCAATGTGTCGGGGAGAGTAATACTGCCTCAGCTTGAATTTCTGGACTTGCGCAGGAAATCGAAAGTTCTCCACCCGCCGTAGGCAACCAGTGCATAAAACGCAGCGACACCGAACCAAGCGAGTTTCCAGCCGATCCGGGGTTCATCGAAAGCCCATAGCACAGCCCTCATGCTCTGAATACTTAATACGACAGCCCACGAAACTGTGAACCATGTGAGGAAGCGCTTTTTCATGCAACTACCTTCTTGTAAGGGCCGTGCTTGCTATGTTTCAAGCATGCGAAGTCTCCGCCGCAGGTGCGACACCTGACTCGGATTCCATGAATTCAATAATCGAATCGGCAAATTCTGAAGTCCCGGCTTTGCCGCCTACATCTCGCGTCAATTTCTCGCGAGTGCGATAAACCTTTTCCAGGGCGTTGCGGATCTTGGTTGCTGCTTCATACTCACCCAGATGGCGCAGCATCAGCAGGGCGGAACGGATTACTGCTGTGGGGTTGGCGATGTTTTTTCCGGCGATGTCCGGCGCCGAGCCATGTACAGCCTCGAAGATGGCGCAGTGGTCGCCAATATTCGCGCCGGGAACGAATCCCAGTCCGCCGACAAAAGCGGCGCAGAGGTCGGAGATGATGTCCCCATAAAGGTTTTCCATCAACAGCATGTCGTACTGGTAGGGATTCATGACCAGTTGCATGCAGGTGTTATCCACGATGTGCTCGCCATAGGTGATCTCGGGATACTCCTTGGCCACGTTGCGGGAGCAGCGCAGAAAAAGGCCATCCGAGAGTTTCATGATGTTGGCCTTGTGAATGGCGTGGATCCGCTTGCGCTTGTTCTTGCGCGCATATTCGAAGGCAAAGCGTGAAATGCGGGTGGAGGCTTTTTCGGTGATGATCTTCAAGCTCTCTACCACACCGGGAACGACTTCGTGCTCGATCCCGGAATATAGCCCCTCGGTATTTTCGCGCACGATAATCAGATCGACGTCAGGATAACGAGTGGGAATGTGAGGCAGGTTGCTGATGGGGCGAAAGTTCGCGTACAGCTCAAACTTTTTCCGTAGCGCTACGTTGATGCTGGCAAACCCGCCAGCGATGGGAGTTGCGACCGGACCCTTCAGTCCAACCCCGGTGCGTTCGATGGATTCGATCAGCTCCTTGGGAATGTATTCGTGATATTTCTCATAGGCTTCGGCGCCCGCTTGGAAAGTTTCCCATTCAAATTTCAGACCGGTGGCTTCGAGGACGCGCACCGCGGCGCGAGTGACTTCGGGACCAATGCCATCGCCGGGAATGAGGGTGATCTTGTATGCCATTGAATTTGCGGTTGCGAACCTGGCCTAATCCTTCGCAGCAGTCTTGCTGCGAACTTCCGGAGTCTCCTTGGTCTTCAGCAGATCTTTTAGTTCCGTCATGAATTCCTTCACATCCTTGAAGTCAAGATAGACGGAGGCGAAGCGAACGTAGGCCACCTTGTCGTATCGACGCAGACGATTCATGATGAGCTCCCCGAGTTCGCTGGTTTTACGTTCGCGCTCTGGCGACTCGATCACGAAGCTTTCCGCTTCGTTCACAATCTGCTCCAACTTGCTGATGGGTACGGGACGCTTCTCACAGGCGTGCAGCAGACCGTTCAATACTTTTTGACGCTCAAATTTTTCGCGACGGCCGTCTTTTTTCACCACCATGTAGGGAATTTCGTCGATGCGCTCATAGGTAGTGAAGCGTTTGGCGCACTTCAGGCACTCGCGACGCCGGCGGATGGATTCGGCTTCCTTGCTTTCGCGTGAATCCACCACTTTATCGTTTGCAAAACCGCAAAAAGGACACTTCATGGCGCTTGGGAACTCACCGCATTGTAACAGGCAAACGAAGTCGCTCGGAGGAGCCAAAGCGTTCCAAGTGCCTCTGTGACTGGAACATGCAGACGTTTGGGACAAGTTCAAGTGGAGGCGGGAGGCGAGGAGGAAGGCAAGCTGACCTGCTCTTGCTGGCGACTCTCTTCCGCCAGCTTTGTGAAAGAAAGCCGCTCACGATGAGCCAACAACAGGCCGAGGGGAACTACAGCAACGAACGTCACCAACCACAGCATGATTCCGCAACTCGCAGCCAATTCGTGTGGGACGTCGAAGACATGTTCCAACGTGGCGATCGTCGCAAGCTGCGAGCCGCCTCCGACGCCGGGCAATTGGATCATCGAGCCCACCATGCTGGATCCCATCAGTAGGAGGACCTGCGTCTGCGGTATCTCGAGTTCCTCGGCTCCGTAAGAGTGAGTAACTTCTTTATAGGCCACCGCGATCATGCACCACATCACCACCGAGACGACCACCAGTTGCAGCAAGGAGAATGCGCTGTCAATGGTGTTGAGGCCGCGGTGAAATTCACGGACGCGGAGTGCGATTCTTTTTCCCAGATTCGCGGCCAGGTGTGAGAAGCGGAACTCTATCCAGCTGGCGAGAGCTTCTCCATTTCGGCTGATGGCCATGGCTACAGCGGTCATCGCGATGACAATGCCGAGCAGAATCAGGCCGCCGGTGCGAAATCGCCCGTAGTACTCAAGTTCCTTGGGCGAGTGTGCCACGAAGATCGCTATCATCAGCAGCAAGGTGAAAGCGCCGATGTCGAAAATACGTTCCACGGCCCAGACGCCCAACTGCGATGAAAATGGGAGGTTCTCCTTGCGTGCGATCACATAGGGGCGGATCAGCTCTCCCGGCCTTCCCAGGATTGCGAGTCCGGCAAAGCCAATCAAAGTTGGCGCAATCAAGCCCCACCAGGAGGCTTGCGGGCGCACCGGACGCAGGAAAATTTTCCAGCGAAAGGCTCGTACCACATAGGCCAGGTAAATCAGGCCGATGGCATGAAAAATGTGTCGCTTGTTAACCTGGTCGGTCTGGCTCCAGAAGGTGTCCCAGTCAAAGTGGCGCCACGTCCGAAACTGCATGTAGACGAGAATGGCGAAGACTGCGGCTAACAGCGCGTAGATAATGATCTGTTTCTTACTCATCGACCCGAGACGCCAGAGTAACTATAGCCAAGGTAAATGACGGGAAGGGAAGGGTCAATGTAGTGACACAGGATTGGTTCGCCTGAGCGCGATTCAGTGAGCGGCCCGATCTTGAGAAGTGAAAGCTTCTGCGTGCTTTTGCGTCGAAGCCGGTGACGGCTGGCTTGTGCTCGGCTTTGAGGGGTGCGAGGACGCGGCCGAGGTTTTCCGTTCTGCACGCTTCTTGCGATTGAAGTCGCGGATAATGTTCGCGACGTAGGCGCGAGTCTCGTAGTAGGGCGGTACACCACGGTACTGCTCCACCCGATGTGGTCCGGCGTTGTAGGCGGCGAGTGCCTTCACCAGATCGAAGTTGTAGCGTTCCAGCAATTCGCGCAAATAACGTGTGCCGCCTTCCACGTTCGCTGTAGGGTCGAAGGCGTTGGATACACCCAATTGCGACGCGGTGCGAGGCATCAGTTGCATCAAGCCCTGCGCCCCCTTGCGGGAGACGGCATGTGGTTTGAAGCCGCTTTCGGCGTGAATCACGCTATTAATGAGGTCGGGATCGATATGGTGACGATCGCCAATCGAATTGATTACTTGATCCAGGCTTTGCGGACGCTCGGGCACCGCGACATTAGCCGGGATTTTAATTGGAGGCGCGAGATCCTTCTCAAATCGCTCGATCTCAGCCGTGGGAATATCCACGTAGCCGGTGCGATCCGTGCCCAGGTAGAGGCGGGTCACAGTTCCCACAATCTCACTCTTTTCGTGCCGAATCGAGAACCCGTTATGCAGGATGGCAAGCTCCGACCCGAAAGCAGACGAGACAGCCAGCCCAAACATCAGACCGAATTGAAGGCACAATTTCACGAGAGATTTAATTCTAGACGTTGACGTGAGAACTGCCTAGTACTTGTTCGATGGCCGCTGCCACGCCGTTCTGGTCGTTGGATAATGTGACGGTCCAGCCGTTGCCCCGCAATTCCTCGGACGCGTTTCCCATGATAAACGGCTGTCCGGCGTAAGCAAGCATATCGATGTCGTTGTAGTTGTCACCGATGGCCATGACCTGTTCGCGAGGGATGCCGCGGTAATTGGCCCAACGCTCCAGCGCGTGGCCTTTGGAGCAGCCCTGATTGAGCACGTCGACAATTGACAGATCACGAATTGGATATTCTGTGCGTAAGACGGTGATGTCGTTCTCAAATCCATGCGTTCGCAACGCCGCGAGGGCATGCTGCATGCGCGGAATTGGACCACAGAACATGGCTTGCACCGGATCGGCAGTCAATGACTTCTCTATCGGGATGACGAAGTCAATGTATTGCATGTTCTTTTCCAGCCAGCGCTGGATGCTCGCATTCAATTCCTGCATATGCTCGAGTACGATTGCACCTTTCACTTCGGTATCGAAGGTCAGCACCGTGTTTCCGCGAAAATCCTGCATCGCCGCGCAGAGTTTGCGGCATGTGGCAGCGGGAAGCAGATCACGATGGAAAGTTTCACCTGATAGAGAGCGGGTAACGGCGCCATTCGAACTGATCAGCCAAAGATCGAAGCCAAGCTGCTGGGCGATCGGCAAGGCGAAGGTGTGCCGGCGTCCGGTGACCAGTATGACTTCGACGCCCTCCGAATGGGTCCGGCGCAAGGCGGCGAGGTCAGTATCCGAGATCTGGAACTGGGGGTTCAGCAGGGTGCCATCGATATCGACGGCTAAAAGACGGATGGGGGCTCTCACTACAAGAATTCTAGCATTGAGATTGAGTTGGAAGGGCGTTAGCGGGAGAGGTTCGTTACCGGAGAACAGGTCCGCAAGCGTGCCGTGAGAGAGCATCTCCGCGTGCTATATTGCGCAGAATCGCATGGGACCTCTACTCAATATTTTTTACCCCTGGGGGATCATCCTGCAGGGGTTGGCGATTTTTCACTTCATCCGCCGCCGCCCGGATACTTATTGGCTTTGGATCATCCTCTTCGGTGGTGGCTTGGGCGCGGCGGTTTACATCGTCGCCGAAGTGCTGCCCGACACGGGTCTGCTTCGGCAATCTTTCAAAGTCTTTCCACGCCGTCGCCGCATCCGCGAACTTGAGGCCGCTATCCTGGACAATCCGTCAGCCGGCAATTATGAAGAATTGGCCGATCTGTACCTGGAAGAAGGGAAGTTCGCGCGCGCACGCGACTGTTACGACAAATCCATTTCGTCACGTACCGATTCTCCGGATCCCTTCTACCGGCGAGGGATTGCTGCAATAGGAATGGTAGACTTCGTTGCTGCGGTGCCCGATCTGGAACGCGTGGTAGCCCGTGACCCGAAATACGATTTTCAGCGAGCCGCCGGATTGCTGGCCCACGCGTACGCTAATACTGGCCAGGCAGATCGAGCGGAGGCGCTATTCCGTGAGGTCACAAGGATTTCGACTCTGTCGGAGACTTATTACAATTTTGCTTGCTTCCTGCAATCGCAGCAGCGCGATGCGGAAGCACGAGAATGGGCGCAACGAATTCTGGCCAAGAAACCGACCATGCCGGGATATTTGAAACGCCGGGAGCGTCCGTGGTTTCGCAAAGCCAATGGCTTGCTGAAGCGTTTGCCGGCTTAGATTAAAAAGATAGTGGTTCTTTTATTCGCAGGAGTCGTCTAGAAAGAGTCATCTTGAGGCGGCTATAAGTCCCCGATGGCCCCCATCGCGTACCTCGAATGCACCAAATGCGGCGATCATCTTGACGCCGCTTATCCTCAGACGGTCTGTCCCAAAGATGGCGGTGTGCTGTATGTCCGCTATGACCTGGCGATCTTAAAGAAACACTTTAAGCCGGCTTCACTGGTGGGACGT
>Ga0209239_1001965_pt1 | contig 12288 bp, 10 predicted proteins | sample GraSoi013_2_20cm_FD_185824 | JGI IMG/M metagenome (GOLD analysis project Ga0209239, IMG submission 185824) | Grasslands soil microbial communities from the Angelo Coastal Reserve, California, USA - Sample 10_02_2013_2_20cm (SPAdes) (version 2) | ecosystem: Environmental > Terrestrial > Soil >...
CCTCCGCCGCGCTAGTGATTCCCGGGACGAAAGTCCCGCCGATCGTGTAGCGGTAGAGGTCGAACGGCGAGACGAGGACGTAAATGACGGTGAGCGACGCAAACAGGTGTCGGAGCCTGGGGCCGGAGGCCTCGCGGGCGAGCTTCGCGAGGAAGGTGACGGCGTTCACAAGGAGGAACGGAATTGGGATGCAGAAGTACTGTGTATACACCGGAGTCGGCACAAGACTGACGAGCAGAAGCGAGACGGCCGTCGTCGATGCGAGCGACGGCCACTCTCGCGAGAGAGCGTCGGACACCCAGGACACGAGGTTCAGCACGAAGATGACGAGGAACTGGAAGCTCGTCACACCCTCGGCGCTGTTGATCGCGAGCAGCTGCTCGACGACGCCGCTCCTCTGGTCCATCCAGCCGAGAAACCCGAAGTCCGTCCGGATGACCTGGTTGTCGACGATGTTGAAGACGAACGTGCGCGGGTCGATCAAGAGGAAGAGTTCGTTTGGCAGCAGCGCGAGCGCGAGGCCGATCGCGAACCGCGCGAACTGCATCAGGCGGCGCTTGGGGTCCTCTTCCGTCAGATAGAGCTCGAGAATGAACGCAGGGACGACCGCGATGAGGTAGACGCGGCAGTCGGTGGCGAGGCCGAGCAGGAAGCCGCTCGCGACCCACCGCCAGCGCGACGCGGACGAGAGCACCGCGTACGCAGCAAAGAGGAGAAGGCTGGGGAACACGAACGTCTTGATGAGCGGATACCAGCCGAAGGCGAGGCTGGAGAACGTGAAGAGCACGACCGCGAGAACGCCCCAGGCCCGTGCGCCTGCGAGACGAGCCGCCTGGCGGTAGACGAGCAGACCCAAGGCGATCGAGAAGACTGCGGAGAGCAAGCGGGCCCCGTACCAGGAATAGCCGACCAGCTTCATCCAGCCCCCGTAGACGTAGGGGAGGAGGAACATCTGTGGGTAGAAGAAGTCGTGGTACGGGAGCTGGCCCTCGACAACGAGCCGCGAGACGAGGAGGTAGGTGCCCTCGTCCCCATCGACGAGCCGGTAGAGGGACATCGGGACGAAGACAGCCGCCAGCAGGATAGCAAGCAATCCGTAGACGACAGCCGGCTGCGCCTGGTCGATTCGCCTGATCACTGTGACGCTGCTGCCATTATAGTCGGGAGTAGGGGAATCCCCATGGTCCGCCATGATACCGATCTGCAAGCGATACGCCAGAGAGGCAGGAGGAGGGGCCGCTTAAGTCTCGATAACCAAAGAGCGACGAGCCACGCTCCGTCGACGCGCCGGGGGCCTTGCCGGCAAATTGCCACGGCGGGTCACCTCTTTGTCACCCGAGCCCGCCGCTGATCGCGTCGCTCTGGACGGCGACAGCTGCCTCATCCTGTGCGGCGCGTATGGCTCGGGGATCCGAGCCGACGCGTATCAGAGCCGTCGGCAGCCCGGCTTTGACGCGATCACCCCACACCGCAGAACCAGACCCCGCGACCGCCTCGAATCATTCTCCACGTAGCGGCAGAAGTCCAGTCGGGCACCGGAACAGTTGTCTCTGAAGCATCTCAGGGCAAAGGACGGTGGGGGGTCGCGGCGGCCGTCACCGCGTGTCCGGACTCGCTCCGATCCTGTCGCACAGCGCCACCGAGGCACTCGCATCCCGCGCTCGCAGTTCAAAGAACGTCGAGGTGTGGACGACCCTGTCGAACGCCAGCCGGAGCGCTGCTTGAAAACCGCGCTGTTCGGGAGGGTCGGGATCGCGCATGGCGGGGAAGACAGAGCGGAGCTTAGCCGGGTCGGTCCAACTGCGCTCGATGACCACCCATCGAGCCTCGCTGAGGACGCGCACGCAGGTTTCGCGGAACTGCTCCGTCGTCGTATACCCCGGTGTCATCACGTCGAGGGCCGCAACGTGACGGCGTGCCGTGAGGTAGGGGAGCATCGGGACGTAGGGGTAGAAAAAGAAGGCGTCGTCGCGGGGGATGCGGTCGATCTGGACCACGAGCGCTGCGAAGTCGTCGGTCCAGAGACTTGGGAGCCGCACCGTGAGCCCTCGCGCCGTTGGCACCTCGTGCAGGGGAGCGGTGACGACGGCCATCCTCAACTTGAGCGCGTAGCCGACATGTGCGAGGCACAGGCCGATCAAGAGCGCGCCCGCGGCGATACGGGCGCGGCGCCCCAGACGGCCGAGCAGATCCGTCGCGACGAGCGCGAAGAGCGGGCAGGCGAGCGGCGCGGTGAAGTTGAGGTGGGCAATGTCGGGGCGCGGGTAGGCGCCGACCAGGCCCACACCTGCGAGGGCCAGCGACGCGCGAAAGCGCAGCTCACGCCATATCGCAGCGCGCCTGAGGGCGAAGGCGGTTCCCGCGAGCACGAGGGTGATCGGAAAGAGCGCGACCGAAGCCGTGTCCGCCAAGGTCGCGAAGCTCCCGAAGGGGACCGCCTGGATCCGGACGTAGCGGCGGGCCGGAAACCGGAGGACATCGTCGACAGCCGCCCCGAGCGTCCCGATGGCGGTGAGGTAGAGGATCATCGCCGCCGGAACGAGGCCGATCCCGACGATCGCGCTCAGAAGTCGAGAGCGGGCCCCGGGCAGGGTGAAAAGAAGGGCGACGACAGCCAAGCAAAGGAGCGCGCCGCGCATCGGGGTGACTATGGCAGCGGCGCCGGCGAACAGGCCAGCGAGGAAGGCCGCCCCTCGGCGAGGCGCGCCATCGAGCGCCAGAAGGAGGCCGACGGCCGCGGCCATCGAGGCCGCGGTGGTGAACCAGTGGTGGCTGTTCTCCCAGGGCACCCGAACGGCCCATGCGATCGAGAGCAGCGCTGCGAGGGGCCGGTTGTCCGACGAGAGACGGGCAGTGGCGTAGAGCAAGGCGGCAATCACCGCGATGACGCCGACCGCGAGCACCCGCACGGAGGCGAAGCCCGCTCCGAAGAGCTTCATCCAGGCAGTGATGATCAAGAAGCTGCCGGGCGGGAGGACCTCGAAGAAGTCGCGATAGAGTACCTCGCCACCAAGGATCCGCGCGGCGCCGTGGAGAAGGACGCCTTCATCGCCGAGCCAGAGGACGTAGCGAAAGACGGGGGCGCAGACCGCGCTCGCGATCAGCGCGACTGCGTAGAGCAGCGGATCGCCGAGGAGTGGCGGACCTGCGCCGGCTTCGGGGCCGGGACCTCGGCCCACGCGGTCTCGATGCAGGGGAGATCGCATCGACGCTTCCCTTTTCCCACTCAGTCTACGTTTGCGCCCGCCGAATGCGAAGCGTTCTTGGGTGGCGGACCGCAACCCAAAGACGTAGAACGAGCATGACCGCCCAGCGGTGGTTGGCGCCATCGTCCCGCACCTCGGAGAAGTCGGGCGACTGTCGCGCAATCACCCGCCGTCCTTACCGGAGGTAGGAGGTGACGAACGTGCCGGCCGCGGCCGTGCCCTCGAAGCGCCCGAAAGCGAAGGGCGCACGATTCACAGGCGGCGTGGCGCCGGTGATCCCGGCCGCCATCATCTCGCCGACGGCCGGTGCTAGCTTGAAGCCGTGGCCGCTCATGCCCGCGGCGATCCAGAAGCCCCGCACCGGCGATTCGTCGAGGATCGGCATCCAGTCCGGCGTAATGTCGAAGGCCCCGGCCCAGCCGCGCCGGTAGCGGGCCTCGGCGAGCCGCGGGATCGCCCGGCCCGTCCGCTCGAGCACCTCCGTCGCCTCGTCCAGGCTCACGTCGCCGCCGAGCAGCTCGGGCTCCATCGGATGTCGGGTCTCGTCCTCGGTCAGCGAGCCGGTCAGCGTAAGGCCCCCGGTTTCGGGCCGCGCGTAACTGCCGCCGGCAAGGTCGAGATAGACAAGGTGCGGACGGCCGAAGCCCGCGTCTCGCTCGACTACGAACACTGGATGGCGGCCGATGATGATCGGCAGATCGACCCCAGCCAGGCGGGCGACCGCGGGCGACCAGAGGCCGGCCGCGTTGACGACGACCGGCGCGTCGATCCGCTCGCCGGCCGCGGTCGCGACCCCGGTGACGCGGTCGCCAGCGGTGAGGATCGCCACGACCTCCACGCCCTGTTCGATCATGACGCCGTGGCGGCGCGCGCCTTCCGCGTACGCCATCGCGACTGCGGTCGGATCGCCATAACCCGACTCGGGCTCGTGCAGCACGGCCCCGAGATTTTCGGGATTGATCCGCGGCTCGACGCTCGTGAGGTCCGCCGGCTCAAGCACGTCAGCGCGCACTCCGAGCGACCGCTGCCGCATCACGGTCTCCTCGAGCTTGGGACGCATGGCGGCCGAGACGCCGATCAGGACGCCGCAGCCGACGTAGCCCGACTCGCCGCCGACCATGTCGCGGAAGCGGCGGAAGACCTCAAGCGATCGCACGACCATCTGCGTGGTCTCGGGGGTCGGGTAGAGTTGGCGGATGATGCCGACCGACCGGCCGGTGCCGCCGGATGCCAGGAACCTGCGCTCGAGGAGGAGGACGTTGCGAACCCCGAGGCGGCCCAGGTGAAAGGCGATCGAGACGCCCGTGACGCCGCCCCCGATGATGATGACCGCGGCGTGTCGGGTCACTTCGAGGCGGCGCTCACCTCGGCACGCGCTCGCCCGAGAGCACGTGGCTGCCCGGGACGACGGCGGGCCCGTCGACCCCTTCGATCGTGACGCGCGCCGCCGCCACCGCCGCCTTTGGGACGCCGCCACACGAGACGCTGATCCGCACGAGTCTGCCGCTCACAGATCGACCTCCGTTCCCAGGCCTCGCTCCCTGGCCCGATTGTACGCGAGCGTCGCCGTCGCCAGGTCCTCAAGGGCGAAGCCGACCGACTTGAAGAGCGTGACTTGGGCGGGGCTCGTCCGCCCCGGTCGGGTGCCCGCCACCAGCTCGGCGAGCTCGGCCACGACGTGCTCCCGCGCGATCGCGCCCTCGCCGAGTGGGATCAGGAGATCGCCTGCCTCGACGAGCGCCGCAGTGTAGGCGTCCACGACGACGCGGGCCCGCCGGACGGTCTCGGAGTCCACCTCGCGCGTTTCCGGACGGAACGAGCCGACTGCATCCACGTGGGTCCCGGCACGGAGGTCGGCGCCGGCGAATAGGGGCGTCGGCGACGTCGTGGCGCAGGTGACGATGTCGGCGCTGCTCACCGCCGAGCGCGGATCGTGGCTCGTGTCCACGGCGACGGCGAGCTCCTCGGCCATCGCCTGGGCGAACCGCCGCGCTCGCTCCGCATCGCGCCCGAGCACGACGACACGCTCGAGCGTGAAGACGGCGGCGAGGCACCGGAGCTGCTGGCGCGCCTGGACGCTGGTGCCGAAGCACGCCACCCGCCGGCTGTCTGGGCGTGCCAGGTGCCGGGCCGCGAGCGCGGAGGTCGCGCCGGTGCGGAGCGCCGTCAGGTAGCTCGCCTCGAGGAGCGCGAGCGGCTTCCCCGTGGCGTGGTGCATGAGGACGTACGTCGCGAGATGGGTCGGCTGACCGCGCTCCCGGTTCCGCGGATAGTACGTGACGAGCTTGGCCCCGAGCCCACCGGCTTGCTGCTCGCCGGGCGCGGGGAGCGACGCCGCGGGCATGACGAGGAGCATGCCGGCATCGCCGACCGGCGTTACGCTGCGCGGCGGGATGGAAGCCCGGCCGGCGGCCTGACGCCGGAACGCCTCCGCGAGCGCGTCGATGACGTCACGCGGGGCGAGGAGCGTCTCGAGGTCAGCGCGCCGGAGGACCAGCACCGCGTCGCGGGCTCAGCTCGCCGCACGCCGGATCATGCGCTGGACCTTCGCCTCCAGCACGAGCTCGCCGCGCTGGTTGAGGACACGGTGGCGGTAGGTGACGATACCGCGGTCGGGCTTCTTCGTCTCGCGCTTGTCGGCGACCTCGATCTCGACTGTCAGCGTGTCCCCCTCGAGCACCGGCGCGAGCACGCGGACCTCGGCGCCCAGGAACGCCATGCCGGTGCCGTGGATGACGCCGGTCTGCATGATCAGACCCTCGGAGAGTGCCCACGTCATGGCGCCGGGCGCCGCGCGCCGCGTGAAGACGGACTCGCGCGCGACGTACTCCATGTCCATGAAGAGCGGCTCGTTGAAGCCGCAGAGGTTGACGAACGTGACGATGTCGGTCTCTGACACCGTGCGGCCGAGTGTCCGGAACGTCGCGCCGACCTCGTGCTGCTCGAAGTTCAAGCCCTGGGTTCTCATTGTCGAGTGACGAAGACGACGACGCGGGGGGCCAGGGTCTCGATTGCTCGGATCATTTGGCGCTGAGTGGCCGTGTCTCGAGAGGTGTCAAGCAGGCACGCTCGCGCTCGCGACCGGTTCCCCATGGATGGCGATGGTGAGCACCAGTATACCGGCGACCTTCTCGGCGCACGAAGAGGCCGCGTCTTCGTGTGCTCACGCGCCTCGGGCTCCCTGGGGTTGCCTCTGAGTGTGGAGGCTGGTTCCAGAATCGCTGGCATGAGACTTGCTTTGCAGGCTACATCTGCAGGCGACAGATGTACGGACAAATAACCGGATGCCGGATATGCGGGAGCGAGTGGCTCGAGGTTCTCCTCGAATTGGGCACTCAGTTCCTGACGGGCGTGTTTCCGCGCAGTCCCGACGAGTCCCTCACGAAGGGGCCCCTGACGCTCGTGCGGTGCGACGAGTGTGGTCTGGTCCAGCTCCTCTACTCCTACGAGCGAACCGAGCTGTACGGCGCGCACTACGCGTATCGCTCGTCGTTGAACCGGACGATGGTCAACCATCTCGAAGCCAAGGCTCAGATGCTCATGCGGACCGTCGACCTACGCCCTGACGACGTGATCGTCGACGTCGGGAGCAACGACGGGACGTTGCTCTCGTTCTTTTCGGGTCGAAACCTCTGCCTCCTCGGCGTCGATCCGTCGGCCGCGCGGTGGCGCGGCGGCTATCCCGGCGACAGCCAACTGATCGCGGATTTCTTCTCGGCGGACCTTTACCGGTCCGCAATGGGCCAACGGAAGGCGCGGATCGTCACCTCGATCGCGATGTTCTACGATCTGGAGAGGCCGCTGGAGTTCGTCCGTGAGGTCGCCGACATCCTGGCCGACGACGGCATCTGGCATCTGGAACAGAGCTACCTGCCGTCGATGTTGCGGGCGAATGCCTACGACACGATCTGCCACGAGCACGTCGAGTACTACGCCCTCGCGCAGATCAAGTGGCTGGCGGACAAGGCTGGTCTCACGATCTTGGACGTGGAGCGCAATGACGTCAACGGCGGGAGCTTCGCGGTGACGCTCGGGCGGGCGGGACGTCTCGCACCGGAGTGCCGGGCGCGGGTGACGCGTCTCTTGAGCGAGGAACGCCGCTCGGGCTTCGACTCGCTTCGGCCCTTCAAAGAGTTCCGCGATCGTGTCATGGCCCACAAGCGCGAGCTTCCTGAGCGCCTCCACGCGATCCGCGCCCGGGGCGAGAGCGTGTTGGGCTACGGCGCCTCCACGAAGGGCAATGTGATTCTCCAGTTCACCGACATCGACCGGGCCTTGCTCCCCGCGATCGCCGAGGTGAACGCGGACAAGTTCGGGTGCGTCACGCCCGGGACATGGATCCCCATCATCTCCGAGACGGAGGCCCGAGCGCGCAAGCCCGATTACTTCCTGGTGTTTCCGTGGCACTTCCGGTCCGGCCTCATCGAGCGGGAGGCGGCGTTCCTGGCGGCGGGCGGGAAGCTGATGTTTCCGCTCCCCTCGATCGAGGTCGTCTCGACGTCGCGGCGATGACACGGTCCCGCCTCCTCATCTTCGTGCCGACCTACAACGAGAACCACAACGTCGAGCGGCTCTGCGCGGAGCTCCGCGCGCTCTCGCTGGACGCGGACATTCTCTTCATCGACGATGGCTCTCCCGACGGCACCGGCGCGACGCTCGATCGGCTCGCGCGTGAGCACTCTCGCATCGCGGTGATCCATCGGGAGGGCAAGCTCGGCATTGGCAGCGCCCATCGTGCCGGCATCACCTACGCCTACGCGAAGCGGTACGACCTGCTCATCACCCTGGACGCGGATTTTTCGCACAGCCCGGCCGACATCCCCCGCCTGCTGGCCGCGCACGCCGCCGACGTGGACCTCGTGGTGGCCTCGCGCTATCTCGCGCGGGACAGCCTTCCCGGCTGGAGTCGCCGCCGCCTGTTCCTGACGCGGCTCGGGCATTTCCTGACGCGGGCGCTCCTTGGCATGCCCTACGATGCGAGCGGCGCGCTCCGGCTCTACGATCTCCGGCGGATCCCGCGTGAGCTCTTCGAGCTCGTGAACGCTCGCGCCTACGCGTTCTTCTTCGAGAGCCTCTTCATTCTCCATCGTAACGGCTGCCGTATCCGAGAGATCCCGATCGTGCTTCAGGCCCGGGTGTACGGAAGCTCCAAGCTCACGGCCCGGGAGGGCTTGCGGAGCGGGTGGTTTCTGCTGGAGCTGTTCGTCGCACGCCTGGCGAACCCCGGGTATTTCCTGCGATCCCGCCTGATTGACAAGCTGCGTCCCGAGCTGCGTGAGTCGCAGGGCTGGGACGAGTACTGGAGCGGGAAACGAACGGCGCTCGGCACCCTCTACGACCTCGTCGCCACCGTCTATCGCCAGGTGATCAGGCGCAACCTGCGCCGGTACGCGAAGAGATCGTTCGCCGAGGGCGCGCGCGTCCTCCACGCCGGATGCGGCAGCGGACAGGTGGACAGAGACCTCCATGAGCGAGTCCACGTGACCGCCGTCGACATCTCCGAGCGGGCGTTGAGGCTCTATGCCCGTAACAACCCGCGCGCGAGTCGGATCGAGCAGGCGAGCATCTTCGACCTGCCGTTCGAGGAGGGGGCGTTCGACGGAGTCTACAACCTCGGCGTGCTCGAGCATTTTCATCGGCAAGAGATCCGGGAGATCCTCGGCGAGTTCCATCGCGTCCTGAAGCCGTGTGGGAAGCTCCTGGTCTTCTGGCCGCACCGCCGGGGCTCCAGCGTCCTGTTCCTGCGGGCGCTGCGGCATCTCATCCGGGTGGTGTCGCGCCGGGAACCGAAGTTTCACCCCGACGAGATATCGCTGCTCGGCGCCCGCGACGAGGCCGAGGCGCTCCTGCTGGACGCCGGCTTCGCACTCCGCGAGTACTACTTCGGCGTCAGGGATTTGTTCGTTCAGGTCGTGATCGTCGCCGAGAAGCTGGAGAAGGACCCGACGGCGGCACTGTCGCTGCGGCCCGAGGGCGCGACCATCGCATGAGGCGCCCGGACGCCTATTCACCGAGGTAGGCTCGGCGAACGTCCGCGTTGCCGGAGAGCTCCGCCGCGGTCCCCGCGAGCGCGACGGAGCCGGTCTCGAGCACGTAGCCCCGGTGCGCGATCGACAGCGCCATCGCCGCGTTCTGCTCCACGAGCAGGATCGTCATCCCCTGGCCGTTGATGTCGGCGATCGCGTGGAAGATCTGCTCGACCAGGACCGGCGCGAGCCCCATGCTCGGCTCGTCCAGAAGAAGGAGCCTCGGGTTCGCCATCAGCGCGCGCGCAATCGCGAGCATCTGCTGCTCGCCGCCGGAGAGTGTCCCCGCAACCTGAGTGCGGCGCTCCTTGAGGCGCGGGAAAAGAGTGAAGACGCGCTCAAGGTCGGCGGCGATCCCCCCATCGGTCCTTCGATACGCGCCCATCATGAGGTTCTCGCGGACCGTAAGACGGTTGAAGATCCGCCGCCCCTCGGGCACGTGCGCCACACCCCTCCTGACGATCTCGTGCGGCGGCACGCCGACGAGCGGATCGGCCTCGAGCGTGATCGTGCCGCGCAGGGGACGGAGGAGGCCTGAGATGGTCTTGAGCGTGGTCGTCTTCCCGGCACCGTTGTTGCCGAGGATCGTGACGATCTCGCCGCGGCCGACCGCCAGCCCCACACCCTTGAGCGCCCGGATCTCGCCGTAGGCGACGTCGAGCGAATCGACCCTAAGCACGGCGCGTCCTCGCTGGACCGGAGCCGCGCGTGCCCAGGTAGGCCTCGATGACCCGCGCGTTGCTCTGGACCTCGCGCGGGGGCCCTTCGGCGATCTTCTCCCCGTGGTCCAGCACGGCCACTCGGTCGGACACCTCCATGACGACACGCATGTTGTGCTCGATCAGGATGATCGCGAGGCCGAGCTCAGCGACGAGCCCGCGCAGGAGACGCATGAGCGCGCCCGCCTCGCCCTGGGTCATCCCGGCGGTGGGCTCGTCGAGCAACAGCAGCGTGGGCTCGGACCCGAGCGCGCGGGCGAGCTCGAGGCGTCGCTGATCGCCGTAGGGCAGGTTGCGGGCCACGTCGTTGGCGTTCGCCTGGAGCCCGACGCGGTCGAGCAGCGCCACCGCGCGCGCCGCGAGCTCCCCTTCGGTCCGACGAAAGCGCCGGCGATGCGAGAGGACGTCCCACAAGCCGAGCGCGACGCGCGTGTTCATCCCTACGAGGACGTTCTCGATCGCGGTCATGTTCGCAAAGAGCCGGATGTTCTGGAACGTCCGGCAGATTCCGAGCGCTGTGATCTGGTCGGGGCGCAGGCCGAGGAGCGGCTGCCCGCGGAACGTGACGCGGCCCTCGTCGGCGCCGTAGAGGCCTGTGAAGATGTTGAAGAGCGTCGTCTTCCCCGCGCCGTTCGGCCCGATGATCGACGAGATCCCCGTGTCGAGCGCGAAGTCCACCGCCGCCAGGGCGGTGAGGCCGCCGAACCGCTTGGTGACACCGAGCGCCTCGAACAGGGCTGGCATCAGACCTGCTTCGCCAGCTCGCGCGCCCGGCGGCGCACGGGGAAGATCCCCTGCGGGCGGAAGATCATCATGAGGATGAGGATGACGCCGAAGATCATTCGCTCGTACTTCGCGGGCTCGAGCTGCGTCGGGAGGTCGGCGAGGTTGTAGCCGAGGACCGTGACGCCCGCGTTCTTCAACTCGTTGAGCCAGAGCGAGAGCCCCTTCAGCACCTGGAGGTTGAGGACGGTCACGACCGTGGCGCCCAGTACGGCGCCCGGGATCGAGCCCATGCCGCCGAGGATGACCATCGCGAGCACGCCGATGGACTCGAGGAACGTGAACGACTCGGGGTTGATGAAGATCTGCTTCGCCGAGAAGACCACGCCCATCACGCCCGCGAAGGAGGCGCCGCACGCGAACGCGAGTAGCTTCGACCGCACGAGGGGGACACCCATCGCCTGCGCCGCGAGCTCGTCCTCGCGGATCGCCTCCCAGGCGCGGCCGATGTGCGAGTTCTCGAGTCGCCGGTTGACCAGGATGACGACGGCGACGATCAGGAGGACGAGGAAGTAGAACGCCTCGGAGTACGGCATGCCGAACGGCACGGGCGGCCGCCCGATCGGCGTGATCCCCTTGGGGCCGTTCGTGAGGTTGATCGGCTTGTCGAGGTTGTTGGCGAGGACGCGGATCACCTCGCCGAAGCCGAGCGTCACGATCGCCAGGTAGTCGCCGTGCAGGCGCAACACGGGGAGGCCGAGGAGGATCCCGGCGCCCGCCGCGACCATGAGACCGACGAACAAGAAGGCGTAGAACCACCACGCGGAGAGGGGGAAGGCGTTCCCGCCGAAGATGAGGTTGGCCTGCGGCGAACCGGGGATCGCCCACGAGTAGGCGCCCACGGCGAAGAAGGCGACGTAGCCGAGGTCGAGCAGCCCTGCGAGGCCGACGACGATGTTGAGACCGAGCGCGAGCGCGACGAAGATACCCACCTGGGTCGCCACCTCGAGGTAGTAGCCGTTGAAGAACCCGATGGTGGGCATGAGGACCAGGAGCGCCAGCCCGAGCAGAGTCACGCGCAGCCAGCTCGGGATCCGAGCGACGTACGCGAAGAGCAGCGACCCCTGGAAGAGCAAGAAGACGAGTACCGAGCGAGGGAAGACCGCGACGGCCCACGCCGAGACGCCGATCAGGCCGACCGCGAGGACCGCGTGGGTCACGCGCGCCCCCTCACCACCTCGCCGAGGAGCCCCTTGGGCCGGAAGATCAGGATCAGGATCAGGATCGAGAAGGCGAAGATGTCCTTGTACTCGGCACCGAACGCGCCTGCGGTGAGGAGCGACAGGTAGGAAGCGGCGAAGGCCTCGAGCAGGCCGAGCACGAGGCCACCGAGCATCGCGCCGGGAATGTTGCCGATGCCGCCTAGCACGGCGGCAGTGAACGCCTTGAGCCCCGGGATGAAGCCCGAGTAGGGGTTGATCAGGCCGTACTGCACGCCGAAGAGGACGCCGGCGGCGCCGCCCATCGCCCCGCCGATGAGGAACGTGAGCGAAATGATCCGGTTGACGTCGATGCCCATGAGGCTGGCCGCCGCCTGATCCTCGGCCACGGCGC
>Ga0209239_1001967_pt1 | contig 12281 bp, 10 predicted proteins | sample GraSoi013_2_20cm_FD_185824 | JGI IMG/M metagenome (GOLD analysis project Ga0209239, IMG submission 185824) | Grasslands soil microbial communities from the Angelo Coastal Reserve, California, USA - Sample 10_02_2013_2_20cm (SPAdes) (version 2) | ecosystem: Environmental > Terrestrial > Soil >...
TATGAAAATGGGCCTGTAGCTCAGCGGTTAGAGCAGGGGACTCATAATCCCTTGGTCCCAGGTTCGAATCCTGGCGGGCCCAGCCCGGAAGGCTTTCGGGCTGCGACGCAGCGTCCTTCGGGCAGGCCCATACGGGCCCTCAGAAACGAATTATTTAGTACTATGAAAGCGTTGTTTTCGATAATTCTCGCGTTTGCGGTTTCCGTCGGCACGATGCAGGCGGGACCTGTGAGAACAGCGAAAAACGTGGCGAAAAGTAGTGTACACACGGCCAAGAATGTCGGCCATAGTGTGGTCAAAGGGACAAGGAGAGCCGTGCACACTGTAGTTAATACATTTACGCCATAGGCGCGCCAGTTCTCACGGTCTCCGAACTTGCCAGCGTATTCGGGGGTCACAGACGGTGAGCGACTGCGCGGAGTGTTCCGCCCCGAGGCAGGGTCACTGCGGTGCGGTTTACAAATACCGCCCCAGTGACGAATGCGTTTACGCGCTTACCGGCGCGGCTGCGCTTTCTTGAATAAGTAAATCGAGCTTGTTCAAATCAATCGGCTTGACGAGATGGTGCTGGAATCCTGCCTCCCGACACTTGCGAATATCGTCTTCCATTCCGAAACCCGTGAGAGCAATGCCAAGAAGCGGGCGCGTGGACTGCAGCGTCTGCATCAGATCAATGCCGTTGCCATCGGGCAAAGCCAGATCGCTAATGAGTACGTCAAATTCGTGCTTTGTGCCGAGATCGAGCGCAGACTGGAAATTCAGAGCTGACTGCACGTGATACCCGCGCCGTCGAAGCAAGTTCGTAAGCGATCGGTTCGAATCTTCATGATCTTCGACAAGCAGAATCCGCATGGCTTGATGTTCCGGCAATTTGGGCGAAACCGCAGGCGTAATTTGAGCCGCAGCTCTTTCGCTGGTCGGAAAAACCAGCGTAAACGCGGAGCCTTTGTTTCGACCGGCGCTTTGCGCAGTGATTGTTCCTTTGTGCGCTTCCACAAGCGCTTTGCTAATGGCCAGGCCAAGACCCAGTCCTCCAAGTTGTGTCCGGCCACCTTGTTCGAAAGCATCGAAAATTTTCGGCAGTTCTTCTGACTCAATTCCCAAGCCGGTGTCCGCGATTTCAACGCGCAATTCTCCCTTGGAAGTGTTGCTCGTCGAAATGGAAATCTGCCCATCGCTGGGTGTGAACTTCACCGCGTTATTGATCAGGTTCCAAAAGATCTGCTGGAGTCGCGCCGGATCTGCTCGCAAATGAACTTTCCGTGCGCCGAGATTGAGGGTACGGCTCAGATGCTTTCGATCAATTTCCGCCTGACAAATCTCAAGCGCATTCTGCAACAAGGTATGAGCGTCAACGACTTCAAAATTGAGCTGTACTTTCCCTCGATCGATACGAGTTAAGTCGAGCAAATCATCGATCAGCCGCGCCTCCAATTCCACGTTGCGGCGGATCATGTGTAGCGATTCGTGCACTTCCTGTGGCAATGCCGGCTCGCTCTCAAGCGCGAGGGCGGACGCCAGCACCGGCGTAAGAGGCGTGCGCAACTCGTGGCTGAGCATCGCGAGAAATTGATCCTTCGCCAGATTGGAGCGCGCTTTTTCTGCCAATTCCAGGTTGGTTTTTTGCAACTCTTCCTGGCGATTCTGAAGCTCTGACGCGAGTGACTGCGATTGCTTGAGGAGATTTTCGGTCCGCGTGTTTGCTTCAATTGTGTGTAAGACGATTCCGATACTCTCCGTTAGTTGATCGAGAAATGCCTGATGCGTTGAATTGAAACGCTCTAACGATGAAAGTTCCATGACTGCCTTTACTTCTCCTTCAAACAAAATCGGCAGGACCACAATATTCATTGGGCGAGCGGCACCCAAAGCGGAACTTACTTTCACGTAATCGCTGGGCGCATCGTTTAGTAGAATACGTTGTTTTTCCAGCGCGGCCTGCCCCACCAGGGTCTCGCCTAGCATGAGTGAAGTCTTCAACCCGCTCTCTTCGCGGCAGGCGTAGCTCGCGAGGAGCTTAAGCTCCGGTTCTCGCCCCGACTTGTCCATAATGTAGAACACTCCTTGTTGAGCCGGAACCACCGGGGCGAGCTCGGACAAAATCAGTTTACTAACCGTCAACAAGTCTCGCTGGCCTTGCAGCATACGCGTAAACTTTGTGAGATTAGTTTTGAGCCAGTCCTGCTCCTGATTTCGCAATGTGGTGTCCTTCAAATTGCCGATCATTTCGTTGATGTTGTCCTTCACGGCCGCAACCTCGCCCTGTGCCCCCACCTGAATCGAACGTGTCAGATCACCTTTTGTGACGGCGGTAGCAACCTCTGCAATGGCTCTGAGTTGCGTCGTAAGATTCGCCGCGAGCCGGTTTACATTATCGGTTAGGTCGCGCCATGTCCCGGCCGCTCCGGGCACACTAGCCTGTCCGCCCAGTTTCCCTTCGACGCCGACCTCGCGCGCGACAGTAGTTACCTGATCGGCAAACGTCGCGAGGGTATCGATCATGTTGTTGATTGTGTCGGCGAGCTCGCCGATTTCTCCTTTTGCTTCAACAAGGAGCTTTTGGTTCAAGTCTCCCTTTGCGACAGCGGTGACAATTTTCGCGATACCACGCACTTGGTTCGTCAGATTGCGCGCCATGAAATTCACACTGTCGGTCAAATCCTTCCACGTGCCGGCAACACCTTGAACTGTAGCTTGTCCACCGAGCTCACCTTCCGTGCCGACCTCACGCGCGACACGCGTTACCTCCGACGCGAATGAATTAAGCTGGTCCACCATCGTGTTCACGGTGTTTTTCAACTCAAGGATTTCGCCCTTCACATCGACCGTGACTTTTTTCGACAGATCGCCGCGCGCGACCGCCGTCGTTACCTCGGCGATATTGCGAACCTGAGCTGTGAGATTTCCCGCCATCATATTCACGTTGTTGGTAAGATCTTGCCATGTTCCCGCAACTCCTCGCACGTCTGCCTGCCCACCCAGCTTTCCTTCGCTGCCAACCTCCCGGGCCACGCGAGTCACTTCGGACGCAAACGAACGAAGCTGATCAACCATCGTGTTGATCGTGTATTTGAGCTCCAAGATCTCACCTCGAACGTCCACGGTGATTTTTTTCGATAAGTCACCGTTGGCCACCGCTGTCGTTACTTCAGCAATATTGCGCACTTGTGCCGTCAGGTTACTTGCCATGGAATTGACGCTTTCAGTCAAGTCCTTCCAGGTTCCTGCGACACCTCTCACGTCCGCTTGCCCGCCAAGTTTCCCCTCCGTGCCGACCTCGCGTGCAACGCGCGTCACCTCCGAGGCAAACGAGCTTAGCTGATCGACCATCACGTTAATGGTATTTTTTAATTCAAGGATCTCACCCTTCACATCGACGGTGATTTTTTTCGACAGATCTCCCTTGGCGACAGCTGTCGTGACTGCGGCAATGTTGCGCACTTGGCCGGTGAGATTTCGCGCCATGAAATTGACGGAATCTGTCAGGTCCTTCCATGTTCCTGAGACGCCCTCGACGCGAGCTTGTCCACCGAGAATCCCTTCGGAACCCACTTCGCGAGCCACGCGCGTTACCTCCGAGGCAAACGAACGAAGCTGATCCACCATCACGTTGATTGTGTCTTTCAACTCAAGGAACTCTCCTTTGACATCAACCGTGATTTTCTTTGTTAAGTCGCCAGTCGCCACTGCCGTTGTCACCGTCGCGATATTACGGACCTGATCGGTAAGGTTGCCGGCCATCAGGTTGACGTTATCAGTCAGATCTTTCCACGTCCCCGCGACGCCTTTCACGTTTGCCTGGCCGCCCAGCTTGCCTTCTGTACCCACCTCTCGCGCGACACGTGTAACTTCGGAAGCGAAACCACTGAGCTGACGTACCATTGTATTTACGATTTTTGCGGTACGCAGAAACTCCCCTTCGAGCGCCTGGCCTTCGATTTCAGTCGCTATCGTTTGAGAAAGATCTCCCTTTGCGACAGAACCGATTACTCGCGCCATTTCGCTCGTAGGATGACCCAAGTCTCCGATCAAATTATTGACCGACCTCATCGCGTCAGCCCATAAGCCCGACGCCTCTCCGAGGGACGCTCTTTGTCTGATCCTGCCTTCCTTTCCAACTACGCGGCTGATGCGTGCCAGTTCTTGTGTCAGGCGCTGATTGAGCCCGATCACGTCGTTGAAGGTATCCGCAACTTTGCCGGCTATGCCTGTCCAATCGTCCGGCAGTTGAGCGGAAAAATCTCCGCGCTTGAATGCTGTCAGGGCTGCAAGGAGCTGCTTGCTATCGAGTTGGTCACCGTTGAGAGAGGAGCTATTGGCTGATCGGAGGCGGGGAGCAGAGGCAGTTTTCTTCATAGGAGATCAAGAGGCCGGGGATTCTCGGGGTCTCGAATTCGACGCGTAAAATCAGAAGACTCATATTTCAGCGTTGTAGAGTAATCGCCCCATCAATCGCACCAAGCCGTATTTTCTTTAACAAACCCGCAGGCTTCCTAGTTTGTCGCGCAAAAAAGGGGCGCGGCGAAAAAATTGCATGCCTAATGCCTAAAAAGGCACCGCAGGAAGCCCAGTTCCGCACGCTTGGCTTGGTACAGATATTTTAAGAGGGAGCCAACGTTCGCAGGCTGCGCAGTCGGAAGCCAAAAAACATGCCAAGAATGCCGAGTACGACCGCGTACCATGCGATGAGCCAGATCACTGCGGCCGCGCCAGCGATAGGATTCCACAGAAGCAGCACCGCGAAAACGATTGATGCCAGCCCCATAAGAATTAGAAACCATTCGCCTTTAATTTCGCGGCGCATCTTGACTGCTATCGCAATCTCACTTGCACCGATCATGAGTGCCCAAGCTGCGATATAGATGACTAAAGCGAGCGCCGTTATCTGAGGCGCGTGGAATGTGAGAAGCCCGACGACGATCCCGAGAATTCCGATGACGAGGTGCCAGCCCCAGTCCGCGTCGGAAGCACGATGTCCAATCGCGCCGACAATGCGAAATATCCCGTCGATCAATACCCACGCTCCAAAAAACAGCACCAAAGTTGCGATGGTTAAGCCAGGATATACGAACGCGATAATTCCAAAAACAATTGCAGCGATACCCCTTATCACCGGAACCCACCAATGACGTTTTAAGGTTTCGATTAGCATTTGTTCGTTTTAAAGACGGGCCCCAATGAAGGCAAGCAGCATTTGAGGAACGTTTCGTCCGGGAAGAGGCGACTACCCAACGATGTCTTCCCGTCGATGGCTAGGAAGCCGTGGCTTGTGGCGCAACCATCACAATCCGCACTTGGCGCCGGCTTCCGCAATGCTGGAACGAGTTCGAAGGAGAGACGCTAAATAGGTATCGACGAACGGGGCGTTGTTGATCCGCGCGAGATTGTCGGGCGATTGAAGACGCGAAAAAATCGCATAGGCAATCTTGCTTCGCGGAACACTTTTCTCGCCGTAGCCAGAGGGAATATTGCTCGACCAGTAGCGGACATACTGGCCGTCCGGGCGATTCTCCGTGCCTAAAAAAATCGTGGAATGTCCGTGCTCGTTTTTTCCCACTTGCCGCGACCAGAAAATCTTCATGAAATCGCCCGGCTTCGCTTGATCGAGGTTGTCGAAATTCTGCCCAAGCCGAAGCTCGTGAAAAAGACGGGCTGTGCCAGGTCCGTTTGCGTTCCATCGGCCCCAGACACCTTCGCCGTCGCGCTGATCTCGAATGATCAATCGCTCCAACGTGGAATAATCCAGGTGCAGCTGGCCGTGCGCACGCAAAGCCTCGATCGTTCTGATAAAAACCAGATATGTTGCGCCTGAGCAAAAACTCGGCGAGGCCTGCGAAGGCAAAATGAAAAATTTGCCGGACTCGAAGTGTGCCGAAGATTGAAGACGGATCTTTGCAAAGTGCGAAACAGAATAGCGCCCGCCTTGCGGCATCTCCTTGATCTGCTCAAGGATTAAACTGTTGCAATCGCCGGCGAACGACGCGTGCGATACAAGAATCCCGAGAAAAACCCAAGCCGCTAGTTGCTTCACGGCGGGATAAGTAATCATCAAAACGCGATCTGGCAATGGCCCTGGCCTTCTTTGTCATTCCGAGCGTAGTCGAGGAATCTCTGGTCCTCGGGTACAATTAGAGATGTCTCGACTTCGCTCGACATGACAATGAAGCCGTGACTCTAGAAGCGTTGGCTTTCGTTGCAGGCTATGCTAACGAACAGACATGCTGCGTTTCACCAAAATGAACGGCGCAGGAAACGATTTCATCCTGATCGATAACAGGGCAGGCGATATCCATCTAAATCGCACCCAAATCGCGCGCCTTTGTGATCGCCACCGTGGTATCGGAGCGGACGGAATTTTGCTTTTGGAAAATCCATCGGACCACGCCGATTTCCGAATGCGGTACTTTAACGCCGATGGGGGAGAAGCGGAGATGTGCGGGAACGGCGCGCGCTGCTTTGCGCGGTTTGCAAATAAGGCGGCAGGCGCCAAGGATAAGATTTCTTTTGAAACTCCAGCCGGCGTCATTTCGGCCGAGTTAGCCGGAGACCTCGTGATTCTGCAAATGACCGAGCCCACCGATTTGCGGCTGAGCATTTCACTTCGCATCGGGGCGGAGAAAAGAATCGTTCATTTCATTAATAGCGGCGTGCCTCATGTGGTTGTTCCCGTCGCACAAGTCGGTGATGTCGATGTGTCGCGAGAAGGCTCAGCCATTCGTTATCACGAAATGTTTTCGCCAAAGGGCGCAAACGTGAATTTTATTGAGAAACGCGGAGTCGATAAGGTCGCTGTCCGCACCTACGAACGAGGTGTGGAAGACGAAACTCTCGCGTGCGGCACCGGCGTAGTTGCAAGCGCACTCGTGTTCGCGGTTACTGAAAACGTGAAGGGTCCGATCACCGTGATTGCACGCGGCGGAGACGAACTACGCGTTGGGTTTGACAGGATCGACAAGCAGTTTCGCAGTGTTACGCTCACTGGCCCGGCCGAGTTTGCATTTGAAGGCACGATCGAGATTTAGCGCCCGCAACTCTGGGCCTCTCTCATTCCGAGCGCAGTCGAGGAATCTCTAATCTTAACGGACAAATAATCATCCCGCAGCAGCGGGAGACTTCGCTCGACATGACAATTGAATAGGCCAAACCTACAGTTAATCGCATGTTCCGCGGTACCTTCACGGCCTTAGTCACACCGTTTCGCAATGGCGCGATTGATGTTGCTGCTTTCGAGAAACTAATCGAAAACCAAATCGCTGTCGGAATTACCGGAATTGTTGCGGTAGGCACCACCGGCGAATCGCCGACGCTGTCACACGAGGAACGCCAGGAACTGATCCGCCTTGCAGTCGCTACCGCGAAAAGCCGTTGTCAAGTTCTCGCAGGTACAGGTTCCAACGCGACGCAGCACGCCGTCGCCGATACAAAGGCGGCCGAGAAACTTGGCGCTGACGGTGCACTGCTCGTCGCGCCGTATTACAACAAGCCGAGCCAGGAAGGTTTGTTTCGCCATTTCAAAACAATTGCCGATGCCACAGCCCTGCCGATCATGCTCTACAACATTCCTGGGCGATGCGGGGTGGATGTTGCACCCGATACGGTGACGCGCCTGGCGAAAGAATGCAGGAATATTGTTACAATCAAGGAAGCCAGTGGGAGTGTCGAGCGTGTCAGCGAGTTGGGCGCGCGTTTGGCTGAGTCATTCACGATTCTAAGCGGTGACGATTCGCTAACGCTTCCGTTCATGTCGGTCGGAGCCGTCGGCGTTGTCAGCGTTGCTTCAAATCTGTTTCCGGCTGAAATCTGCGCGCTCGTCCGAGCTTATGAATGCGGCGATGCGAAGTTAGCCTTGAACCTGCATCGTAAGATGTTTCCGCTTTTCAAGGATTTGTTCATCGAGCCGAATCCTGTTCCGGTAAAGACAGCGCTCGGCTGGCGCGGGGCGATGTCGGGCGAAGTGCGTCTCCCTTTATGCGAGATGAGCGAACCGAATCAGGCGCGCTTACGCAAGACACTCGAAGAATTCGAGCGGACGAAGTAATTTGCAGTCCCTCACCTCAGTCCTCTCCTCGACGGGGGAAGGCTGACTCGCCGTTCTGGCGACCGAGGACGCGAATTTCGAGAGCGAAGAGCATCGCCTCTCCCTTGCAAAGGGAGAGGGCAGGGTGAGGGTTCTGCTAACATGAGGTCATCTTCCGTGCGTGTATTGCTCATCGGTGCGGCTGGGCGTATGGGAAAAACTATTAGTGATCTTGCAAAGGACGACCCAAAAATCGACGTCATCGCGCGGTGTGATCTGGGCGATCCGATTGAGCCGGCCATGAGAAACTGCGATGTGGCGATCGATTTCAGTCACGCCGGCGCCACCACTGAAATCTGTCGCGCCGCGTTGCAGCATCGCAAGGCGTTGGTTATTGGGACGACGGGTCACACTACAGAGCAGCGCAGCACGATCGAAGAGACCGCGCAATCATTGCCGATCGTATTCGCATCCAATTTCAGCATAGGAGTCAATGTGCTTTTCTGGCTGACGCGCAAAGCTGTCGAGCAGCTCGGCGGTAATTTTGAGGTCGCGATTGTCGAAACGCATCACAAGATGAAAAAAGATGCGCCCAGCGGGACGGCCAAAAGATTAGCCGAGGTCTTGAACGCGACTAAGAAAACGAAGCGTGAAATTCCAATCCAATCAATCCGCGAAGGCGACGTAGTTGGCGAGCATACAGTCGTTTTCAGCGGCCCTGGCGAGCGCCTCGAGCTCACGCATCGCGCGGCGAGCCGGGAAATCTTTGCGCGAGGCGCCTTGCGCGCAGCGGAATGGATTGTCAGCCAGCCGCCGGGACTTTACTCGATGCAGAATGTTCTGGGGCTATAAATCTGTAGCCGGGGGCGGTGACCCAGGCCACCGGGATCAGCGATCCCGGCTACAAAAATGAGAACGGCAGTCGCGCTCGGATCCAATCTCGGCGATCGGCTCGAGAATTTGCGCGCAGCGCGACGACAAATTATCGAGCTTGCTGACGTAAGACCGCCTGTTTTCTCTGCGGGCATCTACGAAACCGAACCGGTAGATTGCGAGCCGGGAGCGTCAAATTTTTTGAACACAGTCATTGACTTTGATTTTGAAGGCGACCCCATGCAGTTGCTTGAAGAACTTGCTCGAATCGAGGAGTCGTTAGGCCGCAAGCGCGATCATCCGAAAAATGTCTCCCGTAGGATCGACATCGACCTGCTGTACTGCGGCGATCAGCAGATCGACAATGAACTCCTGCAATTGCCGCACCCGCGGATGCACTTGAGAAAATTCGTGCTTCAACCGCTCGCCGATATCCGGGGAGACCTGATCTTGCCTAATCAAAGAAAAGCTGTCCGGGAATTGCTCCCAAAACCCGACGAATCTGGAGAGGTGGTTCGATTGATGAACGATTGGTAGCGCGATGGATTGTAGTGGCAACCGTGCCGGCTGCGTTTTGTCGTGGATTTGCAGGCCACACGCCTGCCTTTACAGGAATTCGGCGCCGCAAATTTTGCCCGTGGCTCTGTCGCTACAGCTTGCGTTCTCGAGTTAGCAGCTGATCTTCCGGCAGATCCGATGAAAGATTTTCGCCAAATGAAACAACGCGGCGAAAAGATCACCGCGTTGACGGCTTACGATTATCCCACGGCGCGTCTATTGGACGAAAGTGGCATCGACATCATCCTGGTAGGCGACTCGTTAGGCATGGTGGTACTTGGTTGCCAGGATACGACTGGTGTGACGCTGGAAGAAATGCTGCATCACACCCGGGCAGTTGCTCGCGGTGTTAAGCAGGCGTTACTCGTGGCGGATCTGCCGATCCACACGTACGATACACCCGAACAGGCTGTGGAGGCCGCCAGGAAATTTGTCGATGTCGGCGCACAGGCGGTGAAGCTTGAAGGCGGCGTGAGTCATGTGACGCAAATTCAAGCGATCACAAAGGCGGGTATCCCGTTCATGGCGCACATCGGCATGCTACCCCAAAGTGTGCGGGAAGAAGGTGGCTACAGGATCAAGGGGCGTACTCAGTCCGAAGCCGAAGCGCTTCTCGCGGACGCCCGAGCGGTGGAAGAAGCCGGCGCATTTTCTGTTGTGCTGGAGATTGTGGTCGCAGATATCGCAAAGCAGATCACAAGGGCAATCGGCATCCCCACCATCGGTATCGGATCCGGCAAGCATTGCGATGGACAAATCCTGGTCACGCACGACTTGATCGGACTCTTTCCTTGGTTCACACCGAAATTTGTGTCACCCGAGGCGCGCGTAGCAGACGAAATCCGCCGCGCCGCAAGCGCCTTCATCGAGCGAACGCGTGCCGGGGGCTAGGAAAATAGTGCCATGGTGAACTTTCGTAGGGCCATAGCTCGCCTGTCCGAATGTGATATGTTGAAAACCACATGAGAGTTTCCGATTTCGACGACTTCGACCGGTTCGAGACCGAAGGACTGCTCACGGGTACCAAAGAGCGCAGCTGGCTCTGGTTTGGATTAATCGTTTCGCTGGGAATACACCTCGCGCTCTGCGCCTATTTTTACCGGACGCGTTTCCAAACCGTAGAGGCTTTGACCCCACCAAATGAGCAGACGCCAACATTCAAGGTGAGAAGCATCAACACGTCAGACCTTGGCAAAAGCAGTGTCGATCAGACAAATCCGGCGGCAAAACCGAACCCGGACAATACCGATGTGCAGTTGCCAGACGAAAAGAAATCGTTCGACAAGCTATTGCAGGACGTTCAAGCAAGCGCGGCGATTCCGGACGACATGCGGGACGTTTTGCCTGATCAACCTAAGGTGGAACAGCCCGAGGTAAATTCCGTTCTTACTGAAATCGAGCGATCGACTGCGCAGAGTCTCGTCAACGATTCAAACGCGACGCACGAACAATCGCTGCTCAACAATAGTTCACAATCGGGCCGTCCACAGCCCGCGCTTAGCGGAACGGAGCTGGCCACGAGTACGACGATCAAGCGCCCCAACACCTTTACCAGCAAGATGCCCGGTGACAGCGCCGGACCAATCAAAGGGCATACCGCCGGCTTCAGCGACTTGGATCAACTGCTCGCGCAAAAAGGTCCGCTCGGGTCAGGCACAAAATTACGACTGCCGGACGATCAACTCTTCGAATACGACAGCGACGTGCTTCAATCAAGCGCTATCAGTCAATTGCAAAAGCTGGGCACTCTCATCCAGCGTAATCCGAAAGCTACGTTTTCCGTCGAAGGTTACACGGATTCATTCGGCTCATTCGAATACAACCTCGATCTGAGTCAGCGCCGAGCTGATAGCGTGAAACGTTATTTAGTGGAGGCAATGCGGATTAATCCTGCGCAAATCGAAACGCGCGGTTACGGCGCAGCGAAATTCCGAGCGTCGCCAAACGGATCAATTGGAGAGCAGAGTCCCAACCGCCGTGTGGAGGTTGTGGTGCATACGAGCGAGGGATGAGCGGCGCGCCCAGCGGTCGCGCCCTACCAATTTTTGATCCACTTAGGGACATCGGCAGATGTCGTTCCAGCAGCAGTGCTCCAGAGATCAAATGTTGGATTATATCCGCCGCTTCCTGTGGCAGCCATCATTGTAGAATAACCGTACGAATTGCCAAAAGGATCAGCAATGGCAATCACAGTATCAGTAGATGGAGGGGCTGGTAACAACATGTTCGGCTTAAAGGCCATGTAGCTTTTGCTGGATGGTTGGCGGTTACCAGTTGTGTCGCCACTGAGTTTTTTATACAGATAAAGGCTCGCTGATTGGTAGTTTGTCGGATTGAATGACGTTGTCGAATTGAGCTGTTCGGTCGTCGACGCATCGGTAGGATAGATTCCATTATCCGCTTTGTAACTCTCGCAGGCAGCAGACATCGCGGCGATTTCGGTCTCGGCACGGGCGCGGGCACCTTTCTTCTGAACGTAGCCGACCGTGCTTAGAACCAATCCAGTCAGAATGATGATAACAGTGGTGACGACGATTAGTTCAATGAGAGTGAAAGCCGCACTAACGCGAAATGACGAATGACGAATGACGAATGACGAAGGAATGACTAATTCCGAAGAGCGGGGGCGTACGAAATTGTTTTTCGTCATTCGTCATTCGAGCTTCGTCATTTCGGCGAAGCCGGTCACGTCTGCTGCTGCAAGCCAGTGATGATGCTAATAAGCGGCGTAAAAAGAGCGAGCACGATCGTACCGACAATCAGCGCCAGAAAAACGATCATGATGGGCTCGAGCATCGATGTGAGGGCCGCAACCGCGTTATCGACTTCATCA
>Ga0209239_1001972_pt1 | contig 12275 bp, 13 predicted proteins | sample GraSoi013_2_20cm_FD_185824 | JGI IMG/M metagenome (GOLD analysis project Ga0209239, IMG submission 185824) | Grasslands soil microbial communities from the Angelo Coastal Reserve, California, USA - Sample 10_02_2013_2_20cm (SPAdes) (version 2) | ecosystem: Environmental > Terrestrial > Soil >...
GACATGAGGTCAGCGGCACAATCGAAAAAGTCGCAGACAACATAACTGACTACAAGCCAGGCGAGCGGGTAGTAGCACACCACCATGTTCCCTGCTACCAGTGCCCAGACTGTTCCAACGGCAACTATACACTCTGCAACGAATTCAGGAAGACAAACATCGACCCATGCGGCTTCGCAGAATACTTCCGCGTCCCACAATACAACGTAGCCCGAGGAGCCGTAATCCCGCTCCCAGCAGAACTCTCCTTCGAAGAAGGCGCCATGATAGAACCCACAGCATGCTGCATCCGAGCAATACGCAGAGCCCACATCCAGCAATCAGACAATGTCCTCGTCGTCGGACTCGGACCCACAGGCCTAACCCAGATACAACTACTCCGCAACACAACAACCGGAAGAATAATCGCTAGCGATATAATCGACGCGAGGCTCAGACTCGGCAAGAAGCTCGGTGCCGATGAGACAGTCAACGCTCTTGCAGAAGACATACCCTCTCATGTTAGAAAGATGACTAAACACGGAGTCGACCTTGCAGTCGTCTCCACCGGTAACGAGAAGGCGCTCAGCCAAGCCTTCAATTCAGTACGGAAGGGAGGCAGAATACTCCTGTTCGGAGCCCCCTCCCAAGGCGCCTCTTATCAGCTCAACATGAGCGAGCTCTTCTCGCGCCAGATCACACTCCTCTCAAGCTACTCCTGCGTCGAGGCAGAGATGGAGGAGGCGATAAGACTCGTCAGACAGAAGAGTATAGACTTGAAGAGTCTCATCTCCGACCATTTCAAGCTCCGAGACGCTGAGAAGGCATTGGAATTCGCTAAGACGTCTAAAACTGCTATCAAGACTATTGTCGTTCCCTGAGAGGAGAAGCATCTTCACCAAAAGGCTCTAAAAGTTCCAATCAAGAGGATGTACTCTTCCCTTGTGCGGCTCTCACCTGAGGCAACTCGCGACTGCCAAACCACGAGCACGCACAACAACGACTGGTCGAAGGGAAGCCTAAAGTGCAGCATAATTTCGGCGAGAGAATTGACCTTCTCCTCCAAAAGTCGGTGAGAGCCGCTTCTCGGATGGTTAAGGAGCGTCAGAGAGAGGCACGCGAGAAGGGAATGCATCAAGAGCCTCCGAGCTTCGAGGAGTTCTCAGCCCTCGTGAATGAGCTAATGGAGAATGGGAAGAGAGCGGATTTGGACCGTCTGAGAAATCTGAGCTTGAAGGAAATCTTCGAACAGACATGGTCCCAGAAGCTCCGCAACTATGCAATTCAGAGACAAATCAAAGATGCATACGACGCTCTCGTCCGTCGTTCAAAGAGAGATTCCTGAAGGAGTCTCTCCATTCGAACCAGGTTTCCTAAGGGAAAGCCTATTCCGGAGAGGCGTTTCATGGTTGGTCAGTTTTCGCTCAGATTGTGAATAATTGCACTTATTAGAGCTGGAAACCCGTAGTATTCGTAAGAATCACTCACTTTCAGCCATAGCTCACACCAAAGAGCTCGGAATACCCGCCATTCCACCTGAGCCCCTCGTGGAGTCTTCGCCTTTCTGCGTGAGTGTTTTATACCCCAACCCTGCTCAGTCGCGCTCAGTTGAGAACGAAATGCCAACAGCATACTGCGTAAAATGCAAGACAAGCATCGAGATCAAGGACCCACAGAACGTGACGCTCAAGAACGGCAAACCAGCCGTCAAAGGCGTCTGCCCGAACTGCGGAACCTCAGTCTTCCGCATAGGGAAAGCATAAGCCGAACAATCCCTCACCCAGCCCACCCATTCTTCGTTTTTCATTCCGAACTCCACGTTCGTAGAACCTTTTAACCCAATTTGAGCATGAACTAGCGGAGAGAGTCGTGAGCAAAGCCCTTGTTTGGCTTATGCTCTTACTCGTAGCCCTAGTTGTCCCAACTCTTCCCCATGAGGCAGTTGCAGTTCCTTCATCAAGTAATCGAACATTTTACCTCGCGTCACCATCATCCGGCGCCCCAGTCAACCCTAGCACACCTGGCACGCTCTCGTCAACAATCCCAACCGGATCGTGCTCCGCTTGCAGAGCAAACGTCACGGCAACAGCCATCAGCTTCGCCTTACCTGCCCCTCTCACTACCGGTGTCACCATCCAGCAACCCTTGCGAATCTCGCTGATGATTGACTATGAGTTCAACACGACGGCTCCCGCCACGATTCAAGGAGCATTCAGCTACCGCTTTCCCGGAGTGAATAGCTGGACAAACAGCAACTCTACACAGCAGATTCTCTCTGGGCCCCGCAACAACGTAACATTCACACTACCCGTAACAACAACCCAACTCGTTGAACAATCATCAATCGCCATCGAGGTTTCAGTCGTCCTACCTCCGAAAAATGGAACAATCGTATTGAACTGGGGAACAACCGCATCACGCTCATTCGTAACAATTCCGATGTCGGGATACGCGACTTTATTTTCTTCTTCCTCGACCAGTCCAGTCACAATTCAGGATTCAAACGGCAACGCAGGGCCTCTATTCTATCTGAATTCTCAGTACAACACCATCGTTGTCAAGGTGTTAGTCCAGTCCGCTCTAGGCCTTAGCGACGTTCAAACGGTCAACGTGACCATTTTTGATCCCCATGGAGACCCAGTCAAGAAAGCAACAGACGAGCCGATGCAAGGTCCTCAGACAGGTCCTTGTCCATGCAGCTTTGTCGGAAGCTGGACATATGCAAGCAATTCGACGCAGGGACAATACCAGGTTCTCGTAAATATCGTGGACATTCAAGGGAATGTCGCCTATGCCTCGTCGCCTTCCGCTTCCACCTTCCTCTTGGAGCCTCCGGGCTACATTCCATTTCCGTACAATCTGATCCCCTACTTTATCATTGGCGGAGTTGCCGCAGCAGGGGGAGCGGCAGGAGGCGTCTTCTATCGCCGGAGGAAGAGCAAGAGCTACCTCATTCCATTCGATCACTTCAACAGTCTAACAGGAGGCGGGTTGCCCGGAGGGACTGTCGTCACGGTGGAAGGCAATACTGGATCCGGGAAGACACTTCTTCTCGAACAGTTAATGGGTGAAGATCTCAGAAACGCTCGGCCATGCGTATTCGTTAGCACCGCGGACTTCCCTAACAATATCAGAACTAACATGAAGGCGATGGGCATCGACGTGAGCGGATATGAGCAGAGTGGCCTTCTGACCTTTGTTGATGGATATTCAGCCGAGGCCGGGCAAGAATCTCATGAGAAGGTCTCTATCCTTTCATTAGGGGACCTAACATCCATCGGAATGAAGATAACGTCAGTGCTCCCCACTTCTTTCAAAACCGGAAGCTTGTACTTCGATTCCTTGACCCCGCTGGCATCAAAAGCAAGACCCGAGAGCATCGTATCGTTCGTTCAGTCAGTCGGTGCCAAGGTGAAGGGCCTATCTGGAAAAGCGTTCTTCACAGTCGGGCTAGGTCTCGACGGAACTGTCCAGCGCCAGCTCGAGGATACGGCCGATTGCATCGTGCAGATGGAAGCTTTCGAAGAGTCCGGGAGTCGAAAGAGGCGTCTTCGAATCGCGAAGTTCAGAACACGTAAACACCAGGAAGGTTGGGCGCTGTTTACGATCGAAGATGGTAAAGGAATAATATTCTACTCGAAGAAACCCAAACAGTAGCACTCTCTAGAATACTTTGTCTCTCGGGAAGACTTCTATTCCCGTCACACCAAACTGGTATGGACGGATCTGTGTGTCATGAGATATTCCGCGCATCTTCTCTATCTGGACCGCCCTCACGACATTGCCTTCATGGAACAGAGTGTGTAGGAGGACGACTCCGTGGGAAAGAAATTCCTCGAGCTGGAATCGTCTATCCATCACTGACGTCTTCAACTCGCTGGTTATCAGTGATGTGCAGCCAGAATCTGCTAGGGCGTCAAAAAACGCGACCGTCGCTCTCCTCTTCTTCAACTCCTCTACATAGCGAAGCATTAGCGAAGTAACCGGGTCCAATGCAATCCGGCGAACGTTCTCTCCCTCTACAACCTTGTTGATAGTCTTCAGAAGCTCTGTAAAGTCTGAAACGTCAGTCGCGGACCCGCCGTATGGCGATAAACGGTTGCTTTCGCCTCCGGTTCTTCTCAAACCGCTTGCATCAACAAACAACAGTTTTCCCTTCTTCTCCATCCCATCAATATCCCAATCGTAAGACTGAAGGTTTCTCTTCACATGATCAGGATGTTCGTCCAGTGTAACGTAGAGGCCCGTTTCGCCTAACATTGCGCCATGATACAGATATTGAAGAGCGAAGGTAGTCTTTCCCGAACCAGGGCTCCCCACGATCAGAATGCATCTTCCGTCCGGGAATCCTCCTCCTAGAAGCTCGTCTAAGCCCTTGATGCCGGTGGGAACCCTGTCCAAGAAGAATGCCAAGAGATTTCCGTCCCTTGAATGTATAAAAACAGTAGCTCGGAAGACGGTCTAGACTTCTCTAAACTGGCCCTGCGGAGTTTGAAGCCAGATCCTGGATGATATTAGCTTGGATGAGATCTTCTCCGACAGAACGCTCCTGACGATCTGTCTGTTCGCCGGATCAGCAGCAAAATTGCAGCCTATCGCAAAGCACCAGCAGACCCCCATGAACAATAGCAAGTAGTGGATTAGAAGGCTAACGACGGGCTGAGTGAGAATCGAGTAGAGAAGGGTGAAACCCCCCGACACTCCCACGACGAGTGAGAGAAGGGTCGTATGAAAAGGACCAACGTCTATCGTTCGAAGTCTCAAGCCACCAAGGTAGGGAAGAGTAAGCGCGACTACTGGGACCATCAGCGACCCTAACATTGTTAATGTGATCTGGTCCTCGGTGATCAGAGAGAGCACATCCGACGTTTTCGCCAGAGGCGAGACAACTGGCACAAGATGGTGTTTCGACAGATAGATCGCGAAGGACACGATGACAGCCAGAATGAATGGGAAGTAGGTCAACTGGCGGCGGAGAGTCAGTCTAATCCCTTTTCCAGATCTTATCGATTCGAGCTCGGATACCTTTGCTGTAACGATGTGTGTTCCTCGAGTAATCAAGAGATAGAGTTTGATGGCCCTAGTGGACACGAACCCTCCAAAGAAATACATGTACGCGTACCCAAGAGGTATCGCAAGTAATGAAATCACGATCGCATTGACAATGCGAGTTCTAAAGACAAGATGCGATAAGATAGAAGTTGCACCGAACCGATTAGGAATAGCAGAAACGATGCTATAGGGCAGATAAGAAAGTTTCTGCGGTTGTGAGAGTCGGAAGATCTCGATTCCAATTCGCTCCATTCGAAGTCCGGTTCAATCTACCATATTTAGGAGAACTGGTCTCATATCAGCCGAGTCCCATTTAATTGGTGAGGAGCCTTACCTGAAGAGACAGACCAAATTCTAAAGCTCGTCCGAACCTACAGACCTAACGGTCGCATATCGATAAGAAGAATGGGAAGCTTCGTCAACGACGTATTCCTCATCAACGTTGACGGCGAAAAGTTCGTAGCTAAACGATACACGAATTGGATTTCACTAAAATGGGTCACACTCAGCCTCTACGGTCTTGGCAGTGTTCGATTCTCGATCTCGGGCCGCCGGCGGATGGAGGCAGAGTACGCTTTCAACTATCTTCTTTCGAGGCGAGGACTGAGGGTCCCAGAGATCCTTGGCGCTGACACGAAGTCAAGGTCAATTTTGTTCTCATTCATTCCAGGCGACGGATTATCGACTCTTCTCGTAAAACTTGCCCAATCAAGTCAGACTGGTCAGAGGGAGAAAGAAGCCGCGCGCACCGCGGGACTGCTGATGGCCAGCGCCCATGAGCTAGAGGCTGCCTTAGGGGACACAAAGCCCGAAAATTTCATTGTCGATCGCGATGGCAAAGTGACTCTCGTAGATCTGGAACAGGCACGATACAAAGGAGATTATGGTTGGGACGTCGCCGAATTCTTGTTCTACTCAGGCCACTACTGGTTGCCGTTCAACAATGCTTTGCTGGGATATGTTGAAGCATTCGTTAGTGGGTACTTGGAGAAAGGGTCTGCAAGAGTCTTGAGAAAAGCTGCCTCGCCAAGGTACGTTCGAGTTTTCTCAGTTTGGACCCCACCGAATATTCTACATAATGTTCGGAAGAAGTTGTTAGACGCCTAAAACCAGCTAGGAAACCGGGTGCGGATCTTGAAAAGTAGGGCGGGGATGGTTTAGTACTCGTCGTCCCCGCCAGGCATGGGAGAGTCCTTTCCTCCGCCTGGGCTGCCTTTGTCGACTCCTTTGGACGCTATGACGTCGTCTATTCTGAGGATCATGGATGCAGCTTCTGATGCCGACTTTACGACTTGTTGCTTGACTCTGAGAGGCTCGAGAACGTTCAGCTTCTTCATGTCCTTAATTTCGCCTGAATAAACGTCGACCCCGAACCATGGATTAGTTGCGCGTTCGTGCTTTGATCTTAGCTCAACCAATATGTCGATTGGATCTAGTCCCGCATTTTCAGCCAGCGTCGTCGGCACTGCCTCCATTGCCTCGGCAAACGCCTCGATTGCAAGTTGTTCGCGTCCACCAACTTTCACCGCGTATTCTCTTAGACGCTTGGCAAGTTCTGCTTCAGGAGCGCCTCCTCCTGCAACGATCTTCCCATCCTCAAGCGCGTTTCTCACGACAGAAAGTGCATCGTGGAGAGATCTGTCAGCCTCGTCGACCACGTGTTCGGTGCCTCCGCGGACTACGATTGTGACTGCTTTGGGATTCTTCGCGTCGCGGACGTAGACAAGTTTGTCGTCGCCGATCTTGACCTCCTCGATCAGTTTGGCTTCTCCTAGAGCGTCCTTGGTGAGCTCTTTGACGCTGGAAACTATTCTTCCGCCAGTGGCCTTGGACAATTTCTCAAGGTCTCCGCTGCTGACGTTCTTGATGGCTGCGATTCCGGCCTTCGACAAGAAGTGCAGGGCAACATCGTCTATTCCTTTTTCTGAGAACAGTACATTGGCGCCGGTCTTTTCGATTTGTGAGACCATGTCCTTCAACATTTTTTCCTCTTCTTCGATGAAAAGGTGCATCTGGTCAGGGTTGTTGATGTTGATCTTCGCGTCGAATTCTGTTTTCTCGTTCTCTAGTTTAGCGTTGAGTAGGGCTATCCTTGCAAGTTCTATTTTCTTCGGCATCTGAGCATGAGAGATTTCCTTGTCGATGACTACTCCTCTTACGAGCTCCGTCTCTTCGAGACCCTTGCCATGTTTCTTCACGATCTTGATTAGATCAATGTCAGCCTTGATTTTTCCGTCGACCTTCTCCGAGACTTGCTTGACCGCCTTCACCGCAATATCAGCGAAGTGCTCCTTAGCAACAACTATTCCTTTGCTGTACATCGACGTCATGGCAACTTGACGGAGCGTTGCATCATCCTTCTCTGTAACAGGGAACGATAGTTTGTCTAGAATCTCTATCGCTTTCTCGGCCGCTTTCTTGTACCCATCAACTATGACCGTGGGGTGGACATCCTTGTCGAGAAGTTTCTCAGCTCGTTCAAGCAACTCTCCTGAGAGTAGGACGGCGGTAGTTGTCCCGTCGCCCACCTCGTTGTCCTGGGTCTTGGAGACTTCAACCAGCATCTTGGCTGCTGGATGCTGAACGTCGAGTTCCTTCATTATTGTCGCGCCATCGTTCGTGATGGTCACATCGCCTATCGTACTGACGAGCATCTTGTCCATTCCCCTGGGACCAAGAGTCGTTCTAACGGTTTCAGCGATGATTTTCGCGGCAGTAATGTTGTTTCTCTGGGCTTCTTTCCCAGTAGATCGTCCCGTTCCTTCCTTGAGGATTAGTACGGGAGTTCCACCGATTGTTTGTGCTGACATTTCATTCAAACCTCTTTGATGAATTCGGAATCCAAGAGTAGAGGGGAAAAAGGCGTTTCTTAAGGTTTACTCGGTCAACGGTCCAGGAAGTGGAAATCGCGAGGTCCACAAGCCCAGTTTTCTGGCTTTCAAGGGGTTTCGAGACGCTAAAGGAGATTCTTAGAACCCGCCAACGGAGGCAAAGGTACCAATCTCCTCTTTTCAAATGGTCTAACGGTTTCTTCTCATGGCTACTCCAGATAACCCGATGGCCTACCTACTCGAATTCAGTCTTCGCAAGATCGAAAGGGAAAGGCCTGAGATAGCTAAGGATCAAAAGTATGCGGAGCTGAAGGGCCAGCTCTTACAAGATGCTGATGGGCATTTTCGCGAGATTCAAGCTACTTACGCGACGGTCTTGAAGACCCAGTGTCATTGTGGTGGTCCGTTGGAGCCGGTTGATCATGACTTTGGTCGGAGTGGCGGGATGATCTATGATAGCGTGGTAGCCAAATGCCGGTCTTGCGGCTCAACCCAGAGCTTTCAGTTTCCCAAGGAAGGTTTCATCTCAGAGGCCAGGTCAGCTATGGCTTTGAGGGATTACCTGCAGAGAGCTTATGGCGTGGACTACGCAGGGGTTGCTATGAGCGAGTTACAGAATCGCTCCGTCGGCGGAGCTTGAAACTCTACTGTGTCCCTATCGTCTTTTCGTACATTCTTCTGAAGGTCCAGCGTAGCGCGTTCTTTAGCTCGTTGAGCCTGCGCTCATCCCCATAGTTTTTGACGTGGATCTGTTTCAGGAGGGTGGCCTCCTTGTCTATCTCGTATGAAAGTACCTGGTCAGGCGATAGTTCCTGTTTTCTCGTTGATTCCTCGTCCTTCACACGCAAGGGTTCGAGAACCTTGCCCACCAGGAATGATCGGAGGGGCGGAGCGTTTGCGTCGAATTTGATGTCCTTCGACGGAACGATTCTAATGTCCTGCCCTTCAACAAATATGTCGGCCAACAAGACCCCGCTGATTGATCTGATCGTTTGAGGCGGATTTGACCCGCTGGCCGCTGATGTCTCTGGAACCGATTTCGGGAGTTGCACCCGGCGGTAGCTCTTCTCTGCGAGAATATTGTCGACGGTCTCAAGAAACGATTGCAAGTTATGGATTTCTGCCTGGTGTTCTGCGACCTTCTTCTCAAGATAGGATTTGAGTTCGGCTAGTCGCTTAGTGGTCTTCTCTTGGATGTCTGACAATCGTCTCACTGTCGGCCTAGCTTCTGGGATTCTTAAATAATCCATTCCCAGACTTTCCCTCTGCTCATCTGGTGTGTTGGTTGGAAGAAGCTGTCCGGGTCCAGGATGTCCTCGGAGGTAGCCTGGATGGCAAAGAGGTTCTCGTCCGAGGATGGCTCCAGAACAAACGATCCAGTGGAGGAATCATCTTCCTCTTCATTCGAGACGGCTCGGGCGTTGTGCAGTGTACAGTCCGCAAGGCCGAGGTTGAGGCTAAAGTCTTCGATCTCTTTCTCTCCACTCGCGTCGAGTCTAGCATACAGGTTGAGGGAGAGGTCAAACCCGATCCGCGTGCTCCAGGCGGGAGGGAGATTGTGGTTCACTCTGGCAAGGTAGACTCCGCGGCCCTAGAGGAGTTTCCGATTGCAAAGCAGTTTCAGGGGCCCGACTTCCTGCTGGATAAGAGGCATCTTTTTGTCAGGAGCGACAAGATGCGAGCAGTTCTCAAGGTCCGGGCGGTCATACTATCGGCTGCTCGCTCGTGGCTCGACTCCCACGATTATTTGGAAGTGCAGGTCCCAACTCTAACATCAGCGGCTGTAGAGGGTGGCGCGACGCTCTTTGAAGTGAAATATTTCGATGAGAAGGCGTACCTTACGCAGAGCTGGCAACTATACGCCGAAGCTTTGATCGCCGCCGTCGGAAAGATCTACACCATCGCCCCCTCGTTCAGGGCAGAAAAGTCCCGGACCCGTAGGCACCTCACAGAGTATTGGCATCTTGAGGCGGAGGCGCCGTATGTTGACTTGGATGGCATTATGGAGGTTGAGGAGCAAATGTTGAGTCACATAGTTCGACAATTGCTCGAGCGAACGAGCACGCAATTGGCTTTGTTCGAGAGAAAGCGAGAGGATCTGGAGAAGGTCAAGCTTCCATTTCCAAGAATCACCTACGACGATGCGTTCAAGATGATCGGTGAGGAGAAGTCGGGGATCAAGTGGGGTGATGATCTGGGATATGAGCAGGAGAAGATTCTGACGACGCATTTCGATCGGCCTTTCTTTGTCATCCGGTATCCCAAGAAGGCGAAGGCGTTCTATCACAAGCTGGATCCGTTGAACCCCGAGGTCACATTATCTGTAGACCTCTTGGCGCCAGAAGGCTATGGTGAGATTACCGGTGGGGGGCAGAGGATAGAGGATTACGATGCGCTTGTCGCGAGGGTCAGAGAAGAGGGCTTGGACCCGAAGAGCTACGCTTGGTACTTGGACTTGCGGAAATTTGGAAGCGTTCCTCACTCAGGATTCGGGATGGGACTAGAGAGGGTTGTATCCTGGGTCTGCAAGCTTGAACATATTCGTGACGCGATTGCTTTTCCCCGTCTCATCAACAGAGTCTATCCCTAAAGAGACACCACTCAAGGTGTGAAGGACTTTTTTTGTTTAGACCGACCCTGGGGGGGTCGAGAAATAGTTAGTAGAAAAGAAAAGACAACAAACCTAGAAGTATTCCCCCAAAGGGCTGTCTTGCGTCGCGTGAAAGAATTTTTCTGTAAATTCTGGGGAGGGGTCCATGCACTGGCTGAAACGTTTCTGGGCGAAATTATCGGTTTCTCCCGCAGAACAGGCTGATCAGCCATTTTCGATCCGGGCATTTGCGGGATGATGCAAGCGTAAGCTCGGCATGATATGGAACGCCCTGCCCGATCTCCGATCCAAGCTTATTTTTGGCGATTTCGCGGCCGAGATTTCTGTTCCGGAACTACCTTTTCTACTCTGAAAGGTATATCAGGCTGGTGGGACTGGATAGTGCTTAGACTACGCCGAGCACTTGAGCAAGCAGTTTGCGTTCCGCCTTCCTTCTATGGACAACCAAGGTTGGCTCGCGAATACTGAGCTTCTTCGCAAGGGCCTCAGAACCTATCTTCCGTGGAAAATCATAGTATCCACTCTTGAACGCATCAATTATGACAGTCTTCTGCTTCTCCGTCAAATACTCAAGGGGCGAATTGAGCGAAAAGACAGCATCAGTAAGAGAGACAACCCTGGGGTGGAGCCCGACCTGGTGAAGGGACTTGAGAAGACTTCGAACGCTCCTAGTATTCCCTAACAGAGAGACTCTGAGCCGCCCATCCCTCACCTCGTACGGAATAGAAAGATATCCCTCTGGCACCGAAGAGAGGATGCTGAGGAGCCGGCGGACGGGTCGTTTTCTGTAGAAGCAGACGTAGGTGTCTGCAGCCTCCTGCCGCAGGACACTTATTTCCTCGGATGGGTCAGCGAAAACGTCCTTTAGCCTTCCAGCCGGGTCTTTGAGCTGAACTCTGCAGATCTCGACAACCTCCTGAGGAGTACTCTTGAGAAACGTGAGGACTTCTACGGATTTGACTTGGTCGTTGAATCTGTGAGATTTTCCGAATGCCTTGGTAATGTCCGCCGCGGTCAATTCGACAGTTATTCTGCGCATCGGAAGTAAGAATGATGTCCGGGTATACGGGCTTTGCCCCTGAAGCTATCCTAATAGCCTGAAGATTAATCTGGTCAACACGCCTACATTTCATGTGTGGCGTACGTTAGGCGGGCAGTAGAGCGGATAATCGAATCTGACCCCACAATAAAGACCGGCCTCCAACGAGGAATAATCAATTCCAGAGCCCTCTCAAGATACATTCTGGAGAACTGTGCCGTAGACTCAACTCCCGACGCCGTCCTAGGGATACTACGACGCTATCCGCTAGTCGGCGAGAGCGAGAACGACCGTCGACTGGCCCTCAAAGACTGCGACATCACGATGAGGAGCGGGATGGCCTACTTGACGATCGAAAACGCCCCAGACACCATGAAGAAGGTAGCTGAATTTGCTGGCACAATCCGGTCGACGAGAGGAGAAAATTTCAGAGCCATAGTCAGCTCGAACTCAATCCGCGTGATCGCCCGCCAGGAAGCCCTCAACAAATTCAAAGAGACCTTTCGCGCCAAAGAGATCATCAGCTACTCAGCCAAACTTGCCGAAATCTGCCTTCTACTCCCCTTCGGAGCCAAGACGCTGGGAGAGATCGCTACAGCGATCACTGCTCAGTTATCACTGAACAGAGTCAATATGGCAGGAATCTTGGTCTGTCCTCCAGAAGACATCATCATAGTCTCTGAGAATGACGCATCTCGAACTTACGAAGCTCTGCAACAACTGCTGAAGGAGGAAACCAGAAGCCAGGTTCGCAAAGTCAGGG